>ERZ773164.499-NODE-499-length-45732-cov-51.808197_pt1 | contig 45732 bp, 29 predicted proteins | sample MGYA00511917_ERZ773164 | MGnify/ENA primary metagenome ERZ773164 (study PRJEB29015, sample SAMEA2737847) | human gut metagenome | biome: human gut; feature: human-associated habitat; material: faeces | place: China | collected 2012 ...
ACCCGTTTCGGGATCAGTAAAGATGACCCAGAACCCATTGACCCTGAACGGCTCGACTATTGTTTCATTTTCCAAGGGCAATTCTTTCACTTCTGTTCCATTCACCGGGACAGGGAAGTTGAAGATAATCTTCCTAATCCAGTTGCCATCCGGCTGCTTTTCCGGGAATAACTCAATCCGCTCAATAAACGCCCGCATGAACTCCTTCCGCTCCACTTCGGAGGCTGCTTCATAGACCTGATCGAATGCCAGCAACAGGCGGTAGATATTATCACCCGAAATCTTCTCCTGCCGGATACTCCGTATCTGGCTTTGCACATCGTCAATCTGGACTTCAATCTCATCTATTGCGCCATATTGCTCGTCATATCGGCGCTGCAAATCAGAAATTTTCCGGTCATAATACGGGTCATTCACATCTAAACCGTCCATCTGCCGTTCCAGTCGGGCCTTTGTGCCTAATGTCTGCCGAAGCTGCGCCTGTAATGCTTCCAGCTGCTTCTCCAAATCGTTCGTATCGACAGCGGAGCCGATTTTCGCCTTGATTGCATCCGCAAACCGTGGGTCACTGACCATAGCAGAGATGATTGACGCTACCATGCGGTTCATTTCCATCTGCTCAATATTCAGCCGGAAGGTACACTCGTGGCCTGTTGGCGTCACCGTATTCTTGCAGTAATAGTAATAGCGGGTCTTTTTGTCCTTGCTGTGGGCTTTCGCAATATTCCCGTACAGGCTTTTGCCGCAGCAGGGGCATTTCAGAATACCGGACAAGATATGTGCGTGGGTAGGGTCATTGACTTTCTCACGCCGGTAAGCATTGATTTTCCGTTTTTCCTGCGCGAGGTTCCAATCTTCTTCTGAAATGATAGCCTCATGCTTCCCCTCGTACACAGGGAACTCCGATTGCTCAACTACGTGCATCTCATTCCGTGTGCCGATCTTCTTCTCTGTCCGGCGTCTGCCATAGGCGATTTTTCCCATATATACCGGATTATCAATGATACTCTTCACAAAGCTGGCAGAAAAACCGGGAATGGTGCCGTTCTGCCTTAACTTCTTCACAAAGCCCTGCCGGTTCAGATATTTTGCCACGCCACTGACACCATCGTTGGTGTGAATATAGCGGTCAAAGATGGTGCGGATCACGTCCACTTCATCCTCAGCAATCAACAGTTCGCCTTTTTCAAGGCGGTATCCATAAGGGGCAAAGCCACCGTTCCATTTTCCTTCACGGGCTTTCTGCTCCCGTCCGGCCATCGTCTGTGTCCGAATATTTTCACGCTCTATCTCTGCCACCGCAGAAAGGACAGAAATCATCAGCTTGCCGGAATCTTTGGAACTGTCAATGCCGTCTTCCACACAAATCAGATTGACACCGAAATCCTGCATCAGCTGCAAGGAATTCAGAACGTCAGCGGCATTCCTGCCAAACCGGGACAGCTTGAACACCAGCACATATTCCACACCGTCTTTGCAGTCCTGAATGTCTTGCAGCATCCGCTGAAATTCGTGCCTGCCCTGAATATTCTTGCCGGAAAAGCCTTCATCAGAATATTCACCAGCCACTACCATATCTTCGTATTCAGCGTATTTCCGCAGTTTGTCTCGCTGAGCATCCAGACTATATCCGTCCACCTGCATGGATGTAGATACCCGTGTGTAGAGATAACATTTTGTTTTAGTTTTCTTCATGCAGGCCGCCCCTTTCTTCCAGCTCTAAACATTCATCCGTTACTTTCTTCTTCGCCAGACCTTCATTCTGAATGTAGTACTCCAACAAACGGAGTACATATTCCGGCGCATGGCGGTTATCCAGTTCCCATTCTGTCACAGTCCGATAGGGAATCTGAAAATATTTACAAAATTCCTTGCGATTCATGCCAGTGCTTTCCCGCAATTCTTTTATTTTGGTTTTGCAGTCCATTTCATTTACCCCATAAAGCAAAAATACACGTTGCGTATTTATTATAGCATACGCCAAACAAATACGCAACGTGTAAATTTAATTTATATCAAGCGGCTTTGTCAAATTCCTGATACACAGGAACGGGTTGCTTTCCTGATGCCGCAGACTGTGTACGGCCATCCTTCTCAGTCTCCTGCATCTGCCCCAACAGCTGTGGCCCGTACTTCTGCAACAGCCGCGCCATCACATCAACACAGCGGTCAAATGCCGCATTATATTTCGGATCATCATAAACTTTGCTCAATAGGCCGCTCCTTTCCTCTATGGCTGCTCTGCGCATAGATGTTCAAAACTTCTGCCGGTATCTGTTCCAAAATCGCCACGGCACTGTCATAGTCGCGCCGCAGCTTGAGGTCTTCGATCTGCTTTAGGGTGCTGACCTTCTGCGCCGATGCAAGAGATTCTTCCAGTTCGGCATTTTTCGTTTTCAACTTTTTGTTTTCGGATGCTGTTTTCGTGAAGGCTACGCCATATTTCCGCAGCAGTGTGTCCATCTTCTCCACGCTGGGAATATAGGTATCCAGAATCTTGCAGATTTCCTCCGCCCGGCTTTTGGCGTTAAAGGGATTGATTCCAGTGAGCAGATCCTCCAGTTTGCTTTTCTGTTTGGTCAGTCTGGTCATCTCCTTAAATACGCGGGGCGGGATATGGTCGCGCCCGGTCAGGCTGGCGCTCTCGCCACGCTCCAAATCTGGAAACTTCTTGACCATGTGTTTCCAAAACTCATCCTGCCACCAGGTCAGCTTCTTTTTATTGCCCATGATGTCTTTGGCGCTGAGCCTGCCATCCTCCGTCAAAGGGACAAAACAAAGGTGCATATGGGGCGTTTTCTCGTCCATATGCACCACGGCGGATATAATTGTCTCTTTGGACTGATGCTGTTCCAAAAAGTGCAGAGCTTCCTCGAAAAATACCCGAATTTCCGCCCGTTTCTTTCCCTTAAAGAACTCCGGGCTGGCTGTGAACAGCGTCTCGATCATACGGATACTGTCTTTCCGGGTACGGCATCCGGCAGCGGCAATTTGCCTCTCTGACTCGGCCCGGTACTTGCCGGGCGGTTTGACCAGATGGAAGTTGTACTTGCTTCGGCTGGTATCCACATCGGGATTACTGGCGTACTTTTCCTTTGTGCGCTCGTTATGGGCCTCGATATTGCCGATTTCAGGCCCCTTATATTTGGCAAATCGCATAATCGCGTATTGTGCTTTTTCCATACTCAATCCCTCCGTTTCTGCCAGACAATGTCATATCCCAGCACGTCAGCCAACTCCACGGCCTCCCGATACCGCAGCGATTCCCGCTGCAATTTTCCGGAAAGATTGGATACGCTGTCGCTCCACCCATACTCATCGTGCAGCTGGTCAACGACTTCCTGCATGGTGTAACCGGCGCGGATGATCTGCGCCTTGATTTCGTTTCGGATACTTGACTTCATAAAATATATTCCTCCATTTTCGCAAGTGAAGCCCTTTGTCACTTGATAGATAAAACATGATTTTCGGTTGCGTCATAAAAAGAACCGGCTACGCTGGGGAGCGCACCGGCTTTGGTCAATGGTGAAATTTGTGCAAATGCTGTTTTGCGATAGAAATGATTCCCTGCGTATCGTTGGTCAACGGCGGAATATTCGACTTCACAGAAATGCGGGACTTTTCACTGTTCGGGCTGTATTGTCACAAAATGCTGCAATCTGTACGTCGTTCCGTGAGCCGCCATCCGGCGAACTGTATACGGATAAAAGAGAAACATTTCGCTGTTTTGAGATTGCTCTAAAATATGCCTGCAAAATCACCGCTTTTACTGACCGCTTCAGGTGTGGTCAAAATGACCACACCTACTTCACAGCACAAAAGCGCGAAGAATTTCACGGTTCTGGTGGTGGACAAAATATCCATAACCACTTTTACACATCAAAATAGGTGTACCCAAAATGGGCACGACCACTTTATCCAAATGAAGCGCCTCTACAATATATGAGGTAACAGGGTCAATCGCTGCGTACATACGTACCGGCGACCAGATCGGAAATCAATCCCGCCAGTCTTCCGGTACGTACGTACACTGTGAAGCGTCCGTAAACTCGTTTATATGCGGCCTTGCCACTGCCTCGATCCCCATAAAGCCCCATACCCGGCGTCCTGCCGAATTGGTAATCGTGTTGCAGTGTTCCAGATTGTACTTACCGCAGGCTGCCACCAGCGCATCGCTGAAGCTGCGGCGTTTGAGTGCAGTCAGGCTATTTTCCTCGCACCACATCCGGTAAATGTCGTAGCAATCCTTTGAACTGATGGACGCATCCGCTTTCAGCCGGATATAGCCCTCGGATTCCAGAAAATCAAACACGTTATTGTTGTCCCGCTTGACGGCCTCCCGGTTCTCTTTGGTGCGCTGGCTCTCGGTGAACTTGAAGTTGTTCGCTACCAACCGCTGCAATCCCGCAAAAGCCCACAGCAGAATGCCCTCCACCTCGGCCTTCATCTTCTCTGCCAGGTCGGGATCATCCACACGGTCGGCAGGTTTCTCTTTGGCGGTCAGCACCAACTGCCGCCGATAAAAGCCATCACTGCGGTCAAAGAGAGCCTGCAAGTCGCCATTGCTGAATGCCAGCAGCCGGGCGCACATCCATCCCTGATAGCTCTGCTTGCCTTTACGCTCCAAATCCATTTTACCCTGTGCGGTGACGATGGATTTGACATAGTTGGTCTGCCGCAGGGCCTCCATCCGCATATCATCATCGACACACAGCAGAATGTGTTCCAGATCAGCGCGGGCAAAACGGTTCTCGGAAATTTTGCCGATGCTGCCGTCCTTCATGTTGCTGCCGAACAGGGCGGACAGCACCGCGCCGATCTGGCTCTTACCCTCGCCGCCATTGCCCTTAATGACCATCATGCGCTGTCCCTTGTTGCTGGGGATCAGGCAGTAGCCGATATATTCCTGCAAAGTGGGAATGTCCTCCGGGTAAAGAAGCCCATCCAGAAAAGCCAGCCAGCGGGTCGGCGTGGGCGCATCGGGATTATAGGCCACCGGCAGGCGGCAACGCACGATGTCCGGTTTTCCCTCCGTAAAGGAGCCATCCAGAAACAACGTGCCGTTTGCCAGATGAATGCGGTCAGCCTCCGGCGGGAAATCCTCTACCAGCGCCGCCAGCTTCATCAGCTCCACGATATTGCTGATTTTGCGGGGGATATTGCTGACCGCGCAGCATTTCAGTTCCTCAAAAATTTCTCCACGCAGTGGCAGCTCATCGGTCACGCGGCCATCAGGCGTGAAAAAAGCCCCGTTTGTGTAGATGATTTTGTGTCTGCCGAGAAAATCATCACAAAACAGGGCTTCATTGATACTCTTGCCGTCAAACCAGATGGGCTGGTTGGCCTCACGCGATTGCTCGTTCTTCGCCACGGTGCTGCACCTCCTTTTCCAGACGTCTGAGCCGCTGCTCCAGCGCGGTGATAGTGCCGTCCTTCAGCAGCATATCCACCGCTTTCACACGCTGCTTCAGTTCCGCAAACATGAGAACGTCCAACAAATCATTTACATACTCGATCATATGACAGGCTTCCACAAAGCGGTCATCCAGTTCATCCTCCGGCGATTGCGGGGCATATTCGACCTTCCAGCGTTCCAGCAGATGCAGATAATCGCAGAGCACCCGCTGGCAGTGTATCTCATCGTTGCGGAAAGCCCGCGCCAGCGGATAGGGCTTTTTCAAAGCCATCGCTGCCGGGGGCTTGTCCGGGTCGATGCCAAAGTCATAGGCCAGCTTCTTTGCGGCCTCGTAGCTGCTCAGGCCGAACAGCCGCGCCACAAAATCGATCACATCCCCGGTAGCCCCGCAGCCAAAGCAATAGAAATAATCCCTGTTCAGCTTCATGCTGGGATGCCGGTCATCGTGGAAGGGGCAGCAGATCATATCGCCCCGGTTGACCTTACAGCCGTAGTATTCGGCGGCCTGCTTCACGGTGACAGCGGATTTTACAGTTTCAAATAAATTCATAGGCTTTGTCCTCCATTATTTATTGACGGTATCTGCCCGTCTGCCTGAATATACGGGGAAAAAGCCTATAAACCGAAAAATCCGCTAAAAGTGCAAGAAATGAAAAAACGCCGCCCTGAAATCTTGCAAAAATGCAAGACCTCAGAGCGGCGAAGCCAGCGGAAAGCATTTGCCCGCGCTGGTTTTATCAGGTATAATGGATAAAGAGAGTTTTCAGAAGAGAGGTGCGTCACATGGAGGGAGCCTATCTGCCCGGCAATATCCGGCAGCGGATGCAGGAGCTTATGAAGGAACATAAAATTACCCAGGCACAGCTGGCGACCCGCATCGGCAGCACCGAGAGCGCCATCAGCCGGTTTGTCAGCGGTAAGACTGATAAGATCAGCACAGAACATTTGCTCCGCATTGCGAAAGTGTTTGAAGTCTCCACAGATTTCCTGCTGGGGGAAGTCAACACGCCCGACCGGACAAATTTTGATATTGAAGAACTGGGCCTGTCGGTGCAGGCGGCGCGGAATCTGTACACCGGAAAAGCCAATGCAGAGATCGTCAACCGCCTTTTGGAAAGCCCTCGCTTTGCAGAAGTCACCTATATGATTGAGCAATATTTTGACGATACGCTGGCCGCCGGTTTCGCCGGACAGAACCAGATGCTTACTACTCTCAGCGCCATGCTGCGCCGAAACAATAAAACAGACGCTGCGGTGCAGGCGGCCAGAACTGTCAACCGGCAGAAAGTTCCCGTATATCAGGCAGACCTGACGATGATACAGAACACATTTATGGCGGCGCTGCGGGAAGTGAAGAAAGAGATCGGCAACGATTTCACAGCAGCGCAGTCCTTGACCAAGGGCATCACTCAGCAGATGTTTACCGAACTCACCAAAGGGGCGGATGTTCATACTCCGACCATCACGCCCGAAATGATTTCCGCCGCCGTCACCCAGAGCGCAGCGGGGATGGACGGTGTGCAAAAGGAAGCATTAGACAAGTTCGGTCAGGCGCTGACGGAATTTCTCCAATCCACCTTAGACCACGCGCAGGAGAAGCAAAATGCCGACCCGGAGCAATGAGCAGCTGTGCAGACTGGCACAGAAAGGGGATACGGCTGCCCGTGACATTCTGCTGGAAAAGAATCTGGGATTCATCCGAAAAATTGCGCTGGAGCAATACCGAAACATGGGGCTGGATGAAAATGATATTGGAATTGATTTGGATGATTTGATGCAGGAGGGAAGTATCGGCCTGCTGAACGCGATCCCTCTGTTTGATGCCGGACGGGGCATGAAATTTCTGACCTATGCAGCACCGGCGCTCCGCAACGACATGACGGACTGCATCCGCGCCGCCCTCGGTTTATTTGAGCAACGGATGGTGGATAAGAAAGACGGCCCCGGCTTCCAGAGAGTATATCTGGATGACGTTCTCTCAGAGGATGAACGGATGCTGCGGATCGAAGCCATAGCCGACCCTCACACCCAAACGCCGGAGCAAATCTATATCCAAAAAGAGCAGCTGATAGAATTGTATGCGGCGCTGGACAAGCTGACAGCCAGAGAGCAGACCTATCTGCTGTACCGCTATGGCTTTACCGATGGAATCGAGCACCCGCTGATCGGCGCGGCGCTCCATTTCCATCTCAGCGAGAGCTGGACAAAGAAGGTGGAGGGCGAGGCGATGGACAGCCTGCGCGGAAAGCTGCCGTGGTGGTTCTGATACGATGGGAAGCAGCGGCTGACGGGGGCTTTGATATACCTTTGTTCCGCAAATGACACGGCTGACAGACAGTGCTTGCCCGCACCGCCTGCCAGCCTTTTTCTGTCGCTTATGCTGCCCCGCAAGGGGCAACCTTTCCCGCCAGAACGCCGCAACTGTGGCCACACTTTTCAGGGTGTGCTACAATTCCGGCTGCCATCTGCTCCACAAAGGTATAACACACTAGACTTTCCTACGGAAAATCGTGTGCCACGAAACCGCCGGTTTCTTTGGATTCTTCCGGCTATTGCGTTGCTTCCCGGTTTCAGACAATAGAAGATGCGGGCGTCAACTCGTACACATGATCGAACTGGGCTTTACGTTCGTCGCTCAGGTGATGGCTAATCAGGATCAGGGTCAGGTCAGGGTTGGACAGCAGGCTCTTCTCCACGATGTCGGCGTTCTTCTGGTCCAGGGCGCTGGTGCCCTCATCCACCAGCAGGATGCTGCGGTTATGGATCAGAGCACGGGCGATGGCCACGCGCTGCTTCTGGCCGCCCGAGAGGGCGTTGCCTTCCTCGCCCACCGGCGTATCCAGACCCTTGGGCATATTGGCAAGGTCGCCTGCCAGGGCGCTGTCACGCAGTGCCTTTTCCATCTGCTCGTCGGTAAAGTGCTCACCCAGGGTAATGTTCTCACGGATGGTGGTATTGAACAGGAACACATTCTGTTCGATGTAGCTCATTTTCTGCTGGAGCTGCTCGGGCGTGTAATCCCGCACGTCTCTCTCGTCATAAAGGACCTTGCCCTGGTAGCCGGGCAGCCAGCCCAGAAGAATCTTCAGCAGGGTGCTCTTGCCGCAGCCGGAGGGACCGGTGAGGGCGTATTTGCCGCCTTTCTTGAATTCCGCGTTCATGTGGACCAGGATCGGCTTCTTTTCATCGTAGCCGAAAGAGACATCCTTGACCGTAATGCCTTCCTGCAGGGTAGGCAGACCGAAATCAGGAAGCTGCGCCTCGCCGGCATGGATGGTAATCTTATCGAAATAGGGCTTGCTGGCCGAGAAGGACACTGCAAGTTTGGACACCTGGTTCAGTCCATTATACACGCCGGCGCAGATGGTACCGGTGCCCATAAAGGTGGCCAGAGGAATCATATCATTGAGGATCAGGACACCCAGCAGGATGACAACGGCCACTTGGCAGACGGCGCTGACATAGGCCAGACCACAGCCGATGCCGTCCTTGTTGATGGTCAGTTTGTACTTGGCCTGCTCCATGCTGTCGCTGGCTGCATCGACTCCGCTGGTAAACCGTTCATCCTTGCCAAAGAAGCGAAGCACATCGTAACCTGCCAGCAGATCCTTGATTTTACTGACGCTGTCAGCCTGGCTGGCGGCACAGGCTGTGCCAACGGTTCCCAACCGTTTGCTGAACAGACGAGGAACGAAGATCATAACCAATGCGATGACCAGAGAAATCACCAGAAGCAGCCAATGAATGGATGCCAGTGCAACGATGCCGAACACCACCTGTGCCGCAGAACCCATGATGGTGAAAAACGGAGTCCAGGCCATCTGCTCAATCTGGTTCACGTCGTTGGTAAACTGGGAGAGGTACTCGCCGCTCTCCTGCTTATGATACTCCTGATGGGTCTTGTGCAACAGGCCCGCTGCCATATCCCGGCGCAGAGCGTTGTTCATCCGGCGCACGGCCCGGCCCTGGAAGAAGGTCTCTGCAATCAGGCAAAGGACCACGGCCAGCCAGGTCAGCAGAAGAAGAATGATCCGAATGGTGAAAGCCCGCAGATCACCGTCCAGCAGTCCCTGGGTGATCTGAATCTGTACCAGACTGGTGCAGACCTGCAAACCATAGGCAACAACCATACAGATGGAGGCCGCTGTAACAGTGGGCCAGCACTTTTTGAGATAATACTTCATGATTTCCACCTCTTCTGTGATCGTTCCATCTGTCTCTATGAACAGTGGATTGTGTGCTTTGCTCTTTCTGATTCAAATTGTAGCACACAGGATGAGGAATAAACATATCGTTTTGCGTTAGTTAACTGATTACACACATTCTGATTTTCTATAGAGGCAAACTGTCTTTCCATCAATAATTTCAGACTTTTTGCACTGCATATTCATGCAGCGCAAAACATTCCGGCAGCTACGACACTCGGGCTTCAGATCAGAAAAGCTCCACCGGCAGTTAACCTCCGGGTCGATCACAATACCTTTTTCGGGATCAACCCAACCTAACTGGTTTTGCGGGTGGTCAAGCGCCACAGTGCATTTGCCAATTTTTCCATTGGCCCGGAATACCATGCTATGTGGATAGGAAGCGTAGCACACCTGTGCAAGGGCTCCGTTTCTGTGGTTATGACACGACATCCCGATCTTATCCAGATATGCAACATGTTTTGCTACCAACACATCTTTTGTATCCTGATGAAGGATGGATAGACTGTGGACGCCTTCACCACCCCAGTCACCAACAGCACGAACAAGTACGGCGAAGCGTTTGTCATGCCCAAACAGACGGTACAGATAATCATACCAACTGTAGTCCTCATCGTCGGCCAGAATATTGTGGCGCAGCGTGATATGAAAGGAATACTCTGCCGGCGGCAACTTGGAAAGAGAGGCCAGATTGTTAATGATGGTCTGCAGGGTTCCCTTGCCGGATACATGGGGCCGAGTCTTGTCGTGATTCCAACCATCAATTGTAATTTGATAGCTGGTGATCCCTGCCTGATAGAACTGCCGAAATAGCTTGTCATTCAGCAGATAACCATTGGTGGTCATATTGGCAGCATAGTGAAAGCCATACTGTTTCTGCAGATTTTGCACAATGTTGGACACTTCCAGCACAGTGTCTTTGCAAAGAGTAGGTTCACCTCCAAACCATGCAAGTATGACCTGTTTATAGCGCGGCGCTTGTGCAGTTATATACTCCTCAATTCGGTCCAGTGTGTCACGAGTCATACTGGCTGCCGGGTGGTTTTTGTGGCAGTATGAACACTGAAAATTACACCCTTCAGTAGGAATCAGTGTGGCCATGAAGACATCCCAATTGAATTTTTGAGGTAATATTGGCTTGGGTTGAATACAACTGAAATTTTCTCCTAGGCAATCGGAGATGTATCCAGACATCATATATAAGCCCTCTTGATATTGTAGACTAAAATTAGTTGCCGTTCTTTTTTTCTTGAAGTGAAAGCAACCATGCGCTCTTCACAGAAAGACAGATGCCAATTCCAACTACGGTCATAAAAGCACCGAGGATGACAAAACAAGCCGTTGACCCGGCGCTCACCAGTAGTGATGAGCCAAACAGATAAAAAATTTCAGTAACATTGACGCCCATGTTGAAGACGGAAAGCAGCTCGGCGCGATTGTCTTCCCTGCCGGCAGCATCTACAATGCTGTTTTGGACTTCTCCCAGCAGATAGGATGGAATATCCAAAAAAAGCGGAAGGATCAGCATAAATAGGATAGTCCAAACCGGCACATTGACCAAGCCCAACACACCAAGGGCTATTCCACTCAGAATGAAAAACAGTGCCATCATTTGATTATAGTGTTCAGGCTTGGTACGGGCGAGAATCCGTTCGGACAGCAACTGAATTGCAGAATAACCCATAATAATTGCGGCGAGCCAGGTTTCATTGATCCCGCACAACTGCAGCTTCTCCGCATAGAAGAAATTGATCAGAATGCGGCCAATGTTCAAAGCTGCCAAAATCATTAGAAGCATCCATATCTTTTTCTGCTGAAACAACTGCGGATAGGGAATGTTTTTCTTTTGGCGCGTTTCACTTCTGGGCTGCACTGTTTCCTTGGGGATTTTTAAAGAGGTAAAGACAGCAACAAGGTTTGCGGCAATCGTTGCCAGAAGCAGACCCTTGATGCCAATCAGCGTGTACAGGACCGCATAAGCTAGGGTACTGGCAAAAAATCCGACAGTTCCATAATTGGCGACATGTGCAGATTTTTCAGCGTAATGTTCCTTTGAAAACATAATATAAATATAGCCGCTCTGCGTCCCAGAAGAAAAGGAAGCCGCTGTGCCTTCGAGGATAGCCTGTAAAATAAACAGACTATAATTGCAGCTTACATGAGCCAGCAAGAGGCAGGTTCTCGAAATGAGCAGCGCGATCTGGTATAGTACCAACGTGGATTTATAGCCAATGCGATCGGTCAGCTTTCCGAGAGGAATCTCTGTGAGGAGGACCATAGTAGCCATAATTGCTTGCAAAATGAAGAATTGGCTGAGAGAGATTCCTGCAGTGGTTCGTACCAGTAGAGAGACTGGGGAGAAAAACACCAGCCCATTGAGCAGAGAGGTAAGGTCAAGTGCATCTGTTTTCAGCTTTGCGTTCATTTTGATTCACCTCGTTATATTTGGATTTAATATAAGGAATAAACAGTGTTTTCATGAAGTGAGAAAAAACTTCTTCTTCATATGTACAGCACTTTTTGAAATCGATTTGGTGGGACAGCTGACATCCGCCACCGCAGAAGCCACCGATTTTACAATCCTTACACTCCGCATAAGAATTGCAGGTTACAGCGACGGGCCGATAATTTGTTAAATTTTCATAGGAAAAATCAAAAAGGCTGTACCTAGATCTACCAACTGTGCAAGTACAACGATATGTTTTCAGATTCATATCAACATAAAAAACATTACTGGATGACGAAGTGCTCCAACAATAACTATGTGTTTGTTTATGCTCCCGCAAATTCAACTTTAGGCCCATTTTGTCGGCAAAGTTATAGCAGGTCTTTAAAAATGCCGCGTGAACATTGTCCGGGAGAGGCTTGCTTTGAAGCTCAGCGAGAATCTCACTTTCCATCATGATGTCAGGGAAATTTGTTTCATACAAACGATCATCTACTCGACCAATAGTCCACGCAAAGTTTTTATCCTGCAAAAGCTGTAACTTCTTCAAGTCATCCAGTGTATTCCAGATTTCTTTATGATTGTGCCTATCGATATTGGTTCCTAAGTCCACATGGATGCCGTAATGCAGAAGTGTCTTAATACAGCACAGGAGTTTGAAAGTTTCATTTGTATTGTTCCGGCTCGGATCAAGATCGTATCGCGTCATATAATTTAACGCCATACTGTCGATTGTGGGATAAATACCGCTGATGAAGCGACGATTGATGATAAATTTCTTCAAATAATACGAAAGGAAACTTCCGTTTGTGGTGATATGAACAGTGGTTTTGTGCTCTTTGCAAAATTGGAGAATTTTATCAATTACTTTCTCATTCTCGATCAGCAAGGGTTCGCCACCAAATAAACCCAGTCGAACGGTCTTGTTCGGATTTGCTTCCATATACTGTGCAATGATACTTAAAATTTTATCCAGAGTTTCATCACTGATAAGTTTCTTTTCCAAGGTTTTATCGTTTTGCTGATAGCAGTAAGTACAGTGCATGTTGCATTTATACGTAATTGTTAAGATGAAAGTGACTTCTTCGCTTGACTTGTTTGAGTCGGTTTCATCGCTATCCAGCATTTTGTGGTATACTTCTTCGCTCACACCATGGTGGAGGAGATCTTTTGAGATGAGGAAACATCTATTGCTGTACGTATCAACAATAACACATTTTTCGGAATCAACATCTTCTAAATATTTATTTCCAAGGACCTGTGTCAGATCAAAATTCCCCTGTGCGTCTTTGGTTTCCACAAGCGTTCCGTTTTTCAATTCATAAAACATGGTTCCATTATACAGAAAAATCCCAAGAAGCAAACATTTGCTCCTTGGGAAACCGTCACTGATCAGTAGAGGCGGTGCCCGTTGTCATCATCGCAGCTAACGATAACAACCGCGTCGTTTGCCTTCATCTCTTCCAGCTCTTCATTGGAAAAAGTTACGGTATACATTTTCTGTTTCTCCTTTCTTTTTGGTTTTATTCAGCTTGGGAGCTTTCGTTTGTTCGTATCCCTTGCTGTGACTGTATTGTAGCACATCCTGCCGACCGGCAACATATCGTGCCGAGTTACTTGAAAATAACACAAAACGATAAGTTTTCAGTAAAAGTTGAACCGTTCACTGGAAATCCGCTGTGCCATCCTTTATAATAATAGAGATATTACTTCTATAGGAGGGTTTAGGGATGAAGAATGTCTTTCTTGGCGAGTACGTCAAGCAGCGGCGGCTGGATCTGGGTTTGACCCAGGAGCAGCTTTGCGATGGAATCTGTGAGCCTATGACTCTTTCCCGGCTGGAAAATGGGAAACAGACCCCCAGCCGCAACCGGATCAATGCCCTTTTGCAGCGTCTGGGCCTGCCGGATGACCGCTATTTTGCTCTGCTGAGTAAAAATGAACTGGAGATGGAAGCTCTTCAGAAAGAAATTGTTGCCTGCAATGCGACCGAAAAGGTGCCGGAGGGCTTTGAGAAGCTTGCACAATTTGAAAAGCTGGCAGATCCGGATGATCAAATTGCGCAGCAATTTGCCCTGCGTTCAAGGGTACTTCTGGGACGCTTAGATGGACGCTACACGCCGCTGGAACAAATCGATCTGCTAATGCAGGCAATTCAGCTGACTGTGCCCCGCTTTGACCTAGAGAGTATAGAAAGTTTCCTTTATACAAGAGATGAAATCACAATTATCAATCAGATTGGGCTTGCTTACTCTGATGCTGGCCAAAATAAAAAAGCAGCTGAAATCTACTATCAGCTGCTTAAGTATGTGCGTAAGCATTTTAAGGAAACCATAACATCTATTGGGGTGTTGCCTTTGGTCCTTTATAATTATGCTCGGGTACTGGATTTGTGCGGTCGCTATGAGGAAGGAGCTGCACTCGCTAAAGAAGGACGAGAAGCCTGTATTCAATATGGACATTACCAAGTATTGCCCCGATGTCTGGAAATTGAAGCGGAATGCCGACATTTTATGGGCGATGACGAAATCAGCAAAGAATTGTACTACCAATCGTATTATCTCTGCAAAGTCATTGGATATCAAATCGGGTTAGAGGTTGTCAAAAAAGAAGCGAAAGAATACTTGAACATCGATTTTATGAGTTAACCCATGTCTCCAACGCCCGGCATAGCATCACATGGCTGGATAGAAGGTCTGTCCGGATTCTCAGGCTGATCAGAACCGTCAGGCTGTTCCGTTTCGGTCACACCAGGCTGCGGCGTGGGCAAGTCTTCAGGCTCAGCGGCAAAGCAGGGGACAGCCAGTAGACTGGTGGCCAGAACAATAGAGGTAATCAGGGTAAAGATACGTTTCATCATTTGTTTTTCCTTTCGTTTTATGTTGTTTTCTTGTTGGCAAAAGGATACCACTACAAGGCCATACAGACCATATCGTGCTGTGTTGCTTTTTTCTAACACAAAACGACGGGTTATACTGAGAATGAGGTCAGATGCTTTCCAATCGGCTTGTGATGCAGCAAGTACTAAAAATAAGAGAATGGCCACCCAAACCAATGCCGTCAAGCCGGTGAGGATAGGGCGATTTTATTTGTCGGAGAGTAAGTGCACGGTTTCTGCACGGATTTTGCACGGTTTCAAAACGTGCAGAGGGTGCTTTTCGCTGCAAAATCCGACAAAGGGTGCAGAAATTACTGGGTGAAAAATCACGTTGTCTTGATTAAAAATAACGATGACTCGAAACTTCCATAAATTGAGACGAACCGGCGGCTTGCTCTCTTAATCAGTGGGCCCAGGGTTCGAGTCCCTGGAGGTGCACCACAAAGAGCACCAGGCAGAAATGCTTGGTGCTTTTTCTTTTGTTTTTTCAGAAAGTAAAAAGACTTCCGCCTGAGGGTCATTCTCAAAGCGGAAGTCTTTTTCTGTTTGTTACTCCATCGTGCCGTCACCACCCATCAGAGCCGTCATCTCACGGATCGTCAGGTTATTTCTGACGGTATCCCAAAAGCCGCTGCACGATGGGCCGGAGCGAGTGGATGAACGCTTCATCCGAAAGCTCTGTCTGATGTTCCAGTTTCCAGACACAGAGATGATGGAAAAATTTTCAAAAAAGTTGCAGATTGTGCAGGAAAAATTTCTTGCAGCTCGTTTTGTTAGGTGGTATCATTATAACGATTTGCGCCGCTAACCCGGGGCAGCATCTCGCAGACAGGACGTTTTTGGCGGACGCTGTAGGGGAAAGCGCAGAACGGATGAAAACAGGCAGAAAGAACTTTTCTTTTTCATGAAACACAGGAGGTCAGGCTTTTCATGCTAGGTTTCAACAAGAAGACACAGGACGCCTCTCCGCAGGAGAATACCGGCGGAGAAAATAAGGTGTTCCACTTTATCAAGACCCACAAAAAGCGCTGCATCGCGGTGGTCGCAGCCGCAGCGGTGCTGGTGGCGGTCATCGTGCCGCGCAAGAGCCGCAGTGCGTCGGCAGACCTTGCCTACACGCAGGAGAAGCTGGGACGCCGCGACATCGTGAACGTCTACGACGGCAGCGGCACCATCAACGCCGCCGATTCCTACACCGTCAAGTCCCTCGTCACCGGCACGGTGCTCACCGCCGATTTTGAGCTGGGCGACAGCATCGAGAAGGGCGATGTTCTTTACACCATCGACATTTCGGATGTGGAAAACAACCTCGCGAGCGCACAGCTCTCGGTGGAGCAGGCACAGCGCAATTACGATGACATTGCGGATATGCAGAACGTCCGCACCAGGATCAGCGGCGAGGTCAGCTCCTTCGCAGTCGCCGCAGGCGACGCCGTGCAGGCTGGTCAGACTGTGGCCACCATCCGCGACACCTCCGTGATGCTGCTGGCCGTGGATTTCCCTGCCGCAGAGGCCCAGAGCTTTGTCGCCGGTCAGGCCGCACAGGTCATGCCGGACACCACTTTTGAGACGCTGAACGGCACCATCCGCTCCGTTTCCGGTGCAGACCCCGCCGGCGACGCCAGCCTGATGACCTGCACCGTCACCATCGCTGTTCCCAACGCAGGCAGCCTGACCACCGCACAGGCCGCTGTGGCACAGGTGAACGGCGTCAGCTCCCTCAACTCCGCACACTTTACTTACCAGCGCGAGGAGACTGTCGTGGCAGCTGCCTCTGGTACCGTGTCCGAACTCTGCGTCAAGGAGGGCAGCACCGTCCGTCAGGATGACGTCATCCTCCGCATCACCGGCAAGGATCTGGACAAGCAGACCAAAAACGCCGCTGACAGCCTGCGCGCTGCCGAGCTGCAGATGTCTTCTGCCGAGAAGACCATCAGCCACTATACCATCGACGCCCCGATCAGCGGCACCATCGTGGATAAGAAGGTCAAGGCCGGCGACAAGCTCAGCGCCAACGACACCGCCATGCAGAACCTCTGCACCATCTACGATATGAGCTATCTGGAAATGAAGCTCAACGTGGACGAGCTGAAGATCCGCTCCCTCGAGGTCGGCCAGGAGGTGGACATCACCGCCGACGCCGTCCCGGGTGAGACTTACAAGGGCGTCATCAGCAGCATCCTCGTGGCAGGCACTACCGCCAACGGCTCCACCAGCTACCCCGTCACCGTCCGCATCGACGACATGGGCGAGCTGCTGCCCGGAATGAACGCCACTGCGAAGATCACCACCGCCAGCGTCAAGAATGTTCTGGCCCTGCCCAACGCCGCCCTCGTCCGGGGCAGCTATGTGCTGGTGACCAAGGATTCGCCCAGTGCTGCCAATGCTGAGACTTCCATGACCGCTCCCGACGGCTACGTCTACGTCAAGGTGACCACCGGCATCAGCGATGACGATTACATCGAAGTGAAGAGCGGCCTGCAGGAGGGCGATACCATCGCTTACGACAACTCCAGCGTCAGTGCGACCGACTTCTACAGCAACATGATGGCCTCCGCCGAAGGAGATGACGAATGAGCACGCTGATAGAATTTGATGGGGTCTGCAAGTATTACCAGATGGGCGACACCCTCGTAAAGGCCGCCGACCACGTCTCTTTCAAAATCAACAAAGGCGAGTTCGTGGCCATCGTCGGCCAGTCCGGTTCTGGTAAATCCACTTGTATGAACATCATCGGCTGTCTGGACGTGCCTACCGAAGGCACTTATCTGCTGGACGGCAGGGATGTCGGCAAGATGAGCCGCCGTGAGCTGGCACACATCCGAAACGAGAAGCTGGGTTTCATCTTCCAGCAGTACAACCTGCTGCCGAAGCTGACACTTTTGGAGAACGTGGAAGTTCCCCTTGTGTATGCGGGCATCCCCGCCGCACAGCGCCACGCGACGGCAAAGGCAGCCCTTGAGCGGGTGGGTCTGGGCAATAAGCTCAAAAACCTGCCCAACCAGCTTTCCGGCGGTCAGCAGCAGCGTGTGTCCATTGCCCGTGCTCTGGCCCGCGGCCCGGCGGTCATCCTGGCCGACGAGCCGACCGGTGCATTGGACTCCCACACCAGCCGCGAAGTGCTGGGAATGCTGCAGGATCTGCACAAGCAGGGCAATACCGTCGTCCTCATCACCCACGACAACTCCATCGCTGTGCAGGCCGAGCGCATCATCCGGCTCGAAGATGGCCGCGTCGTCTACGACGGCGACGCCCACGCACCCGAGGCAGTCGTTCAGCCGAACTTCATGATGGCAGAGCCGAAAGCCGGAGAGGAGGGGACGCAGGCATGATAAAGGAGACCTTCAAACAGGCCGTCCAGAACGTCTTGAGCAACAAAGTCCGCACCTTCCTCACCATGCTGGGCATCATCATCGGCGTCATGGCCGTCATCGTCATCGTCGGTCTCGGCAACGGCATGACCCACATGATGCAGGACTTCTACTCCGACATGGGCAGCGATATTCTGTCCGTCAACGTCATGACCGCCAGCACCCGCTCAGTGGAAGTGGACGATGTGTACAGGATTATCAATGAAAAGCCCGAGTATTATAAGGGCCTTTCGCCGATTGCCAGTGTCGGCGACACGCTGCGGGTGGCGGGCGAGAAGTACCGCCGCACCTACATCAGCGGCGTCAACGAAGATTACACGACCATCAACAACTACAAGGTGGCCAAGGGCCGCGGCATCCAGTACACCGATTTGATAGACAACAAGAATATCTGTGTCATCGGCGACTATGTGGACCGCAGGATCTTCGGCGGCAACGGTCTCGGTAGCACCCTCAAGGTAGGCGCCAGCGAGTACCGCATCGTGGGCGTGCTGGAAGGCCGCTCCAAACCCGCCTCTCAGTACGAGGGCGGCAACGACGACATTGTTCTTATCCCCTATACCACCCTGATGAGCGTCAACAACACCAGCAGTGTTAGCCAGTACTATGTGGTCCTGCAGGACGCGGACCACTCGGATGAGGCACAGGAGTTTTTGCAGTCGCGGCTCAAGAAGCTGGTCAGCAAGGACGACTATGTCTACGTCATGAGCCTGAGCGCAGCCATGAAGCAGATGTCCTCCATGATTAACGTCATGGTGGGCGTCCTGACGGCCATTGCAGGCATCTCGCTGCTGGTCGGCGGCATCGGCATCATGAACATCATGCTGGTGTCCGTCACCGAGCGCACCCGTGAGATCGGTATCCGCAAGGCACTGGGCGCACAGGAGAGCACCATCCTGACCCAGTTCGTCGTGGAGGCCGGCGTCACATCGGCACTGGGCGGCTGCCTCGGCATCGTGCTGGGCTACGTCGTCTCGGCCATTATCAACCAGATCCTTCCGTATATCCTGACGGATATTACCCTGAACGTCACCCCCTCGGCGGACGCAGCAGCCATCGCCGTGGGCATCTCCTGCGGCATCGGTGTCCTGTTCGGCTTCCTGCCGGCCCGCCGTGCCGCCAGCCTGAACCCCATCGAAGCGCTCAGATATGATTAAGGAGTTTACCATGAAAAAACGATTCCTCGCATTCCTGCTGGCTGTCTGCGTGGCTGTTTCCATGCTGGTGTTGCCCGCCTCTGCGGTCGGCTCCAACGCGGCAGTCCAGACGGCGACGGCACTGGGCGGTCTGACCGCCGAGCAGGCCGGTTCTCTGGGTGCGCCCCTCACTCGTGGGCAGGCGGCCCGCCTCCTCACCGCATTCTCTGCTTACCGCGATACCACCACGGCACAGGGCCGCACCGGCCGCCTCTACAGCGACGTAGACAGCGACTCTCCCTATGCGGTCTACATCCGCACCGCTGTCCAGAACGGCTGGATGACCGGCTACTCCGACGGCGGCTTCCGCCCGGACAACACCGTCACGCTGGAAGAAGCCTGCACCATGGCGCTGCGCCTGCTGGGCTATGATGTGGCAAAGCTGGGCGGTACCTTCCCCACAGCTCAGCTCAGCAAGGCCAGCGCACTGGGCCTGCGCAATGAGATCAATGCCCGTCAGGGCGAGACTCTGACCCTCGAGCAGGGTACCATGCTCTTCTACAACGCCCTCACCGCCATGAACGGCAGCGGTCAGGTCTACGCCTCCACCCTGGGCTTTGCCGTGAACAACGGTCAGGTGGACATCTCTTCGGTCCTGCTGGACAACGTCAAGGGTCCCTTCGTGGCAGATGCTTCCACCGTCCTGCCCTTCGCCCCGGCGGCCATCTACCGCAACGACGAAGTCACCACCTCTGCGGCCCTCTCTCTCTATGATGTCTACTATTATAACGAGAGCGCCCGCACCGTCTGGCTCTACAACAAGCGCGCCGCAGGCCGCGTGACGGCTGTCTCGCCCTCGGCCAGCGCTCCGACCTCTGTGACTGTGGCCGGCGTCAGCTACACCATCGCTTCGCCCTCTGTGGCCTATCAGCTGTCCTCCCTGTCCGGCGGCGGCGTGGGCCAGGTGGTCACTCTGCTGCTGGGTATGAACGATGCGGCTGTCTCCGTCCTCACCGGCGACGCGGCAGACGCTGTGTTCTACGGCGTGGTCCAGTCCTCATCCCGCACCCTCGTGGAGACGAACAGCGCTGAGGTGCAGCAGGCTGTCTCGGTCATGTGTACCGACGGCACCGCCCGCACCGTCAATGTGGACAATAAGCTCAATTTCCCGGCCGGCAAGCTGGTGGAGATCAGCGTGGACGGTGACGGCGAAAGCGTCCAGTCCATCTCGCCCCGCTCGACCAGCGGCACCGTCAGCGCCGACGGCACCGCGCTGGGCGACACCCCGTTTGCAGACAACGTGCAGATCATTGATACGACGTCGGAGGGTGTGGCTGGGGCAGTTCGCCCCAGCCGCCTATCGGGGGTAACTCTGAGCGAAAGCGACATCCGCTACTACACCACCAATTCTGCGGGCCAGATCGACCGGGTCATCCTCGACGATGTGACCGGTGACCTGTGGGAGTACGCTGCGCTGGATTCTGTCCGCCGCCTGACGGACGAAGCCGCCAAGAAGATCGACAAAAAGATCAGCGACAAGGCACAGGACGCCGCAAGAGAGGCCGCAGGCCTCCCCGCTGCGACCACCACGACCACCACCAAGGTGGACAAGACCGATGAGGAGACCTTCCAGGATGTGAAGAACATCCTTGTTCCCAGCACCAGCGATGTGCTCTACGGCCTCATCGACGGCAGTGTCGTCAGCTCTACCTGGAACACCCTTACCGGCAAGACGGACCAGCTGTTCAGCTATGTGCTCCGCCGCACCGGCGACAGCGTGGGCGGTACGCTGGGCGACTTCCTCAACTATCTGGGCGAGGGCGCGACCTATGTCTGCTACTCCGGCGGCAAGCAGGTGGCCTACAGCACCGCCACCAAGTACCCTGTTATCGCAGGCGGCATCGCCATTGGCCGTTCTGCCGACGGCAAGGCCATCAACCGGATGCTCCAGCTCTCGCCGGTAGTCATCGATAAGCTGGGCGCAGCTTCGGTCATGAGCGGCGACAAGCGCTATGAGACCGCCGACGATATGCAGGTGTATCTGTGGTCGAACGGCCAGTATTTCGCCACCTCGCTGCCCAAGATCAACACCGAGGATTATAAGCTCATCGGCTGGTACGACAACTTCGGCTGCTCCGGCGGCAGGAAGATCCGTATCCTTGTGGCCGTCAAGACGAACTGAGCCTGAAATTTTCCAATCACAGAACAGCAGCCTCACCGAACGCAGAGTGAGGCTGCTGTTTTTTGCACTTAGCCGTTGGACTGGGGGACAAGACGGATGAGGGCTGCGCTGTCCTGCATATTGACCCGGATAATAACACAGGTAGAGAGGGTGAGCATGGCGAGAGTCTTCATCGTGGTTTTCATAGGTATAAGCCTTTCTTTTCCTTCTGGGAATGTTGTATTTGCCACATCGCCGCATTCGTTTTCCACCAGACCTTTCGATTTCGGTGGAAAGATCCCTCTGTCGACGCTTTGCAGTATAACTTCCATTTCTTGGGAAATGCCCGAAAAAGTGTTTATCGCAAGTCAAGAAATTAGTGCAACATCCAAACAGCATAGCTGCGATATGCAATCCAACGCTGTTGCTGTTGCATTAAAAAGTTGAATTGCTATAAGATGTCCTTAATGCGGGTGAAGGTTTTGTGAAGGAAAGAGAAATAGAGAAGGACTCATATTCTGAGGGAGGAACTTTCAGAATACGAGCCCGTTCAAAAATGTCTGGAGATTTTAGTCGAGATAAGGTTTAAGATATGTATTGAAATGCTCCACAAGTTCAGCGTCGGACATTTGAGGACGCCACATAAAATAGTTCTTGTCGTACTTGTCAAACCAGAAAGCGATTTCACGGTTGCGCTTTGGGTCGCGGGTGATATCACCTTCCAATACGACCCAGAAGGGGAGAATCGAAGGGTCTTGAATGCCGCTGACTTCACGATATTTCTTTATGATTCCTGGCGTAAATAATTTGCATAATCTTTCATGTGCATTTCCACGCCCGGCACTTGGGCTTTTACCTTCTACCCAGCCATCTTGCCGCTTGATTTCACCGAAAAGTATTTTTCCGGTTTTCTTGTTCCGAATGGCAAAATCTGGCGTAATTCCCCAGCCAAGTGCTTTGGATTGTTTCATAGCAAGGGCATCAGGATTGAAAATTTCAGATAGGGTCTTTGAGGAAAGCTCGACGGTTTCATAGAGATGTTTGAAATCTTTGGGATGAGCATCGACTTCGTAAGTCTCTGGGTCTAGGTTTCGTTTCAATGCCTCAATGAGGTCTTTTTCTGCAGTTCCTGATTTTCCGCGTGGGCCGGATTCAGTCTGCCAATTCTCACGACCATGTAATGCAACACGCCCCATTTCAATATCCTCCTTATAGTCCTTTGAACAACTCTTCTAAAGAAAGATTGAACCCCTCCGCGATTTTAACGATATTGTTGAGAGATATATTGCGCTTTCCGCTTTCGACAGAAGCGTAATAGGTACGATCCATATTGATGGAAAGGGCAAATTTTTCTTGACTAAGGCCCTGAGCCGTTCGCAATGCTTTAATACGTTCTCCAAAAGCTTGTGCTACCATAAGAAACACCTTATAATTTAATGATAGACTTTTGATGAGTTTGAGACAACGGACTATAAGCAACAATTTGTTGACGGTAAAAGGGTTTCAGAGTATACTTATAACAGTGTCACAAGGAGGGAAAGCAATGGAAGAAAAAGCTGTTACTGCCTATTCTTTGTATAATGTTCAGCAAAAACGTCGAACGAAGATTAATCCGTTGAATGAAGTGTATCCGCAGCTTCCCCAAAAGAAATATCAGGTCATCTATGCAGACCCTCCGTGGGATTATGGCGGAAAAATGCAGTACGATAAGACGACGATAAAATCTGAAAACGAGGGATTCCATAAGAAAATATTTCTCAGCTCAGCAGAGTTCAAATATCCTACATTAAAATTAAAACAGCTGAAGGAACTGGATGTTGCAGGCATAGCCGCAGAGGACTGTTTGCTTTTTATGTGGACAACAGGCCCGCAGATGGCAAATTCCATTGAACTTGGAGAAGCGTGGGGCTTTGAATATAAGACAATCGCATTTGTCTGGGATAAGATGGTGCATAACCCCGGAAGATATACGCTCAGCCAGACAGAGTTTGTTCTGGCATTCAAAAAAGGAAAATTTCCCCAGCCTAGAGGTGCGAGGAATGTGAGACAATTCATTCAAGTGCATCGCGGAGAACACAGCGTGAAGCCTGTGGAAGTTATCGATGGAATTACGAAAATGTTTCCGGAGCAGGAAAAAATTGAACTGTTTGCAAGAAATAATTATATTGGCTGGGATAACTGGGGTCTAGAGATACCAGACCATAAAATTGAGATAAAAACAGAACAGGAAAAGTGTTGGGAAGAAAAAGTAAGACAGCTGAAGTTAGATGATGAATAAAGAAGAATAAAAAGGAGGTGCGGCAATGATACGCATTGCTCTGGTCGAGGACGAGGCAGAGGTGCGGGCGCAGCTTCCGGGCATCTGCCGCACAGCGGACCGAAAATGAAAAAAGTCCCATGCCGCACCGGAAGGGCGGGCATGGGACTTTTTGCTTTGGGCGCTGCGGGCCGGGGCGTTTATTTCGCTTCGGCTTTGGTCAAAAGACCGGTGCGCTCCAGAGCTGGGCGCAGGGTGAGATACAGCACCACCGCGCACAGGGTGGACGCCACGCTGTTTACAAAGGTGATGCCTCCGGCGACCTTGGCGGCAGGAAAGCAGTTTGTTCATAATCGTATCCTCCAAGACTTGATTTTGATGATTGGCCACTCAAACCAATGCCGTCAAGTCGGTGGGGAATAGGGCGATTTTATTTGTCGGAGAGTAAGTGCACGGTTTCTGCACGGATTTTGCACGGTTTCAAAACGTGCAGAGGGTGCTTTTCGCTGCAAAATCCGACAAAGGGTGCAGAAATTACTGGGTGAAAAATCACGTTGTCTTGATTAAAAATAACGATGACTCGAAACTTCCATAAATTGAGACGAACCGGCGGCTTGCTCTCTTAATCAGTGGGCCCAGGGTTCGAGTCCCTGGAGGTGCACCACAAAGAGCACCAGGCAGAAATGCTTGGTGCTTTTTCTTTTGTTTTTTCAGAAAGTAAAAAGACTTCCGCCTGAGGGTCATTCTCAAAGCGGAAGTCTTTTTCTGTTTGTTACTCCATCGTGCCGTCACCACCCATCAGAGCCGTCATCTCACGGATCGTCAGGTTATTTCTGACGGTATCCCAAAAGCCGCTGCACGATGGGCCGGAGCGAGTGGATGAACGCTTCATCCGAAAGCTCTGTCTGATGTTCCAGTTTCCAGACACAGAGATGATGGAAAAATTTTCAAAAAAGTTGCAGATTGTGCAGGAAAAATTTCTTGCAGCTCGTTTTGTTAGGTGGTATCATTATAACGATTTGCGCCGCTAACCCGGGGCAGCATCTCGCAGACAGGACGTTTTTGGCGGACGCTGTAGGGGAAAGCGCAGAACGGATGAAAACAGGCAGAAAGAACTTTTCTTTTTCATGAAACACAGGAGGTCAGGCTTTTCATGCTAGGTTTCAACAAGAAGACACAGGACGCCTCTCCGCAGGAGAATACCGGCGGAGAAAATAAGGTGTTCCACTTTATCAAGACCCACAAAAAGCGCTGCATCGCGGTGGTCGCAGCCGCAGCGGTGCTGGTGGCGGTCATCGTGCCGCGCAAGAGCCGCAGTGCGTCGGCAGACCTTGCCTACACGCAGGAGAAGCTGGGACGCCGCGACATCGTGAACGTCTACGACGGCAGCGGCACCATCAACGCCGCCGATTCCTACACCGTCAAGTCCCTCGTCACCGGCACGGTGCTCACCGCCGATTTTGAGCTGGGCGACAGCATCGAGAAGGGCGATGTTCTTTACACCATCGACATTTCGGATGTGGAAAACAACCTCGCGAGCGCACAGCTCTCGGTGGAGCAGGCACAGCGCAATTACGATGACATTGCGGATATGCAGAACGTCCGCACCAGGATCAGCGGCGAGGTCAGCTCCTTCGCAGTCGCCGCAGGCGACGCCGTGCAGGCTGGTCAGACTGTGGCCACCATCCGCGACACCTCCGTGATGCTGCTGGCCGTGGATTTCCCTGCCGCAGAGGCCCAGAGCTTTGTCGCCGGTCAGGCCGCACAGGTCATGCCGGACACCACTTTTGAGACGCTGAACGGCACCATCCGCTCCGTTTCCGGTGCAGACCCCGCCGGCGACGCCAGCCTGATGACCTGCACCGTCACCATCGCTGTTCCCAACGCAGGCAGCCTGACCACCGCACAGGCCGCTGTGGCACAGGTGAACGGCGTCAGCTCCCTCAACTCCGCACACTTTACTTACCAGCGCGAGGAGACTGTCGTGGCAGCTGCCTCTGGTACCGTGTCCGAACTCTGCGTCAAGGAGGGCAGCACCGTCCGTCAGGATGACGTCATCCTCCGCATCACCGGCAAGGATCTGGACAAGCAGACCAAAAACGCCGCTGACAGCCTGCGCGCTGCCGAGCTGCAGATGTCTTCTGCCGAGAAGACCATCAGCCACTATACCATCGACGCCCCGATCAGCGGCACCATCGTGGATAAGAAGGTCAAGGCCGGCGACAAGCTCAGCGCCAACGACACCGCCATGCAGAACCTCTGCACCATCTACGATATGAGCTATCTGGAAATGAAGCTCAACGTGGACGAGCTGAAGATCCGCTCCCTCGAGGTCGGCCAGGAGGTGGACATCACCGCCGACGCCGTCCCGGGTGAGACTTACAAGGGCGTCATCAGCAGCATCCTCGTGGCAGGCACTACCGCCAACGGCTCCACCAGCTACCCCGTCACCGTCCGCATCGACGACATGGGCGAGCTGCTGCCCGGAATGAACGCCACTGCGAAGATCACCACCGCCAGCGTCAAGAATGTTCTGGCCCTGCCCAACGCCGCCCTCGTCCGGGGCAGCTATGTGCTGGTGACCAAGGATTCGCCCAGTGCTGCCAATGCTGAGACTTCCATGACCGCTCCCGACGGCTACGTCTACGTCAAGGTGACCACCGGCATCAGCGATGACGATTACATCGAAGTGAAGAGCGGCCTGCAGGAGGGCGATACCATCGCTTACGACAACTCCAGCGTCAGTGCGACCGACTTCTACAGCAACATGATGGCCTCCGCCGAAGGAGATGACGAATGAGCACGCTGATAGAATTTGATGGGGTCTGCAAGTATTACCAGATGGGCGACACCCTCGTAAAGGCCGCCGACCACGTCTCTTTCAAAATCAACAAAGGCGAGTTCGTGGCCATCGTCGGCCAGTCCGGTTCTGGTAAATCCACTTGTATGAACATCATCGGCTGTCTGGACGTGCCTACCGAAGGCACTTATCTGCTGGACGGCAGGGATGTCGGCAAGATGAGCCGCCGTGAGCTGGCACACATCCGAAACGAGAAGCTGGGTTTCATCTTCCAGCAGTACAACCTGCTGCCGAAGCTGACACTTTTGGAGAACGTGGAAGTTCCCCTTGTGTATGCGGGCATCCCCGCCGCACAGCGCCACGCGACGGCAAAGGCAGCCCTTGAGCGGGTGGGTCTGGGCAATAAGCTCAAAAACCTGCCCAACCAGCTTTCCGGCGGTCAGCAGCAGCGTGTGTCCATTGCCCGTGCTCTGGCCCGCGGCCCGGCGGTCATCCTGGCCGACGAGCCGACCGGTGCATTGGACTCCCACACCAGCCGCGAAGTGCTGGGAATGCTGCAGGATCTGCACAAGCAGGGCAATACCGTCGTCCTCATCACCCACGACAACTCCATCGCTGTGCAGGCCGAGCGCATCATCCGGCTCGAAGATGGCCGCGTCGTCTACGACGGCGACGCCCACGCACCCGAGGCAGTCGTTCAGCCGAACTTCATGATGGCAGAGCCGAAAGCCGGAGAGGAGGGGACGCAGGCATGATAAAGGAGACCTTCAAACAGGCCGTCCAGAACGTCTTGAGCAACAAAGTCCGCACCTTCCTCACCATGCTGGGCATCATCATCGGCGTCATGGCCGTCATCGTCATCGTCGGTCTCGGCAACGGCATGACCCACATGATGCAGGACTTCTACTCCGACATGGGCAGCGATATTCTGTCCGTCAACGTCATGACCGCCAGCACCCGCTCAGTGGAAGTGGACGATGTGTACAGGATTATCAATGAAAAGCCCGAGTATTATAAGGGCCTTTCGCCGATTGCCAGTGTCGGCGACACGCTGCGGGTGGCGGGCGAGAAGTACCGCCGCACCTACATCAGCGGCGTCAACGAAGATTACACGACCATCAACAACTACAAGGTGGCCAAGGGCCGCGGCATCCAGTACACCGATTTGATAGACAACAAGAATATCTGTGTCATCGGCGACTATGTGGACCGCAGGATCTTCGGCGGCAACGGTCTCGGTAGCACCCTCAAGGTAGGCGCCAGCGAGTACCGCATCGTGGGCGTGCTGGAAGGCCGCTCCAAACCCGCCTCTCAGTACGAGGGCGGCAACGACGACATTGTTCTTATCCCCTATACCACCCTGATGAGCGTCAACAACACCAGCAGTGTTAGCCAGTACTATGTGGTCCTGCAGGACGCGGACCACTCGGATGAGGCACAGGAGTTTTTGCAGTCGCGGCTCAAGAAGCTGGTCAGCAAGGACGACTATGTCTACGTCATGAGCCTGAGCGCAGCCATGAAGCAGATGTCCTCCATGATTAACGTCATGGTGGGCGTCCTGACGGCCATTGCAGGCATCTCGCTGCTGGTCGGCGGCATCGGCATCATGAACATCATGCTGGTGTCCGTCACCGAGCGCACCCGTGAGATCGGTATCCGCAAGGCACTGGGCGCACAGGAGAGCACCATCCTGACCCAGTTCGTCGTGGAGGCCGGCGTCACATCGGCACTGGGCGGCTGCCTCGGCATCGTGCTGGGCTACGTCGTCTCGGCCATTATCAACCAGATCCTTCCGTATATCCTGACGGATATTACCCTGAACGTCACCCCCTCGGCGGACGCAGCAGCCATCGCCGTGGGCATCTCCTGCGGCATCGGTGTCCTGTTCGGCTTCCTGCCGGCCCGCCGTGCCGCCAGCCTGAACCCCATCGAAGCGCTCAGATATGATTAAGGAGTTTACCATGAAAAAACGATTCCTCGCATTCCTGCTGGCTGTCTGCGTGGCTGTTTCCATGCTGGTGTTGCCCGCCTCTGCGGTCGGCTCCAACGCGGCAGTCCAGACGGCGACGGCACTGGGCGGTCTGACCGCCGAGCAGGCCGGTTCTCTGGGTGCGCCCCTCACTCGTGGGCAGGCGGCCCGCCTCCTCACCGCATTCTCTGCTTACCGCGATACCACCACGGCACAGGGCCGCACCGGCCGCCTCTACAGCGACGTAGACAGCGACTCTCCCTATGCGGTCTACATCCGCACCGCTGTCCAGAACGGCTGGATGACCGGCTACTCCGACGGCGGCTTCCGCCCGGACAACACCGTCACGCTGGAAGAAGCCTGCACCATGGCGCTGCGCCTGCTGGGCTATGATGTGGCAAAGCTGGGCGGTACCTTCCCCACAGCTCAGCTCAGCAAGGCCAGCGCACTGGGCCTGCGCAATGAGATCAATGCCCGTCAGGGCGAGACTCTGACCCTCGAGCAGGGTACCATGCTCTTCTACAACGCCCTCACCGCCATGAACGGCAGCGGTCAGGTCTACGCCTCCACCCTGGGCTTTGCCGTGAACAACGGTCAGGTGGACATCTCTTCGGTCCTGCTGGACAACGTCAAGGGTCCCTTCGTGGCAGATGCTTCCACCGTCCTGCCCTTCGCCCCGGCGGCCATCTACCGCAACGACGAAGTCACCACCTCTGCGGCCCTCTCTCTCTATGATGTCTACTATTATAACGAGAGCGCCCGCACCGTCTGGCTCTACAACAAGCGCGCCGCAGGCCGCGTGACGGCTGTCTCGCCCTCGGCCAGCGCTCCGACCTCTGTGACTGTGGCCGGCGTCAGCTACACCATCGCTTCGCCCTCTGTGGCCTATCAGCTGTCCTCCCTGTCCGGCGGCGGCGTGGGCCAGGTGGTCACTCTGCTGCTGGGTATGAACGATGCGGCTGTCTCCGTCCTCACCGGCGACGCGGCAGACGCTGTGTTCTACGGCGTGGTCCAGTCCTCATCCCGCACCCTCGTGGAGACGAACAGCGCTGAGGTGCAGCAGGCTGTCTCGGTCATGTGTACCGACGGCACCGCCCGCACCGTCAATGTGGACAATAAGCTCAATTTCCCGGCCGGCAAGCTGGTGGAGATCAGCGTGGACGGTGACGGCGAAAGCGTCCAGTCCATCTCGCCCCGCTCGACCAGCGGCACCGTCAGCGCCGACGGCACCGCGCTGGGCGACACCCCGTTTGCAGACAACGTGCAGATCATTGATACGACGTCGGAGGGTGTGGCTGGGGCAGTTCGCCCCAGCCGCCTATCGGGGGTAACTCTGAGCGAAAGCGACATCCGCTACTACACCACCAATTCTGCGGGCCAGATCGACCGGGTCATCCTCGACGATGTGACCGGTGACCTGTGGGAGTACGCTGCGCTGGATTCTGTCCGCCGCCTGACGGACGAAGCCGCCAAGAAGATCGACAAAAAGATCAGCGACAAGGCACAGGACGCCGCAAGAGAGGCCGCAGGCCTCCCCGCTGCGACCACCACGACCACCACCAAGGTGGACAAGACCGATGAGGAGACCTTCCAGGATGTGAAGAACATCCTTGTTCCCAGCACCAGCGATGTGCTCTACGGCCTCATCGACGGCAGTGTCGTCAGCTCTACCTGGAACACCCTTACCGGCAAGACGGACCAGCTGTTCAGCTATGTGCTCCGCCGCACCGGCGACAGCGTGGGCGGTACGCTGGGCGACTTCCTCAACTATCTGGGCGAGGGCGCGACCTATGTCTGCTACTCCGGCGGCAAGCAGGTGGCCTACAGCACCGCCACCAAGTACCCTGTTATCGCAGGCGGCATCGCCATTGGCCGTTCTGCCGACGGCAAGGCCATCAACCGGATGCTCCAGCTCTCGCCGGTAGTCATCGATAAGCTGGGCGCAGCTTCGGTCATGAGCGGCGACAAGCGCTATGAGACCGCCGACGATATGCAGGTGTATCTGTGGTCGAACGGCCAGTATTTCGCCACCTCGCTGCCCAAGATCAACACCGAGGATTATAAGCTCATCGGCTGGTACGACAACTTCGGCTGCTCCGGCGGCAGGAAGATCCGTATCCTTGTGGCCGTCAAGACGAACTGAGCCTGAAATTTTCCAATCACAGAACAGCAGCCTCGCAGTAGATGAAGCGGGGCTGCTGTTTTATTCTCCCATTTGCCACACGCCCTATTTCGTGTTACAATAAAAACCAGAGAAATTGCGGAAAAAGGAGGTGCGGCAATGATACGCATCGCTCTGGTCGAGGACGAGGCAGAGGTGCGGGCGCAGCTTCAGGGGTATGTGCAGCGGCACACCCGGCAGTACGGCACCGAGTTCGCGGTGACGGAGTTCGCCGACGGCATGGAGCTGCTGGATGATTACCGCCCGGTGTACGACATCCTGTTTCTGGACGTGGAGATGAAGCATCTGGACGGGATGGAGACGGCCCGGCGGGTGCGGGAGCTGGACAAGGACGTCATCATCGTTTTTATCACGAATATGGCGCAGTACGCCATCGGCGGGTACGCCGTGGGCGCACTGGACTATGTGCTCAAGCCGGTGCCTTATTTTGCGTTTTCGCAGCAGCTGCGCAAGGCCGAAGAGCAGCTGCGCCGCCGCGCACGGCATTATCTGGCCCTGCCGGTGGAGGGCGGGATGCGGCGGCTGGATTCGTCCCTCATCTATTATCTGGAAAGCGAGGGACACCGCGTCCATTTTTATACCGAAGAGGGCGATTTCGTGGCGGCAGGCACCCTGAAAGCCTTCGAGGAAAAGCTGGCCGAGCGGCCCTTTGCCCGCTGCAACAGCGGCTACCTTGTCAATCTGGCACAGGTGAAGAGCGTGCAGCAGGGGATGGTGCAGGTGGGAGCCTACGAATTGCAGGTCAGCCGCCCCCGGCGGAAAGCCTTCCTCGCGGCGCTGGCCGACTACATCGGGGGTGAGGGCGCATGACGGCACTGCCCAGCATCCCGCGCCTGTATACGGCGCTGGCCGAGTGTCTGGCCGTGGGCATCTACGCCCTGCCGCTGGGCATCCGCTTCGGCAAAACGGCCACCATCGCTGCCAGTGCGGCATGGGCGCTGGCCCTGAGTGCTTTTTTGCAGGCCACGGGCAGCGTTCCGCTGGCGTGGTGGATCCCCTGCATGGCGGCAGCTGTGGGGATACAGTATTTATACCTCTGGGTCACCCGCGCCATCTCCCTGCTGGAAGCGGGCTATGTCTGCGCCCGGGCCTTCGTTCTGGCCGAGCTGGCGGCCAGCGCCGAGTGGCAGCTGCACTGCTTCCTCTGGCCTCAGCGCAGCGGGGCCGACGGCCTGTCACTGCTGCTTCTGGTGGTGGTCTACGGCGGCGTTTTCGGCTGCATCTGGGTGCTGGAGCATAAGCACAAAAGTCCCAAGGGCCATATCGTCATCAGCGGAAAAGCGGCCCTCGTGGCCGTCGTCATGGCGGCGATGGTCTTCACGGTGAGCAATCTGCTGTTCTTGGGCGACCGCGAGGTGGACATGAGCGTCTACTACATCCGCACGCTGGTGGATTTCTGCGGCGTGCTCATCCTGACGGTCCAGCACGAGCAGCTGCGGGAGGCGGCGCTCCACAGCGAGCTTGCCGCCATGGACGAGGTGCTCCACCGCCAGTACGAGCAGTACAAGCGGAGCAAGGAGGGCATCCGGCTCATCAACAGCCGCTATCATGAGCTGAAAATTCAAATCGCGGACATCCGCGCCGAGCGCGACCGGGCCAAGCAGGACGCGGCTCTGGCCCGGATGGAGAGCGGCATCCGGCAGTATGAGGCCGAGAACAAGACCGGCAACCCGGTATTGGATACCCTATTGACCGCCAAAAGCATGGACTGCCAGCAGCGCGGCATCAACATGACCAGCGTGGCCGACGGCAGCCAGCTGGGCTTTCTGAGCACGCGGGAGCTGTGTACCCTTGTGGGTGCGCCGCTGGACAACGCCATCGAGAGCGTGCTGGCCGAGCCTGACCCCGAAAAGCGTCTGCTGCGGGTGGCCATCTATAACCAGAGCGGCTGCGTGATGCTCCGCTTCGAGAACTACTGCGCCCAGCCCGTGGAGCTGGGCGCGGACGGCCTGCCTGTCCACAACGCCCACGGCGGCTATGACCTGCAGGGCGTGCAGGCGGCCGCCCAGCGCCACGACGGCACCATGACCCTTCATTGGGCCGACGGCTGGTTCACCCTGCGGATCTTGCTGCCGGTCCCATCGTGAGAAACGTCTCTGTCATCGCACAGCGATGACAGAGATGTTTTGTTATTCTGCACAATAAAACCGCTCTCGGAATTGTGGATTAGTACAATAGAAATTGAAATCAAATTGAAACTTCTGCAAACTATGCCTCCAAAATGACAGATTGCGCGGAGAACGGTTCGTTTTGCAGTTTATATGATAAAATGACATCAAGCAAAGGAGTGGACGCACTCCGGAGAACAGCTATGAACCGGGTCGTGTACCCAAAAGAGAAGGAGCTAACAGTTATGGCACAGAAAAAGAAGGACAGTAAGATGATGGTCAAGATCATCAAAACTGCCGTTTCGGGTGTGTTGTGTGTCGCATTGGCGGGCGGTATGGTTGCGGCCAATGTGCTGATCCCGCCCAATGCCAGCAGCGTGCAGAGCATTTTGGGCCTGAAGAGTGGAGGCATCGATAACAGCAAGGCAAAGACCGAAGGCATCAATATGGAATACAGCAAGCCCGGCTTTGACACAGAGGAGGCGCTGGTTGAGGATGAGATCGCTCTGAATAAGAAGATCGCCGCCGAAGGCATTGTATTGCTGAAAAACGATGCCGGAAAGATGCCGTACAGCACGGATACGACCTTTAGCTTTGTCAGCCATTCTGCTGTCAGCTACATCGGCGGCAACAAAGTCGATATGAAAACGGCCTTTGAAGATGCCGGGTTCGGTGTCAACGAGGACCTCTGGAAATTCTATTCCGAAGGCAACGGCAAGGATTACGGTCTGGGTGTCGGCTCGGTCTCTTACGGTGATGACGAGGACTTCTCCATCAACGAGTGCCCGCTGTCCGTCATGCAGGCGGAGCCGGGCCTGACCGATTCCATGCAGGGCACGGTGCCGGTCTTTGTGTTCAGCCGTGTGGCGGGCGAAGGCCGCGATATGCCGCGCTCCATGTACAACCACACCGATGTGGAAGAGGACAAGACCAAGACCTACCTCGAGCCGGATTCCGTGGAACGGGAGATCCTGCAGTATCTGAACGATAACTTTGACGATGTGGTGCTGCTGCTCAACTCCAGCGCAGCGGTAGATCTGAGCTGGGTCGAAAACTATCCTAATATCCACACCGTCATCTCGGCTCCTGCCATGGGCGACTACGGCCTGTGCTCTCTGGCCGAGATCTTCTCCGGCAAGGTCAATCCTTCCGGCCGCACCGTGGATACCTATGAAGTGGATGCCATGAACAGCCCGGCGGCGCAGAACTTCGGCGACTTTGCCTACTATGACGAGAATGGTAACCTGACCAAGTACAACTACGTCAGCTACAAAGAGGGCATCTATGTTGGCTACCGCTATTACGAGACCCGTTACGAGGACAAGGTCCTCGGTCAGGGCAACGCAGGCGATTACAACTACGATGACGCTGTGATGTATCCCTTCGGCTACGGCCTGTCCTACACCACCTTTGATTGGTCCGACTACAACACCAGCTGGGATGGCGACACCTGCACCGTCACGGTCAAGGTGACTAACACCGGTTCTGTTGCCGGCAAGGACGTTGTGGAAGTGTATGCACAGAGCCCCTACACCGATTATGACAAGACCAACAAGGTGGAAAAGGCTGCGGTTGAACTGGTCGGTTACGCCAAGACCTCGGAGCTGGCTCCCGGTGCAAGCGAGACCGTTACGGTCACCTTCGATCAGGAACAGCTGAAGTCCTACGACTACACCAACGCCAAGACCTACATTCTGGATGCCGGTGACTACTACATCACCGCAGCCAAAAACGCACACGAAGCGGTCAACAACATCCTCTCTGCCAAGGGCAAGACCGTGGCAGACGGCATGACTGCCGACGGCGACACTGCTTTTGTTGCAACCTACACCCCGGCCAACGGCACCGTGGATACCACGACCTATAAGAACGACACCACCACCGGCGTGGAGGTCACCAACCAGCTGGATCAGGCAAACGGCGGCTTCCAGTATCTGTCCCGCAACGACTGGACCGGCACCTGGCCGACCACCGATGGCGAGGTCAGCGACCAGATCAGCACTTGGGGCAACCCCATTAACGGCACCGATGCAAACGGCAACCCCGCTTCCTATACTTACTATAAGACCATCAGCAGCGAGGATCTGGCAAAGCTGGATTCCTTCGATTCCCTGAACACCACCGATCCTTCTACCCTGACCGATGAGCTTGTCTACGGCAAGGACAACGGCCTCGGCCTGATCGATATGCGTGGTCTGGATTACAACGACCCCAAGTGGAACGACCTGCTCGACCAGCTGACCCCCGGCGATTATCAGACCCTGATCACCCAGTCCGGCTATGGCACGGCTGCCATCAAGTCGGTGGATAAGCTCTCCACGACCGATCGCGACGCTGCCACCGGCCTGGTCAACTATGGCGTTGATGCAAGCGGCAACTTCTACTTCAAGGGCAACATCACGCACTGCGGCGTCATCGTTCTGGCCCAGACCTACAACGATGATCTGGCCACTCACTACGGCGAGAACATTGGCGACGAGTCCTACTATCTGGATGTCGATGGCTGGTATGCACCGGCAGTCAACATGCACCGCACTGCATTCTCCGGCCGCAACAGCGAGTATTACTCCGAGGATCCGTTCATCGGCGGTCACATTGCTTCCCTCGAGTGTGAGGGTGTCGCCTCCCGCGGTATGTATGTCTTTGTCAAGCACTACGCCATCAACGATCAGGAGGACCACCGCGGCGACCGTGAAGGCCAGTACAGCATTGCGACCTTCCTGAACGAGCAGGCGGCCCGCGAGATCTACCTCAAGCCCTTTGAGATGTGCGTCAAGTCTGATAAGGTCGAGATGAACTATGCAAAGGACAACGGCGACGGCACTTACAGCAATGCCACCACCGAGATCCCGTCCGTCACCGGCATCATGACCTCCTTCAACCGCGTTGGCTATACCTGGGCCGGCGGCAACTACAACATGATCACCGGCCTGCTGCGCAACGAGTGGGGCTTCCACGGCTTTATCATCACCGATAATGCAAACACCGGTGTCTTTATGGATGCTGGCCAGATGATCCAGGCGGGTGCTGATGGCAAGCTGACCAACCTGCCCACCGGCGCACGCTATACCTTCAACAAGAATGATGTTTCGGATTATCACTATGGCCGTGAGGCAGTCCACAACATCCTGTATACTATTGCAAACTCCAAGGCAATGAACGGCGGTATGCCGGGCAGCCGTTATCTGGCAAAGGTCGAGCCTTACCAGAAGGTCATCTACGCGGTGGATGGCGTCTGCGGCGGTCTGATTGCGGTCCTGGTCATCCTGACCATCTTCCGCTTCCGCAAAAAGAAAGAGGACAACATCAAAACCGTCTGAGTAACACAAAACCGAAAGGGGCGGCGGGCAGAGCGCCCGCCACCTCTTCTTTTTTATCAGGAGCGATCCATGAAACACGCTGACATCATCCAGAAACTGAACTTAGAGCAAAAATGCGCCCTGCTCTCGGGCGAGACCGTCTTTACCACCCGCGCTCTGCCGGGCAAAGGCATCCCGGCCATCACCCTTTCGGACGGCCCCAACGGTGTCCGCAAGCAGGCCGGTGCCGCCGACCATCTGGGTCTCAACCCCAGCGTTCCGGCAACCTGCTTCCCGACCTCTTCCGCCACTGCGTGCAGCTGGGATGAGAAGCTGGGCGAAGCCGTCGGCGAGGCACTGGGCGAGGAAGCCGCCGCACAGGAAGTGGCTGTCCTGCTCGGCCCCGGCCTGAATATCCAGCGCAGCCCCCTCTGCGGCCGTGACTTCGAGTATTTCTCGGAAGACCCCATCCTCGCGGGCAGGATGGCCGCCGCCTATGTGCGCGGCATCCAGAAAAACGGCATCGCTGCCTGCCCCAAACACTTTGCGGTCAACAGTCAGGAGCTGCGCCGCATGGCCAGCGACTCGGTGCTCGATGAGCGCACCCTGCGGGAGCTGTATCTGACCGGTTTCGAGATCGTGGTGAAAGAGGCAAAGCCCAAGACCATCATGACCTCCTACAACCTCATCAACGGCACCTACGCCAACGAGAATGCCCACCTGCTGCAGGACATTCTGCGGAAGGACTGGGGCTTCGACGGGGCCGTCGTCACCGACTGGGGCGGCTCCAATGACCACGCCCTCGGCGTGAAGAACGGCTCCACCCTCGAAATGCCCTGCCCCGGCGGCGACTCCATCCGGGAGCTGATGAAGGCCGTACAGGACGGCAAAATTTCGGAGGCCGACGTGGACGCCCGCCTCGACGAGATGCTGGAACTGGTGCTTTCCACCCACGCTGCGGTGGAAAAAGCGCCCCGCACCTTCGACGCCGCCGCGCACCATAAGCTTGCCCGCCGCGCGGCCGCAGAGAGCATCGTCCTGCTCAGGAACGAGGGCGGCATCCTGCCGCTCAAGCCCAATGAGAAGCTGGCCGTCATCGGCGACTTTGCCGAGACGCCCCGCTATCAGGGCGCAGGCTCCAGCGCCGTCAACGCCCTGCAGGTGGACACCCTGCTGGACAGCATCAAGGCTGACGACAGCGGCATCACCTTCGTGGGCTATGCCTCCGGTTTCGAGCGTCAGGGTGCAGCTGACGCCGAGAAGCTGGAAGAGGCTGTGGCCCTCGCAAAGAAGGCTGACACCGTTCTGCTCTGCCTCGGCCTCGATGAGCTGCGGGAGAGCGAAGGTCTTGACCGCGCTGACATGAAGCTGGCCGAGAACCAGCAGCAGCTTCTGGCCGCTGTGGCTGCCGTCAACCCGAACGTCGTCGTTCTGCTGAGCGCCGGTGCGCCGGTAGAGACGCCGTGGGTCGGCCAGTGCAGGGCGCTGGTCTACGGCGCACTGGGCGGACAGGCAGGCGCCGGCGCAGCCGCAGACATCCTCACCGGCAAGCTCTGCCCCTGCGGCAAGCTGTCCCAGACCTGGGCGCAGGCTCACGACGACACCCCCGCCAAGGCGAACTTCGGCGGCGAGGGCCGGAACGTGGAGTACCGCGAGGGCCTGTATGTGGGCTACCGGTACTATCAGACCGCCGGTGTGCCGGTGGCGTTCCCCTTCGGCTACGGCCTGAGCTACACCACCTTCGAGTACAGTGATCTGAAGGCAGACGAGAAGGGCGTGACCCTCACTGTCACCAACACCGGCAGCTGTGCCGGTGCCGAGATCGTCCAGCTCTACGTCGCAAAGCAGGACGCCAAAGTCTTCCGCCCGGCGCAGGAGCTGAAGGGCTTTGCAAAGGTCTTCCTCGCCCCCGGCGAGAGCAGGACGGTGAGCATCGCTCTGGACGACAAGGCGTTCCGCTACTGGAACGTCAAGACTGACCGCTGGGAAGTCGAAGGCGGAAGCTATCAGCTCCGCGTGGGTGCATCCAGCGCAGACATCCGGCTGACAGCGGAAGTCTCCGTCAAGGGGACCAACGCTCCCGACCCCTACGAGGGTCTCGACCTGCTCCACTACGTCTCCGGCCAGATCGCCTATGTGACCGACGCCGAGTTCGAGGCTCTGCTGGGCCATCCGATCCCGGAGGATGTCGTCCGCATCGACCGGAACATGACGCTGGGCGAGATGGACCATGGCCGCAGTCCGCTGGGCTGGGTGGCACAGAAGGTGCTGCGCTGCCGTCTGGACAGCAGCTTTGCAAAAGGCACCCCCGACCTGAACACCGTGTTCCAGTATAATATGCCGCTGCGCGCGCTGGCCAAGATGACCAACGGCATGGTGAGCATGGGCATGGTAGACGGCCTCGTCTGGGAGCTGAAAGGCTTCTGGCTCGTGGGCATCCTTCGGGTCATCTATGAGTTCGTCAAGAATCTCATCCTGAACAGCCAGATGGAAAACCGGCTCAAAAACAGCTGAAAGGAATAAGGCCATGAATTTCTGGAATAACTTTGCCGCAAAGCATCCGGCCGCGGCCAAATGGGTGCGGGAGGGCGGACTGTTCGTCATTGTGTCCAACCTCATCACCGTGTTCAAATACCTGCTTCTGCAGTTCCTGCCCAAGGCATTTGCAAGCCTGCCGGTGGTGGACTTCGGCTGGCCGGGCATCGACATCACCCTGTTCGGCGAGACCTTCAAGTGGAATATCCTCGGCTACGACGCCGCCCACGGCGGCCTGCCCTACTTCTGCGCCTACATGGTGGCCATGGTCATCGGCGAGTGCATCAATTTCCCCATCCAGCGCAGCCTCGTCTTCCGCAGCAAGGGCAGCCTCGCCAAGCAGATCGGCTGGTATCTGCTGGCCTTCTGCCTCATCACCTGCATCGTCAACTCCATCAACTGCATCTGGGTGGCTGTGGCCGGTCTGCTGGTGCCTGATTTCATCTACAACATCGGCACCACGGTGCTCAACGGCGGCATCTCAATGGTCATCTTCTTCTTCGTGAACAAGATCATCTTCCCCGAAGGCGAAGCCGCAAAATAATCTGTCATCTTCTTTGTTTTCATCATTTTCTTCATTCGAACCAACAGGCCGTCCTCCTCTGAAGGACGGCCTGTTGGCATATTGAGCGGTTTTGGACGCTGCAAAGGACGAAATTTCGGTCATAGAGGAAGAATCTGCCCAAGGGGTCTTGCACTTTGATGCTTTACTGTGGTAAAATCATGCCGTGCTTTTATCATAGAGGAAAAAAGCACCAAAGGGGGAACGTATATGAGTGAGATCTGTATCATCGTCACCATCGTCGTCTATCTTGCGGCCATGCTTCTGGTGGGTTTCGCCTACAGCAAGACCAACAACGACAGCACCGACTTCTACCTTGGCGGCCGGAAGATGGGGCCGCTGGTCACGGCCATGAGTGCCGAGGCCAGCGATATGTCCAGCTGGCTGCTGATGGGTATGCCGGGTCTGGCCTATCTGACAGGCATTGCCTCGCCGGGCTGGACAGCCATCGGCCTTGCGCTTGGTACCTGGCTCAACTGGCTCATCGTGGCCCGGCGGCTCCGCCGCTATTCGGCCAACCTCGATGCCATCACGGTACCGCAGTTCCTGTCGCTTCGCTTCCATGACCAGCGCAACCTGCTGAACGCTCTGGGCGCGGTCATCATCATCGTCTTCTTCGTGCCGTATACGGCCTCGGGCTTTGCGGCCTGCGGCAAGCTGTTCCACAGCCTCTTCGGCGTAGATTACATGGCGGCAATGCTGGTGTCGGCCCTCGTCATCGTGGGCTATACCATCCTCGGCGGCTTCCGCGCCGTCACCACCACCGACCTTATCCAGTCGATGGTCATGTCGCTGGCCCTCATCGCGGTGCTGGGCTACGGTATCGTCGTGGCAGGCGGCTGGGGCGCTGTGGTGGAGAACGCCCAGAGCCTTTCCGGCTACCTGACCATGACGGCCAGCCACGACGCTGTGACCGGCGGGGCAACGTCCTACAGCCTGCTGGACATCGTCTCCACCATGGCGTGGGGTCTCGGCTACTTCGGTATGCCCCACATCTTGCTCCGCTTCATGGCCATCGAGGACGAGAAGAAGCTGGTGCTCAGCCGCCGCATTGCCACCGTCTGGGTGGTCATCGCCATGGCGGCGTCCATCGTCATCGGCATGGTGGGCCTCGGCATGACCAGGGCCGGTGCGCTGGAATTCCTCAGCGGCTCGTCCAGTGAGACCCTCATCGTCCACATCGCCAGCCTCATCAGTCGGCACGGTGTGCTGGCGGCAGTTCTGGCCGGACTCATCCTTGCAGGCATCCTGGCGGCTACGATGTCCACGGCGGACAGCCAGATGCTGGCCGCTGCGTCCAGCGTGTCCCAGAACATTTTGCAGGAGTTCGGCCACCTCAAGCTGAGCGAGAAGCAGAGCCTCTTCGCAGCCCGCCTGACCATCATCTGCGTCAGCGTGGTGGGCGTGGTGCTGGCCCGCGACCCGGATTCCAGCGTTTTTGGCATCGTCAGCTTTGCGTGGGCCGGCTTCGGCGGCTCCTTCGGCGCTGTCGTCCTCTGCGCCCTGTTCTGGAAGCGCTGCAACTGGCAGGGCGCTCTGGCCGGTATGCTCTCCGGCGGCCTGATGGTCTTCGTCTGGAAGTACATCGTCAGCCCGCTGGGCGGCGTCTTCGGCATCTATGAGCTGCTGCCCGCCTTCCTCGTCTCGCTGGCCGTCTGCGCGGTGGTCAGCCTTGTGACCCCGGCTCCCACGGAGGACATTCTGGCCGAGTTCGACGCGGCAAAATAACCGGTAAAAACAAGAGGAGGGCCTGTGCTGAAACCCGGCACAGGCTCTCCTTTTATGCTTGTGTGACGCTTCCGTGCTCCACCCGGTATACCTTGTCAAACTGCTTCATGAACGCCCCCGAGACGTCGTGGGTGATGGCCACCACCATGCAGGGGAGAGCGAGCAGATTTTCCATGATCTGTCCGCTGGTGTCGGGGTCGAGGCTGGCGGTGATCTCGTCGGCGATGATGAGGTCGTACCGGCGAAGCGCCAGCCGTGCGATGCCGATGCGCTGGCGCTGCCCGCCCGAGAGATTCTTGCCGTTCTCGCTGATGAGGGTGTCGAGGCCGTCGGGCAGGGTGCTTACCCAGTCGGTGAGGCCCGCCATCCCGATGGCGTGGGAAAGCTGAGCCTCGGGGAAGTCCGCGCCGAGGCAGATGTTGCTGCGGAGGGTGTCATTGAAGAGATAGGTTGTCTGGGCAATGTAACCTACCCGCTGGTAGAGGCTCTGACGGTCGATGTCCCGCAGCTGCTGGCCGTTGAAGAGGATGCTGCCGGTATAGTCTGGGTAGTACTGGAACAGCAGCTTTGCCAGTGTAGACTTGCCGCAGCCGCTTTCGCCCACGAGGACGGCTTTTTCCTGCCCGGAGACCGTCAGCCGGACGCCGCGCAGCACCGGTGCAGCGGCCCCGGGGTAGGAAAAGCCGGTGTCCTTGCACTCGATGTGCTCGAGTTTACCGATGGCCCGGCCCGCAGAGACTTTTTCCGGGCCGGACATGGCTGCTTCCAGCCGCTGACGAATGCCTTTCGAGGATCTGACCTTGGCCCAGCACTGGGCGATCTGATTACAGGGCGTGATGACGAAGTTCGCCATGCTGGCGGCGGTGGAGACGGTGCCCATCGTCAGCCGCCCGTCGAAAGCGAGAAAAAGGCCCACCAGCATGACGATGGGGAAGATGAGGTTGCTGATGAGAGAGGTGTTGACCACCATGGCGTTGAGGCTCTGCTGGTAGGCCTGCTCGCTGTCGCGGGCCTGCCGGGCAGCATCCCGGTGGCGGGCGGCATAGGCGTCCTCCCGCAGAAAGCCCCGGATGACCTCGAACCCGCCCAGAAGCTCCTTGAGCTGCTGGGTGTAGCCCGCCATCTGGAGCGAAAAAGCGTCTCGGGAGGCTTTGAGCCGCTCATTCATCTTCCGGGGCAGGACCAGCGGCGGCACGGTCACAAGCAGGATGGCCGCCAGCATCACCGGGCTGATGTAAAGGTACATCCCCAGCGCACAGAGCATGATGCCGCCCCAGAACGCGATGTTGAAGAGGGACATATAATAGTCGTCGTAGAGGGTGCGCAGGTCGGTGGTCAACAGGGAGAGATAGGCTGCGTCGCCCTCCCGCTGATATTGGGACACCGGGCGGCGCAGCACCCGCTCCATGACCTGTCCCCGTACCTGCTCCACGGCGCCGCAGGCGAGTTTTGTAAAGGAGCGGCGGCTCAGCCGTTCGAAAAACCAGCTGGTGAAGGTGATGAGGAACACCAGCCCCATATAGCCCAGTGCCTCCTGCTTGCTCTTGGAGTCGATGAGCCACTTGAGCTGGAAGTTTTTCAGCGGCGCGAAAAAGGATACCGCCGCTGTAAAGAGCGCGAAGAGCATGAGCTTCACCCAGTGGTGTCGGAAGTAGTCGTTGACCGTTGCTTTTTTCATGCGCAGTATCCTCCGCAGAGTACTATAAAACGAGATGGAGTACAAGAAAGACCCCTCCGACTTCCTTTTTGCGGGAGATCGGATGGGTCTTGATCTTATGGCCTTATGTAAGAGGCGCTGTCAGCTTACAGCTGGGGGCCGGCGGAGACCAGAGCCTTGCCGTGCTCGTTGCCCTCGTACTTTGCGAAGTTCTTGATGAAGCGGCCAGCCAGATCCTTGGCCTTCTCTTCCCACTGAGCGGCATCTGCGTAGGTGTCGCGGGGGTCGAGGATAGCGGGGTCAACACCGGGCAGAGCGGTGGGGACCTCGAAATCGAAGTAGGGGATCTTCTTGGTGGGAGCCTCGTTGATAGCGCCGCTCAGGATAGCGTCGATGATGCCGCGGGTATCCTTGATGGAGATGCGCTTGCCGGTGCCGTTCCAGCCGGTGTTGACCAGATAAGCCTTGGCGCCGCTCTTCTGCATCTTCTTGACCAGCTCCTCAGCGTACTTGGTGGGGTGCAGCTCCAGGAAGGCCTGACCGAAGCAGGCGGAGAAGGTGGGGGTGGGCTCGGTGATGCCGCGCTCGGTGCCGGCCAGCTTTGCGGTGAAGCCGGACAGGAAGTAGTACTGGGTCTGCTCCGGGGTCAGGATGGAGACCGGGGGCAGGACGCCGAATGCATCAGCAGACAGGAAGATGACATTCTTGGCTGCGGGTGCAGAAGAGATGGGGCGGACGATGTTCTGGATGTGGTCGATGGGGTAGGAGACGCGGGTGTTCTCGGTCACGCTCTTGTCGGCGAAATCGATGTGGCCCTCAGCGTCCAGAGTGACGTTCTCCAGCAGAGCGTTGCGCTTGATGGCGTTGTAGATGTCGGGCTCAGAGTCCTTGTCCAGGTTGATGACCTTAGCGTAGCAGCCGCCCTCGAAGTTGAAGACGCCGTTGTCGTCCCAGCCGTGCTCGTCATCGCCGATGAGCAGACGCTTCGGGTCGGTGGACAGGGTGGTCTTGCCGGTGCCGGACAGACCGAAGAAGATGGCAGTGTTCTTGCCCTCCTTATCGGTGTTGGCAGAGCAGTGCATGGAAGCGATGCCCTTCAGCGGCAGGAAGTAGTTCATCATGGAGAACATACCCTTCTTCATCTCGCCGCCGTACCAGGTGTTGACGATGACCTGCTCCTTGCTGGTGATGTTGAACAGCACAGCAGTCTCGGAGTTCAGGCCCAGCTCCTTGTAGTTCTCGACCTTAGCCTTGGAAGCGTTGTAGACAACGAAATCAGGCTCGAAGTTCTCCCGCTCCTCAGCGGTGGGCTTGATGAACATATTGGTGACGAAATGTGCCTGCCAGGCCACTTCCATGATGAAGCGGACGGCCATGCGGGTATCCTTGTTGGCGCCGCAGAAAGCATCCACGACGTACAGGCGCTTGTTGGAGAGCTCCTTCTTGGCGATCTCCTTCACAGCTTCCCAGGCTTCCTGAGAAGCGGGGTGGTTGTCGTTCTTGTACTCGTCGCTGGTCCACCACACGGTGTCCTTGGAGTTCTCGTCCATGACGATGAACTTATCCTTGGGGGAGCGGCCGGTGTAGATACCGGTCATGACGTTGACAGCGCCCAGCTCGCTGACCTGGCCCTTCTCGTAGCCTTCCAGTTCGGGCTTGGTCTCCTCGTCGAACAGCTGCTCGTAAGAGGGATTGTACACGATCTCGGTCGTGCCGGTGATACCATACTTGCTCAGATCCAACTTTGCCATGATACTTATACCTCTTCTTTCGTTCAGGTCATCGCCCAGACACCAGCGGTAAGCTGCCCTCAGCCAAAAGGACACCGCAAAAGGACGACGAAAAGAAATACAGATGCGTATTCTCCTGTATATCATTATACATAAATCGGGGCTGAAATCAACCGGCGGAGCGGTTTTCTTCGGGTAAAAGCAACAAATCTTATTAAGAATCCGGGGGATTTGAGACAGTTTCGTAAAAATCCTGGCCCGTTTGCCTGCACAAATTAAAGATTTTATGCCAAAAACAAATCTTTGATAAAATTTTATCGATTTGGGATACAAGGAGCGGAAATCAGGAGAGAAGAGGCTGCAATTTTGGGCCGCGAAAAAACGTATTATAAGTAGAGATGCAAAATATTTGTGGATATTTTGCGATATATCTGGAAAAACTGTCTGGCTTATGATATACTGAGCCAATCTGACCCGCGGCCATGAGCCGCCAGCATGGAGAAACAACGACGATGAAGACGCTTTACATATTTCTTACCCGCTCCGGCACCCTGCTCTCGAACCTCGTGTACAGCCTGACCGGTGCGCAGTACACCCACATCTCCCTCGCCTTCGACGAGGACCTGAGCACCCTCTACAGCTCTACCCGCAAGAATGGTTATACCATGTTCCCCGCAGGTCCCAGCCGGGAGTACCTGAACCGGGGCGTGTTCCTCATGCGGGAGAACATCCCCTGCGCCCTCTACGCGCTGGAAGTGACGGATGAGGCCTACACCCGCGCCAAGCGCCGCACCCAGCACATGATGCACCACGGGGAGCTCTACCGCTTCAATTCGCTGGGTCTGCTGCTCTGCTGGATGCATATCCGCTGGCAGCGCCGTCGGCATTATTTCTGCTCCCAGTTCGTCAGCGAGGTGCTCCAGAAGAGCGGTGCGCTGGAGCTGCCAAAGCCCAGCACCCTCATGCACCCCAGCGATTACGCCGAGCTGCCCGAGCTGCGCTGCCTCTACCGCGGTACGCTGGCCGGCCTGCCCCAGCGCCAGAGCATGGAGCTGGGCGAGGTGGAGAGCGTCATGGGCCTTTACCTGAACGTCCTTCTGGGGGCTGTGAAGGGCAGAGTGCGTCGGCTGTTCTGATTTTTTCGAAAAATTTGCTGAAAAATTGAAAATGCCTGTTGACAAAGCGGGTGCGCTGTGCTAGAATAGTCGAGTCGGGAACAACACCCGATGCAATGGTAGTATGGCCCGTTGGTCAAGCGGTTAAGACAGAGGCCTCTCACGCCTTTAACATCG
>ERZ773164.501-NODE-501-length-45705-cov-28.449748_pt1 | contig 45705 bp, 42 predicted proteins | sample MGYA00511917_ERZ773164 | MGnify/ENA primary metagenome ERZ773164 (study PRJEB29015, sample SAMEA2737847) | human gut metagenome | biome: human gut; feature: human-associated habitat; material: faeces | place: China | collected 2012 ...
CGTTCATCTTGACCGTTGACTGGCTCGGCTGGCTTTGCTATGACAATATAGTTATTTCCAGTGCTTTAATTGCGAAAGGTACAAATCAAACTGATTACGTCTGGTTTCTTCATCTGCGTTATCGGGATTTGGCATATTCGCAACCAGATAATCCAATAAAGATTCCTTGGATTGATATGCAAATTTCCCATTAGCATAGCACCATTTACAATAGTCCTCGTTATAGCTTCCGTCTGGTTCTCGGCTAATCAGACCATCTTCATTCAATGGCATTCCGCAACACTGACAAACAAGTTGCCGTGGAGAACCCAGAAGCGTATTGATTGACACATCAAAAACTCGTGATAACAGTTTTAAGGTATCTGTATTTGGCTGCGTTTCGCCTGTTTCCCAGCGACTAACCGCCTGTCGGGTAACTTGCACACGTTCAGCCAGTTGTTCTTGCGTAAGGTTGTTTTTCTCGCGTAAATTTTTAAGAATACCTTGTATTTCCATGCCCGTCCCTCCTAAAGGTTGTTTTTACTCATTATAACTTCAAAATGGGGTTTTAACAAGCAACTCGCTGTTGCTGCGGAATAGTGGGCTGCTGTCTATCAATTCTTATGTGTTACTTTATGGCACATGAGCATTGGAAGCAGGGTTGTCCTGACCGTAACCCTCCAGAAGGTTGATAACGCCCCAGATACCAAGACCTGCGCCCAGGGCCACTACGAGAGTCTGCAAAACACCAACTGCGCTGTTGAAAAATTCCATAAAATAATCCTCCTAAAAAATGTTTTTGATTTTGGGTTAAGTTGTTGCGTCAATCTCGTACACATCGAAGGTGTCCGTGGATTTTACCACGGCACGCTGCTTCTTCATGTACCGTTCCATGTCAAAGACATTTTTAGGGTCGGCGTCGGCCGTGTATCTGTAATTCGGGTGCCGGGTGAGGTCGTACTTGTCCGAAAGAAACGGGCGCACGCCCCGCAGCATGAAGATACACTTGCCGCCGTCCATCACTGCCAATTCGTCCTGGGTCATCAACTCCTTTCCTAATTTCTGATAACTGAGGCCGTGAGAAACCTGGCTGCCCCGGTTTTCGGACTGGTTATAGAGATCAATGGTCTCTTTCCCCAGCAGCTCCGAAATTTCCTTGAGCGTGGATTTCTCTTTGCCTCCCAAAAACAAGGTGCTGTCACAGTTACCGACGATGGTATCTGCCGCATCCTTGTAGATGGTCTTTAGCTGACTCTGCGACTGCAAAATAATAGAAGCCGATATTTCACGGCTTCGGATGGTGGCAATCAGCTTATCGAAGTTCGGTATCTGGCCGATGTTGGCAAACTCGTCCAGGATCAAACGGACATGGACAGGTAGCCGCCCGCCGTAGAAGTCATCCGCCTTGTCGCAGAGCAGATTGAAAAGCTGACTATACATGAGGGCGGCCACGAAATTGAAAGTGCTGTCCGTATCCGACAGGATCACAAACAATGCCGTCTTTTGGTCGCCCAGGGTATCCAGTTCCAGTTCGTCATACGCCATCAAGTCCCGCAGCTCCTTGATATCGAAGGGAGCAAGCCGGGCACCACAGGAAATGAGAATGGATTTTAAGGTTTTGCCCGCCGCCATCTTGAATTTGCGGTACTGCTTGACGGCGAAGTGGTCCGGCTCCCGTTCCTCCAGTTGAGAAAAAAGCAGGTCCACCGGGCTTTGATAAGTCTCGTCATCTTCTCTGGCTTCACTGGCATTGATAAGGTCCAGAAGGGTGATGAAGTTCTTTTCTTCCTCCGTGGCCTCGTACCAGATGTAGCCGATCAGAGCGGAATAATAGAGGCGTTCCGCTTTGACCCAGAAATCTTCCGAAGATTTTTCGCCTTCTCCCTTCGTGTTCATAATCAGGGCGTTCACCAGCTTTAAGATATCTTTCTCTGACCGAATGTAAGCCAGTGGATTGTATTTCATGGATTTTCGGAAGTTTATCAGGTTGAGGCATTTGATACGGTATTTCTTCCGTTCCAGGAAAGTGCCAATCTCCGGCAGCAAGGTTCCTTTCGGATCGGTGCAGACATAGGATGAATGAGCTTGCAGCAGCGACGGCTTACAGAAGAACCGCGTCTTGCCGCTGCCGGAACCGCCGATCACCAGAATGTTTTTATTTCTGGCATACTTCGGCTGCTTTGGACGGCTCGCCATCGTGATCCGTTCCGTCTGCGTCATGGGGATGTTTTGGAAAAAGTCCTTGTCCATGTAGGGAGCGATATCTGCCGCCGTACCCCAGCGGGCAGAACCATACTCGATTCCGTGGCGGTATTTCTTGGCGTTCTTGCCTTTCAGGTAGACCGCCATGCGAAGGATCACCGCACCCGCTATGCCGATCAGCAGGTCCGTGGGATGGAAACTGAGCCACGGGGAGGAAAACGCCGCCGTGAAGCCGTCCCCAATGGAGAGCAGCTTGCCGGAAAGGTCAGCACCGGGCGCAAGCCGGAAAGCCTGTGCCAGCTTATCGAAGGGATACACAAACAGAAGATACGGAAGGTTCAGCAAAAACAGTTTTTTCATGTTCATCTCTGCACGCTCCGATCTTTGACCTTTACTTTCTCCCGGTCAATGGTGCGGTGTTCCGTTTTCTCTGCCGTCTGTTCCTTCGCCTGGGTCAGCCGATCCCGGATGGAGGGCTTTTCCTCACGGCTCATTTTCCGGCTGGCAAACTCCTGAAATGCCGCTGTGATGGCGTCTGCATCCCGGCTTTTGAAAAAGACCAGGTAACGAGGCTGTTCGGCGGCGGTGTCCTTCTTCAATGCAAAATCCACATGGTATTTCTTCGCCACATGGGAGAAAGCCTTGATATTCTTGTCGCTGATCTCGATATTGGCAAGACCGGCGTTCTGGCTGGCAAGCTGTTTAAGGCTCTGCCTGCCGCGGTAGATTTTTGGCTTCTGGCTTTTCTGAATTTCCTCCAGGAATTTTTTGATGGTCTTTTCAAAGACCTGCTCGCTTAGCTTGGCTCCGTCAACAATGAGCGTCACGGCACCTCGCGTTACTTCCTCCTGCATTTAGCCTCGCCCCCTTTGCCCGTCCCCGTACATATCGTGCTGCACCAGGGAAGAATAGTAGCTGTTGATGGTGGTCGGGGCGTTATACAGCGCCGCCAGAAGATATTTCTTGATATTGCGGACATAGGTGGTGTTGTCCTTCATGCAGTCCATGACATACTGAACATGGGAGCTGTCCAGCTTCATAAACCGGGACTTTACCACCTCCGCCGGATAATCGTCTCCGGCAATGCGGATGACTTTGCGGGCAGAACATACGGTATCCACGATCAGGTCAACGATCTCGTCAAGCTGCTCACGGTCGATATGGCTGTCCTGCACCAGATAGCTATACTCGATGTTGTCTAAAATCACTTCACGATAACATTCTCTGGCTCCCATCCGATCCATTCCCATCCTTGCCCCTGCGGGGGTAGGGGGATTTGATGGGATAGGATTTGATATCTCCGTACTTGATAAATCAGTCTTTGTTTGATTAGTATTTAATTGTGCGGGGTTTTCCGTACACGGTTCCGCCGTATCCGGGACACCCATATCCGGGTTTTCCGTATATGGCTTTGCCGTACCCGGTAAAGGCGTACCTGGGCTTGACGGCGGCTCGCACTGAGGCATTTCGTAAATGACATACTCGGTATCCGTGATCTTGCCTTTTTCATCCCGAAGCTGTGTGCGCCGGATATACCCGTGGGTTTCCAGCTCCTTCAACGCCGCACCGATGCTGTCCACACCTTCCCGACAGATTGCCGCAAGACCTCTGGTGGTGTAATTCCACTCGTCAGGGAGCGACAACATCATGGACAGCAGCCCTTTGGATTTCAGGGTCAGCGTCCGATCTTTCAAGTGATGGTTCGACATGACCGTATAATCACGGGTCTTTTCAATACGAAAAACAGCCATCTTCGCACCTCCTTCCTGCGAAAATAAAAAGTGTTGGTTTTGAGCGGTTTATTCGTCTGTATGCCTCCGTTACCTTCCACATGGGAAAACATCCACGCCCTGTTCAGAACGCAAGCCACAGAGGAAGAAACAGAAGATATCCCACTGATTTTGATACATTTTTCAGGTGGCTACCTCTCACGGTCTTTATGGTCATAGTGGAGATCGCCGGAAAGCACCTTCGCATGGTTACGGATTTTGATATGTCCCTTTTCCTGATTTTCCAAAGCCTTGCTGTATCCGGTGTCGGTCAGGAACAGGCGCATTTTCTCACCCTTCCAGCCAACAGGCGAGTCATGGGTAAGAACATCAAAGACGATCATGTGTCTGGTTGCCGGGTCGAAACGCTCCAAAGCCATAATGTCATGGCCGGATAACTTCTGCGCCCCGGATTGCTGTCTGGCCTCTGCCAGCATTTCCCCGATGGTGCGGGCTTTCTCCGGCAGACGGTATTCGGCCTGCACCTTGCGGATCAAATCCATGCACTCCTGATCCGACAGTGGGCGGAGCTTGTCCAGAAGGCCTTCCGCCGTTTCTTTCGTTGCCGGGTTCGGCGCATAGCGCCATGTCATGTAAATCTCATTCAGGGCGGCGTTCTGATTGGTACTTTCAATCTGAAACACCATCCTCATTTCTGCTTCTGTTAGTTTCATTGCCAGCCTCCTTCAAAAATGGGTATAAAAAAACGCCATAGGTTTTTTGAGCCTACGGCTTGTGCCATGCTTCGCTTATGTGGGAGCGGAAGACAACAGAAAAGGGATACCATTCGTGAAAATAGTATCCCTGCTCTGTAAACTTATTCAATTTTTGATGGTTGCATTGTCTGTCACTGTCCACAAAGCCTTGATTTTACTTGTTTTTCTCAACCATCCTTATCAAAGCCTTGCATTTGCAAGGGTTTTCGTGGTTATGGTAATAGGCTCAAAAATTACAGCTTATGGCAAGCCAGCGCAGAATTGAACAAGTTGCTATTACCTGTTCGTAGTAATATTGATAGTAAAAGGGGATGAGTTACTATTATGGATTTTTTCTATTAATAGTCAATTCATCACTCTTTACCTTAGCAACAAATTTATGTTGCCTCTCTTGTAGCTGCGTCATTTACCAATACTCCGACAAACTGAACGCATATTTGTCATTGTCCGTTTCGGTTGGCTTTGATGATACTCTTTTTGGCATCTCTCGCCATATCCCGCAAGCTTGAATTGGCAAGATCAGATTAAATATACCTCCCCATAGATATGGAGTTTTTAATGAAACTTTCTCCAAGTCTACTTTTTTAGAGATGTAAGCAACACTCTCCTATATCTTTGAACACCTTGAGCAATCGTTGATTTTCAAACCCCTGCCAATCAAATTACCGATCCAATACTCTTTTCTACTTTTCCTCTCTCATCTCCCTTGTGCCACTTCGCTCATGCGTGTCATTAGCAATTGGTATCTTTTAAACGTATCCGGATTTTTATTACAATATTTTCTAGACATTTTCTCATTTTTCTCGTAGTTTACCTCTATATCATATAAATCAAACTGATCACTTGTTAAATCAATATCCCGTCCATCTATTCTGTTAAAATAATGCGTTCCGCCATCTGAGAACCTTACCCGATTAATAGTTCCGCCAAACAAGTCATAAACTATGGTAGCCGTAATTGCGCATTGTCCATATGTTGGATCGTTTTCCTGCACATAATCATGCTGGCAACTCGGATATGCGGTTTCTTTGCACCACGACTCTAACAATATTCCAAACAAATCAGCAAGTGTCTGCACCCCATAATCATTTTTTTCAATGCATCTGATTTCTTTTGCATTTTCCTCTCCCCAAAACGAAATTTCTCTGCCCGATTTTGTTTTAAACATAGTTTCCTTCTCCTTTTATTCAAACACTTATACGACTACTTTCTAATATTAAACCATTTCCCATCCCCTACTCATAATCGAACTTCCCGTCGTTTTTCTCCTCCAGCGCCTTTATCATATGGTAGGTAAACTCATTGTACGGTGTCGGGATCCCCAGTTCACGCCCCATGCGCACCACCGCACCGGCGAACATGTCCACTTCCGTGTGGCGCCCCGCATCCAGATCCTGCAGCGTGGAATAGCGCGCCCGATCCCGCACCTTACTGCCGAAAGTGGACGAGGTATCCGCCTTGTCAAAATCGATCCCCTTTTTCTCCGCGATCCGGTCCACCTCTTCCCGCAGCCGGTCCCGCAAAAATGCCACATGCTCACTGTCACGGTAGGCGCCTACCCCGCATCCCACCATCGCCTGTGCCTAGTTGTTCGGCACGTTGAGCCGGAATTTGCTCCAGATCTCCGTGAGGATGACGTCCGTTGCACGGTAGTGCAGCCCTGTATCCGCGAAAAGATCATTCAGCGCCTCAATGCGTCCGGTGCCTCTGCTAAAATCCGCCTCTCCATATACAATACCGATGGTCGTCTCCGGATTGAATACCACCTGATTGCCCTTTCGCTCCGAGGCAACCTTGATCAATGAATGGACAATTTGGGACGGATCAATGACCTCTCCGATGATCTCCTCGCTTTCCACGCCGTTCATCAGACTCATCACTGTCGTGTGTTCGCCGGTCACGGTCTGAATATCGCCAAGTGCCGGGCGAAGTGCCTGATACTTGGTGGCAACGATTAAAAGATCGACACCGGCAGCCTCCTCCGGCGTCCTGACAGCGGGGTGGTATGCCTGCCCGTTAATAACAAAGCCTTCCTTTTCATAGCGCGCCTTCCGCTCTCCCGATGCGACTACGCACAGATCAATCTCTTTCTTTTTTGCAAGCCCCCACATGACATAAGAACCCACTGCTCCTGCGCCAAGAATGGCAACCGACTGATATTTCATTGTTTTAACCCTCTTTCTCCTGATACCTGCTTATCATTTCCTCACTCCGTTAATTATGAAAGCAGAAAATATTTCATATAAACATTGCCAAAGATCAACACGGCAGCTGCAACGATAAGCACAATCAGTCCGAAAACGGCAATTTCCTTTAACATGCTGTGTTCTTTTTCAAAAGAATCGTTTTCTTCCTGGTCGATCACTTCCACGTTATCCCTTTTCATTCTTTGATGATCTGTAACATTTCCCTCCGTCTGGCTTTGATCTACAGCCCGCAGAAAATCTTCTTTTGCGTGGGTTGCATGCATACTTTCCTCTGTCTGCCATTGATCTACAGCCCGCGGGAAATCTTCTTTTATGCGGGTTGCATGCATACTTTCCTCTGTCTGTCTTCGATATACAGCCAATGGATCCGAGATATGCATGATCTTACTCCTGAACTCGAAAAGCCATAAAACATCTTCTTCACTGCATGGATAATCCTCAAACGAACCTTCCCCGTGTGCCATCTGATTCCTTATATGTCTTAGTTCTCTAAGCCTGTCATATGTCTGATTCCATTCTGGAATCCTGTTTCTTTGCATGACCGGAACAGCCATCATATCATTCAGATAACATGTTACGCCGCCGCTGTTTATACCGTACATTTCCGAACAAAGTTTATCCAGCTTTTTATATTCATCAAAGAAAATGATACTTGTATTCTCTGGCACGTTCTGTACCTCCTACCTCTTCTCCCGCAGCTTTTTCAGATAAGCATTCTTCACTTCATTCTCATGCCGGAGTCTTCCGATCTCATCCTTCAGATACTGCACATACTCTCTTGTCAGCTTCACGCCGCCACGAACCGCCACGTCCTCATGCTGTTCCATCTCATCGAGCCACTGCTGCAGCGATTTATCCCGAATATCATTAAACGTCGTATCTTCCTTAAAAAACATCGCTCTCTCCATTTTCCGCATTATTTTCTGCGCATCTGTACTTCCACCTCAGACCGCACCGCTTTTCTGCGCATCCGTATCTTCCAGCTCCAACCGCATCAGCACGAGTTCCTGCCATCTGCCGTCGCGGGTCAGAAATCCCCGCGGATTTCTTCCGTATTCCACAAACCCGTACTTCTTATACAGTCTCACTGCGTTCTCATTGTCACCGACCACCTCAAGTTCCAGCTGCCGGAATCCGGCTTCTTTCGCGCAGTCAATGCAGGCGCCGGTCAGCGCCGCGCCGATTCCCTGTCCCCAGTATTCCCGCAGGATACTGATTCCGAAATCCGCGCGGTGCCTTAGCTTCTCGCGTGTACTAAGCGCATGGTTTCCCGCCGATCCCACGAGGATGCCATCCACAAATGCACAGATCTCAATCTCCGTGCGGCTCGCCTTTTGCGCGGCAAGCCGTTCTTCCATGTCCTCCACCGAGTGCGTCCCTTCGTCCGCATACGTTGTCAGAAAATCTGTCTCCGCGTGTGCCTGTGTAAAATAATGCAGAAACGCCGCCGCATCCGCCCGTTCCGCATTTTTCAAAAGACATTTTCTTTGATCTTTTAAGCTGATCTCCCGGTAATATAACATATTGCTCCTCTCCCGCTTTTGCGCAGCAAGCCTTTCATCAAACCTCATTTGTCACCGAGTATAGCACACTCCTACGCAAAAAGAAAGAACGCACTCCTGGACACATCAGAACCTACTTTGCTGCACACGCACGTAATTCTGCAATCTGCTTCTCCGTCAGCGGTACCGTCTGAGAATTGTCATCACAGGTGTTCCTGTTTTCCACAATTAAACTTGTGTCTGTTATCCTTTCTTCCATGCGAGCCACAATCGCATTCTATCTCCACATCCATATTTCTCTCCTTTCCCTCCACAAAAAACTGCCCTGTTTTTCTATTTTTATTAGTAAGAAAACAGGGCAGTCCCATACACAGTCTTCTGCTCCTTGTTGCAGTACGCCATGTGCATGTCATTGTAGTACAGTTCAATTCCGGTAAACACCGGGTACATGGTAACTTTTCCGGTCCCCGTCCCATCCTCCGTTTCCACTCTCTTCCCGTCTGATCAGGTCTCATCCAAACAATATTTTTCATCTGTTCTAAATCATGGTATACTGGATTGCAGCGTAAAGCAACAACAAATCCGCGCAGATGCACAAAGGAAGTTTATTATATGAAACGAATCGATTTTGAACATGGAACCATTACCGGAAATATTTTAGGCGCTGCCCTTCCGATGCTGGTCGCACAGCTCTTAAGCCTGCTCTACAATATTGTAGACCGGATCTATATTGCCCGCATCCCGGATGTCGGCACCACAGCGCTCGGCGCCGTCGGACTCTGTTTTCCGATCATTGTCATCATCACCGCCTTCAGCAATCTTTTCGGCAGCGGCGGTGCCCCGCTTTTCTCAATCAGCCGCGGCGGCGGAGATACAAAAAAAGCCGGTCAGATCATGAATACCTCATTTACCATGCTGTGCGCCGGCGCTCTGGTGCTGATGGCAGCCGGTCTGCTGTTTGCAGCGCCAATTCTCAAGTTGTTCGGTGCCTCGGATGCCGCCCTGCCGTACGCCTATCCTTACCTGATGATCTATCTGCTCGGAACACTGCCGTCCATGATTGCCACCGGTATGAACCCCTTTATCAACGCGCAGGGCTACTCGGTCGCCGGCATGCTCTCGGTTGCCATCGGCGCCGTGACCAATTTTCTCCTGGATCCGCTTTTTATATTTGTCTTTCATCTGGGAATCACCGGTGCCGCACTTGCCACCGTTCTCTCACAGACGCTGTCCGCGCTCTATGTGATCCGCTTTCTGCACCGGCGCGCGGAATATAAGGTGCGGCTGCTGCGCTCGGATGAGTGGAGCGCCAGTCTGATCGAAGCAAAAAACATCGTAAGCCTCGGCACCGCCGGATTTATCATGCAGCTCACGAACAGTCTGGTATCCATTTTCTGCAACAATGTCCTCGGTGCAACCGGCGGCGACGTCTACATCTCCGTCATGACCATCATCTCAAGCGTCCGGCAGATGGTGGAGACACCGATCTACGCGATCAATGAGGGAACCTCGCCGATCTTAAGTTACAATTACGGCGCAAGGCGGCCGGGCCGCGTGCGAAAGGCGATCACAGCCCTCGCCGTCCTGATTCTGCTCTATACCGCCGTCATGTGGAGCATCATCATCCTTGCCCCGCGGGCGCTGATCGGCATTTTCAGTTCGGATGCCGCACTGGTCGCTGACGCCATCCCCTCATTAAAGCTTTACTTTGCCGCCTTTATTTTTATGGATCTGCAGTACATCGGACAGACCGTCTTCAAATCCCTGAATAAGAAGAAGCACGCCATCTTTTTCTCCCTGCTGCGCAAAGTATTCATCGTCGTGCCGCTGACCTATCTTCTTCCTTATGCTTTCGGCATGGGAACAGACGGTGTCTTTGCCGCAGAACCGGTGTCAAACGTCATCGGTGGAAGCCTCTGCTTTATAACAATGTTGTTTACGGTGCTGCCGGAATTAAAGCGGATGGAAAAAGAAGCGTAACCCGTTTCTCCCTGCTGTCTTTGTATTCAGACACACTGCATTCATCTCCTATGTTTCCTCGTACTCCGCCAGTTCTGTCTCCGTCTCAAGCATCCGCTCCAGCAGACTGTCCTGGTTGGCTTCCTCCGCATCCACAGCACTCTGCAGTTCCATCAGCTTCGGATAATCACTCGCAAGCGCCGGATCTAACATCTGCATCTGAAGCTCCGCCAGCTTCTCCTCGCTCTCCGCAAGCATCCGCTCATACTTTTCCTTCTGGCGCTGCAGCCGGGAGCGCACCTTGCCCGGATTGTAATAGGTCTTCTTGTCAAAAACATCCGAGAGCGTCGGAACACTGCCGGCATCCGCCGCTCCTCTCACATCGGCTCCCTGTCCTGCGGCACTTCCCGCGTTCCGCCCTGCGGCGCTTCCCGCATTCGCTGCCACGCCGCCTGCACACTTCTGCTTCTCTGCGAGGTATTCCTCATAATTCATCGCATACTGCCTCACGGTGTCCCCGGAAAATTCCAGAATGCCCGTGGCGATCCTGCTGATAAAATAGCGGTCGTGCGACACGAACAGCACCGTGCCCTCGTACTCGCGCAGCATCTGCTCTAACGCTTCTTTTCCGATGATGTCCATATGGTTCGTCGGCTCATCCAGGATCAGAAGATTCGGTCTGGTCTGAAGCATTTTGCACAGTGCGAGACGCACCTTCTCCCCGCCGGAGAGCTGCCCCATTTTTTTCTCCACATCCTCCCCGGAAAATAAAAAGCCGCCGAGCGCGCTGCGCACCTCCTCGCGCAGGTACCCCGGATACGCTGCCCAGAAATTCTCAAGCACGGTCTGCTGGGGCGGTGCCTGCTCCATCACCGCTTTCTGCTGGTCAAAATACCCCCACTCCACGTTCTGCCCGAATTTGAAGCTGCCGCCAAGTGCCGGCAGTTCTCCGATCAACGTCTTTAATAATGTAGATTTTCCCTTGCCGTTCTCCCCGATGATCGCCAGACGCTCCTTTTTCTGCAGCAAAAAAGACACCTCTGCCAGCGGTGCATCATAGCCGATGGAGAGGTCTTTTGCCTGAATCACATTGGTGTAGCTCTCGATACGCGGCGTATACCGCCCGTGAAATGCGCGCGTATCAAAGCGTCTCGGCTTCTCAATCTTCACCATGTGCTCGATCGCCATGCGTTTTGAGCGCGTCGCCGCCACCTTGGTCGGTGTGTTCTTCCACTTTTCAATCCAGTCCGTCAGCCGTTTGATCTCTTTCTGCTGTTCCTCGTAATCCTTCTCCTGCTTGATGAGATCCTCCTGCTTGCGTTGCATGAAATACGTGTAGTTTCCCGGATAGCGCTTCATCTCGTGATACTCGATCTCATAGGTCACATCCGCCACCTTGTCCAGAAACATCCGGTCATGCGACACGATCACGACCGCTTTGTCGTAGCCTTTCAGATAATTTTCCAGCCACTCGATTGTCGGCAGATCCAGATGGTTCGTCGGCTCGTCGAGCAGCATGATATCCGGGCGCGTCAGAAGTAGCTTTATAAACGCCACTTTCGTCTGCTGCCCTCCGGAAAAACTGCCGATCGGACGCCGCAGATCCTCCAGTGCAAATCCAAACCGCTGGAACATCGTCTCCATATCCTTGCGCCAGGAATATCCCCGCATCGCCTCCATCTGCTTCTGCAATCTGTCATACTCGCGCAGGAGCGCCCCATCCGGCGCAGTCTCCTTTGTCTCTGCCGCCGTCTTCATCTGCTCCTCCAGCTCTTTCATGCGCTCCTCACAGGCAAACACCGGTGCAAAAACTTTTTTTAATTCGTCCTCCACGGTCACCTCCGCGTCCACAAAGTTGACCTGCCGCAGGAAACCGATCTCCTGTCCTCCCGCCATCGTGATGCCGCACTCCTCGTCACTGTCTGGGTTGCTCATCTCTATATCCCCGGCAATCAGTCTTAGCAGGGTTGTCTTTCCACAGCCGTTGCGCCCCACAATCGCAATTTTTTCCCTGTCGTGTACCTCAAAATTGACGTCCTGCAGAATCACATCCCCACCGAACTGGACGCGTGCGTGTCTGATCTGATACCTCATAATTAAAACCCACTTCTTTCTATATTACAGTGCAAAAGCCACGGCTGTCTGCCGCGGCCTCTCTTTTCCATGGAACTCTGTATCTCTGCCGATAAACTCCTGTTTTGAACTCTTTTGGATTATACCGAATCCTTTCTGTACTGTCAACGCCTCCCTCCGCAGGTTCCCCCTCTTTTCCTCTCCCATTTATATACAGAATTTGCTAAAATTTTAACAATTTTTTATTGATTTTATGAGTTAACTATGTATAATTATGGTAGGGGAAGTTGGCAAATTCCAGCATCCCGGAAAAGATATCGTAAAGCCTGCTATCCGCAGGTGTTTACCATATAAATATGAAAGGAAAGAGGTTTAATAAGATGGCAACAATCGATTTAAGCAAGTACGGTATTACCGGAACCACAGAAGTTGTGTACAATCCTTCTTATGAGATGTTATTTGAAGAGGAGACCAAACCGGAGCTGGAAGGCTACGAAAAAGGACAGGTCAGCGAGCTGGGTGCAGTGAACGTTATGACCGGTATCTATACAGGTCGTTCTCCAAAAGACAAATTCATCGTTGTAGATGAAAACTCCAAGGACACTGTATGGTGGACCTCCGATGAGTATAAGAATGATAACCACCCGGCTACCCAGGAAGCCTGGAATGCAGTAAAGGACATCGCTATCAAAGAGCTCTCCAACAAGAGACTTTTCGTAGTTGATGCATTCTGCGGTGCAAACAAAGATACCCGTATGGCTATCCGTTTCATCGTTGAGGTAGCTTGGCAGGCACACTTTGTAACCAACATGTTCATCAAGCCAACCGCTGAGGAGCTTGAGAACTTTGAGCCGGATTTCGTTGTATACAACGCTTCCAAGGCAAAAGTTGAGAACTACAAAGAGTTAGGTCTGAATTCCGAGACTGCTGTTATGTTCAACATCACAAGCAAAGAGCAGGTTATCGTTAACACTTGGTACGGCGGAGAGATGAAGAAAGGTATGTTCTCCATGATGAACTACTTCCTTCCGCTCAAGGGTATGGCTTCCATGCACTGCTCTGCAAACACAGACTTAAACGGCGAGAATACCGCTATCTTCTTCGGTCTTTCCGGTACAGGTAAGACAACACTTTCCACAGACCCGAAGCGTCTTCTGATCGGTGATGACGAGCACGGCTGGGATGACAACGGTGTATTCAACTTCGAGGGTGGATGCTATGCTAAGGTTATCAACCTTGACAAGGATTCCGAGCCGGATATCTACAATGCAATCAAGCGTAACGCACTTCTTGAGAACGTTACTCTGGATGCAAACGGCAAGATCGATTTCGCAGACAAGAGCGTAACCGAGAACACCCGTGTATCTTACCCGATCGATCACATTCAGAACATTGTTCGCCCGATCTCTTCTGCACCGGCAGCAAAGAATGTTATCTTCCTGTCCGCAGATGCATTCGGCGTACTTCCGCCAGTATCTATCCTGACACCGGAGCAGACACAGTACTACTTCCTGTCTGGATTCACAGCAAAGCTTGCTGGTACAGAGCGCGGTATCACTGAGCCGACTCCTACTTTCTCCGCTTGCTTCGGACAGGCATTCCTTGAGCTGCATCCGACCAAGTATGCTGAGGAGCTTGTTAAGAAGATGGAGAAGAGCGGTGCTAAGGCATATCTTGTTAACACAGGATGGAACGGCACAGGCAAGCGTATCTCCATTAAGGATACCCGTGGTATCATCGATGCCATCTTAAACGGCGCCATCAAGACTGCTCCGACCAAGACGATTCCATACTTCAACTTCGAGGTTCCGACAGAGCTTCCGGGTGTTGATTCTGGAATCCTTGATCCGCGTGATACCTACGCAAATGCTTCCGATTGGGAGACAAAGGCTAAGGATCTGGCTGCAAGATTCGTTAAGAACTTCGCAAAATACGAAGGCAACGATGCCGGTAAGGCACTTGTATCTGCTGGTCCGCAGGCATAATTGCTGCGAACAATCCGCCTAAGAATCATAAAAGAAGGGGCTGCCGCATGAAGCGGCCAGTCCCTTTTTACGTGGTAAGTACTATAATGGAAAACAGATCATGCCCTTCGATTTCAGATGGAAATGTAGCTGGAACATTCGTTGAAAAAAATGCGTGCATTTCTTTCTGCCGGATTTTGCATCGGATTCCGTGTCTCTTCCACGTTTTGACAATCTACGGAATGTGTCCGACAAAACCGCAGACAATGAGCGGATTCCCTAGCGTCCCTAGCGGCACTGCTTCACAGACAATATAAAACCGCGCGAACCGAACTCGTCGTCATCAGCTATTCAAAGCAGGGCAGATGACGACTCAGACAGCGGCTTCGCGCGGTTATGTTCTATTCAGCAGTGCCGCAAGGGACACACGAGAATCCTAAAATTGTCTGCGTATTGCGGACACACCCGTGGAGTGCTCAAAACTTGGAAAAACACGGATCATCGCAGATGCAAAACCCGACGGGGTAGAAATGCCGCATTTTTTGATCCGAATTTCCAGCTACATTTCCATCTGAAATCGAAGGATATGATCTTCTCTTTATAATATTACTTATCAAGTCAAAAAGGGGCTGCCCGCTTATGGGGCTGCCCCTCGTTTTACTGAATCTTAAAGTAATCAATACTGCTGACCAGCTCATCTGCGATCTCGCGGAGCTGCTCTGCACTGACATACACCTGCTTGAAAGTATCCACTACCTCTTCCGTCTCATCGTATGTCTTCTTCGTGCTGTCCACATTGCCCTGCACGATTTCTGAGAGTTCACTCACCGCCTGCAGCACTTCATTTCTGGAATTTTCCAGATGTCCTGTGCTTTCTTTGATCTGACGGATACTCTGCATGGAGCTGCCGATCTGCGCGATTACCTCTTCCACTACCTTCTGCGTATCCTGCATGCTCGCGCTCTGGTTCATAATGATCTCCTGCATCTGCTGCATAATCTCAACCGCCTTTGCAGAATCCTCACTGAGTGTCTTCGCGGTCTCCTCGATCTCCTTGCTCGACTCATTCGACTGCTCCGAGAGCTTCTTGATCTGGTCTGCCACAACACCGAATCCTCTGCCGCTCTCTCCGGCTCTCGCCGCCTCGATCGAAGCGTTCAGGCTGAGAAGGTTCGTCTCCTCCGCAATCGACGTGATAAACGCGGTTGCCTCATGGATCTTCTGTACCGAATCGTTGGTCCGGTTCGTCTGCTCCTGCACTTCACCGATAATGCGTTCCACCTCGATATTGATGTTCCGCAGATTGTTAAGCGTCTCTGCCGCCTTCTCACTGGACTGCTGCATGGAAGCTGCATTGTCATCCAACAGTTCCACCTCTGCCGACGTCTCCGTAATATTCTCACCCATAATACGCATATGTTCCGATGTATTCTGGGAATTCTGTGCCTGTTCGGTGGAATTCTCCACAATCTGGTTGACTGCCATGCGCACATGATCCATGGTTCCGTTTGTCTGGTCTGCCGCTGTACCAAGCAGTTCGGACGCATCGAGCAGGCGTTTGGCATTCTGTGAAATCTCCTGGATAGTTGCCTTCATGGCATCCCGCAGCGTAATCGTCACGCGGGACAGATCACCGATCTCGTCGTGTCTCCCGAGCAGCTTGTCTTCTACCCAGACATTCAGATCGCCGTCCGCCACTTTTCCTACCACCTCAATACTGCTGCGGATATTGCGGCTCATTGAGGTTGCAAGCTTCATGCCGATCGCAATGCATAAGATCATCACAGCGCATACCGCCATACTGATTGTTCCCAGAATCTTGTTGATCACGGCATCCTTTTCCTGCTTGTCCGTTCCCACAAAAATCATACCAATAATCTCGTCCGTCGATCCGTTCTGATATACCGGTATAAAATATCCATAGTTCAAAGTGCCCTCGATCGACACCGCATGACTGAAATAGGATTCACCGCCCTGCAATACCTTTTCCACAATCCGGTCACCGGCTTTGGAATTCAAGATGCGGTCACCGTTTGCATCGACCGCCGATGTCATAATGCGGGTATCTCCGTAGAAAAATGTGACATCCATGCCGGTATTGCCCTTGATGCGGTCTACCAGACTCTCGGACTTTGAAATATTATAGCTGCCTTTCCAGATATCTCCATTGCTGGTCTGGAGATAATCTCCCGTGTTCTGATCGTAGGCTGCGAGCGTGGCTGCCGCCGTTCCCCGAAGTGCTTCCTCAATCTCCTCCAGCATGGCGCTCCGTACCATTGTGGTTGTCAAAAACATGGAAATCAACCCCAATATAATAACCGGTGCAATTGTAATCCCCAGAATCTTTTTCTTAATGTTCATACTAATCTCCATTTCGTCTGTGCATCTGCATGTCGCTTTTCATCCGGCTGCTCCTTAATCCACAACATTCACCGTCTTAAAATACCAGTTGATGCCGCCGGTGATTGTCGCATCGTCGAGCGTCTTGCCCGCTTCACCGACCGTCTCTCCGGTATTTGTCTCGATCACACCGTCAAATACACCGTTCTGCCCCGAAAGGATCTGTTCCTTCGCCTCGTCTACCTTCTCCTGTGTGCCCTCCGCACAGAAATCCGCCAGATTGGTAAGACCGACCAGATTCTCGTTCATGCCGCCGTAATAATTGCTTCCATCCCAGGTTCCGTCAATTAAGCTCTGCACTGCCGCGGTATAGTAGGCACTCCAGTTCCAGATAACGCTGCACAGGCAGGCCTCCGGCGCATTCTTGCTCATGTCGGAATTGTACCCGATACTGTATACTCCACGCTCTTGGGCAAGTGTCTGCGGATACTCCGTATCACAGTGCTGGGCGATCACATCACAATCCATGTCCAGAAGTGTCTTTGCCGCATTCTCCTCCGCCTCCGGATCATACCAGCTGTTCGTTACCTTGACGTAAACCTTCGCGTCCGGATTGACCGAATAGATACCGAGCGCGAACGCATCGATTCCTCCCGTCACCTCTGAATTACTGTTATCCATGGCAGCCACATAACCGATCTTGTTCGTCGTAGTATTCATTCCCGCCACAATACCGCTTAAATAGCGCGCCTGATAGATTCTGCCGAAATAGTTATTGAAATTCCTGCCGTTGCTCATATAACCGGTTCCATGGGAAAAATAAACATCGGGATATTCCTCCGCCATCTCCGCTGTCGCCTCCATGTAACCCCAGCTGGTCGCAAAGATAATGTTGCATCCCTCGTCGATACACTCCTGAATCGCCTGCTTTGTCGCATCCTCGTCGGAATCTGAGACATTGATTTTCCGCACAATCTGATCGTCGGAAAGTCCGAGGTTCTGCTGCATTCCCTGAATTCCCAGATCATGCGTGTATGTGTATCCGCTTCCCTCTGCCGGGTCTGACAGATGAAGCACCCCGACCTTGATCTCGTCCTTCGGAATTCCCTCCGTCGCGGATGCTGCCGCAGCCGCCGACTCCGTCCCTGACGTCTGCTGCACGCTCTCCGCTCCGGCATTTGTAGCATAATCATCAATCTGCGTATCTGCACCGCAGCCGGCAAGCAGAAAACTTCCCATGGCTGCCGCAATCAGTCTGATCCATTTTTTTCTCATATCCGGTACTCTCTTTCTGTATGCTATTATCTGCCAACTTTTTACATCTGCCTTTATTATACACATTTTTTATTTTGTCATCAATAAATTTGTAAATTTTTGGAAATGTATCAGAATGTTTTCTCTGAAACTTTCATAGGAAAGTTCCACTTTCACACATGAATGTATCACGGTATTTCCTATGAAATAAAAAAGCCTTCACAGTTCTGCCTCATTTTACTGCCGGCGGCAAATCTGTAAAGACTTTTCAAAATACATATTCAGTTAGCTCAAAAGATTCTGCATGCTCTTTAAGCTGATAACCAGCGTAGAGGTGTTATGCAGAAGCGCTGATGTGGTCGGCTGTAAAACGCCGCCGACTCCTAGCAGGATCAATCCGGTATTGAATCCGACAATCACGCGGTAATTCTTGCGAATCCGCTTCATCAGGCCGTCGCTCAACAGCTTTAAGGTCACGATCTGATAGAGATCATCCGAGCTTACCATGATATCCGCGATCTCACGCGCGATCTCCGCACCGTCCGAAATCGCGATGCCGACATCCGCCGCAGAGAGTGCCGGGGAATCGTTGATGCCGTCTCCAACCATGATAACCTTGCGTCCGGCTGCCTTTTCACGCTCGACAAAACCGGCTTTATCCTCCGGAAGCACCTCGGAATAATACTCGTCCACACCGACGCGCTTTGCGATGGCGCTTGCCGTCCGCTCGCTGTCACCCGTCATCATGACGATCTTCCTGATACCGGAGCGGCGCAGGGAATTGATAACTGCCTCCGCCTCCTCACGGAGCGGATCTTCAATACAGATCACGGCTGCAAGCTGTCCCTCGATGGCCAGATACAGATGGGAATACTCCTCCGGCAGGCTCTCGAACAGTTCCTTCGTACCCTCAGGAAGGGCAGCTCCCTCATCCTCAAATACAAAATGATAGCTTCCAATCACGGCTTTCCTGCCGTTGATCGTGGTGGAAATACCATGTGCCACCACATACTCCACCCTGGAATGCATTTCCTCATGATCCAGACCTTTTTCCCTGGCTGCCTCAACAACCGCTTTTGCCATGGAATGTGGGAAATGCTCCTCCATGCAGGCTGCAATCCTAAGAAGTTCATCCGGGCTGTCCCCGTTAAAGGAAACCACTTTTGCCACGGTCGGCTTTGCCTTGGTCAGTGTGCCGGTCTTATCAAAGACGATTGTATCTGCCTCAGCCATTGCCTCTAAATATTTTCCGCCCTTGACCGTCACATTGTAAAAACTAGCCTCACGGATCGCCGACAATACGGAGATCGGCATGGCAAGTTTTAATGCGCAGGAGAAATCCACCATCAGAATCGACAACGCCTTCGTCACATTCCGGGTCAGAAGGTATGTGAGCGCCGTGCCACCGAGGGAATACGGTACCAGACGGTCCGCCAGATGCTCTGCCCGGCTCTCAAGCCCGGACTTTAACTTCTGGGATTCCTCGATCATCTGCACAACCTTGTCGTAGCGGCTGGAGCCGCCTACCGCCTTCACGAGAATGGTAAGCTCCCCTTCCTCGACTACAGTTCCTGCATAGACATAATTCTCACTAATCCGGCGTACCGGCTCGGATTCTCCGGTTAAGGATGCCTGGTTGACCATCGCCTCGCCGTCTGTCACGACGCCGTCAAACGGGATTACATTGCCCATATGGACAACCACCTCGTCTCCCTCACGGACTTCCTTCGCGCCGACAAGAACCTCCACGCCGTCCTTCTTCAGCCATACTTTGCCGACATTCAAAGACATGGTGCGCGCAAGGTCGCCGACGGACTTCTTGTGCGTCCACTCTTCTAACAGCTCGCCGATGCCAAGCAGGAACATGATCGATCCCGCCGTCTCGGTATCACCGCGCAGAATAGACACTCCGATCGCCGTCGCATCGAGTACCGGTACTTCGATCTTTCGTGCCGCCAGTGTCTTTATGCCCTTCCAGATGTAGCGGAACGACTTGACCGTCGTCCAGCACGCCCGGATGGGATACGGCAGAAAAATCTTGGATGCATAGCGTCTCACCACTCTGCCGATCAGCTTCTCCTGGTAGCTTGCATTCAGCTCTCTTCCGGAATTCTCGATCAGCCCGTTCGGCACTTCCACATCTTCATAGTGGAAATGTCTGAGCTTGTCAATCAGTTCCGCTCTGCTGCCGTCATAACAGATGACTGCGTCACCCGTACGCTCATACACCTTGGCGCTTGAGACCTGTATATCATTTTGTAAAAAATACAGAAGCGTATCCGCCTGTGCACAACTCATGCGGTACTGTGCCACATGAATCCGCATCCGCCCCTTAATCTGATGCTTGATTGCAAACTTCACTTTACTCGCCTCTTATCAAAATCTTATTCTTCGGTGTTCTCTGCAGTCTCGGTCTTCTCTGCTGCTTCTGCCTCTGCATCTGCAAATGCCTCTGCCTCAGCCTTGGCTGCGCGCTCCTCATTGATCTCCTTTGCGCCTGCATAGATGTCTCCGGCATTCTCCTGTACGGTGCTTACGGTGTTCATCACGCACTCTTTTGCTCTTAAAAAAGCTGCGGTACAGCTTGTGTAAACCTTCTTGGCATCCTTGCTGGAAAGTACCTTGATACCGGCTGTTCCAAATAATACGCCGCCTGCAAAAATTCCTGTCTTCTTCCAATCGATCTTCTCAAAACACTTTAACATATGTATCCTCCATTCCATGCACAATCCCGTGCATCCTTTGCTGAACATGTTGTTCGCTCTTTACATTATTGTGCATTATAGTACCGCTTTTTGTATTTTTCCAGTATTTTTTCGTTATTGATAAATTTCATCATTATCCGCCATTTCCCAGCCTGCTCCCGGTTTTTAATACCTCCGCCGGATGGCTGCGTTTTTTCCTTATTATAAACCGGTTCATACCGGCTGCAATAACCGATGGCATCAAAAACCTGTAAAGCAGCAGAGATTTACTCGATCCCTGCCACTCCTTTTATTTCTATATTTTCTATTTCTCTTCCGGTTCGTCCTCAAGCATCTCCGTAAGCGTGTGCCAGCCGAGTACCGCGCATTTGACACGCGCCGGCATGTGTGAAATGTCCACAAGCGCCGATGCCTCCTCGAGTTCTTCTAATTCCTCGTCCGATACCGTCCCTTTAATCATCCGAAAGAACAGATCCGCCAGGTGCATGGCCTCTTCCTTGGTCTTTCCGATGACCAGATCCAGCATGATATCCACGGAAGCCTGTGAGATGGCGCAGCCGTCGCCCGTAAAGGTTCCCTCCGCAATCCTGCCGTCCTCCACGCGCAGCTGCAGCACAATATCATCCCCGCAGCTCGGATTCACACCCTCAAGCACCAGATTTGCATCCGCAAGCTTCTCCTTGTGCCCCGGATAGTGGTTGTGATCCGTCAGCACCTCATTATAAAATGTCCGGTTATTCATATCCCATCATCCTCCTGACTTGTGCCAGCTGATCCAGAAATCGTCCGACATCCTCTGGCGTATTATAAAATGCCACGCTCGCTCTGGCACAGGACGAAATGCCGAGCCATTCCAACAGCGGCTGGGCGCAGTGATGTCCCGCCCGCACCGCGACGTGCGCCTCATCTAAGATCGATGCAATATCATGCGGGTGTACATCATCCACGGTAAAGCTCACAATTCCGCAGTGCTCCTTTTCGTCCCCGCTTCCCAGAATATGCACGCCCGGAATTTTTTTCATTCCGGCAAGCAGCTGGGCGGTAAGCATCTCCTCGCGCTCCGTGATTTCTTTCCAGCCGATGGATTCCAGATAATCGATCGCGGCGGCAAGCGCGACCGCGCCTCCCGCATTGACTGTCCCTGCCTCAAACTTATGGGGCAGTTCGGCAAATACGGCTCCCTCTCTCGTCACACGGTCAATCATCTCCCCGCCGGTCAGAAACGGCGGCATCTCCTCTAAAAGTTCCTGTTTTCCGTAGAGCACACCGATCCCCATCGGCGCCATCAGCTTGTGTCCGGAAAATGCCAGAAAATCCACGTCAAGTGCCGTGACATCAATCGGCATATGCGGCGCTGCCTGTGCCGCATCCGCCAGTACCACACCGCCGTTTTCGTGTACCATCCCGATCAGTTTTTCTGCCGGGGTCGCCCGTCCAAGCACATTCGAGACAAGTGTCAGCGCGGCAAGCTTTGTGTGCGGTGTGACGGCATCACAGATTTTCTCCTCCGTAAAACTGCCGTCCGGTTCACACTCCAGATATTTAAGCGTGGTTCCGGTTCGTCTGGCCGCCATCTGCCACGGAAGCAGGTTGCTGTGATGCTCCATGATCGTGACAAGAATCTCATCCCCAGGCTTTAACCAGGGCAGCGCATAGCTGTACGCCACCAGGTTGATGCCCTCGGTCGTATTTCTGGTAAAAATGATTTCTCTCTCACTCTTCGCATGTACAAACCGTGCGACGCGCTCTCTCGCATGCTCATACTGCTCTGTCGCCTCCACGCCCAGCTCATAGAGCCCGCGCAGCGGATTGGCATTCCGGCGCTCATAGAATTCCCGCTCCGCATCGAGCACGCACGCCGGCCGCTGTTCTGTCGCCGCGTTGTCGAGGTAAGCGATATCGCTTTCCGCAAGCAGCGGAAAATCCTTTTTATAATCTGTCATATGCATTGCTCCTTCAGATAAGTGTCAACAGCGCCGCGCACCTCCTCTGACGGGATCTGGCTGTTTATCGCTTCGATCTTCGCCAGTGTTAGAAGTCTCTGTGCCTCCTCCGGGGGAATGCCTCTCGTGGCGGCATAAAAGAGCATGTTCTCGTCGAGCTTACCGATGGAAGCGCCGTGATTGCCCTCCACATCCTCCTCCGCGCACAGGATTAACGGGATGGTCTGGTTTACCATATTGTCACCAACAAGAAGCACATCCTCCTTCTCGTCTCCCTTAGCTCCCACACAGCCGTGCACAAAATCGATCGTTCCGCGCAGCAGCTTCTTCGCCTCGTTCTTTAAGATGCCCGATATCTGCATATTGCTCTTCGTCTTTTTCCCGCGGTGCCTGGCGACATAATTCATATCAATCTTCTGCCTGCCGGTGCCCAGATATCCGCTTACGAGTTCTGCCGTGCTCTCTTCTCCGCTAAGTTCAAACAGTGTTCCCGTATAGACCTCGGCGCCGCCCAGTTCCAGCTGCACTTCCTTCACAGCGGCATCTTTTTCACACGAGACACCCACATCATGCAGGCAGACGGCTTCCGCATTCATCGTCTGCACCACATACAGTTCTACTTTCGCGCCCTCCCCGGCATATACCTTCGTCTGGATGGCGGAGATCATCCCGCCCGTCTCCCCGCTCTCGCAGAGCAGGATTACTTTTGCCCGGCTGTGCGCTCCGGCATAGATATGCAGGCGGTTATAGGCGTGCTGCCCGCTTTGGTAGGAAAAACGGTACACATACGGTTCGCCGCAGTCTGCATGTTCCGGAATCGTCAAAAGCTCGGTATCCCATGCCACATCTGTCTCCGACGGCTGATCCATCGCCTCGCCCATCCCGGTTGTGATTTTATCCCAATCCGTCTGCTGTGCCATCCGCAGCTGCTCATCCTCTGCCTGCCCTGCTTCTGCCACACTCTGTTTTATCGCTATACTGCCGTCGATCCGCGGCATCCCAATCACGGTTTCATTCATTTTCAGCCAGTTCCAGGTCTTTGCAGGAAGCCGGTTGACTGTGATCGTCTGATTCTGTTTTGTCATAAGCTCCTCCTTTACCCGATGCTGCCCTTCATCTCAAGATCAATCAGATTGTTCATCTCCACCGCATACTCTAACGGCAGTTCCTTTGACACGTTGCTTGCAAAACCACTGACAATCATCGACCGCGCTTCCTCCTCGCTGATGCCGCGGGACATCAGATAGAATACGGCGTCGTCGCTGATGCGGCCGATTTTAGCCTCATGTCCCACATCCGCGTCTCCTGTGCGGATGTCCATCGCCGGAATCGTATCCGATCTTGAGATGTCATCGAGCATCAGCGACTGACAGGAAACTGCCGATTTGCTGCCGGCGGCTTCCTTTGTAATGCTCACGGAACTCCGGAACGTGCTGATACCGCCGTCCTTGGAGATCGACTTGGTGTTCATGTACGAGGAGGTATCCGGTGCGGCATGCACCACCTTTGCCCCGGTGTCCAGATTCTGACCTTTTCCGGCAAACGTGATGCCTGTGAACTCCATGTGCGCCCCTTTTCCCTTTAAGATACTCATCGGATAGAGATACGATACATGGGAGCCGAAGGAGCCGGACACCCACTCGATCCGTCCCCCCTCCTTGACCAGCGCCCGCTTGGTGTTCAGATTGTACATGTTTTTCGACCAGTTCTCGATCGTGGAATAGCGCAGTGTCGCGCCCTCCTCGACAAACAGTTCCACACAGCCCGCATGGAGGTTCGCCACATTGTATTTTGGTGCGGAACAGCCCTCGATAAAATGCAGATACGCCCCCTTATCCACGATGATGAGCGTGTGTTCAAACTGCCCTGCTCCCGGCGCATTGAGCCGGAAATAGGACTGCAGCGGAATCGTCACCGACACGCCCGGCGGCACATAGACAAACGATCCGCCTGACCAGACTGCTCCGTGCAGCGCGGCAAATTTGTGATCGTTCGGTTTGACCAGTTTCATAAAGTGGCTTTGCACCATATCCGCGTATTCGCCCTTTAACGCGCTCTCCATATCCGTGTAGACCACGCCCTGGGCTGCCACTTCTTCCCGCACATTGTGATACACCAGCTCCGAGTCATACTGCGCCCCGACACCTGCCAGCGACTTGCGCTCCGCCTGTGGGATACCGAGCCGCTCAAAGGTGTCCTTGATGTCCTGCGGCACATCCGACCACTTTGCCGTCATCTTTGTATTCGGCCGCACATACGTCACGATATGGCTCATATCCAGCCCCTCAATCGACGGTCCCCAGTCCGGCACCGGCATCTCATTGTAAATCTGCAGCGCCTGAAGCCGGAACAGTTCCATCCACGGCGGATCCTTTTTTTCACGGGAGATCTGCTCGACGATCGCCTCGGTCAGTCCCTCATCGACCTTGTAAGCATCCCGTTCCTCATCCTTCACATCGTATATGCTGCGGTCAATGTCTTCTACATATGTCTTCTCTTTCACCGCTCATCCTCTCCTTTTTGTGCCAGCTTCTCATACTCCTCGTAACCTTCGCGGTTGATCTTATCCACCAGCGATGCATCCCCAGATGCCACAATATGCCCGTTCACCATGATATGGGTTGCGTCCACATGAAGTGCGTCCAGGATGCGCGTGCTGTGCGTGATGATTAAAAGTGCGCCGTCCGGATTCTCCTTCTGGTACTCGCGGATTCCCTCGGACGCAAGCCGCACCGCATCCACGTCCAGCCCGGAGTCTGTCTCGTCTAAAATGGCAAGATCCGGTTTTAACATCATCAACTGCAGGATCTCGGATTTCTTTTTCTCACCGCCGGAAAATCCCACGTTTAAATCCCGCCCGGCGTAGGAGGGATCCATGTGCAGCACTTCCATTGCCGCTTTTAATTCTTTTCTGAAATTCCAGACACGCATTTTATTTCTGCCCTGCTCGCTCAATGCACTGCGGATAAAGCTCTCGAGGGAGAGTCCCGGCACCTCGAGCGGTTCCTGAAACGACAGGAACATTCCCGCCTTAGCGCGCTTGTCTGCCGCCTCCTCCGTGATGTCATTTCCCTTGAAAAGGATTTTTCCCTCTGTGACGCTGTATTTGGGATTGCCGGTCAGAACATACCCCAGTGTCGACTTTCCCGCACCGTTCGGTCCCATCAGCACATGCGTCTCTCCTTTTTTTATCGTAAGCCCGACCTCGTGCAGGATCACCTTATCCTCCACGCGCGCCGTAAGCCCTTCTACCTGTAAAATCTGCTCTGCCATAGCTGCCTCCGTTTCTGAAGCGTTTTCTGCAGCCGGAATCCTCTTTCACGATTCCCTCCGCTGCCCTTTTGGTTTTCTTTGCGACGCTCCCACACATTTTTCATATCCTAGTTGCAAGGTATGATATGATTCAACCACATTCTAGAACGAAACCGTTAAGAAAGCAAGGGAGAAATCGCCCCGCTATTGAGATTATTTCTCAAATTCACAGAGAGCGTGCGATCGCATTCCGGATAGAAGCAGGCGGGGAAATTCGGATCGCACAATACGGAATTTCTAACCCTGCGCTTTTTACATCTGCGATAATCCGTGTTTTTCCAAGTTTTGAGCACTCCGCGGGTGTGTCCGCAGGCCGACAGACAATTTAAGGACTTTTGTGTGTTCCTTACATCACTAATGAACAAAACATAACCGCGCGAAGCCGATGTCTGAGTCGGCATCTGCCATGCTTTCAATAGCAGATGCCAACGAGTTTCGGTTCGCGCGGTTTTATATTGTCTGTGAAGCGGTGATGTTAGGAACACTAAAAAGTCCTTAAATTGTCTGTCGTCACGCTCTCTTCCGAATCTATGCCTCCGCAAAACGTGCGAATGAAAGTTCCGCTCCGTTTGCCACGCGGCTGCAGATATTGACTGCCCGGCTCATCACATCCGAAAACTGTCCGTCCTTTGTGACCACAAACAGCATCCGCTCGTCCGCTTTGATCGAGACGTCCTTCACGTCAGCGATTTCTCTCATCTCCCGCTGTACTTCCCTGCTCTCATCCTCTGTCAGCTTTTTTGATAATCGATAATATCTTCCCATAATGCCATCCTTTCTGATCGTTGCATGTTCGGGGTTAGTTATATCTAATCCCGTTTTTATTATAGCACTGCGATCTGAAATGAAAACGGGGTTGCTGATAAGTTTTCTCATTATATCCGGCTCTGCCGCATCTTTTTTACATATTCTGCACATACTGTGCCTGTCACAACACGGATTACCCGGTATATCAATAAAAATAGGAGAAATCAACATGGGAAATAATATGGAACTCGATTACGAAATGTTCTGCTACCAGTGTGAGCAGACTGCTAACCAGAAAGGCTGCACCAAGCTCGGTGTATGCGGAAAAACTCCCGAAGTCGCAAATCTGCAGGATCTTTTAATCTTTCAGATCAAGGGCATCAGCTGCTATGCCAGGCCTCTGATCGAAAAAGGCACTCCTATGGATAAAAGTGTTGTCAGCTTCATCGAAAATGTGCTGTTTACCACACTTACGAACGTTAATTTTGACGCGGAAGTACATGTCGAACTTTTGCGCGAATCCCAGCGCATCAAAGAAGAACTCCGGGCTTACGCAGGCGCTCCCAGTCAGCCCACGCTTCACGCCACCTACGATCTTCCGCAGACCAAAACCGAGATGCTGCGCGACGCGCCCATCGCCGGTATCATGTATGACAAGTCGCTCGATCCGGACATCCGGTCCCTGCGTCAGACCGTTCTCTACGGACTCAAAGGCATCAGCGCCTACGGGCATCAGGCGAGAGAGCTCGGCTATTACAGCGATGAGGCGGATGATTTCTATATTCTCGCCCTGGAAGCCCTCACGGACGACCGGCTGTCGGTCGAGGAACTGATCCGCCTTACCATGCGCACCGGTGAGATGGCAATCGAAGTCATGAAAAAACTGGACGAAGCCAACACTACCATCTATCAGAACCCAGCCCCGCAAAAAGTCAATGTCCACCTGAAAAAAGGTCCGTTTATCATCGTCTCCGGACACGATTTAAAAGACCTTGAAATGCTTTTAAAGCAGACGGAGGGAACCGGCATCCATATCTACACCCACGGAGAGATGCTTCCCTGTCACGGTTATCCGGGGCTGAACAAATATCCGCACCTCGCCGGGAATTTCGGCGGTGCCTGGCAGGATCAGCAGAAACAGTTCGACAATCTTCCCGGCTGTATTCTCATGACCACCAACTGCCTGATGCGCCCGCGCGACTCCTACAAAGACCGCATCTACAGCACAAATGTGGTCGGCTGGGACGGTGTGAAGCACATTGGCAAAAACGAGAACGGCGAAAAGGATTTTAGCGCCATCATAGAGCAGGCACTGGAACTCGGCGGCTATCCCGAAGACCAGGACGTACAGGAAATCCTCGTCGGCTTCGGTCACCACGCCACACTGGGCTATGCTGATGCGATCGTGGATGCCGTAAAATCCGGAAAACTGCGCCATTTCTTTCTCATCGGCGGCTGCGACGGAGCGCGCCCCGGACGCAACTATTACACCGAATTCGCCGAGATGGTTCCACAGGACTGCCTCATTATGACCCTCGCCTGCGGCAAGTACCGCTTCAACAAGCTGGACTTCGGGGAGGTGGCGGGTCTTCCGAGGCTCCTCGACATCGGACAGTGCAACGATGTCTACTCTGCCATCCGCATTGCCACTGCTCTCGCCGATGCATTTGGCACGGATGTCAACGGTCTTCCGCTCTCGCTGATTATTTCCTGGTATGAACAGAAAGCCGTCGCTGACCTTCTCGCTCTGTTAAGTCTCGGCATCCATGACATTTATCTCGGTCCCACTCTGCCCGCCTTTTTGAGTCCGAATGTCCTGCAGTACCTGACAGACACGTTCCACTTAAAATCCATCAGCAACGCCAGGGACGACATCCGCACCTGCCTCGGACAGGCAGTCTGATTTCCGCAGCTTTAACCGGGTTGTTGAATTATTTTCTGATTTATACTATATCCTTCTGGCACTACAGCGTCTCTCCCTCCAGGTAGCGATGAGGTAAAATCCGCTGACTGTCTCCTGTCATCTGCTCCACTTCCGGGTCAGCGTCTATCATGGCAAAAAGCATCTCAACGGCACTTTTTGCCACCTCATCCACCACATTGGAGATCGTGGAAAGCTGCGGTGTCACATATGCCAGCGTATCGATATTGTCAAATCCGGTAATGCCGTAATCCACCGGCGCCTTTCTTTTTGCCCGCTTCTGATCCTTCATGATCTCAAGTGCATACTCATCTGCGGTACAGACAAACGCCGTCCGCTTTCCTTCTTTTAATATGGCATCCGCTTTCTGCAGGTAATCCCAGGAGAGAATACACTCCGGCCGGAGCGCGGGATAGCGTTTCATCTCTTCCTCATACCCCAGCAGACGCTCCTTGTGAACATACAGATTCTGCCGGTTTTTTGTATCTAACGGCGGACAGACAAACACGATGCGCTCATAGCCCTTCTCTGCCGCTCTCTGCACTGCCTCCCGCACTGCTGCCCGCTGGTCGATCCCAACAAACGGGATGCCGTCCGCAATCCGGTTATCCACAGAGACAATCGGGCGGTGCAGGGACTCCAGGAATGTCCGGTACGCCTCCCCCTCGTTGACCGAGGAGAGGATGATCCCGTCAACCCGGTAATCCGCAAGTCTTGTCAGCTGCTCGCGCTCCGTCCCGGCATCCCCGCCGTGCAGCGTGATATTGACGCCGTAGCCGCGGGCATATGCCTCCGTGCTGATCGTCGAGAGCATCTGGGCAAAATAACGGTTCTTCACGTCCAGCACGACGACACCGATGTTGTACGTCTGTCCCTTAGCCAGTCCGGTGGCAAGGAGATCCGGCCGGTAGCCGTGTTCCTTTGCCACCTGAAGGATCATCTCCTTTGTCTCCGGCTTAATCCGCCCGGTTCCATTTAATGCCCGGTGTATCGTTGTTCTGGAAACGCCGCATAACTGCGCCAGATCTTTTGTCGTGATCGCCATATTTTTCCTGCTCCCCGTTTTCTTTTCAAAAGACTTTCTTCTATTTTAATCGAATCTGAACCATTTGAAAAGAGAGAGGTACAAGTTCCACTGAAATTTCGTTTCCGCTGCAGGAGACGTTTTCCAGTTCCACAGGTGTTACACAGTCATGTTCCTTTTGATTTGTCGCTTTCTTATCCTCGTGAAACAGTGCAATACTTTTTAAAACCGCCTCCGTCTCCATGCCCTGTAAAGAAACGGTCACCTCGGCACTCTCCTCCATGCGGTTTACAAAGAAAACCGTCACTTCATGCTTTTGCCCGTCATAGACGAGCACATGATCCACACAGGGTACCGTCTCAAACGTGCTGCACGCGTAGGTGTCTCCCGTATACCGTGTATCTAACGTCACGCCGTGCGCATACTTCGCCATCAGGGCAAACGGATAATACACCGGCTGCACCCACACACCGCCGTCCTTCTCTGTCATAATGCAGGAGCTGATATTTGTCAAAAGCGACTGGCAGGCAATCTTCACACGATCCGCCCGTTTTATGAAATTCATCAGCATACTTGCAAACAGAAGCGCATCCTCCATGGTATAGATCTGCTCGCTGATCGCGGGTGCCGTCTGCCACGGCGCATCCTCCACCGATTTCTGCACCTGCACGTCGCTCATCGACCAGACGCCCCACTCATCAAAACAGATGTTGATCTTATGTGACATTTTCTTTTTTACCCTCACATAGTCGCAGATGTTTAAGACCGTCTCGATATAGCGCTCCATATCCAGCGACTGTGCCAGAAACTCTGCCGTGCCCTTCTCCTGTCCCCCGTAATACTGGTGCAGGGAAATGTAATCGAGGCAGGGATAACAATGTTCCAGTACGGTCTGCTCCCAGTCACCGAACGTCGAATTCGTGGACATCGAACTTCCGCACGCTACCAGCTCGATGGATGGATCTAAGATTTTCATCGCCTTTCCAGTCTCATAGGCGATCCTGCCGTATTCCTCCGCCGTCTTATGCCCAATCTGCCAGTCTCCGTCCATCTCATTGCCCAGACACCAGGTCCGGATGCCGTACGGCTTTTCATGTCCATTTGCCGCCCGGAGATCACTGTAGTATGTGCCGGTCTCCATATTACAATATTCCAGCACCGCAAGCGCTTCCTCGATTCCCTTGGTTCCAAGATTCACTGCATAGATCGGTGCAACCTCTGCCGCGTCCGCCCACTTCATAAATTCATCCAGACCGACCTCGTTTGTCTCAATACTTTTCCACGCCAGATCCCGCTTCCTCGGGCGTTTCTCCACAGGTCCGATCCCGTCCCGCCAGTCATAGTTGGAGACAAAATTGCCCCCGGGATAGCGCACCGCCGTGACCCCCATCTGCCTTACCTTCTGCAGCACATCGCCCCGGAATCCGTTTTCATCTGCAGTCTTATGCGACGGCTCGTAGATGCCGGTGTACACCACTCTTCCCATGTGCTCCACGAAAGAGCCGTAGATACGGTCGTCAATCCTGCCTTTTGTAAATGCCGTATCAGCTTTAATTGTCACATGTCTCATCTTCTCTCTCCTCTGCCTCTATTCTTTCATTCCCGATGTTGCGATTCCTTCCATGAAAAACTTCTGTCCGAACAAAAACAGCAGTAACAGCGGCAGAATCGCAATCACCGTAGCAGCAAGTGTCGGACCATATTTGATCGAATTACTTCCAACCAGAATTGCAAGTCCCGCTGACAGCGTCCGCATTTCCACCGAACTTGTCAGCATCATCGGATAGAGCAGATCGTTCCAGTTATTCATGAAATGATAGATTCCCAGTGTCACAAGTGCCGGCTTTGCAAGCGGCAGAATGATTTTCAGATATATTTTCCACTCTCCCATACCATCAATTTTCGCAGCCTCATCCAGCGATTTCGGTATGCCCGAGAAGAAGGAGGTCAGCATGAAAATACCGTAGGCACTCGCTGCGCGTGGCAGAATCAGTCCTAAGAACGTATTTAAAATTCCAAGCTTATATTCTTCCATATAGAGTGGAATCATCACCACCTGAAACGGAATCATCATCGTGAGCAGGATGATTCCAAAGAGCAGTTTTCTTCCTGTAAATTTCATTCTGGCAAACGCATATGCTGCCATAGAATCAAAAAACAGACTGATGATGGTGACGCCGCCTGCGAACACAACCGTGTTAAGCAGCATTCTGGCAATCGGGAGCACTTTCCACACATAGGCAAACTGTGTTGTGACCCACTCCGTCGGGAAAAAGATTGGCGGCCACTTGATGACGTCCGCATCCGACTTGAAGGCGGATACGCCGAGCCAGAACAGTGGAAGCAGCACCAGCGCTGCAAACAGCAGAAGTACCAATGTTCCGATCACCCGCTGCGCACTTATTTTTCTCATGTCTCGTCACCTCCCTGAGGGAAAGCATATTTTCTTAAGATCACGGTTATAATCGCAATCATGCAGAACAGATAGACGGCGATTGCTGACGCATATCCGAGATCATACGGCGCTGTCTGAAATCCCCGGTTGTAGATATAACCCACGAGCGTCTCGGTCGCGTACTGCGGGCCGCCTCCCGTCATGACGTAGATCTGATCGAATACCTGCAGCGCCATAATTAACGTCGTCACCACGCAAAAACCGATCGTGTCACGGATGCCCGGTATCGTGACATAGAAAAATTTCTGCAGCCCGGTCGCGCCGTCAATCTCCGCCGCCTCATATAACGACTCAGAGACGCCGAGCGCCGCCGCCGAAAGGATGGTAAGCGTATATCCGAACCCTTTCCACACCGTAACAAAAATCACCGTAGGCATCGCCCATGTCGTGCTTGAGAGCATGTTTGGCATCGTGATACCGATTTTTCCAAGCAGATATGGCAGCATTCCGTAGTGCGTATTGAGCAGCATCGACCACATGATGCTGACTGCCGTCATAGAACACACATAGGGCAGGTAAAATACGGTTCTCAAAAGCTTGTGCAGTTTTGTATTGCGCAGCATAAACATGAGCAGCAGCAACGCCACGATCATCTGGAGGGGCACCTCAAGCAGTGCGAAATAAAATGTATGAAACGTAGCATTTGCCACACGCTCATCCTGAAACATTTTGATGTAGTTGGCAATTCCGGCGAACGAGATATTTTTCATATAAATATCAATATTCATCAGACTGATCCCGATCGCTCCCGCCAGCGGTATAAATACAAATACGGTAAGTATGAGCAGGGAAGGCGCGATAAACGCATACGCCTTCACCTGATGCTCCATACGGTGTTGTCTCTTTTTTACTTTCATAATTTCCATCCTTTACGGCTTGCAGCTATTTTTGCGTCAGTGACCGTCAGACATCAGTCGGAGATCACCGCGTCCAGCGCGTCCGAAGCCTCCTGTACACTCTGCGTCACGTCTGCCCCGGATAAAATTTTCTCCATCATCGGTTTCATGACATCATTGTCAATCATGCTTCCGCATTCCAGTCCCAGATGCCAGTCACGTCCGATCTCGGATGCCTTGGATACTGCACTTAAGATCTCGTTGTTCTGAATGTCCGCATCCTCAAGAACAGAGTAAGACCATACCGGGAAGCCGTTCCGGTTCGACCACTCTTTTAACACATCATCAGACAGCCAGTATGCCATAAATTTATACACTGCCTCTTTGGTCTGTTCGTCGGCCCCTTTCGTCAGCATGTAAGAGCATCCGCCCTCCGGGGAGTACGCGCCGTCGCTTCCGCCCGGGATCGCCGTGATTCCATAATTCAAACCAAGCTGTGTCAGCCCGTTGATGTTCCATGGACCGCTGGTATACATTGCAAGCTGGCCGGACTGGAACATCGTGTCCGCATCCGCTGCGGTGAGTCCCTCCGGGGATACCCCATCCTCCGTCGCAAGCTTCTGAATCCACTCCAGGGTTGCAATATTTTCTTCGGAATTTAAAAGGTTCTGTGTTGCATCCTCATTGATGACATCTCCGCCGTTCGCCCACAGGTACTCGCAGTAATAACCGTAATCGGTCGGAAGTCCCAGTCCATACTGGTTCTTAGACGGATCGGTGCAGGCGATCGCCGCCTCGCGCAATTCATCGAGCGTGGTCGGCGGGTTCTCCGGATCAAGACCTGCCTCCGTGAAAAGATCCTTGTTGTAATACAGATACTGCACATTGTACTGCATTGGTACGCCGTAGAGCGCATCGTCTATGTAGGATTTTGCAAGTACATTTTCATAGAAATTACTCTTGTCAATGCCCATCGTATCCCAGAAATCGCTGATATCCTCGATCAGTCCATTCTCCTCATACTGATGAAGATACTCAATGCCCACCAGCACAAACGACGGTCCTGTACCGGTCGATACTGCCGTTGCAAATTTTGTCTGCAAGGTATCATTGTCCATAATATCAATCTGCACCGTAATATTGTCCGTATTGGTTTCATTGTAGTTGTCGATGATTTCCCGCAGCACATCTCCGTCTGATCCGGTAAATGGTGCCCACACAGTCAATGTGATTCCTTCTCCCGCAGCACTTCCGCTGTCTTTTTCTGTCTTTGCTGCCTCTGTTGCCGTGCCTGCACTCCCCTGTGCATCCGCTGTCTGGCTGTCTGCTGCTGTGCTGCCGCACCCTGCAAACATGGTCGCTGCCATTGTCATTGCCAGTAATCCCGCCATTGCTCTTCTTTTCATGTTATCCTCCATTCTGCAGACACTTTGTGTCGAGGCAACCACAGATGCAACCTCTGATTTGCACGGGCAATGAATCTGCACCCGTAACGTGTCTTCCATCTCGTTTGCTCTGCGATAAGGGCTCATTTTGTGGTGTCTGCCGCATCAAACAGCCCTGTGCAAAATGCAGTATCGTCCGCATTTTTGCACTACTTCCTCCCCATACATTGTTTTGTTGTGATTTTTTCTGTTTTGCGTACACGTGTACATTTTTGTGTAAAAATATCGTCCGCGCATTTGCGGACGCGTGTACTCAACACACTATTTATTATACCAACAGCATAGTTTCTGTCAATTATATATTTTTCATGTATTTGATCTATAAATTTTGTGAAATATTACTGATACGAAACGCTCACAAATCGCCAGACACTTCTACGCTCCCCTGACATCCTCCCGCACCTCATAATACCCCTGTGGATAATGACAGGCAGGACAAACCTTAGGCGCACTGGTTCCGACCACAATATGCCCGCAGTTCCGGCACTCCCACACTTTCACACTGCTTTTCTCAAACACCGCCTGTGCCTGCACATCCCGCAGGAGCTCCCGGTACCGCTCTTCATGCATTTTCTCAATCGCTCCGACCATGCGAAATCGCGCTGCAAGCGCCGCAAAGCCTTCCTGCTCCGCCATTTTTGCAAAATCCTCATACATGTCTGTCCACTCATAGTTCTCCCCGTGGGCTGCGGCATCCAGATTCTTTCCCGTATCGCCGATCAGTCCCAATTCCTCGCCCCACATCTGCGCATGTGCGCGCTCGTTATCCGCCGTCTTCTCAAAAATCGCGGCAATCTGCTCATAGCCTTCCTTTTTTGCGATCTCCGCAAAAAAAGTATAGCTGTTTCTCGCCTGCGACTCCCCTGCAAATGCTGCTTTCAAATTCTTTTCCGTCTGTGTTCCTGCATACTTGTTCATAGAATCCTCCATTTTTTCACACGATCTCTCGCTCCAACTCTTTGCTCCAACTTCTGGCTTCAGCTTTTTGCTCCTGCTTTTTACTCCAACTTCTGGCTTCAGCTTTTTGCTCCGACTTTTACTCCAACTTTTGGCTTCAGCTTTTTGCTCCTGCTTTTTGCCTCAACCTTTCATTCCTGCCTGTTGTTCCTGCCTGCTGTTCTTGCTTTTGCCTTATTGCGCTAGTATGCCCGATCCATCGAAATTTATTTCTCCTGCCAGCAACTTTTTGACATCTTTTTCCCTGTTCCTGTTTCTTTCTGTTTTTCCTGTTTCTGTCTGTTCCCTCCTTTTTTTCCCGCCTATTTCTTCAGCCCGTTGTCTGTTACTTCGTTTCTTTTCCCGCCTATTTCTTCCAGCCTGTTGTATATTCCGGTCTCTTTCTGTTCGTCTGTTCTTGCCGGGTTCTTCCTGGCTCTCCCTTCAGCCTTTTCCTGGCTGTTTCAGCCTGTTGTTGTCTGTTCCGGTCTCTTCGGGCACCCACCGGTAAAATTTTCCCACAAACCTGTTCTTCAAATATTTCTGGGGTCTTCCCTGCCTGCATAGCAATGTGCGGGTCTGACACGGCTTTTTTTCTCTCTCAGACCCGCAATAGCATATTTTTTTGCGTTATGTAAACTTATTTTCCTCTCGTTCGGGTCTGATTCGTGAAAATCAACTTTCCAGACCCGTTTTTTCTGCATTTTCGGGTCTGGCGCGGCTTTTTCTCTCTCTCAGACCCGCAAGAGCTGATTTTTCGTTTCTTTTTCCCTCTTGCAATGGCATTTTCGGGTCCCGCAAGTCTTTTTTCCTTCTGCGGACCCGCAATAAGACTGACAAGCTCCTCCGTACTTCCATTGACCCGAAAAACGCCAAAAACAGGTCATCTATCAAACTGTAAAAAAATTGCATCCGATAGACTGAAAAAAAATTGCACCTGGCAGGCAGAAAAAACAGCCGGTGCATTCTGCGCCGGCTGTCCGTACATTTCCCATTTCAAAGTTTTATTTTTTCTGCAGACTTCTTTTCTTTCTGCACTGTGGCTGTCTGCACTGCCGCCATGCCAAGTCCAAAAACGATCCGCTATCCCGATCCGGGCTCACTCCCTAAGATCAGCGCTTTACATTGAAAGCCGCCATGCCCGGATATACCGCAGCATCGCCCAGTTCCTCCTCAATCCGCAGAAGCTGGTTGTATTTTGCCACACGCTCGGTTCTGCTCGGTGCGCCGGTCTTGATCTGGCAGGTGTTTAATGCCACCGCAAGATCTGCGATCGTCGTGTCCTCCGTCTCGCCGGAGCGGTGGGAGGAAATCGCCGTATAGCCTGCCTTATGTGCCATCTTGATTGCCTCCAGTGTCTCTGACACAGAGCCGATCTGATTTAATTTAATCAGGATTGCATTTCCGCATCCACTGTCAATTCCTTTCTTGAGACGCTCGGTGTTCGTTACAAAAAGATCGTCGCCGACAAGCTGCACCTTATCGCCCAGCTCCTTCGTCAGCTTCTGCCAGCCTTCCCAGTCCTCCTCATCCAGCGCATCCTCGATGGAAATGATCGGATACTTCTCCACCAGCTTCTTCCAGTGCTCAATCAGCTCCTCGGAAGTAAACTTTGTACCTGCCTTCGGCAATATGTACTCACCCTTCTTTGTGCCTTTCCACTCGGAGGACGCCGCATCCATGGCAATCATGAAATCTTTGCCCGGCTCATAGCCAGCATTTTTCACTGCCTGTAAAATGTACTCGATCGCCTCTTCATCGCTGGCAAGATCCGGTGCAAAACCACCCTCATCGCCGACGGAGGTTGCAAGACCTTTGCTCTTTAACAGCGCTGCCAGTGCATGGAATACCTCTGCACACCAGCGGAGCGCCTCCTTGAAGCTTCCCGCGCCGACCGGCATAATCATGAACTCCTGCACATCCACCGTATTGGCTGCGTGTGCACCGCCGTTTAAAATATTCATCATCGGAACCGGAAGTCTGTTGCCGGAGATTCCGCCAAGGAAACGGTACAGCGGGATATCCAGCGCGATCGCCGCCGCTCTTGCCGCTGCAATTGATACCGCAAGGATGGCATTTGCGCCAAGCTTTGACTTGTCCTTTGTTCCATCCGCAGCAATCATTGCCGCATCCAGCGCGTAAATATCGCTTGCGTCCATGCCACAGATCGTATCGCTGATGATCGTATTGATATTTTCTACTGCCTTTGTGACACCCTTTCCAAGGTATCTCGCTTTATCTCCATCACGAAGCTCCAGTGCCTCAAACTCTCCCGTCGAAGCGCCTGACGGTGCCATGCCTCTTCCCACGGTGCCATCCGCAAGTGTGACCTCCGCCTCAACGGTAGGATTGCCTCTGGAATCCAGTATCTCTCTTCCGATTACCTTTTCAATCTCCCAAAAATTCATGCTTCGTTCTCCTTCCCTCTCGCCATCCGGACTCCGGCTTCCGGAAAACACACCGGAAGGCGTTCGTTACATAGGATGGAACGCGTCCCGGTGCAGTTGTTTTCCGGCAGGAAACGGATTCAGCAGCTCCGCACCTGTAAGAAGTCCTAAAATGATTTACACTATAGTTAGTCGCACCTAACTATCGTCATTATAACGGTTGGAGAAAAAGATTGCAACCCCGGATGATGATACTTTTTCTCATTGCGGATTCTCCGCCGGATAAGAACGCCCTTTCCTTACTGCTCCGTCGTGCGTCATCATCTGCCAGCCTTCCGCACGCTCTCTCGCCTCGATAAATCTGCGGTAGGTTCCCTCTTTTTTAAGCAGCTCCTGATGCGTGCCGCACTCAGCGATCCTGCCGTCTGCCACCACAAGGATCTGGTCGGCATTCTCGATCGTCGCCAGCCGGTGCGCGATCGTGATGATCGTCTTGCCTCTGGTCAATTCCGATAGGGCCGCCTGGATCAGATGCTCGTTCTCCGGATCGACGCTCGCTGTCGCCTCATCCAGAATGATGATCGGCGCGTCCTTTAACATCGCGCGTGCGATGGAAAGCCGCTGCTTCTGCCCTCCGGAAAGCGTGTCGCCGCCCTCTCCGATCATCGTGTCATAGCCCTGCGGCAGTTCCATAATGAAATCATGGCACTGTGCCGCGCGCGCTGCGGCGATCATCTCCTCCTCGGTGGCATCCGGTTTTCCAAAACAGATATTGGCGCGGATGGTATCGTGGAACAGATACACATTCTGAAATACCATCGCCATATTGGACAGCAGGCTGTCGCAGGTAAATTTCCTGACGTCGTGTCCGCCCACCGTGATGCTGCCGCTGTTCACATCGTAAAAACGCGCGAGCAGGTTGCAGATCGTCGTCTTGCCGGAACCGCTCGGTCCCACAATCGCCGTCGTCGTGTGCTCCGGAATCCGAAAGCTTACTCCCTTTAAGATCGTTCGGCTGTCATACCCAAAGCTCACATCTGAAAATGCAATATCATAATTTGTAAGCGGAATATCCGTTCCGTTCTCATCGATAAAATGATCCTGCTTTAATTCGTCAAGCTGATCCATCGCCTCGTCGATCACACCGAGGACATGCGCGCTGTCGCTGATCGGCTCTAAGCTGCCAAAAATTCCAAAAGAGAAAAAGACAAACATCAGCATCACCGGGAACTCCATCTCTCCCCGGAAGCCGAGAAAACACGCCTCTGCCGCCAGCGCCACCGACGCGCATTTTAGGGCGAGCAGATGCAGACAGTTTGCAGGCGTAAAGCCCCACTCAATGGCGAGGCGGATGTCCCTGCTGTCGCGGCACGCCTTTTGCATCGCCTCCATGGACGCCCCACTCTTGCCAAACGACTTCACCACGGAGATTCCGCGCGCATACTCGAGCACCGCCCCGGCAAGATTTCTTCCCGCCTCCGCCTCAGCGGGCGCATGCTTCACGCTGTGCTTCGACACCAGAAGCAGACACAGAAACGACGCAAACGCACCTGCCAGCGCAATCAGAGACACCACCGGGTTAAATTGTCAATCATGCGGATTCCCATGCTCTCTAACGTTCCCAGCCCCGTTGTGATGGAATTTAAAATATTTCCCGTATTCATCTGCGCAAAATAGCCGAGCGACACGCGTTTTAGGGCATCTCCGACCGCCAGTCTGTCCCTTGCGATCAGCTCATAACTGATTGCCTCCTGGCACCGCGCCCGCAGATAGTCAAACAAGAACCGCAGAAAGACAAACACTCCCATGATAACAAGACTCTTCCAGATCCACGCGCGGTCAAACGTCCCGGCGCCGCGCCCGGCATCTAAGAGCATTCCGATGGTGTACGCTGCCACCATGACCGGCATTGCCGCGAACCAGTAGGAAAAGAATGAGAAAATAAAACCCAGATATAATTTTCCTTTAAATTCCCCGCACCAGTCGATGATGCGCTTCACTGTCTTAAACATAGGACACCTCCTCCTTTCTGCCCTGGGATACCGCCCAGTGCTTTGCCCCGATATGAAGCTTCCACATCTTCTGATACAGCGGGCAGTTCACAAGCAGTTTCTCCTGTGTTCCCTTTGCCAGAATCTCTCCTGCCTGCAGCACGACAATCTGATCCGCCGTCTGAATCGTCGACAGCCGGTGCGCAATCACAAGCAGCGTCTTTCCTTTTGTGAGCGCCGCAATGCTCTGCTGCAGTTTTTCTTCGTTCTCCGGATCCGTAAATGCCGTCGCCTCATCCAGAATCACAATCGGCGCATTTTTTAACATCATGCGCGCGATCGCCACGCGCTGCTTCTCACCGCCGGAGAGCCGCTTTCCTGCCTCCCCTGCCGGCGTGTCATAACCCTGCGGCAGTTTCAGGATAAACTCCTCGCACTGCGCCGCACGCGCTGCCGCTTTCACTTCCTCGTCCGACGCTACCGGATTGCCGAGCCGGATATTTCCCAGAATCGAGCAGCGGAACAGGAAATTATCCTGCGTCACAAAGCTGACATGCTCTGCGAGCTGTTCCACCGGAATCCTGCGGATATCCACACCGCCGATGCAGATTGTCCCCTCCGTCACATCCCAGAAACGCGCAATCAGTTTCGCCACGGTGGATTTTCCGCCTCCGGACGGCCCCACAAGCGCCGTATAACTTCCCTCCGGGAGTGTCAGATCAATGCCGTGCAGCACTTCGTCCTTTTTCTCCCCGCTGTAGGAAAAATGCACGTTTTTCAGCTCGACATCGTGATGTTTTATCGCAGTCTCGCACTCCGGTTCCGGAAGATTTGGCATGGTGAGGTAGGCATCCAGCTGTTCTACCGTCATCTTCATCTGACGGGTATTTTCAGAAAATACTTCGAGCTTTGCCAGCGATCCAACCATCGACATCGAGAGCATCACTGCAAGCGCCGCCTGTGCCCCGGTAATGCTGCCGCGGTCCGCCAGATACAGGCTGACCGGAAGCGTGCCGAGCAGTGTGGACGGGAACAGGGCAAATGCCAGCTTCATCGTCACCCATGTGGAGGAAAGCCACTTCACCACAAACGTTCTGAAATCCGTGATTGCCTTCGCATATTTTTCATAGGACACACCCGCACGTCCGAACGCCTTGATGACCTCGATTCCCTCTATGTATTCCACGATGGCGCTGTTCATGCGCTCGTTCGACGCATTGTAGATCTCAAAGCTTTTTCCGCTGATGATAAACGTGAGCACCATGCATACCATGGCGAGCGGCAGCGTCACAAGCGAGGCAAGCGCCAGCCGCCAGTCCAGTACCGCAAGCGCCGCCAGACTGACCACCGGAAGCACCAGATGTCCGGCTCCCTCCGGGATCATGTGAGCGAGCGGCGGCTCCATATTCTCGATCTTGTCTACCATGACCGCTTTGATCTCCCCGATCGAGTGCGCCTGCACTTCCCCGAGCGGGGCATGCAAAAACCGGTCTGCCACGCGAAGTCTGAGCTGCTCTAAAATGTGATAGGCAACCGAGTGCGCCAGTCCCGTGGACCATCCGAAGCAGAGAATTTTTACCGCATAAAAAACGAGCGCCGCAAGACACCAGTATGCAATCACACTCTCCGTCACCGTCCCGTTCACAAATGCCTCAATGACGCGGTACAGGCAGAAATACGGCAGAATCCCCGCCACGATGCTGACCACTGAAAGCAGCACCGAAAGTGCCAGTTTTCCTCTTCTCCCCTCCGTGTAGGAGAACACAATCGAAAGCCATCCCTTTTTTTCTGTTTTATCTACTTTTTCCACATAAATCTCCTTTCTCTGATGCCGCCGGGTGCCGCAGTTCTCCTGCCAGGTCCGCCATTTCCATTTCCATTTCCATGTCCCCGGCATCTCCCCGGCATCCGTCTTTACCGGATTGCGTTCCGGTACTCCACCGGCGACATCTGCATCACTCTCTTAAATGCCATGGCAAATTTGCTCGGGCTGTCGTAGCCGACCATCCCCGCAATCTCTGCCACATTTTTCTCCCTGTCCTCCCGAAGCAGCACTGCCGCACGGTTCATGCGGTATTTTAACAGCCAGTCTCCGATGGAAGTTCCATACACGGACTTAAAACACTGTTTCATGCCGGTCTGTGGAATGTCAAACCGCTCCGACAGCTCCCGCTGGGTGATGTTCTCATCCATGTGCTCTGTCAGATAGTGTCCGATCGCCTTGACTTTCTCCACCTGCGTCCGGTAAAAGTACGCCGGTTCGTCGATGCGCCGGGGAAGCTCCGCCGCCTCCAGAAACAGCAAAAGTTCCATCACTTTTAACTTGAAATACGGAATTCTGATCTGCTCCGGAACCGCATAAAGTTCACTGAAAATATGCTCGACTGCCGGATGTCCGTGCAGCACTCTCGGATATTTTCCCTCGCAGAATTTCCGGCAGATGGCCGCAGCGCTCACCGGGAACCCCTTCATCTGCGCGGCAAGTCCCGCATCCGCGGTTTCCAGATCAAAACAGATCATGGCTCCGTGGTAATGTGCCAGCGGAAATTCAAAATGTCCCGTGTGCGTCAGGCGGCGGTCCAGCTTTAAATCTCCCGCCTCCACATAGGCGTAGGCATCCTCATCCGCCACATACTGCATCCGCCCCTCCCTGCAATGGTCGATACAAAAAACATGCTTCTGCGGCACAAATTCCGAATCAAAATAATCCATATGAAAATCGTTGAACCCGAGCATGACACCCGGGAACAGTTCATACATCGCAATCGTTCCCTCGCCGGTGGCATTTTCCATCCGAAAGACACTGCACCCTTCGCTCTTCGCCAGACACTGCATCTGCTCCTCATTCCGGTAAGTCTCCATCGTCTCTCTCCTTTTTACCGTGTGCGGCATGGCTGCCCTCTACGCCAGAACAGGAATACCATAACAAACAGCAACTCATAAAATACGCCCTGCCCGGGATTCCTCATAAATAAAGCTCCGGTTTCACACCTTCGCACCTATTCATTAAACGGAATACCCCAGACAGGGCGCTCTATCCAGACATCCTTTTTCTTACTTTTCGTGACGGAATGCGGAAAAAAGTCCCTTCTTTTCGTAAGGTTCTCTCGTCACAGTTCCCATCTCATAGCCTGTCTTGTCAATGACTTCCTTTAACTTTGCATCATCGATGTCCTGTTCGGTCAGAATGACTGTCTCCCCTTTTGCATGGGAAGAGGTCACCTTCTTCACCGGAAACGCAGCCCTCACTGCCTCATTCACATGTGCCTCGCACATTCCACACTGCATGCCATCCACTTTTACCACAATTTTTTCCATTGCTGTTCTTCCTCCGTATTACTTCTGTCTGCATATATCCTCTATCAGTTCCACCCACTCCTTCGGATGTACTGCAAGAAGTTCTTCATGCTGCATGTCCAGTTCATGCAGTACCGGGTGCGCAAAATGCCTGTGATAACGCGCCCAGTATTTTTCTCCCATCTTTAAGGCATATAAAATATGGATCTCGGTGCCCGCCGGATTGATCGCATCCGCCAGCGGCGTAATCAGATCGGAATAGAACTGATTGCGCAGACTCTCCTTTGTGATAAAGGAGAGATCTACACCGGCGCCGCGCATCATGCCGATAAACGCATCCACATATCCGTCTCCCGCCTTGCGCCACTTCTCCAGCTTACGGTTTAAAAACGGAAGCCGGAATCTGCCGGTCGTAAGAAACGGATAAATCATCGGCAGCATCAGGGCTGTCATCAGCTTCGCCGGCAGTTTTGCAGACTGATCCAGATCCGAACCGCCGAGAATGCCATAATCCATATGAATCACTCCGCGTGCCGCCATAAGTCCAACGAATGACCCGCCGAGTGAGCAGCCGTACGCCGCACAGATTTTCCCGTCATAGTGTTCCTTAATATATTCCTCGATCTTCGCCGTCTCCTCGATCATCGTGGGAAACTGCGTCTGTTCCGTCTCGTCAAATCCGTCGTAAGAGACGCACGCCACCCGGAATGTCTCCGCCAGCGGCTCGATCACCTTTCCAAAATTGCTGCGCCAGTAACAGCCGGTTCCCGGCAAAAGCATGAGAACAGGCTTTCCCTGCTCTCCAAATTCATATACTTTCATCTGTTCCCACTCCTGTTTCTATGGTATATTTTTCGGAATCTTTTCTGGCGTTTTCATGCCCGGCAGACACAAAGCCATCCGCCCGGTCTAATAAAAGTGTCAGCCCAGCGCCACATCGAGCATCATCATGACGCTGAATCCCACCGCAAAAAATATCGTGCCGACATCCGAATGCTCTCCCTGCGACATCTCCGGAATCAGTTCCTCCACGACCACATAGAGCATTGCCCCCGCCGCAAAACTGAGCAGATACGGTAGTGCCGGGACAATCAGTCCCGCCGCCAGAATCGTGAGGATCGCCCCGATCGGCTCCACAATCCCCGAGAGCACGCCTCCTAAGAATGCCTTTGGCTTTCCGGTTCCCTCCGCCCGAAGCGGCATGGAAATAATCGCCCCCTCCGGGAAATTCTGAATCGCGATTCCAAGTGACAGCGCCATCGCGGCCGCCGCGGAAATCTGGGTACTGCCCGCCAGATACCCCGCATACACGACGCCGACCGCCATGCCTTCCGGGATATTATGTAATGTGACGGCAAGCACGAGCATCGTCGTGCGCTTCAGCTGGCTCTTCGGTCCCTCCGCCCTCTGGCTGTTGCGGTGCAGATGCGGGATGATATGGTCGAGCAGAAGAAGAAACAGGATCCCACACCAGAACCCTGCGACTGCCGGCACAAACGCCATCTTTCCCATATCGACAACCTGCTCCATCGCCGGAATCAAAAGACTCCAGATCGACGCCGCCACCATCACGCCTGCGGCAAATCCCGTCAGCATACGCTGCAGCCGGTCTCCCATCTCCTTTTTCATAAAAAACACGCACGCCGCGCCAAACGATGTTCCAAGAAACGGAATCAATATTCCGTAAAATACACTCCAGCTCATATGCAAGCCTCCTTTTCAGTTAGCTTATGCTAACCCTATTTTATCAGTCACTTTCCATTTGTCAAGCCTCCCGCCGGTTCCGGCGCAAAATGTGCGGCAAAAAATTTTCCATGATATAAAAACGGACACTGAATCTTCTTCAGTGTCCTCCCATCACTTCTAACCTGCACATTCCCGGTACAGCGTCTTTTGTCTGGTCCCGCCGAAGATGTCCATAATATCCGCCATTCCCACTCCATAGGAAAGGAGCAGCACCAGATTTTCTTTCGCATACTCAAACCGCTGGAATAACTGCTGCTTCTGTTCCCGGTTCTCATATACCTTCCAGTACCCGGTGCAGAGATAATCTCTTCCCTGATGCTCGATAAATCCTCTCACATCCTCCACCGGATAGCCTAAAAGCAGTCCCATCTCATGAGGGAAATCCCTGCGCTCCTGCATGTATCTGCGGTAACGCATCCGGAAAACAGGAAGCACCGCCTCCAAGGAAGTATCCTGATATCCCAGTTTATGCAGCATCCTTTTCACCTGTTCCTGTTCCATGTATTCTTCCAGACTTTCTCTTCGGTATAAGAGCACAGCCGCTTTTCTGCCGGTTGAAAAAAGCACATACATGGATATTCCGGTATCCCGGATCAGTTCCCGGATCTGACATACTCCCTCACACGGAATATTGAACAGATTCGACGGCTTTAAGCCTGCAATTAACGGCGCACACTGCAGTGCAAGCTGCAATTCCACATCTTTTGGCTCCATCTGCTGCAAAATCTCCCATGTCTCACGACTCATGCCGATCCCTCCTGTGTTATACGATCTTTTGAGTTAGTCTCTTCTAACTATCTGTATCATATACGACAGCAGGCATCTTGTCAAGAATCAAAAGAATTGTCGCAATAAGCATAGACTGCTTTTGAGTGATAAGTAATATTATGAGAAGACCACACCATGGGATTTCAGATGAAAATGCAGATGGACATTCGGTTCAAAAAATGTGGCATTTCTAACCAGCCGAATGTTTGCATCTTCGATGATCCGTG
>ERZ773164.517-NODE-517-length-44911-cov-24.196139_pt1 | contig 44911 bp, 19 predicted proteins | sample MGYA00511917_ERZ773164 | MGnify/ENA primary metagenome ERZ773164 (study PRJEB29015, sample SAMEA2737847) | human gut metagenome | biome: human gut; feature: human-associated habitat; material: faeces | place: China | collected 2012 ...
GCACCTCAAAAACACCATCATACACTAAATCAGTAAGTTGGCAGCATCACCTGCTAACCGCATAAGCGAATATAATTTCTAAGCTGATATTGTCTGGCTGTTGGGAGCTAAACAATATAAATATCGCCAGTTGCCAGAACGGTTATATAGACCAGGAGCGTTTCGGCTCCTGGTCTGTTTCGGACATATTATCAATCAGCCACTAATAGCGGACTAGGGATACCAGATGATGAAACAAACAGCCCTTTTACGGCACGGGTTGCAGCCACATGCAGTAACGCGCGCTCATTAAATAATGCATCACGCTGTTCAACGGGATCATCGGATGCTAATGCTTTTATTTCCGGCACAACGCCTTCGTTAATCCCCACCAGGAACACATACTGGAACTCAAGCCCTTTAATACGGTGCATCGTTGCAACTCGCACGCCTGGGCGTGCATCGCTGTCACCGCTATCATTGCCTAAATTAAATGTCTCAATTCCGGCGTCATTGAGTGCTGATGCGTAGCGGTCGCAAGCATGTTTAGTACGCGCAGTAATGCAGATATCCTGAGAACGAACCTGATTCGCCAGCAATGCCTGAATTTGCTTGACGAGCGTTGCAGCCTCTTCTTTGAAATCTGCCGCATGCGTAATCATGGGCTTTTCCCCGTGCAGTAATGACAAATAATCATTACTGGTATCCGCTTCGCCATCGAGGTTATCAACCTTCACACCAGTTAACAGCCCAACAGCAAATTGACGCGTCTCTTCTGTGGTCCGATAGTTAATCTTCAATTTTTTACTGCGACGACCACGGACGTTAATACCACACTGACCAAGAACGACCTTATTGCGATAAATACGCTGATGCCCATCCCCGACAATAAACAGATCGTTGGGCGACTCGAGAACCAGGCTGCGAATAAGAGTAAATGCCGGGGCACCGATATCTTGAGCTTCATCGACGACAATACTGCTATAAGGTAGTTGGACCTGCTTTTCTTTAAACAGAACAATAGCCTCATGCATGGCATCGCCCATTTCGCGCAGTTTGGCACGCGCCATTTGTGCTCTGAATTCTTCGAAAACTGGCCAGATTTTCGCCCGTTGAATACGGGATAACGCTGTACCACGTCCAACCCGGCTGACTTTGAGGTATTCCTCCCGGGTGTAAACCGCATTTGGCTGGACAACGCGTTGCCACTCTTCAGCATAGAAATTGTCAGGTAGCCCCAGTTCGGCAGGTGCCTGCTGCAAGGCATAGTTCCAGCATTTACGTCGCCCTTCATCGCTGTCGTATACCACGCGGAAATCATAACCGTGGCGTTTTAGTTGGTCGCTCATCCAGGCATCAATGTTAACGACGTCAATACGCGCCATCTCTTCTCGCGTACACAACCGCTGGAGATTAGCGCGAATATCTGCCGCCAGGTTACGCGTAAAGGTCGTGAAAAGTACCTTCTTACCGGGTTTATCTGCCAGACGCTGAGATAACCACCGCGCACGGTGCATTGCAACAACCGTTTTCCCTGTACCTGCACCGCCCAGTACTCGTACCGGACCATTAGCGGGCGACTCCACCAGTTTTCGCTGGCTCGGATGCAGAAATACACGCCATTTTTCTAAAGGCGCATTAAGCATCTGCAACAGCTCCTGTTCATTTTCAACGACATGGAAGCGACGTTTACTTCGTTCAATCGCCTCCATAAAGTCGTTGGTATCAACAGGCTCATCACGATGATCGTTAAACTCTTCCAGCACTTCCTGGTAATCCAGCCCTTCTGCCAGCCAGTGCAGAGGTTCCCAGGCTTCTGCTGGCATTATGCTTTCAAGTTGATTAAGCCCGGCTTCATCGGTAAGCGCCATCACCTGATCAATAAAGACAGGCGGCACACCCAGGGCCAGAATCTGTTCCGCGCTGTAAGCTGCGAAGAGTTTCGGTTTATCAACCACCGTTTCCGCTGCCGGTTTGATATAGCTAATATCAATGACCTGAATCGCGCCAGTAACCGGGTGAATCGAACAATCATGCCGCCGCGCCCAGTCATATGCTTCGTCGTGTTTATCCACCCACATCAGCATATACAGAGCACCCTGTTCAGGTTTCAGAACAATGCCGCGATAAGTTTGATCAATTCGCACCGAATGGACATTTTTACTGCGCGCATCGTGGATCTTTTCATAGTTAAGTCCATTACTGGTCGGGTCCTGACGGAATTTTGAAATGAATTCCTGCACCTTTTTTTGCTGTGCTTTTGGGATCCGCGCGAATGCGCCCAGAAAACCATCAGAAAGTGCCACCTTGGGCGTTTGCACCGTCATTTGTCACCTCCGGACAGATGTTGCAATGTATTTTCGTCAATTGGCCCGAATGCAACGTGCCAACCCCTGGTTGTGAATAATGGAATAAATTCTTGATTATCAATAATCAATGCCCATTTTTGTGATGGCCAGGCGAGATCAGCTTCCGCAATAATTTCACCTTCATCATCTTGCAATTCGTAGCCGAGAGTCGGCGCAGAGAGAGAATGAGACTGAAGCAACGCGATCTCTTCAGCGCTTAATAAGCCAAACTCAATAATCTCAGCCCAACTTTCATCAGTCTCTGGTACTGCCTCTGGCGTTGCCGAAATTTTAGTGTCAACGCTTTCCTGCGGTAAATGCACGGTTTTACGGCTGGTAAAGGTCATATCCGGCAGGAACTGTAACAGGTTTACCAGTCGCCAGAAGCCATTGAGTCCCGCTTCATAACCGTCATCCTGCGTATAGCGATCGTCAAAACAGATATGCAAACGCAGCCAGCTGCGCATTTGTGCGACACTGGTCGTCGGTTTAATGGCTTGTTGTGGCAACACCGAAGCCAACTCAATAAATTGCTGCGATGAGTTACAGCTATCGAGTAAACCACCAAAGACAAACGGTTCGTCTGGCAAAAGCTCTGCTAGCCGCCAGGCTGGCGCGTTTTCCTGCATTTCATAGGCATACTTTTGTTTCGTTCCCGCGTCCTGCGACTTCTTCACATCCAACCACACCCAGGCATGTGCAGCAGCCATTCTCTGCCATAACTGCGTTCTTCCGCCCGGATCGGCGAGATAATCCAGCAGCAGTGCAAAACTGTTGCGTTCCCGGAACGACGCTTCAAGGGCCGCAAAGTTGGTATCGTGAAACAGGTTATAAAACTTAGGTTGTTTCATATCCGGGTTATGCCCAAGTCCCAGGACATCCTGAACATGTTTAAGCCCAGGCTCTTTGAGATCGGCCCACGTGACTGTCCACACCCAGAAATTACCGCTATCCCGAATCGCCTGGCGTTTTTGCACATCCTCTGCGACGCTATTTTTGTGAAACGCAAAGCCATCAAGGAAAATAGCTACCGGTTTAATGGCATCAGACTGCATAAGCGGATATAACACGTAATCCGGGCGACAAGGGATCCCCACCGCCTCTTTAGCGCCTAAATCCACCTGAGCTTTAAGATGCCAGCTCATCATCGGTTCGCTGCGGGTGTTAATAATCCACCCAGCGCCCTGATGCGCGTAACTGCGACTGACAATCAGGTTTTTATTTTCTTGCAGGCAGCTAATAAACCGTTTTTCCAGCTCACTGCCCATCATGGCTTCGAGGGAAATGTTTTTGATGGAATCAATTACCCGTATCGAATCTCTTGCCTGCAAAATTTTCGCCAGCAAGAGACGCGCCTGATCGCGGGAGACATACTTCATGCGCCCACGGTCACGGTAAGCGTAAACACAACGATAACAACCATCTTTATGCGTATCATGGTTGCAACTGCATTCCACTATCGCCTGATAGGCCAGTTCAAGTAATTTCAGCAAATTGTCGGGAGTGCGCATCAGCTCTTTAAGAGAACCAGTTCCCCCCGGGACGGTATCGTAAATCACCAGATACTGCCGCCAGGATTCGCCTTCATTTTCCGGCTCACGGTACACAACGCCTTTCAGGTGATCGACATTCCCCTTGAAGTAATGTTTAAGGCCGAGCTGGATCGCCGCCCCAAGAGAAGCCTCCACGACACGGTCATTACTGTAACTGCTTACCGGGAGCAGAATTCGCAACGCTTCTGACTCCAGCTGGCGATAGAGATAGAGATAATCTTCGAACTTCGCCTTTTCCGGTTCCGTGCGATATTTGCAGCTCAAATCATGACGTGGTTCATGATCGCGAGGACGCTGTACCATGCCGCACCCAAGGCAAACTTTAAACCCGGTTCGCTTCTTCGCTTCTCCGGCAATCATCAACTCATTGGCATCATCCGCCATTTTGCCGAAGTTGATATCCCGCAGGGTGACTTTGCTTAAAAATTCAAAACCAAACGGAACTTCGCCTTCCTCAATCGCGTATGCCGCCGATACATCCTCTTTTTCGAAACTAACCAATAGCTGACGCTGGAAGAAAGCAGGTTCACGACTGTCGCTCTCGTCGCTGATCTGGCTATCACGTGCGCTGGCGCGGGCATAAACCTGGCGAAGTTTCAGCAGCGTGGTTTTTTGTCCGGCGTCGGCCCACCCCGGTGTGCCACATTTCGGGCAATATTTATGCTGGTCGCCCGTCTGGTCGATATTTTCGCTGTAGTTACAGTGGCTACAGATACGCCAGTTCTCCGGCTCAGAGACCTTCAAGTCTATCTGCTCAATTTCAACTTTATGCCCACCGGCATAGAAATTATTCAGCGGAGCCAGCTCAGCCAGCGCCGTTGATGCCGGGCGTTCATATTCGAAAGTGGTATTTTGATATTCACGCGCTTCCCCGCCTTCTTTACGCCGCCAGAGCACAGAACGTAACGTAATACCGGCTTCCGGGAAGGCGTAGTTAGGCAGCAGACCTTCATCCGTGAGGAAATTCAGCGTCTGCTTATTGTTGATTTGATTGACCAGCGCCATCAGCGCCTGCCGTTCTGAAGTTAACTCGCGCATATCGCTGTCAAAGTTTTGATCGCGTGGCGCGTTCTCCAGCTTATCGATACTGCGCTTGAGTTTATCGATGCGTGAACGCAGAGATTTGCGATCTTCCACCAGCAGTTTTAACGCCTCTTCGATACGCTGCACCAGCGAACGCTGTCCAGGCGCGCCCTGAAGATAAGACAACAACTGCTGGCGAGTTTCTGCGGCAAGATCGGGGAAGATCGCCGTAAATTGTGCAGCAATCTCCGCATGATGCTGTTCGATATATCTCAGTAAGTTATACGGAAAACCCGATTTACGCCCGAACTCCAGCTCATCCAGCATCTGTTTGACGTTTTTACAGATAGCGGATTCTGATACACCGGTTTTCACCCAGTTATCCATACAAAAAGCTGCCAGCTGGCGTTCGAGAATAGCCGTTGCATTGAGGAAGACGCCAGGAGCCTGCACCTGGCCCTGCATCATCTCCAGCGGTTCTTCAAAGAAAAACTGATCGTGCGGGTTCCCTTCTGCCACGGTAATGTTTAACGCGTTACCATCTTTACGACCGGCGCGACCAATACGCTGCAAGTAGTTGGCCTGAGCAGGTGGGACAGAACAGAGTAAAACGGTGGAAAGATCCCCAACGTCAATACCCATCTCCAGCGTCGGTGTTGCCGACAACAGGTTGATATTCCACGGTTGGTTGCCGCGGTAGAACGATTTTTCGGTGGCTTCGCGATCTTCACGGCTAAGCAGCCCCGTGTGTTCTGCGCCCTGCACGCGCGCGATGTCCATGTTCTCCCAACGCCAGGTCGCCATATTGTCGACTTCCTGGTAACGACCTTCACAACGTAAAGAGAGACAAGGCGCATTACGCCACTGCCAGCCTTGATCGGCCGGAGCCCGGACAACCTCACGGCAACATGAACAATTAAGCTGAACGACGTCACGGCTCACCACCAGCGCAGAAGGTACCAGTCCCCAGGCTTCACGCCCTTTGGTGTCAAAATCTTTTACAACTCCGGCTATTTTCAACGCCGTAAACAGGCGTCGTAACACTGTTTCCGCAACGCTACTGATAAACAGATTATTGCCGTTACTCAGCGTGCGATTGATCCAATGCTGATACCAGCTGGGGTTAGACTTCGCGCCAATCAGGCGATGGAAACCATTAATTTTTTCAAACGAGGCATAAGCCGGTTTACGTGTTTTCGGACCGATAGAAGGCATATAGCGCGAGGTACGCTCTTTTTGCGTCATCATAAAGGTCGTGCCATCACGGCGATAACTTTCGAACGCCGGATGCATAACGGCCCCGGCCTGGCGTTGATACCAGATAACCCCCAGCGCCAGGTGCGCTACCTGCTCGACGCTCACACCGGACATCTCATCACCCAGCTCTTCACAAAGCTGTTGATGCAGGGCGGTAATTGCCGGATTAAAGCGATCTTTATCCACTCCGGCAACGGCATAACCGGTGGCTTCCAGCGTACGTCCGATACGCGCGCGCAGGGTAAATTCGCTGTACACCTCCCAGTCGAGGCGCAGGGAAACCAGCTCCGGCAGATCGGAGTTCTCCGCCAGTTTGCCTTCATTTTTCAGTGTCTGATAATCATTCAGCCACTGCATATTTGGTGCGATGAAGTTCGCTGCAAAATGAGCATCGTCCGGTGAACGTTCACGCGTTTGTTGGCAAACACGCGCCGCGAACGCATCCAGCGGTAATGTCTCTTTTTCGCCAAGAACACTGGCGATTTGCCCACGAATCATCAGCGGCCAGGTTCGGGCAGTAAAGAAGCTGGCACGATGCGCGGCGTCTTGTACCGAGTCAGAAAACGTAATCAGCTTTTTATGTTCGTTGAACTGGCTGCCATAAAGCTGGTGAATCATCACCGCCGACAGACTGGCAGCCCGTGACCCCAGGATCGAAATCCCCTGTTTGCTGTTGCAGTACGGGCATTCATTAGCAAACTCCAGCTCGTCCTTACGCTCTTTGAGCATATCCGGGATCAGTACCTGCAACAGTTCCGTATGACCGCAATGTCCACACTGGACGCTGGACTGTCGATTCAGTTTCAGACAGGTAGGGCACAGTTTCTGGTGTGCGCCACTGACCGCTTTTTCGTTGTTATCCGGGAAAGCAAGGACGATGGAGCGCCCTTTTTCAAAGAACTGGCGATAAATGCTGTCGAGGTCTGTTTCCAGCTGAACGCTTTGCCCATGACGCAGGCTGGCCCAGCCGGTTGCGTGGCAGTCACGGCAGTGGATAACAGGCAAATAGTGTTCGCGGTCTTCCACCGCCACATCATCGGCAAACACCAGTCGCGGCGTTTTCGCCACGCTGGCGACCAGACGACGCATCTCACGAAGCCATAACTGGGAGCGCAGTTGCACAAACGGCAGCACCGGGCGCGCTTTCTTCGCCTGGAGACGTTTTTGCCGATCGTGTTCCGTTTCCGGTACTTCAAGACGTGCCTGCGCGATCAGCGCCAGAATGCTTTGCAGCACGCGTCGGGCATGGTCGGCGCTTTCTGCCAGCATGACCTGGAGATTTTCCAGACACTCTCGTTCAGAGAGGATCCCGCCTTGCAGATCATGGAGTAAGACATGCATCACGCTGTGGCGGCGTAACAGTGACCCCAGCGCAATACGCTTTTCACGCCCGTCGTCGCTCTCCAGATCGTCCGGGAGTTGCAAGTCGCTGTCGGGGAACCACAAAGGGATTTGCCCGTTGAGATACGCTACCGGGGTAGCGTAACCCTGCGGGTCCAGGGCCGAAGCGACCTCCGGCCCCGGATACTGACTGTACGCAATGGCGTAATCCTGCAAGTACTCCGCTGCCGTGTAGCGATCTTCGCGAATAACGGCGTCATCGGTAAACGGCTGGTCAAAGATTGTTTTTGCGTAATCGAGCAGTTGCCCCAGTTCGTCGCCGACGGTAGCTGATGTCCCGACGCAGGCGAATCGTTGGTTATCCACACCTATGTGATGCTTCAGACGTCGCACCAGACAGGCCAGATCCGACCCTTGCGCGCCATCAAACGTATGCAATTCATCCACGACCAGGTAACGCAATGAACCGGGCTGGTTGTAACGCCAGAGCGGCTGATCGCCAGGGCGCATCAGCAGGTAGTCGAGCATTTTGTAGTTGGTCAACAGGATGTCCGGCGGGCTTTCTCGCAGCGTGTGCTTGCAGGTAATGACCTTTTCTGCCGACATTTTTTTGCTGGGTTCGATTTCGCTGTCGCCGACAAACAGGCCGACGGTCACCTTGCCATGCAGTTGTGGATCGCTGGCGATGGTTTTGGCGAAACGGCTGGCCTGATCGGTTGCCAGGGCGTTCATCGGGTAGATGATAATCGCTTTAACCCCGGCATGTGACGCGCCCGCGCAGTGGTTGAGCAGCGGGAACATAAAGCATTCTGTTTTACCGGAGCCGGTACCGGTTGCGACCAGTGTCGGCTGTGGCGCGTCGCTTCCCAGACGCTGAAATGCCCGGGCCTGATGCGCGTGCGGCGGGAACGGCAGCGTCAGATTAGGGAAAAAATTCAGCGGTAAGTCACTTTTACGAAACGGCAACTGGGCGGAAAGGTATGGTCCTTTCAGCAGCGTTTCGGGCTGGGCCAGAAATTGCTCCAGCATCGAGACGTTATCGTTATTCTCACCGTTAAACAGCGGGCTGTTTAGCGGGAACGCCGCCCGTAAAAAGGCGGCAACGCTGTCGGCGACCTGCCGACTGACAACGGACGGCAACATCAGGCGCTCTCCTTATCTTGTGCAAAGAACGCCCAGGCCACTTTGTAGTCGTCTTCGCGATCTGGCTTGATAAACGGAGCCTGCCAGGTGACGGTGCGGCGCTCGCCTTCGTCGCTGCGGGTATAGTCATCAAAGGTGACGCTGACGGTACCGGTTTTCAGATGTTTGACATCATCCCAGCCGATGGCTTGATCGGTGCAGTCACCGCCGGTCCACTCCGGGCTGTCGACGTTAAAGACAAAACCGCTTTTCAGGTCCGCTTTACGTGCGGTACGCGGGAGGCCAACGCCCACCAGCCCTTTGCTTGGGGTAAAGATAATGCGGCCGTTTTGGTCGTACCAGGTGTCCGCTTCGTACTGACGCATCACCGGGAACTGAACGCGATAAATGGTAAGCAGTTCTTCGAGGGTTAACCCCAGCGCCTGCGCCACCAGTACGTCGATTTCCACCAGCGCCTGACGCCGGCTGTAGTCAGAGCGTAAAGCGCAGTTACGCTGCCACTCTGGAGTCAGATTGGCGAAGAAATCTTGAGGGAGCTGCGGGAGATCGCGGCTCCAACGCTGGGTGTTGAAGTCTGGGGTGTAGCAGGACTGCCAGAGATCGGAGTAAACAGTACCAATCCCCATCAATACCAAACCACGTGTAGCTAATTTCGTCCCACCTTCGCAGACCATTGGCATAAGCTTTAGTAATTCCTCTCTAAAGTTTGATTTGCCAGTACTCTTAACCCAAAAATCATATGGAATGGATAGTGATGCTGTTGTAAATGATATTAGACGATGGGTATTGCTGAAAACCGCAGAGAAACAACCATCTATATGTCCTACCGTAGGTGGCAGAAGCGATGGAATTAAAGTTCTTTCTCCTGACTGGCTTAGCATTTTTCGGGCAACAAAACGATAATAATCAGTCACCTTCCTCGGCTCGTCTTCATCCTGTTCTTTCCACGAAACCCGTGGGGTGCGCTTTGCATACTCCTGTGCATCACATGCCGGAATATAGTTAGTGCGCGGCAGGTAATCGTCGGGCAAAGTTAGCAGGTCCAGGCAGTCATAATCGCTGTTCAACGTACAATTTTGGCGTGGAGTCTTGTAGAACGGCGTCCCAACAAAGAAATGAGGGCCAGACAGTACCCATTGTGATGAATCTTGAGGGAATTGAGTCTGCCGCAAGATTGTCCCATCCCTCTGCGCATATGTTTCATCGAACATAACCGTTGAAAAATACTGCCCTTGCAAATCACCCAATCTCTTCGGGTGATTAGCAAACTTTTCCAGTACAGCAACAAGTTGTTTAGCATGTAAGGCTGGCAAACGTGCCTGCCAGGCTGGCGTTCCTTCGCTGTCATACAGACGAGCAAATAAAGAGAGCTCCTTCAAACCAATATGAATTAGACGTGAACGGTGGCCCGACGTATTCCAGGAGACTTTGATTTTGCCTTCAATTTCCTGCTCATCTTTGATACCAGGAACAGGACCAGCGTTGCTGTGTTCAAACGAGGCATCAATAGCGCTTACTGCGTAAACGTTTGACATGTTAATAAAAGACGGCGTTGTATTTTGCGGTCCATAGACATTGATACTGAACATCGTTGCATGATGAACCTCGGCAAAAAGACTCAATTCATTATGAAATTGAAAATGCGCCCTCAGCCTCGGATATACCGCCGCACGTAATTGCCCGCCTTTCGGGTCATCATAAATCCCTTCCGGGTGCAGGAAACCTGCCACGCCTTTCTCTGCCCCCAGACGCCAGGCCTGCGGCAGGAAACATTTATACAAGTTGGTCTGCACCCCGCGCAGTACCGGGTAGTTCTGCTGCGCATTGAGGAAGTTTTGCATCCCTTCACAGCCTTCATACTCGCTGCGCCAGGCCGCTTCCAGCGCCGGGATCTGGTTAAAGGTATCAACACGCAACGTTGCCAGCTTCGATGCACTCAGCTTACGTAGCACAAATTCCGGCTCGTAATCACCCAGCACGCCCGCTTCCTGCCATTCCACTTTCAGCCACGGCGGGTTTCCGAGCATCAGGTCAAAACCGCCGCGCTCGGCAAACAGGTCGCAGAACTCCAGATCCCAGTGGAAGAAACGGTGCTGCTTTCTCAGGGCATCGACAATCGCCAGACGCGGCAAATGACGGAACAACACCTCAGTTTTCAGACGACCTGCGCCGGAAAACAGTGAAGACTCTTCTCGCAGCAGACCTTCTTCGGCAAACAGATCGCCGGTGGTGTGCTCCGCAACTTCAGTGACTTTTTCCGTGATTACAATCCCGTCGAGCAGGGTTTCAATCTCAAACAACCAGGTGCCGCGATCCGGTAGCTCATCGGCTTTGTCGATCGGCCAGAACCACAGCGCGCACCAGTAGTCCATCACCCAACGCAGCTTCTGGTAGGCACTGTTATCTTCAAGACGACCACTGAAGGTTTCATCTTTACTGCTCAGCGAAGAACGCGTCTGCTCGCTGTTTTCTGCCGGCCACACCGGGTAGCTGTCGGCGGTTTTCAGTCGTTCTGCTTTAAGTTGCTGGCGATAGGTGTTCCACAGTGCTTCCACCTTTTCGCTGATACGCTGCACATCAGCAATCTCATGTCCGGCAAAGCTTTTAATAAACTCTTTGCGCCAGCTGTCCAGGGCTTTGAAGTCATCCGGATAACGCTGCTTAACAGTTTTATCGCTGTAGTTAGCCATACCGCCGTCGGGCAGCAGGAAGTGGAAAATCTGCGTCTCTTCACGCGGCGTGTTCATCGCCAGCTCGACCGGTTCGCTGTTAAGCCAGCTCGGATCTTTGGCTTTTTTGTAGGTCAGTTCGCTCTTGTTGAACACCTGACGGCGCGCGCCCACCAGCGAGTTACCGCAGTGCAGCTGGTAACCAAACCACGGTACAAAGGCATCGCCACTAATGGCGTTCAGCCACAGCGACACTTCCGCCAGCTCCACCGCCACCGGGTTTAAGTCCACGCCGAAAACGTTGTTGTCGGCAATGTACATTTTCACCCGCTGTAACTCCTGGGTGTAACGATCCTGCGGAATACGGCGACCTTCCGCCTGCTGCTTGTGGAACAGATACGCTTCCGCCAGCTGGTTGATGGCTTCGTTAAGAAACGCCGCGCTGCCCATCGCCGGTTCGCACACGGTGAGGTTTAAGATGGCGTCGGCTTTGGCGTGCGGATCGGTAATCGGATCAATCTGCTCCTTAAACAGTTCTTTCAGGGCATATTTAACCAGTGAACGGGTCAGCACTTCCGGGGTGTAATAGGAGGCAGATTTCTCACGGTCGCGCCCGGCCATACGATAGATAAAACTGCCTTTGCGGTGAATGCGCAGACTGCCGTCTTTCTCGTAGACCTTCTCGTCTTCGTGGTATTTGCCAATCTCATCCTTACTGACGAAGTAACCCGTCTCCAGCTCGTTAAACTCTTCCCCGGCTTTCTTCACCTCGTAGAGATCTTCGCTGGCGAAGAATCCGCGATAGGAGAGCAGCGCCTCATACACCGCACCCAACTGGTTGATACCCAACTGGCGATAAGAAATACGTCCGCGGCGGTTAAAGCGCCCTTTGCCCGGGCGGCTTAACGACATCGCCTGGATAATCTGTTGCAGGGTTTCGTTACGGAATACCACGCGGTTAAGAATGCGCGTGTTGTTGGCATCAAACAGATGACTTTCCAGACGCGGGACGCTGAACTGATGACTATGGATGGTGATCCGGTCGCCGCTCTCAAGGTCACTCTGCATTTTCACGCCGCCGTTGTAGCCTTCGCGCACCAGTTTAAACAGCATATTCAGGCTGTCGTGGAAGTAGCGCCCGTTGCGATCTTCTTCGCTGGTCAGCGGGATCATCTCCAGATCGCGCAACGTTTCCAGGCTGTAACCTTGCAGATAGGTTTTGGCGGTCATTGGCGCATAACCCAGCTCCGGGCGCGCTTCAATGTAGAACAGGAACAGCAGGCGGTACATGTAACGCAGACATTCGCGGCTCAGTTCATCCGGGTCCACCGCACGGTTACCGGTATAGTTTGCCAGGCCACGGTCGATCAGATAATGCATCGCTTCGTTACCCAGCAACTCAATGCTTTCGCGCAGGGCATATTTCAGATCTTCCGAAACACCAAACGCATGTTTGTGCGAATTGTCATCCAGCGAGTCAAGATAAGGTGCCCCACTGCCCGGCAGCAGAGAATCTTTATGTAGCAACACTGCCGTCGCTTTCAGCGTATCCGTTTCACGACGACTTAAAATCTCTTCAAAATCAAAACGTAGCAGACGGTTTTGCGCCCACTTAGTACGGTCCAACAACAATAGCTGACGGTTACCGAGCAGCAGCACAAAACGCGGCGGTTCATTTTGGGTGAAGACCGCCGTAGAGAGCAGATCCTGCCAGCTGCGATATTCACCGTTGGCTTTTTTGCGCAGGCTGTCGCGCTTATGTTTGTCGGTATCCGCCGGGAATTGCGCGGTCAGTAAGGAGAGCGCCAGCGGATCCAGCGTTCCTTCTTCCTGATCGTGTGCTTCAACAATCCACAGCCACGGGCTACCGTCAGTGCTGTTGTAACGCGCCAGTACCGGCAGTGGTGTATCGTCATCCAGCATTTGGATCTGCGGCGTAATTTCGTAGCCCAGCGCCTTTAACAATGGCTGCCAGCGATTACGTTGATCGGCCAGACGCTGCGGGATCTGACGCTGTTTTTCGTGCTCGGCAAGTTTGCGGAAAAACTCAGTCGCCAGACTGTTAAACTGGTTCCACGGAGCGCGGTATCCCGGCTCTACGTCTTTGCCCTGTTCACGAGCGGCACGCTCCGCTTCACGCGCTGCATTTTCCTTGGCTATCCAGGGTTCCAGCACATCGCGGATATCACTGGTGAAAACCTCACCCAAATAATGGTTAGAGTAAAATTCGTTTTCGTTATTAATACCGACCAGCGCCATGATTAACCCTCCGCTCCGGTGATAACAGCAATTACCTGAATGTAGGGTTCTTTTTCAGTCGTCATGGTGTCCTCAATCCATTCGATATAGCTGTCAAAATTGTGTTCGATTTCGCGTTGTCTCTGCTCTTTACGGCTCTGCTTGACTGACAATTGCTGTTTGTTATCGGCAAAATCCAGCTCAAGTTGGCTCAACTGCCGCCCACGCAAAACGTCCAGCTTTTGCAGATGCTCATTCAGTTGCTGGTTAATGTGCGTTTCAAACGCATTCCGATCATGGATGAATACCTCCCGGGCGTGAGCAATAGCCGCTTCCAGTAAATCCTGCTGGCGCTGGTGATTACGATCTTTACCGCCGCTGTTAGTCAGCTTGTTACTCAACTGCGGATGACGTTGTAAAAACTCAGCAAATGGCTGACTGCCGATTAGCGATTCACGGTTAAAGCTCACCACTATCCACGGGTTCACCATCGGATGTGATTTACGGTTCGGGAATAACCCGGAAAGAATGAAGTGATCTTCATCGGGTTCAAGCAGGTATGGCAGACGGATAACCGGTGCCTGATGACGACCAAAAGCCGAAGAGATTTTATCGTCCAGCCACTGCACTACCGGGTTGATTTGCCAGAGATACTGCACATCGGGCCAGGCATGTTGCTCACCGCGAGCGCGTGCAATCGCGTCGGTGATGACGGTTTTATCCTGACTTAAATAGAGCTGCCAGTTCTCCGGGGCGATTTCAGGCGGTAGCTGGTTGAAGCGGCGGCGTAACTCCTCCGGTGCCACCAGCGACAAGGTATTATCAGGCAAGGTTTCATACTGGATAGTTTGACCACTGGCTTTCAGGTAACCCAATGCTCTTTCGCAGTACGCCTGTTCGCTGGCAAACAAGCTGGTGTCTGCTTCGGTGACCATTGAGGCATCGCTGGAAACCGCACTGCATATTTCGCCAAACAGATCGTGTTCGGCGCTTTCCGAGACGTTGCTGTTCAGCAGTTGATCAAACAGGCTGGCACCATCATCCTGCATCATGAACTCTGCAACCTGCTCTTCTTCCTCTTCCTGGGTATATTTGCCGGTAAACTCCGAGCTGTCCCCAATGTTCTTCTGCGCCTGTTCGTCTTTGTTGATCAACACTTCCAGTACGCGCATATCGCCATTGATCTGTGGTTCGCTGGCCTCGGTAAGCAGATAGCGGATTTGGGGCTGATGTTTTTGCCCATAGCGGTCAATACGCCCGTTACGTTGCTGGAATACCATCAACGACCACGGAATATCAAAGTGAATCATTTTGTGGCTAAGGTGATGCAGGTTGATCCCTTCAGATGCTACATCCGAACAAACCAGAAGACGCAACGGCGACTGCGTTTTACCAAAGGCTTCTACGGTTTCCATCAATACCGTATCGCCCTGATCGCCGCGCAGCGTGGCGATCTGGTCATCTTTCAATTTCAGATCCGCTCGCAGTTGCTGTTCGAGGAACTCCAGCGTTTTAATGCTTTCAGTGAAGATCACCAGGCGATCTTCCGTGTTATTGGCTTTCCAGGCGAGGTCTTTTCGGATGGTGTCGAGCAGCAACTGGTATTTGCTAAACTGGCTGGCATCAATGTTATTCAGCGCCAACAGCAATGACTCCAGTTCGTTGATCTGGCTCTGGCTATTATGATCTTTACGGCTCTCAAGACGCTTCAGACGATTAGCCACTACGCTGGCACACGCCATCGGGCTGGAAAATAGCGCTTTTTCGAGGGTTATCTTGAACAGACGACCTTTGTTAGACTGGGCCTGTTCATCGTCATCATCACGGAACTGACTCTCAACCAGGCGACGGTATGCTTCTTCTTCGGCACCGGATGCCAGGCGAGTCAGTTTGACAATATTGCGCTCGGGGAACTCGCCAGACATCTGATCTTTCACGTCTTTTTTGAAGCGACGGACAACCAGATTTTTATCGGCAAAGTCGGCGTATTCATACTCTTTCGGGTTGGCGATCGCCGTCGGGTCAAGCATGTTCATCAGGCTGGCAAAACTTTCAGCTTTACCATCATGCGGCGTTGCTGAAAGCATAATCAGCGTATCGCTGCGCCCGGCGAGCAGTTTTGCCAGTTTACTGCGTAACGAACTGGTTCCACGTTCTGCGACGTTATGGGCCTCATCAATGACAATAATATCCCACCAGGCATTTTCCAGATGGTGACGATATTCAATATCTTGTTTCAGCGTATCGATGGAGATAATGGTCTTGTCAAAATAGTGGAACGGGTTGTGGTTGGTAGGGATGCGGTTACGCACTTTTTGTAAACCAGCAGAATCCAGGCGGGTCAATGGGATCGCAAAACGGCTCCAGAACTCCTTCTGGAATTGTGTCAGCATCGATTTAACCGCCAGAACCAGAATACGTTTTCCGCGCCCACGACGGATCAGTTCCGAAACCAGAATACCCGCTTCCAGCGTTTTACCCAGACCGACAGCGTCGGCAATGAGTATCCGCTGGCGCGGCTGCGCCAGCGCCATCCGCGTAGGGTCGAGCTGAAACGGCATGGAATCCATCGCCGCCAGATGTCCAAAATGGACTTTACTGTCTGTCGGTACGCGTTGGCGTAACTGACTTTCAATATACAACTGTGCCGCCTGATAATTGGCGGATTCATCTTCCACCAAATGCGTTTTTGCGGGATCAAGGATCTCTACTTTTTGTTCCAGTTTGGTCAGAAATAACCCTTCTTTACCGCGCACCAGCTCTGAAATACCATCGCAGGTCAGCAAATACCCACCATCACCACTGTCATCCGCCCGGCGAATACGCCATTCGGCATCACGAATAACCACCCGCATACCAGGTGCATAATTTTGCTTATTCATCGGTTTTTCTGTCTATTTGGGGCAGTGGCGGTAACGTCATCCTGAAAAATGTGGCGCGGCACACTGCGATAAAAAAGAGGGCCTTAAAGATATCATGAAGGCCCCCGGCAAAGTGACAAAATGGGAGGGAATGCGCATAAATTGCGCATGATTTTCAAACAAAAATTATTAAAAAGTGAGCTGGGTCAACTCCCCTGGAAGATATCCCCAGGGGAGCAATTATTTATCCAGCGATAACATAACTCCTAAGGTCATTACCCGGGGCAACAGCTCGCGCTCGCGTGTTTGCCAGCCGTTCAACTTGCTGCGGTACTCGTAGAGCAAAATCAAAGAAGGTGTCTTCAATACAGCGCCAGTAGCTAAGCCCCATGTCGAGCAGGACATAATGCTGACTGCCATCGCTGAAGGTGACTGTCAGTTCTCGTCCATGCTCCATACTCTGGTTATCCCCCGTTAACCAGCTAATTGCTCCCGGCCACGCTGGCCCCAGATATCCTTCTTCAAGTAAAGTGGTCACAACCTGCTGACGATCTTCCTCATTAAGCCACGCGTTATAGAGAGCGTCGTGTTGGCGAGAATTGTAATCCAATTTTTTGACGCAAACAGTGAGGCTGGCACGTTCCGCCATTCCCTGTTCAACCAGCTCAGTTAAGATTTCACCTAACAAACGCGCCGTGAATGGGCTATTAAGATAACGATCGCTGTACTCAACATGCGTTATCTCTTTGTGGCGGGTAAATGCCTGCTTCCAGCCAGCGTGCTGTTGCGTGACTAACGACCAGAAACGCGAACCAAACCCTTCCAGCGGCCCGTCCAGTTGCTCGCAGAGGTTGATGCGCACCGCCCCGGTGGGTAAGGCGGGCAGTAAATCTTCTGCACTTAAGGTCTGACCCGAGAAGGTTTTTCCGGACGTTCCTTTAAGTGTCACTACTGGTGAGGACGCACTTTGTCCCCATAATTCACCAGGTGCAACGGTAGCGCTGTCGTCTGCGGCCCACTGTTGGCTTTGCCCTTCGCGAGTCACCTGCGCAAGCCAGCGCCCCTTTCCTTGCATGAGTTGCGCAGTGGCAATGGATTTCACTTGTAAGCGCCCTCCCGGCATCGCCGCCAACGCGGAAAGCTGATGTCTGGAGCTATCAGTTAAGTTTGCCAACGGCGTGGCCACCAGCAACTCAACATGCCCACCGGAGGAGGCAAACTGGAGCAACTCTTTAAATAATGGCCATTGGGCAAAATCCCACTGTTCCTGCGGCCCCGCAAGAACCAGCGAGCAGGAGTCATAAATCTCGCTGTTCAGGCATTGCGCAATACGTAAACTCAGCGGGTTAGTTTCAACCCGGCTACCATCGCCGAAGTACTGATATTCTGGCGCGAGGTTAAGTCGCTGCAACCGTACATTGGTAAGCAGGGTTAATGCATGGTGACGATCTAATCTGTTGACATAATGCTGACTGTCGTAGCTGAGCAAGCAGTGGTGACAGAATTTATCGCAACTGCAATCGAGCAATTTTCTGGCGTAATTAAAGACATCAGCCCAATGGTCGATCAATTGCACTGCATAACCTGCACCACCCGCATTATTGTCGTAAATGAAGATGGAATATCCGGTATAGCCATTGATATCGCGCGCTTGCTGCGTCGTCACGCCCAGCTCAGTATTTTCGATACCCAATTTATGCGCTAACCCTTCACGCAAAGCGACCGCAAGGGATCGCGCGGCAACCTCATCACGGATCAACAGGCCATTATCATCATTGAGTTGCAGCTCAACCATATCTGTACGACTGCTATACCCCAACCACAGATCTTTATGCACATGACCGTGGCACAATTTATTGCTCCCCTGACGATCGTTACTGCCCCCTCGCAACAGGTAATGCGTATTTTCCCTCTCTGGGTTCTTAAGATTTTCAGGGGTACGCTGGGGTTGATTTTGAGATTCTGCCCGACCACATGAGAGGCAAATTGCGTAGCCGTGCCCAAATTCCCCTTCACTGAAGTGGAACAATTCCCCACTATGGCTAAAACGGTAACGTCCTAGCCCAGCATCGGGTAAAGAAACCCACACCGAAGACGGTACAAGAACACGTGGATCTTTCCAGGGAAGTTGTGCAGGCATGGATACATCATTATGCGCCTGATAACGGATATCTGTCGCAAAACCAACAGGCTGTAAATAACGCTTCACATCAAGTTGCTGTATATCCGCTTTGCAGTGACTACATTCGACAGGACGGGTAGTACTGGTTGCCCCCGCACCACATTTACGACAATGCCAGAACCACGGAATATGATGATCGCCTGACAGCTCCTGCCCGCTGGCAAGTACCTTGCCAAGCATAATGCCCGAGGAACGATATACTTTTCCGCCCAATACCACATCTGCACCTGGAGCATACTCGCGTAATGCTGTAGGCAAATCACGGCTGGGCAATTTTTCAATACGACGAGAAAAGCTTTCTCCCCCTTCATTAGGGTCAGCCTGAGTAGCTTTTATTGCGCGACGTTTTTCCAGCTCATCTGCCGTCAGATAATTGAAATTGACGACGCCAACCGGGAAACCATGCCCCGGCAGGAACGCTTCACTAATGAGTTTAGAAAACAGATATGCACCGCGATAATCACGAAGCTGATAAGCGATGGCTTTACCTGCTGGCGTTTCTTCCCACGCGCTGTTATCCGCTTTCAACGCTTCGATATTTTCCAACAGTATCGCAAGTTGGCTTCTCCAGCGGATATCAACCTGCTGCATCATTGCTTGTGTGCGGGTCAAGAGCTGGGTTGCCGTCAATGACATCAGGACGGTTCCCTGAGTAAGGCGTTTAAGTTTATCCGCCAGCTGATCGGCCTGGTGATTTAACCAATGGAGAAAACGAAGACACTGGCTCTCATCACCTTCAAAGAACCATTTGCAACTCAGTTTTGTCGCATCAGGAACTTCAGCTCGTAAAAACAGACCTAAAACCAGGGCATTAACATGTCGTTGAACAATACTACTGCTCCCAAAACGAACCCGTGGCGCACTGGCAGTAGTGTTGAACGCCCAGAGGGGGTCTTTGAATACCTCCATTCCATGCGCCGTGTTTTTACATAACGTAATGGCAGCAGATGCACTCTCTCCACGACGCCCCGCGCGACCTGCACGTTGCAAATAATTTGCCGGAGCTGGAGGAACGTTGTTCATTGCCACCAAACTCATACCACCAATATCCACCCCCATCTCCATGGTCGTGGAGCAGTTCAGCACATTAACTTTGCCTGACTTAAATTGTTTTTCATTAAACTGGTTCTGCTCAGGCGTTCTCTGCGCAGAGTGTTCCTCCAGACGATACCAGCTATCTTTCAGGGCCAGTCGGTCGCTGCGAGTAGACCATAATCCTTCCTCGCGGGCATGTTGAATCAGCGCATTACTTTCCAGCCACTCCAGACGTTCTTCTCGGGCGATTTCTCCACCACCAGACAAACGCCAGTGACGTACAGGAAGCTCAGGCATTTCAATCAACACAGCTTTTTCAGGTGCAATTTCTTTGCTACCCGGTAAATACGGAGAGTATCCCAGTAACGTGACGTCTAACGCACGTCGAGTATAGGGGCAACGCCACACTTGCTTTGGACTGTAAAATTCAGCTTGTTGTTTAATATCCAGCTGATAACCCGACTCAAACTGACGTAAGCAGGGTCGAATTGCATCCCAGACCTCAATCATTAAGTGGTTAACTAACGATTTCCAGTGAGCCTGCTCAGGTTGTATTGCCGGAAAGACTGCAATTAATAGCTTAATGACCCGGTTATAATGGCGATCGCGTATTTGTGGCCAAAGTTGATCACGTTTCTGCCCTTTGTTTTTTTTATCTGGACCCTGGAGCATTTTTACCGGGAAACGAGCCCCCATCCAGCGAGGGTATTGCTCGTTTTCGTAAAAAACGGCACTGTTTTCACGTATAAAGAAATCAAGAGTAATCTTCAATAAATTACGCCATTCCGCTAATTGCTTATCGGGATCGGGTAATAATGTCTTCCAGTCCTGCGGGCAGGTTGTAACTTTATCAATAAATGGATAGTGAATGGCTACCAGACCCAGACTTTCGAGGGTCCAGGCATTTTTAGGGCGGCGACCAAACTCACTGTATAAACAAAAATCTGCAAACTGTTGTTTAGTAAGATCAAGCCCAGACAATTCTTTAAAACTGCCTCTCATTCTATCGGCAAGGTCCACACTGCCAACCAGCTGTTCAGACAGTGTTTGCCATGACATGGTTTTCTTCTGCTGATTGCCAGAGTTAGCCTGGAGTATTTGCATCGCTTCAGCATGATCCGGGCTTAAGGAACTCACCATCGGCTCGATAATTTTAAGTGCCTGAATGTCCGCCGGGCTAAGCTCTTCATTAGCAACCATCGCTTTTTTCAGCGCGTCAATAGAGTTTTTTAAAGGAAGGATAGAAAACTGGGTAATAAAACTCTCTAACAATGCGCAGTGTGCCGGGCTGAGCTTTGCTGATGGCTCATTAATATTTGCCAACTCCTGGTAACAAAGAGCTCGCAACGTCGCTTTATCGGCATCCTGCTGTAAGCGGGCAGAAATGCGGGCAGTGCCCTGACGTGAATCCGTAAAGGTGAGCAGACGTCGACCATTAAACGGTCCTAACTGCTCTTCTCTTGTCTGCGGTAATGGTGAAAACTCCAGCAGAGTAGGAATAATTTCATTTAAAAAAAAGGGCGCGCCAAGTCGAAGCGGACGGAATAAAGGATTATTTTTTCGTTGGGTGTCACCACAGCAAACACAAGCAAAGGAATTATTACGTCCCTCACCTCGAGACTCCGGTCTTAACAGGTTTATTTCATAGTGCTTTTGCGCTTCACTATCAATTTTCCCCGCCGTCGTTTCTTCCAGTGAAATGATATATTTTTCACCATCGATCGCAATCAGACGATCAAATTGAGAGTTATTGTCTAATTCATCGTTGTCTTCATCTTCAGAATAAACATCCACATCAAGAGCAAATTCATCCACTTCGGCAGCAGCGGGTTGCGCTACCAACCAGTTCGTTCCATCACCGCGCACCTCCTCTTTGGCAGACAAATAAGCTGAACCACACCCGGAGCAACGTAAAACTTCAAATACCGGCGCACCACAGTCACAATATTGGCGCTGCTCAAACCATACCTGACCAAATGGCCAGTCACTCTGATTTAATTCATGCGCTTTATGTGAGCATTGTTTGTTTGAACATGCCCATAGACCCGCCAGTGTTCTGATAAACCCATGCATACGTAATGGCGTAAAAGCCAGTTCACCTTCTCGCGATCTCGCCATTAGGTCGAGGAGTTGCAGTAACTCACGGTGATTAATATCTGGCCAGGTTCTTCTGGCAACATTGAGCAACTCACTCAAACGTACTGCCTGCCGTCCGGGATGAGTTAACGCCTGACGCAATTGCTGGGCCACACGGTAATGACAAAGCTGTTGGTAAAGATCCTGAGGGCTCAAAGATTTAAGAGAAGTTAAAGATGTGGGATATTCATGACGAATCAGCGACTCCGATACCCGCGGTATTTGTCGATAGCCGCGAACCACTTTGACATCACGTTCTGTAACGCCCGCAAGATCAGCGACAAATTTAGCAAGCTCCTTATTACCTTCAGGAGAGTCTTCACCAATAGTGGCAGAGGTCGCGATAATCTGCACAGGTTTATCTGTGCCAGGTCCAACATTGAAAGCCTGCATAACACGACGTAAAAGCAGCGCTAACTCAGCAGCCTGAGAACCAATATAACTATGGGCTTCATCCAGGACGATATACTTTAACATCCCCTGAGACTTTTCGATGATTGGGGCATCTTTACGACGAATCAGCATATATTCCAGCATGGTGGTATTCGTCACCATGATGGAAGGTGGTGCTTCGTAAATGGCTTCCCGACTCAAAGCTTGTTCAGGTACTTTCAACTGATCTTCCTGAACTTCGTATTTGGTATGCCGGGTTTCGCCATTATATAGCGCGAAGCGTATTTTCCCCTTAAATCCGCGCGTCCATTCGCGAAGCCGCTCCTGTTGGCTGTTAATTAATGCATTTAACGGATACAAGAAAATAGCTTGTGTCCCTGTTAGTGACTGACGGGTCGATTTTTGCTGACGAATAAGATCTTCCAGAACCGGTACCATAAAGCATTCTGTTTTCCCGGATCCCGTACCGCTGCTCACTAACAAGGATTTTTTGTCTTCCAGAATCGTTCGCCACGCCGTAAGTTGATGACGAAATGGCACCGGCGCTTTGCTCAATGCATCAACCAGCGGGCTGGAAATTAGCTTGTCCCGCAAATCCTCCATTGTTTCATCCGCAGGCATCCAGCCGAACGTGCTTTCGAATACCGGGTCTGCAAGCAGTGACCCCTCCTGACCGGGAGGCTGGAAATATTGTGATTCCAGATAATGAGTCAACGACTTGCTCCGCAATGCCAACTGACTTACCACCGACCTCACCGCGCGCTGATGAAGCTGATTTAGAAGTGGCGCATAATGCAGTTGCTGAACGTCCATCAATGACATACTCCTGCTTGTTCAAAATAATATTGATAGATTACCCCTAATTGCTGCGGGGCTTGCTGATAGTGGAATTCAAAAAGCGCAGACAATTGATGTATCAAGTTATTATCTTTTTGGGTTAACAGCGCTGCGACTAACATCAAATTAAAACGTTTTTCAAGCCGTGAGTGATATTTATCTTCAATCCAAAGCTTATTAAAAACAGATTTTAACTCTGGAGTAATAGCACTAGACCAAAGTTCTTTAGGGAAGATACTGATACGCCCAAAGCTGTCGGGATTCCTTAATAGCATCTGTTTAGCTTCATTAAACTGCTCACGACTAACAGTTGGCAAGACATTACAACCGGCTGGTAGGAGTTCGCCATATGTAAGTAACATATTCGCAATGGGAGTCAGACGACGATCGATATGTGCACGATGGTTCATAAAAGCAATAAAGGGTTGCAATATATGTAATGCTAATGTTTTATCGTTAATCTGTTTTTCCAGATAAGCCCAACACTTTTGAAAAACATCTTTCCAGATTGAAACGGGAATCCATCCCCATGAAAAGGGTAATTCGTCCTGTATATCATAAATCGTATCGCTATCACCAGAAAGACATGATGATATTAACAACTGAACAACTACGCGGTAATTACTCGAAATACCTCTGAACAAATCCAGATCCAGCAAGGATAAGCCATTATTCATTTTGTATTTCTTAATATACTCCGTTAATAAACAGCAATAATTTTGCAAAGGATTGTTATCTATTTCAAAAATTAGCTCATTAAAATATTTTTTTCGCTGTTCGGAATCCGCTTCGCATAGAGCATTAAGTAATAAATCATTTGTCTGTAATACAGGTAGCCCCCATTTAATTACTGGTGCAATGCGAGCTGTATCATCAAGTTTCCCCACAATTAACCATGGGCTATCCTGAACATTCAGAGCTGAAAGATCATAAGCAAATTCATCTTTTTTTAGCAACGATATGTGTAAGCCAGGATCCTTAAGAGAAATAGCATCAACAACCAGCTCGTCTATTCTATTTGCAGGAAAAACAACAGAATTTTTTATATCAACCAGTAACCCTTGATCGTGTTCAATAAAACTACCATCGTAGCGTTTAATATTGAGTGTTGCTTTATCCTTTCCAAATCTGTCAGAGTAAAAATCAACACATAATGTACTATTGCTGTTCCATGCACATGCCAGCATAGAATTTAGCAAATTATAGTTCTCATAAAGTGAAATTTGTTGTAATTTGTCATTGCGTCCTGATAAAAGAGGAAGGTCGGCATGTAAATAACGGAATTTTTCAGCTACTGGATTTTCATCCAATAACTCGATATTAAGATATCCTCTTCCAGCACATGATATGGTTAATAACTCAGCATCTATTCCATGCAAATGTGCTATAGATGCCACACCATCAAAATGAACAGAACCATCATTAGTTACAAATCGGCCACCGCTAACCGGCTTAGGTAATAATAGTTTAAGATTAGAACCATCTTTCCAGGAGACCCGTAAATCAACGGTATTTTCCAGCATCAGCGATGAATTATAATAAATAGCACACTCGTTTTGTGAATAATCGGACTTAAGTGTTACTTTTTCATTGTTTGAATATTTATCAATTCTAGTATCCGTTATACCAGAAAGCATAATAATGCCTTGCTGAGCACTCTCAGGTATAATATTAATATCGAAGTCTGCTGGTAAAACTACAACTTTACCGCTAAATAAAACCTCATCATTAACTATTCGCCGGACTTCTATCTGTCCTTTTGGCATTTCTGATGCGACAGAATACCAGGCATTGTTACCTGAACGAATGGAACGCCAAAAAAGTTCTTTCTCCGGTACAATGCCATATTGCAGATCCTTTTTCCAACCGATCTTCGGCCAGGCTCGATGGACAGGATAATCCGATTTAACCAGTTCAACTTCTGTCGATTTAATATAATATTCAATCGCAGAATCATAAAGTTGCTGGGTGCGAATTGTACAAACTGCACCATCATGTAAAACAACGCTAAATACTCCACTTATTTTAGTTAAGCTGCGTTCACTGTTTTTCAGCAACCTTGGGATATCAAACTCACCTTCTCCACTAATATCTAAATGGCTATTTTTCGGTAGCGAAATAAACAGAGCATTTAGCCTGGAACTCACAGACCCCATACCAACAAGTTTTAGCTGCGATTCACTCTCATTCATCGCTTCAAAAACCCAGGGAAGTTCTTCAGTAAGTTCATAACCGCCTTTTGGAATTGTGTGACCTAACAGAATTGGACCTTCATGAAGCGACAATGAGATTTCGGCCATTGCATCTGCACCAGAGAGTTTTTGCATCGCAATAGGTAATAACTCGACCCGCCAATCTTGCTGCTCATAACGGCTTAGCATTGCCAACCTTGCCCCGCCATTTTTCCATTTTCCTGAAATGATGAGTCGGGTCTGCTCCGGCTGAATATGGCATTCAAACAAAGAGGTTAACTGTTCTGTACGCATTGTGGCCGGGAATCGGAACCGGGCATCACAATACCAACTGTCATCAACATCGACCCAGATTCTTTCAACCTGAAGACTACTTGCACTGCGTATTTCAGAAGATTGAGAAAGTAATCGCCTTACAATCTCTGCAGCATTCGCTTCGGGGAGAACGAGTGGAAGTTGAAGATGCCAGTCTGGAGAGAGCTTACGTAATGCAGAAACGGGATCACTGCTTTGAGGTGGATGCTCACTAAGTAATCGGCAGAGAGTCTCGCAGAATTCACCGGCTATTTCATAGACCAGTTCGTTTTGCATTGTGACAGGAATCGTATCGCCTAATTCTTGTGCAATTTTAGCGGCAGGATATTGAGATGCTTGCCCACGAAGCGCCTGATATATCCTTCTGAAATAGGTAATCAAATAACCGCTCTCATTTTCAATCATGCGGATAGGTAAACCACCTTCACAAGCCAGTGTATGCAGATAACCCGAAGCTTGCCCCAGGTTTCTTATCTTTCTTTTCCAGTAGCGAATGCCATCATTAACCAGCTTCTGTCGATGAACATACGGAACTTTCCAGTCAATAGAATCTAAAATTGTGTCCCATTTAGGGTGTCCGACCGTATGAGTCCGGCGGATAAACTCTGCGGCATATATGCTAAATAGAACATCGCTATAGGAAATGAATATCGTTCTTGGATAACTACGAGGGGCATATGTACGCAGTAGTTCTGCCAAACTTTCGTACTCTGTATCAGTACAACGGTAAGCATATAACGCCCGTCCATCAGCTCCGGATAATGAACGGCGACTAAAAAACATGTTAAGCCATTGCAAAAGTGGGTTAACTGGAGTTTTCACAAGCAACCTGCCTTCCTTTGATACAATTCGTAACAGGTTACTATCATCATAAAAAAGCTCAACCCGATGAACTCGCTAAAAATGAGACAAATCATTTATATCTCGAAAAAACTTGTTACAATCATGAGCGCTACACCGAACTTAACCATATAAATTATGTGTGTTTTGTTTATTTTTTAAACGATTACAACTATCCATTATTTACACAGGTATCAAAATGTTAGCGCAGCTTTTTGAGCAGTTGTTTCAATCGATAGACTCTACACTGATCACCAATATTTTCATCTGGGCTGTTATATTCGTATTTTTATCAGCGTGGTGGTGTGACAAAAAAAATATACATAGTAAGTTTAGAGAATATGCTCCAACCTTAATGGGGGCATTAGGTATTCTGGGTACTTTCATTGGTATTATTATTGGTTTACTCAATTTTAATACCGAAAGTATTGATACCAGCATCCCCGTATTATTAGGTGGCCTAAAAACAGCATTTATTACAAGCATTGTAGGTATGTTTTTTGCCATTTTATTTAATGGAATGGATGCTTTCTTTTTTGCCAATAAACGAAGTGCGTTAGCAGAAAATAACCCTGAATCTGTTACACCTGAACATATCTATCATGAATTAAAAGAGCAGAACCAGACTCTGACTAAATTAGTCTCGGGTATTAACGGTGATAGTGAAGGTTCTCTTATTGCTCAAATAAAATTACTACGTACTGAGATTAGCGATTCCTCGCAGGCACAATTAGCTAATCACACTCATTTCAGTAATAAGCTTTGGGAACAACTTGAACAATTTGCAGATCTAATGGCAAAAGGTGCTACAGAACAAATTATTGATGCTTTGCGACAAGTCATTATTGATTTTAATGAAAATTTAACTGAACAGTTTGGTGAAAACTTTAAAGCTCTTGATGCCTCTGTAAAAAAACTTGTTGAGTGGCAGGGAAATTATAAAACGCAAATTGAGCAGATGTCAGAACAATATCAACAAAGTGTCGAGTCCCTGGTTGAAACAAAAACTGCGGTTGCAGGGATTTGGGAAGAATGTAAAGAAATTCCTCTGGCTATGTCTGAACTGCGTGAAGTGCTTCAGGTGAACCAACATCAAATCAGCGAACTCTCCCGCCATTTAGAAACCTTTGTCGCCATCCGCGATAAAGCTACAACCGTATTACCTGAAATACAGAACAAAATGGCTGAAGTGGGTGAACTGCTGAAATCCGGAGCTGCAAATGTTAGTGCATCTCTTGAGCAAACCAGCCAGCAAATACTTCTTAATGCAGATTCAATGCGCGTTGCCCTGGATGAAGGTACCGAAGGATTCAGACAATCGGTTACCCAAACACAACAAGCATTTGCCTCGATGGCGCATGATGTCAGCAATTCCTCCGAAACCCTAACCAGCACGTTAGGTGAAACAATTACTGAAATGAAACAAAGTGGTGAAGAATTCCTGAAATCACTAGAGTCGCACTCGAAAGAATTGCATAGAAATATGGAACAAAATACGACGAATGTGATTGATATGTTCAGTAAGACTGGTGAAAAGATTAACCATCAACTATCCAGTAATGCCGATAATATGTTTGATTCAATCCAGACATCATTTGATAAGGCTGGTGCAGGGCTGACTTCTCAAGTCAGAGAATCAATTGAAAAATTTGCTCTATCCATCAACGAGCAGTTACATGCTTTTGAGCAAGCAACTGAACGTGAAATGAACCGTGAAATGCAATCATTAGGTAATGCTCTGCTTTCAATCAGCAAAGGTTTTGTCGGTAACTATGAAAAACTTATTAAAGATTACCAAATAGTTATGGGGCAGTTACAAGCATTAATTTCTGCTAATAAACATCGAGGGTAATCGATCATGGATAAGATTATAGGGAAACAATTACCTAAAAAAGATCAAGATAATGAACATTGGGTATCCATGTCAGACCTAATGGCAGGGCTGATGATGGTTTTTATGTTCATATCTATTGCTTATATGCACTACGTACGTATTGAAAAAGAAAAAATTAAAGAAGTTGCCGTAGCCTACGAGAATGCTCAGTTACAGCTTTATAATGCTCTGGATATTGAGTTTGCAAAGGATTTACAAGACTGGGATGCAGAGATCGATAAACAGACTCTGGAGGTTCGATTTAAATCACCGGATGTTTTATTTGGCTTAGGAAGCACAGAGCTAAAACCAAAGTTTAAACTCATTCTTGACGACTTCTTTCCTCGCTACCTAAAAGTTCTAGATAATTATCAGGAACATATTACTGAAGTCCGCATTGAAGGTCACACAAGTACTGACTGGACAGGAACAACGAATCCTGATATTGCTTATTTTAATAATATGGCACTATCGCAAGGTCGTACACGTGCAGTATTACAATACGTTTATGACATAAAAAATATCGCGACACACCAACAATGGGTTAAAAGTAAATTTGCCGCAGTAGGTTATTCATCTGCACATCCCATTCTTGATAAAACCGGCAAAGAGGACCCTAATCGCTCTCGTCGTGTCACCTTCAAAGTTGTAACAAATGCCGAGTTGCAGATTAGAAAGATTATTCAGGAGTAAGAGATGAAATTATCTATCGACATTTCAGAACTTATTCAATTAGGGAAGAAAATGTTACCAGAAGGAGTCGATTTTTTTCTGGATGAATCCCCTATTGACTTTGATCCTATAGATATTGAGTTATCCACGGGTAAAGAAGTTAGTATCGAAGATCTTGACCCTGGTAGCGGGCTTATATCTTATCATGGCCGCCAGGTTCTTTTATATATTCGGGACCATTCAGGGCGTTATGATGCGGCTATCGTAGATGGCGAAAAAGGAAAACGTTTTCATATTGCCTGGTGCAGAACTCTTGATGAAATGCGCCATAAAAATCGATTTGAAAGGTATCATGCAACTAACCGCATAGATGGTTTATTCGAAATTGATGATGGTTCAGGTCGGAGCCAGGATGTTGATTTACGGGTATGTATGAATTGCCTCGAACGACTTAATTATAAAGGAAGTATTGATAAACAACGAAAAAGAGAGATTTTTAAATCATTCTCATTAAATGAGTTTTTTTCAGATTATAGTACCTGTTTTCGTCATATGCCTAAGGGTATCTATGACAAAACAAATAGTGGGTATGTCGAAAACTGGAAGGAAATATCTAAAGAAATACGAGAAAAGGCAAATTATGTTTGTAATGATTGTGGCGTGAATTTATCAACCGCCAAAAACTTGTGCCATGTCCATCATAAAAATGGCATCAAATATGATAATCACCATGAAAACCTTCTTGTTCTGTGCAAGGATTGCCATCGAAAACAGCCCCTCCACGAAGGTATATTCGTTACCCAAGCAGAGATGGCTATCATTCAACGTTTACGTTCCCAACAAGGGTTATTAAAAGCAGAATCCTGGAATGAAATATATGACCTGACTGATCCATCAGTGCATGGTGATATTAATATGATGCAACATAAAGGCTTTCAACCTCCTGTTCCTGGGTTAGATCTTCAAAACTCAGAACATGAAATTATTGCAACCGTAGAAGCTGCATGGCCAGGCCTTAAAATTGCAGTTAACCTTACTCCCGCCGAAGTCGAAGGATGGAGAATATATACCGTGGGTGAGCTGGTTAAAGAAATACAAACCGGAGCCTTTACGCCAGCAAAATTGTAAATTCTAAAACTCCGTGAAAGTTAAGGCTTTCACGGAAGATAAATAAAGTTTCCCTGATTTGTGACTCAAATTACAAAAGTAGTTTATGGCATAACTTGTCTGATTTTTATGGTGTAACAGGTATAAAAGCATATGCTATGGTTCGCCTCATACTTAAAACTTCCCTCATATGGGTGAAGGTTAAAGCTTGGTAGACAGAAGACAGTCACAATGAATAAAGCAATAAATTGATGTCGCACGCGCCGATGGGCATGGCGGGTAATGTGACTTTTGTACACAACGGCAAGGCTTATGTTACTGGCGGTGTTAGCCAGAACATCTTCAATGGCTATTTTGAAGATCTCAACGAGGCTGGAAAAGATTCAGCAGCTATAGACAAGATCAATGCCCATTATTTTGACAAAAAAGCAGAAGATTATTTCTTCAATAAGTTTTTGTTGTCTTTTGATCCCTCAACACAGCAATGGAGTTACGCTGGCGAATCGCCCTGGTACGGAACGGCTGGTGCGGCGGTTGTGAATAAAGGGGATAAAACCTGGCTTATTAATGGCGAAGCCAAACCCGGATTGCGAACGGATGCCGTATTTGAACTTGATTTCACCGGTAATAATTTAAAATGGAATAAGCTTGCTCCCGTCTCATCACCAGATGGCGTCGCTGGCGGTTTTGCAGGCATGAGCAATGACTCACTTATATTTGCCGGAGGGGCCGGATTCAAAGGTTCACGGGAAAATTACCAAAACGGTAAGAACTATGCGCATGAAGGCCTGAAAAAATCATATAGCGCTGATATTCATCTTTGGCATAACGGGAAATGGGATAAATCGGGCGAATTATCGCAAGGTCGGGCCTACGGAGTATCATTGCCCTGGAATAATAGTTTATTAATTATTGGCGGTGAAACTGCAGGCGGCAAAGCGGTGACGGATTCAGTTTTGATCTCTGTGAAGGATAATAAAGTCACAGTACAAAACTAATGCTTCAGGGCCCCAGTAAAGGGGCCCTGCTATCAATTTATCATTTCAATTACGCGAAAATTATATGAACGCAATAATATCGCCGGATTATTACTATGTTCTTACCGTTGCTGGTCAGTCTAATGCCATGGCGTATGGCGAAGGACTGCCATTACCGGACAGGGAAGATGCGCCTCATCCCAGAATTAAACAATTAGCGAGATTTGCGCATACGCATCCCGGAGGCCCGTCATGTCACTTTAACGACATTATTCCACTGACTCACTGCCCACACGATGTTCAGGATATGCAGGGTTATCACCATCCTCTGGCAACGAATCATCAAACACAGTACGGCACCGTTGGCCAGGCACTGCATATTGCACGGAAATTACTGCCCTCTATTCCTGATAATGCAGGGGTTCTCATCGTTCCGTGTTGCCGTGGCGGATCGGCTTTTACCGCGGGCAGCGAAGGGACATATTCAGAACGGCACGGAGCCAGCCATGATGCTTGTCGTTGGGGATCGGATACTCCGCTATACCAGGATTTAGTCAGCAGAACGCGAGCCGCACTGGCAAAAAATCCGCAAAACAAATTCCTCGGCGTATGCTGGATGCAAGGCGAATTTGACTTAATGACCAGTGACTACGCGTCACACCCTCAACACTTTAATCATATGGTTGAAGCCTTTCGTAGGGATCTAAAACAATACCATTCTCAGCTTAATAATATTACTGACGCGCCGTGGTTTTGCGGCGATACCACCTGGTACTGGAAAGAAAATTTCCCTCATGCGTATGAAGCTATTTATGGCAATTATCAAAATAATGTTTTAGCCAATATTATTTTCGTCGACTTCCAGCAACAAGGTGAAAGAGGACTGACGAACGCGCCTGATGAAGATCCGGACGATTTAAGCACGGGATATTACGGTTCAGCGTACCGGTCACCGGAGAACTGGACGACGGCACTGCGAAGCAGTCATTTCAGCACGGCAGCCCGTCGGGGGATTATTTCTGACAAGTTTGTAGAAGCAATTTTGCAGTTTTGGCGCGAAAAGTGAGCGTTCATTAATTTGATTTATTCGCATCCATCAACGCTTTTAACTCCTCCGGCGTAAACGGTGGTTTGCGTCGGTGCAACATCGCATGGCAATTAGGGTACACAGGAAGTAAATCATTAACTGGATCCAGCAGGTAATCCTCTTTAATGGCTGAAAGCGGCACCAGGTGATGCATATGGATAAAGCCCTCAGCGATATCGCCATAGATCTTCACCAGATCAACGCCGCATACGTTGCACTGGCATCCGTGATATTCGACTGCTTTCTCGCGAGCTTTTTTATCGCGTTCATAGCAGTTTACCGTCACCTTTATCGCCGCACCTTCAACGTAGGTCCCCTGCGACGGCAACTCATCCGGGAACAGAACATCGGCTATGGGAGCCGCAGCGGCTTTATCCTGATGAATATGAAATCCCTGATCTATAAGTAGCTTGACGCATTTAGATTTTATTCCGCCGGTGAAATCCGCAGGGGTAAATTGCGTCCCCGTCATCAATGTCGCTGCGATGCCAGCAATCGCCTTCGAGGGGTAACGTCGGCCATGATATTCAATCTCATACAATCGTGCAGGCTGGAACTGATGAGTTTCTCCCGCATCCCATAAATGAATAGCTTTGATGATATACCGCCGAGGAAGATGATCGGGGAGTTTATTCATGGAGAATATCCTTATACGTTCTCAGAACAAGCAGCAAAAAAACAAATGAGATCAAGGTAATATATCTTCACTTGCAGGCTTGAACAGCAGAAAATTTGCGAGCATGATCGCAATTATTTCACTGCCAGGGATATCAATGGCTTCCAGTAAATCGCTACAGCAGGCAATTGCCAATATAAAAATCTGGCATAAGGGTGAACAGCGCGCACCGCATAAACCATTGTTATTGCTATACGTATTAGCGGGATACCTGAATGGACATCCACGCCTTTTCGATTATGGATCGGAAATCTACGAACCTCTGCACAGTTTACTGGAACGTTTTGGGCCACAGCGTTCACAGTACCGACCTGATATGCCGTTCTGGCGATTACAAGGCGACGGATTCTGGCAATTACACAATGCCGAGCTTTGCTCAACAGCAGGGAGCAGCCGACAACCGCCAATGAAGGAACTGAACGAATACCACGTTGCAGGCGGTTTCGATGAACAGCACTACGCCCTGGTAACCGGCAATAAAAAACTCATCAATACTCTGGCGCAACAGATACTCGAAGCGCACTTCACCGAGAGTATTCAGGAAGAAATTGCTGACGAGCTGGGTTTTGATCTCCAGCAAATCCGTAAACAGCGCGACCCGTTATTTCGCAAAAATGTATTACGCGCCTATAACTACCAGTGCGCGATATGTGGCTTTAATATGCGCCACGACGATACCACCGTCGCGTTGGAAGCGGCACATATAAAATGGAAACAGCACGGAGGTCCTTGTGAAATTCCTAATGGCCTGGCGCTTTGCGCAATTCACCATAAAGCCTTTGATAAAGGATCGATTGGCCTGGATGAAAATATGCGGGTACTGGTATCAGATGCGGTAAACGGCGGAGGGATCGTTGAGAGATTATTCTGGGATTTTGACGGGAAAACTATTGCGTTGCCACAGGTGCGTAAAAATTACCCTTTTGAGGGGTTTGTGGAGTGGCATCGAAAAGAGGTTTTTAGGGGGTGAGGTAGGCTATCTTGTGCATACAAATAGACAAATAAATTGTATAAAGAGATAGCCTACAAATACTAAATAAATTCAGCCCCACTAGGAAAACGCAACTCTGATGTCTGTAAACTCTCGCCAATAAAGAAAGGTACAACCCATAAACGTAACCTATTTTCCTTCTGATGGCTAAATTCATAAGGATGAGGAGATGGCTGATTAAATCCGTTATGATAGGGGTATATCAAAATCATATCACCTTCCCCCTCCTGGTAATTCAATCCATAGGCAAGCATTTGGTAGAGATCGGCTTGAGATTGTTCAAGACTGTCCTTTCTGCCATTTACTATCTTCCATTTAATATCACAGGTAATAACTGAACCAGTAGTACTTTTACGAGGCCGTAAACAAATATCAGGCCGCAGCTTAAATAAAGCTTTACCGTTATAACTAATCAGATTTTTTGAACTTACCTGTGCGTCCACTCGCCATTTATCATAATAACGATAACGCATCCATGTCGTCACAAAAGATTCAAAAACAGCCTCCATAGGGAAAAGCAGTGAAAAAGCATTAACATCCCCATACATACAGTGTGGAGAATCGCCCAATAAAATCATCTTCGCCCACGCTAATGCTTGCTCATAGTGATGCATGTGTCTATCAAAGTGTAACTGCTCGAAAGCTATATAAGCATCATGAACTGACGTGATATTTTCAAAGTGAAACTGCAGCTGTGTTATCTGCTGTAATAATTGTGGATTACTGGTCTGGCGACTAATCTTATTGATTGCAGTTTTGAGTATCCGGTTTTCCAGACGATTGACGCTGTACTCGTCATACTCCACCTGAAAAAGATCCCGCCTAATACAGTTTTTGCTTAATTGTGCAGAGATCCGTAATCTTCCTTTTATCCATGGAAGATTATCTTCCTGACGTAAATAGTCACGTTTTAACCCTCTCTGCACAATCTTACGCACGCTCTCTATAAATTGTTGAATAAAGATATCCATCAGAGGCATTTTAGATATTTTGACGCCAGATTCAGAGGAGGCAATATGACGAAATGATTTTAACGTACGTAACATCATCAGTAATTGTTGACGAACAGTATCCTCATTATCCTGACCTGTTTTAGGCAGGATTTCGAGAAATCGCCCCCCTGGCAGTGAGATTACTCCTGCATAGTTTTTTACCTGCAGCGTTTTTACTCCATTCCGGCTGCTAAGGGTGAGCAAACGATGAGTATTATCAGCATCGTCTTTCAGACAGCGCAGCTCAAGCCATTTAAATAGGTCTGCAGGTAGCACTACCGCATTATTTATACGGGCATCACCTTCCTCACTCACTAAATGCCCGTATTCGAACACAGTGAAATGACTGGAAGATTTCATTCCGCACTCCTGCGTTTTTCTTTTTGAGGTGCATAAATTTGCTGCCAGGCGATTGGATTGTCCCAAACGTTGTCATCCTCTGCTGCCAGGTGAAAACTGGTTCCCAAGTCATCTGTTCCGTTATCACCAAAGAGATCGGCATACTTTTTCTGGTATTTCACCTCACGTACAAATTGAAGATCTGGTGCTTCCTCTTTTTGGTTATCAGCCAGTACCATGCGAATTTTTTGCCAGTCATTGTAAAAATATTCTTCCAGCAATGGTAGTATCTTATTTCGCATAATCCGTTTGAATCTTTCAAATGCCAGAGCTTCGTCTTCTTTTGCCTGCACAACAGGGATAAAAAAAGCATGCCCCAGCATATGTTCTCTATCGTATAAAACCTGGATGCGATCGTTAAGCGTCTGCAATAGACGAGGCAGATCAATACCTTTAATGACAGTATCTTTCAGAACAGTAATATCTGGCAGCATCGCTTCAAAATCAAATCTGCGACGTAGTGCAGTATCAAGTGCAGTAAGCGAATGATCAGCAGTGTTCATGGTACCAATTAAATAAAGGTTATTCGGTACACTAAATGGAGTGGAAGAGTATGGCAGCAATACGCTAAGCGATTCTGGCTCACCAGCCCGTTTAGATGGCTCAATAAGGGTAATTAGTTCACCAAAAATTTTTGAAATATTACCCCGATTTATTTCATCAATAATGAGAACATAGTTTTCCTTTTTTTCTGAAGCTACGCTCTGAGTATTCAGAGGCAGATAACGTTGATTAATTAAATAGTTAAGGATACTGCGTACATAAGATGGATTATGTACTTTTGCTCGTGGATCCTGATAAACTTGCCGAATATCCTTCAAATAGGCATTGTAACCCTGTCCTAAATCCTCTTTTTTCGATTGTGACGGGAAAATTCCAAAGTTGGTTTGACTTTTATACGTCAGCTGGAAGGCCTTACCCTGTTGTGTTTCCAGCGTGATATTTTCACCTTCAGATAAACGTTCTTGTAGGCGAGTAAGTGCGCTATCCAACATTTCCTGCGCACCAGCATGACCAAAGGCGGCATCCTCGCATATCTGTTTAAAAATACCTGCCTTTATTTCGTATTTTACATTACCGTCATCAGTAGTCTCAGCTCTTAAACCTTCAATAAACTCTTCATAACCAAAGCTCTGATGAAAGGTGATAAAACGCACTCGATTATCTTTGATAAGCTGATCATAAATCTTTTTCAACTCGCGACGTTTTTCACTCTCATCCTTACCCTCCTGCAGGGAGTAAGCGATCGGATCACAAATTTGTACAGCAATCTCAATAGTACGATATGTTTTACCTGTACCTGGCGGGCCATAGAGAATTGTGTTTTTAGGCAATGGCGAACTTATAACATCATCTTCTTGCTCATTTTCTTGTAAAGCACTTTCGCTTCCAACTAAACCGATAGCATTTTTATCCTGAATTTCATACGCATAGAGATGCCAAAGTGACATATTCAGCTCAATAGGGTCGATATCATCACCCAGCGCACGATTTAGCGTTTCTTTAAGATCAACATTGCGAGCCAGCCACTCCCGTTCTCCGGAAAGACCTAGCTGGAAATGGTTGTTGCAATAATTGTAGCAACTAAAAAAATTATTAACATTCACGACACTGCTAATTTTTGATGGGTATATTGCTGCAAAAGCACGATTACAAAGAGCCCTATATACCTTATTTAATACTCCGTCCGCTTTAAGTTTGATAAGGCGTTCAATGACCCGATTATAATTTTCTTGTGTACACTCTTCTGCTATCTGACGGGTGAGCGTTAGAAGGTCTTTTTGTGCATTTTCAAATTCAACCAATGACATCCCTCCTTGCATCAGGCTTGAGACACCATTGTCACGTTCATACCATACCTGCCGAATCGTGGCTTCAGAAAAGTTTGGTTTTTCGGCCTGAATCTGTTCTACAAGCTGGCGGTAGTGTTTGCCCCAAACTGAATTGTATTGATTATTTTTTTCAATTTGAGCACGAAAGAAGGGGGCTAATGCTGATGAATCCTGAACCATCTCTTAATCCAATATGTCGGGGGGAGGGAAATTGGGATAGCCTTATCTTATCGGATTAATCTCAAAAATGTTAAATTTTGTGATAAAAAAAATAACTTTCATCCTGAAATTACCTTCTGCCCTGGAGCCACCACATTTATCTGATGACTTAACTGCAAAACGCATGATGTTGATGGCTCTCAGAGAAGGCTATAGCATTCTTTCATACGTAAAATCGCTACTCGTTTTTCAACCTGTGTGAGGTTTCTAGTTGCATAGGGAATCAACTGTTTTTAGGTAAACATCGTTTCCAGTAAATGGATATGCCGAAATTCAGAGGGTTCCAGTAACGACATTATTGAAAGCAAACATACGACATTCATTTTGCTGATAACGCTGACGGATAGTGCTTCGCCACAATGTCATTCATCTTATCCACCAGATCCAGTCGCTTGAATGTGATGTGTCCACTGCCTTTCTGAAAGTAGCGAATAGTGAACAACTCATCTTCGAAAATCTGCTGATGCGGATTATCGCGCACAAAATCCATAAACCGGATGGAGACATCATGCCGGTTATCGGGAATGGTCTTCCCATCCAGCAGGTAGAACATCCGTTCCAGATCGGCAAGCTGATCTCGCCGCCAGCCCCAGTTCAGGCTGTAGCCCCATCTGTCATGCTTCACCAGATTGTTAACGATAATCTTCTTACCGAAATAACAGGGATTATTGGTTTTGTAATCCCAGCTCAATCCCTTAAATACATTGATAATCCCACGTTCGAAAACGTCCTGCTTGTTATGGTGCAACTGCTCAAAAGTACTCAGGATGTTGGCTTCGCTAATCGCCGGGAGCTCGCCCTCCTCCAGGTTCTTTGCCCACTGACTGCGGGCTTCGGCATCCATCAGAGTCAACATCCCGGACTTCAGCATGAGACCGCGCCAGATACTGCGATCGATATTTCGGGTGATCACCGGCATCGCTTTGTCGGTTGGCTGCATCAGCCAGCAATCAAAGGCATATCCATTACGCATTCCCCAGGTTCCAGCCACATCACCGCCAATACTGGATGTCAGGCTGGAGATATCATCAAGTTTTTGGATTAACGTCGCTATCTGCTTCAGTGCACTATCACGTCCTGTGACGATACGCTCAATATTGGTCGAGCAAATTATCTCGTTATGATCGGTTAGGACTTCAGCTTCTGTTTGCATAATCTTTTGTCCGTAAAAAAATACACTCGCCGTTAGTAGCTGACGGATTATCCACTGGTGAAAGATTGGGTAAATAATGAGATTGAAAATCGGGAAGGTGACTCGCAATAAATTATCTGATCACCTACGGATGGACGATGGGCATATAAAGTAGCCTCCTGACGCAAGCGGTGAATGCTGAAGAAGATGCACTAACAATCTGGTGTTGAATCCCCTCCTCACCGTCATACAAATCTGAAAAACCAAACAACTTCCGGTAAAATCCCGGCAAAAGCCGACGTTAAAAACACATTCAAAGGATAAAAAATGACCAGTCTTCAGCAGCGCGCGGAGCTTCATCGCCAAATCTGGCAAATTGCTAACGATGTCAGAGGTTCGGTCGATGGATGGGACTTTAAGCAATACGTTCTGGGCGCGCTTTTCTACCGTTTTATCAGCGAAAATTTTTCCAGCTATATTGAAGCCGGTGATGACAGTATCTGTTATGCGAAACTGGATGACAGCGTAATAACTGATGACATTAAAGACGATGCCATCAAAACTAAAGGCTACTTCATCTACCCAAGTCAGCTTTTCTGCAACGTAGCTGCGAAAGCAAATACCAATGACAGACTGAATGCAGATTTAAACAGCATCTTCGTTGCTATCGAAAGTTCTGCTTACGGTTACCCTTCAGAAGCTGACATCAAAGGTTTGTTTGCTGATTTCGATACCACCAGTAACCGCCTGGGTAACACCGTTAAGGATAAAAATGCCCGCCTGGCCGCGGTTCTGAAAGGGGTTGAAGGATTAAAACTTGGTGACTTCAACGAACATCAGATTGACCTGTTCGGCGATGCCTATGAGTTCCTGATTTCTAACTATGCGGCGAATGCTGGTAAGTCAGGCGGCGAGTTCTTTACACCGCAGCACGTCTCTAAGCTGATTGCACAATTGGCAATGCACGGCCAGACCCACGTTAACAAAATCTACGACCCGGCAGCAGGTTCCGGTTCGCTGTTGTTGCAGGCTAAAAAACAGTTCGATGACCACATCATCGAAGAAGGCTTTTTCGGTCAGGAAATCAACCATACGACCTATAACCTGGCGCGTATGAACATGTTTTTGCACAACATCAACTACGACAAGTTTGATATCAAGCTGGGCAATACGCTGACTGAGCCGCACTTCAGAGATGAAAAACCGTTTGATGCCATCGTTTCTAACCCGCCGTATTCGGTGAAATGGATTGGCAGCGATGACCCGACGCTGATTAACGATGAACGTTTTGCCCCGGCTGGCGTCCTGGCCCCCAAATCCAAAGCTGACTTCGCCTTTGTACTACATGCGCTGAACTATCTTTCGGCCAAAGGTCGCGCTGCGATTGTTTGCTTCCCGGGTATTTTTTACCGTGGCGGCGCGGAGCAGAAAATCCGTCAGTATCTGGTCGATAATAACTATGTAGAAACCGTGATTTCACTGGCACCAAACCTGTTCTTTGGAACCACCATTGCCGTAAACATTCTGGTGCTGTCTAAACATAAAACGGATACCAAAGTTCAGTTTATTGATGCCAGCGAACTGTTCAAAAAAGAGACTAACAACAACATTCTGACCGATGCCCATATAGAAAAAATTATGCAGGTATTTGCCAGCAAGGAAGATGTTGCTCATCTGGCGAAATCTGTTGCGTTTGAGACTGTTGTTGCTAATGACTATAACCTGTCGGTGAGCAGCTATGTTGAAGTGAAAGATACTCGCGAAATTATCGATATCGCTGAGTTGAATGCAGAGCTGAAAACCACGGTCAGCAAAATCGACCAGTTGCGTAAAGATATTGATGCGATTGTGGCTGAAATTGAAGGCTGCGAGGTGCAGAAATGAGCGAGTTGAGTTATCTGGAAAAATTGCTGGATGGGGTTGAGGTTGAGTGGTTGCCATTGGGGGAAATAACCAAATATGAACAGCCAACAAAATATTTGGTAAAAGCAAAAGATTATCACGACACATATACCATACCGGTTCTTACTGCCGGAAAAACATTTATTCTCGGATACACAAATGAGACACATGGTATTTATCAGGCATCAAAGGCACCTGTAATAATCTTTGATGATTTCACCACTGCTAATAAATGGGTAGATTTTGACTTTAAGGCAAAATCATCGGCCATGAAAATGGTTACATCATGTGATGATAATAAAACCTTACTGAAATATGTTTACTATTGGCTTAATACATTACCAAGTGAATTCGCTGAGGGAGACCATAAGCGCCAATGGATTAGCAATTATTCTCAAAAAAAAATCCCCATTCCCTGCCCGGATAATCCGGAAAAATCCCTCGCCATCCAGTCTGAAATCGTTCGGATTCTGGACAAATTTACTGCACTTACCGCTGAGCTTACCGCTGAGCTTAACATGCGTAAAAAACAGTACAACTACTATCGTGACCAGTTGTTGAGTTTTAAAGAGGGTGAGGTTGAGTGGAAGACTTTAGGAGAGATCGGAAAATGGTATGGGGGAGGGACACCATCAAAAAATAAAATTGAATTTTGGGAAAATGGAAGCATTCCATGGATTTCCCCGAAAGATATGGGCCGAACACTTGTAGACTCTTCGGAAGACTATATAACTGAGGAGGCTGTTCTACAATCGTCAACAAAACTGATTCCAGCAAACTCGATTGCAATCGTTGTTCGCTCAAGCATATTGGATAAAGTATTACCAAGTGCATTAATAAAAGTACCTGCTACGCTCAATCAAGATATGAAAGCAGTCATTCCTCATGAAAACATCTTGGTTAAATATATTTATCATATGATTGGGTCTAGGGGGAGTGATATTCTGCGAGCAGCGAAAAAGACAGGAGGGTCCGTAGCTTCTATTGACAGTAAAAAATTATTTTCATTTAAAATTCCGGTTCCTAACATCAATGAACAACAACGAATTGTCGAAATACTCGACAAATTCGACACACTGACTAACTCCATCACCGAAGGTCTTCCGCGTGAAATCGAGTTGCGCCAGAAACAATACGAGTACTATCGTGATTTACTGTTCAGTTTCCCAAAACCTGAAACTGTCAGTAATTAATTGACCGTTGCTACCGACCGGGCCACCTTAACACCCGGTCAGTATATAGACTATTTTTTACACGCCGGAAGTCACCCTTAACTCCCTTCCGGCCCTTGCCAGACGGCACAAAGGATGCGCTATGACTCATCAGACACACACCATTGCTGAATCCAATAACTTTATCGTTCTTGATAAGTACATCAAAGCTGAGCAAACAGGCGACAGCTATCAGAGCGAATCGGACCTGGAACGTGAACTGATTCAAGACCTGCGGAATCAGGGCTATGAATTTATTTCGGTAAAATCACAGTCAGCGATGCTGGCCAACGTTCGGGAACAGCTTCAGAGCCTCAATGGTGTGGTGTTTAATGACAGCGAGTGGCGACGTTTCACGGAGCAGTATCTGGATAACCCGAGCGATGGCATTCTGGATAAGACCCGTAAAATCCATATCGACTATATTTGCGACTTTATTTTTGATGACGAGCGTCTTGAGAACATCTATTTGATAGATAAAAAGAATCTCATGCGCAATAAGGTGCAGATTATCCAGCAGTTTGAACAGACGGGTTCTCATGCTAACCGTTATGACGTCACGATCCTGGTTAATGGCTTACCACTGGTACAAATCGAACTGAAAAAGCGCGGCGTGGCGATTCGTGAGGCCTTTAACCAGATACATCGTTACAGTAAAGAGAGTTTTAACAGCGAAAATTCCCTGTTTAAGTATCTGCAACTGTTTGTCATTTCTAACGGCACCGATACCCGTTATTTTGCCAACACCACAAAGCGCGATAAAAACAGTTTTGATTTCACCATGAACTGGGCGAAATCAGACAACACGCTGATTAAAGACCTCAAAGATTTTACCGCTACCTTTTTCCAGAAACATACTCTGCTTAATGTTCTGGTGAACTACAGCGTGTTCGATATTAGTCAGACGCTACTGGTGATGCGACCGTACCAGATTGCAGCTACCGAACGAATCTTATGGAAAATCAACAGCTCCTATAAAGCGAAAAACTGGTCTACCCCCGAAAGCGGTGGCTTTATCTGGCACACAACCGGTTCTGGTAAAACCCTGACCAGCTTTAAAGCCGCGCGCCTGGCAACAGAACTGGACTTTATTGATAAAGTCTTCTTTGTGGTCGACAGGAAAGACCTCGATTACCAGACTATGAAGGAATATCAGCGTTTTTCGCCAGACAGCGTCAACGGCTCGGAAAATACAGCAGGTCTTAAACGAAATCTGGATAAGGACGATAACAAAATTATCGTCACCACTATTCAGAAACTTAATAACCTGATGAAAGCAGAAAGCGACCTGCCTGTATACAATCAGCAAGTGGTGTTTATATTTGATGAATGTCACCGCAGCCAGTTTGGAGAAGCGCAGAAAAATCTGAAGAAGAAATTCAAACGCTATTATCAGTTTGGTTTTACCGGCACACCTATTTTCCCGGAAAACGCTTTAGGCTCAGAAACGACCGCCAGCGTATTTGGTCGTGAATTGCATTCGTATGTGATTACCGATGCGATTCGTGACGAAAAAGTGCTCAAATTCAAGGTGGACTACAACGATGTGCGGCCACAGTTTAAGTCTTTAGAGACAGAAACCGACGAGAAAAAACTGAGTGCGGCTGAAAATCAGCAGGCGTTTCTTCATCCCATGCGTATACAGGAAATTACGCAATATATTCTGAATAACTTCCGCCAGAAGACCCACCGTACTTTCCCAGGTTCCAAAGGCTTTAATGCCATGCTGGCAGTGAGTAGCGTGGATGCCGCGAAAGCCTATTACGCGACGTTTAAACGGTTACAAGAGGAAGCAGCTAATAAATCGGCCACCTATAAACCGCTGCGTGTTGCGACAATCTTCTCCTTTGCCGCCAATGAAGAACAAAATGCCATTGGTGAAATTTCCGATGAAACTTTTGATACCAGCGCAATGGACAGCAGTGCTAAAGAGTTTCTTGACGCTGCAATTCGTGAGTATAACAGCTATTTTAAAACTAACTTCAGCACCGACAGTAACGGTTTTCAGAACTACTATCGTGATTTAGCCCAACGGGTTAAAAATCAGGATATCGATCTGTTAATTGTCGTTGGGATGTTTTTAACCGGCTTCGACGCTCCAACATTGAACACGCTATTCGTCGATAAAAACTTGCGTTTTCACGGCCTGATGCAGGCATTCTCCCGCACCAACCGCATTTATAACGCCACTAAAACCTTCGGTAACATCGTCACTTTCCGGGATCTGGAACGCTCAACCATTGATGCCATAACGCTGTTTGGTGATAAAAATACCAAAAATGTAGTGTTAGAAAAGAGTTATGCAGAGTATATGGAAGGCTTTACTGATGCTGCCACTGGTGAAGCTAAACGCGGCTTTATGGCAGTAGTTTCAGAACTGGAACAACGGTTCCCTGACCCTGCCAGTATTGAAAGTGAAAAAGAGAAGAAAGACTTCGTTAAACTGTTTGGTGAATACCTGCGTGCCGAGAACATCCTGCAAAACTATGATGAATTTGCCACGCTGAAAGCCCTGCAACAAATCGATCTTAGCGATCCTGTTGCGGTAGAAAAATTCAAAGAAGAACATTATGTGGATGATGAAAAGTTCGCTGAATTACAAACGATTCGTCTCCCTGCTGAACGCAAGATTCAGGATTATCGTTCTGCCTATAACGATATTCGTGACTGGCAGCGCCGCGAGAAAGAGGCTGGCAAAAAAGAAAAGTTAACTACTGACTGGGATGACGTGGTTTTTGAAATCGATTTGCTGAAGTCTCAGGAAATAAACCTGGATTATATCCTTGGACTGATTTTCGAACACAACAGACAAAACAAAGGTAAGGGCGAAATGACCGAAGAGGTCAAACGCTTAATTCGTTCAAGCCTTGGGAACCGTGCCAAAGAAGGTCTGGTGGTCGATTTTATTCAGCAAACGAACCTGGATGATTTGCCGGATAAAGCCAGCATCATTGACGCGTTTTTTACCTTTGCTCAACGCGAACAGCAACGTGAAGCAGAAGCCTTGATCAAAGAAGAAAATCTCAATGAAGAGGCGGCGAAACGCTATATTCGCACGTCTTTAAAACGCGAATACGCCACCGAAAATGGCACGGAATTAAACGAGACATTGCCAAAACTCAGTCCGTTAAATCCGCAATATAAGACGAAAAAACAGACGGTTTTCCAGAAGATCGTCGCGTTTATTGAGAAGTTTAAAGGTGTAGGCGGGCAGATATAATGTATTAATCCGAACCTGATCTGGCAGATAGCTGTCAGATCAGGACTGAGCTAATACAAATTAATATCGAACCGAAAATACCAACGCCTGTACCAACATTTTTCGTTTGCGATGGGTTGGAATTGGTTAGCCCTGAGAGAGTTAAAATAGCGAGAAAGATAGGTAACTAACGGATCCCAGGCACAAAAAAAGCCGCCCTTAAGCGACTCGATTTGCATACGATGTGGTGCCGAAGGCCGGACTCGAACCGGCACGTATTTCTACGGTTGATTTTGAATC
>ERZ773164.545-NODE-545-length-44092-cov-5.101733_pt1 | contig 44092 bp, 38 predicted proteins | sample MGYA00511917_ERZ773164 | MGnify/ENA primary metagenome ERZ773164 (study PRJEB29015, sample SAMEA2737847) | human gut metagenome | biome: human gut; feature: human-associated habitat; material: faeces | place: China | collected 2012 ...
TCATGTAATCCTGGAAGACATTTATATCTGAATGAAGAACATAAATGTACAACAATAATTTTATATTTCTATAATAGTGTATATTTATCCTCTTGAAAATCAATAAATATATAGCTACTGGCACTAAAAAAGCCCCAAAATACTTTGGAGCGATTGTTTAGCTGCCTAGCACTCTGCCCCAAGTAATCTTAAAGCCAAGCTAGACCCTAACTATTCTTATATAGTCAATATATATATAGTCAATATATTATATGATACGGTTATTAGGTGTTGTATTGGTGTTATTTATGGCATGTTTTCTAATGGATATACATGCCAGGAGGTTGATTTATCTTTTGAATATACAGGTCAAAAGATAGAAATTGAAAATGTAGAGATGTATTTTACTCAATCATGGAAGCTGTTAGATGAAGCTCCAATAGATTGTGGTTCATACATTGCATGGACAAGTGATGAAGAACTTATTCACTTTGAAATCAATCCTAACAAAGCATCTGTAAAAGTTACTTACAATAAGGATTGGAGAGAAAGTGATACAGAAGAAGAGAAATATTTGTGTGATTATGTTGGCGATTATGAGTTTAAGTTGAGAATTGATACAGATGGTAATATTAACTCATTGGACAATTATCAAGGAAATTATGATTTCCAGTTTGAGCCAAAGAATGTTAAGGACATTGAAGTTGCAAAGACTAGAATAACGCATCCAGATGTTGAATATGTTTATTCTGAGGATGGTATTAGTATTTATAGTGATATAGATCTAGTAGAACCAATTCTATTATAGGATGTTGGTGAATATACAGTAGCGTTTAATTTCGATGAACGATATTATGAATCAGTTCCATTTACAGTTACAATTCTTCCTAAAACTATTTAATTAAAACTAAATAAACAATTTAAATACTTTGGTGAACAAGATCCAATCTTAGAAAATGATGATTATATTTTAACAAGAGACCCAGGGGAAGATATTGGTGATTATAAAATTACTGTTCAAAGTAAGTCAAAGAATTATAAGTATGAAATCATTGAGAATAATGTATTTACTATCTTAGAAAACAAGTCACAACAAATAAAACCAGAGGTAACTAATCAACCAAGCAAGGATGAAAAAAGGAACCATTACAATCAGTTAATGCTTCGAATAAATATAAAAACAAATATGCAAGTGCTACAGATATGGAATCAAATAAAGATATAGAAACCAAAGTAGATAAAAACAAAAGTTGTAACAGGTGTATTTAATCTTACGCCAATGTATTTGTCTTTTATGACTATAAGTTTAGTTGTAGCTATGTATATTATGTATATACTGACAAAGAAAAGAAATGTTAAAATTTAAATAAGAAAACAGAGCCTTCGCCTATCATATGAGTGGAGGCTTTGATTTATATTTAAATCAGCCTAAAGTGTGTATACGTTTACATTTAATTGACTATAAGTGCACTTGAGTGCGTTCATGAAATTAATCGATATATAAAGCAAATTTTTTAAAATTTTATTTTGTTTCTTAAATTTTTAATATTGGTTTTAAATAAAGTATATCTTTTACTTTTTGTACTTTTTGTTTCAAATTTCAAGTATTAAATGGTAATTGACATATTATATATATAGGATAAAATTAACACGCAATAGTTTTATCTCGGAATAAGTATGACTGTTGTAAGGTAATAGGAATAAAAATGGTACATTTAGATGATGTTAGAAATAGCTGGCTTACCGCATTTTTGATTGATTCGTTCATCTTCTACTGGGTTATGGGTAGGGATGAGTGTATCTAAAATTTCATATTTCATTGCTTATTAAGACTTGTAAAATTCTAATAAGCTTTTTTATATTAGCTCCTCTTTTGCAAATGGGTGGTTGAAGCATATCGATTTTATCATTCTTGATATGATATGTTTACAAATTGCATTTGTGGTGGCTTATTTTATTAAAAATGGAAATATACATCTATATAACAATTTCTTATATAGGAATATGGCTATCATAATAGAATTAGCTGATTTAATGGTTTTACTGATTTTTGGTACATTAAAGGGTGTATTAAAAAGAGGATATTATCAAGAGTTTGTAAAAACATTAAAACATGGGTTTATTGTTTGCTTATTGTCTGTTTTATATTTGTTTACAGCTCAAAAAGGGATTTTCTTCTCTAGATTTATTTTATTCTTAACAATCGGTATTTATTTTATATTGACATATATAGTAAGAGAAGTATGGAAGGTACATATTAAAAAGGGTGTCAATAATGGTAATCGAAGAAAGTTATTGATTATAAGTTCAAGTGGTATTGCGAATTTAGTGATCGATAATATCGAAAAGAGTAATTATACTCGTTATGACATTGTGGGTGTTGCATTATTAGATAAAAATTTAATTGGTAAAACAATTAGTAATACTAAGGTTGTTGCGGATAAAGATTCTGTGGCGATGTATGCATGTAAAGAATGGGTAGATGAAGTATTGATTGTGTTACCTAAAAAAATTGCGTATCCAAATGAATTGATTGAACAATTAACTTTGGCTGGTATTACCGTGCATATGAATTTGGCTAAAGTTATAAATTCGCCTGGTAAGAAACAGTTTGTTGAGAAGATTGGTGATTATACAGTATTAACAACAAGTATTAATTATGCTCCGTTAAATGAAATCTTCTTAAAACGATTGTTTGACATTATTTGTGGATTACTTGGATGTGTTTTAACATTAATCATTACTATTTTTATTGGTCCAATCATTTATTTTGCAAGTCCAGGACCTATCTTTTTTTCACAAGAGCGTGTGGGTAAGAATGGTAAGAAGTTTAAGATGTATAAATTCCGCAGTATGTATTTGGATGCGGAAGAACGCAAAGCTGAATTAATGAAAGATAACAAATTAGGGGATGGAAAGATGTTTAAAATTGATTTTGATCCTCGTGTTATTGGAAATAAAGTCATGTCGGATGGTTCTCATAAAACGGGTATTGGTGAATTTATTCGTAAAACGAGTTTGGATGAATTCCCACAATTCTTTAATGTATTAAAAGGAGATATGTCTATTGTTGGAACTAGGCCTCCTTTAATTTCAGAAACAAATCTATATGAATATCAACACTTTGCACGATTAGCTATTAAACCTGGAATTACAGGAATGTGGCAAGTAAGTGGTCGAAGTGAGATTACGGATTTTGATGAAGTAGTAAAACTGGATAAGTATTATATTGAAAACTGGAATCTTGGTTTAGATATTAAGATTCTGTTAAAGACAGTACTAGTTGTCGTATGCAAAAAAGGTGCTGTTTAAACATTATGATTTTAATGAAGGGAAGTATTTTAGTATGAAAATAGCAGTGGCAGGTACAGGATATGTTGGTTTATCAATTGCAACATTATTATCACAACATCATCGTGTAAAAGCGGTAGATATTATTCCAGAAAAGGTAGAGCTTATTAATAAACGTAAATCACCTATTCAAGATGAATATATTGAAAAATATTTAGCTGAAAAGGATTTGAATCTAGAGGCTACATTAGATGCAGAATATGCTTATAAAGATGCTGATTTTGTAGTTATTGCAGCTCCAACAAATTATGATTCTAAAACACAACATTTTGATACAAGGGCTGTAGAAAGTGTTATTGAACTTGTGCTGAAGTATAATCCTTCAGCTATTATGGTAATTAAATCAACAATTCCAGTAGGATATACGGAGAGTGTAAGAAAGAAATTTAATACTAAGAATATAATTTTTAGTCCAGAATTCTTAAGAGAATCTAAGGCTTTATATGATAACTTATATCCTTCAAGAATTATTGTAAGTACGGATGTAAATGATTCTAGATTAGTTGAGAAGAGTCATGAATTTGCTGCTTTACTTCAAGAAGGAGCTATTAAAGAAAATATTGATACATTATTTATGGGATTTACAGAAGCAGAAGCAGTTAAGTTATTTGCAAATACGTATTTAGCTTTACGTGTATCTTATTTTAATGAATTGGATACTTATGCTGAAATGAAAGGTTTAAATACACAAGATATTATTGAAGGTGTATGTTTAGATCCAAGAATTGGATCTCATTATAACAACCCTTCATTTGGATATGGTGGATATTGCTTACCAAAGGATACTAAACAATTATTAGCTAACTATCAGGATGTACCTGAAAACTTAATTGAAGCCATTGTAGAATCTAATAGAACTCGTAAGGATTTTATTGCGGATCGAGTATTGAATATGGCTGGTTATTATGGATATGAGGATAATAACACATATTCTGAAAATGAAGAGCATGAAGTAGTTATTGGTGTTTATCGTTTAACTATGAAAAGTAATAGTGACAACTTCAGACAGAGTTCTATTCAAGGTGTAATGAAACGTATTAAGGCTAAGGGTGCTAAAGTGATTATTTATGAACCTACATTAAAGGATGGAGAGACTTTCTTTGGAAGTAAGATTGTAAATGATTTAGAAGAATTCAAATCTTTAAGTCAAGCCATCATCGCCAATCGTTATGACAGTTGTTTAGATGATGTAAAAGGTAAAGTTTATACAAGAGATGTTTTCCAACGTGACTAAGAAAAAGTATAGCTAACAAGGGGATTATTATGGATATTAAAAAAGAATATAAACGTTGGTTGGTAAATGCAACAGTAGACACGGATGTTACTGCTGAACTAAAAATTCTGGATGATGCAAAAATTGAAGATGCTTTTTACCGTGACCTTGAATTTGGTACAGGTGGTTTGCGAGGTGTTATTGGCGCAGGTACGAACCGTATGAATGTTTACACGGTAGCAAAGGCTTCACAGGGGTTAGCAGACTATTTAAAAAAACATTTTGAAACACCATCTGTGGTAATTGGCTATGACAGTCGCATCAAGAGCAATGTGTTCGCTAAGGTCGCAGCAGGAGTATTTGTAGCGAATGGTGTTAATGTCAATATATGGCCTGTTCTAATGCCAGTTCCAACCGTGTCTTTTGCGACCCGCTATCTGCACACCTCTGCAGGTGTTATGGTGACTGCATCTCATAACCCTAGTAAGTATAACGGATACAAGGTCTATGGAGCAGATGGTTGCCAAATTACTACTGAGGCTGCTGCTGAAATTTTGGCTGAGATAGAGAAGTTGGATATCTTTGCAGACGTCAAGAACAGCGCTTTTGAAGCAGGCGTCGCAAATGGTAGTATCAGGTATATACCGGATGAGGTCTATACTGCCTTCGTGGAACAGGTCAAGAGCCAGTCAGTTCTATTCGGCGAGAAAGTCAATAAGGATGTAGCTATCGTGTATAGTCCACTAAACGGCACCGGTTTGAAACCTGTAATCCGCACTTTGAAAGAGATGGGCTACACTAACATCACGGTGGTTAAAGAGCAGGAGCAGCCGGATGGAAACTTCAAGACTTGCCCGTATCCAAACCCAGAGATTAAAGAGGCTATGGCATTGGGAATGGAGTATGCAAAGAAGTGCAACGCAGACCTACTGCTGGCTACCGATCCCGACTGTGACCGTGTTGGTATCGCTGTCAAGAACAAGACAGGGGAATATGAATTACTGACAGGCAACCAGACTGGTATGTTGTTGTTGGATTATATTTGTAGCCAGCGTGTGAAGCACGACAAGATGCCTCCTGAACCCGTTATGGTTAAGACTATTGTTACCATGGACATGAGCGAACGGATAGCTCTTCACTATGGCTTGCGTACAATCAACGTATTGACTGGTTTCAAGTTCATCGGTGAGCAGATTGGCAAGCTAGAAAAGCAGGACAAGGCCGACAGCTATGTGTTCGGCTTTGAGGAAAGCTATGGTTATTTGACCGGTTCGTATGTACGTGATAAGGATGGTGTGGACGGCGCTTATATGATTTGCGAGATGTTCAGCTATTACGCTACCAAGGGTATCAGCCTGCTGGATAAGCTGGATGAGTTGTATAAAACCTATGGTTACTGCTTGAATACCCTGCACAGCTATGAATTTGACGGTAGTGTTGGCTTTGCAAAGATGCAGAACATCATGCAGACATTCCGTGATGACATCAAAGAGTTTGGCGGCAAGAAAGTCGTAAAACTGCTGGATTATGCTCTTGGTCTGGATAGTTTGCCGAAGTCCGATGTGCTGAAATTCTTGCTGGAAGATAACTGCTCCATCGTGGTGCGTCCTTCCGGTACAGAGCCGAAACTGAAGACTTATATTTCCGTCAGCGCAGATAATAAAGAAGCTGCCGAGAAGATGGAAATCGAGATCTGCAAGAGTGCTGAAGAGTACTTGATGTAAAGAAAATATAAAAAGTTATATGAGGAGAAATACATATGAATATTATTTTACTTTCTGGTGGTTCAGGTAAGCGTCTATGGCCTCTTTCTAATGATGTGCGTAGCAAGCAGTTTATCAAGCTGTTCAAAAATGATGACGAGTATGAGTCTATGGTACAGCGGGTCTATCGCCAGATTACTATGGTAGATGCTGACGCAAAGATCACTATTGCAACGAGTAAATCACAAGCAAGTGCCATCAAGAACCAGCTGGGTGAGAAGGCTTCTATTTGTGTAGAGCCTTGCCGCCGCGATACATTCCCTGCCATCGCACTGGCTGCAGCATACCTGCACGATGAACTGGGCGTTGATGAGAATGAATCAGTTGTTGTCTGCCCGGTTGATCCGTATGTGGATAATACCTATTACGAAGCTGTAAAGACTCTGCAGGAGCTTGCAGAGCAGGGTGGCGCTAATCTGACCCTGATGGGCATTGAGCCAACTTATCCTAGTGAGAAGTACGGTTATATTATCCCAGAAAACAGTGAAAATGTCAGCAAGGTTAAGGAATTCAAGGAAAAACCAGATGTGGAAACCGCTAAGAAATATCTCGCTCAAAGTGCACTGTGGAATGCAGGTATCTTTGCTTTTAAGCTGGGGTATCTGCTGGACAAAGCACACAGCATGATCGATTTTGAAGATTACCGTGATCTGTTCAATAAATATGATACCCTGACTAAAATTAGCTTTGATTATGCTGTGGTCGAGAAAGAGTCTAGCATTCAGGTTTTGCGTTACAGTGGTGACTGGAAGGATGTCGGCACTTGGAACATGATGGCAGAGGTCATGGCAGATAAGACTAAGGGTAAAGCTATCTTGGATGAGACCTGCGAGAACACCAATGTGGTGAATGAGCTGAATATCCCAATTCTTTGCATGGGCTGCAAGGACATGATTGTTGCTGCCAGTGGCGATGGTATCTTGATTGCTGATAAAGAACGCAGTGGTTATATGAAGCCTTATGTGGAAAAAATCGAAACGGAGGCAATGTATGCTGAGAAGTCTTGGGGGACTTATACAGTTATCGATGTTCAGCCTGGTTCAATGACAGTCAAGGCTTCCATGAGAGCTGGCGAGCATATGACTTATCATATGCATAATTACCGCGAGGAAGTATGGACTGTAGTTTCTGGTAAAGGTAAGGCAATCGTTGACGGCATGGAGCAGGTACTTCGCACTGGTGATGTAATTACTATTGCGGCAGGTTGCAAGCATACAGTGGAGGCTATTACGGCACTGGATATGATTGAAGTTCAGCTAGGAGAAGAAATCAGCGTCGCAGATAAGATTAAATTTCCGATGGAATAAAAACAGTGGTAGACATAGTAATGGAAATCATAAAATTGATTCCGACGGGTAAAAATTATTTGTGAGTTGGTGCTCGACTTTGGAAAGAATATGGTAAAAAAATTAATTTAACACCATTAGCAGAAACTCGGGAGTGTTCGGTTCATCCGGACGTCTCAAGTTATGTGGCAAATGGTACATATAAAGGAAACATACTGGCAAATGTGCTGAAAGCACATCCAGAATACCTAGGTACAAAAGTTGAAAATGGTGAATTGTCTGTTCTTGTGAAATTCATCGATGTCAAAAAAATATCTTTCAGTACAAGTTCATCCTAGCAATGAATATGCGAGAGAACATGAAGGCGACAACGGCAAGAATGAGATGTGGTATGTCATTGATGTTGACTAAGGAGCTAGCCTGATTTACGATTTTCAGCATGAAGGGACGGAAAAATCCTTCGGAAAGCAGTTGAAACTGGGATGCCAGGTAAGCTTTTGCAAAAAGTTCCTGTCCACAAGGGTGATACTTATTTTGTTCCGGCTGGGACTGTACATGGTATTGGTAAGGGTATTCTGGTGGCTGAGATTCAGGAAAGTCCTAATGTGACTTATCGAGTCTACGACTATGACTGCATAGATAAGAATGGTAAAAAAACGTGAGCTGCACTTTGAAAAGGCTGTGCAGGTCATGAAAGTTGCACCAGATGTGAGCTAGAAACCGAGAATGGTAAAATACTATTCTGGCTGTTCTCGTGAGCTACATTACCGTTGCAAATATTTTGAAACAGAAGAATACAAGTAACGAAAGGTTTTGCATTCGCTGTTATAGATGTAGCTTTTTGGGTGTTAATGTACCTGGATGGATACGGTGAAGTGTAGATGATGGATGCGGAGCAGAAGCCGATGCGCTTCAGTAAAGGTGAAACACTATTTTTACCGTTAGGATTGGGAAGATGCTTGGTAGTTGGAGATGCAGAGCTAATAAAAGTTCGGTGCTAACAAGCTTGAGGTGGATAAATGTCAAAAATGAAGTTTATGAATACAGAGATTGATAACTTGACACTGCAGGAAACAATGCAGGCTATTGATCAACTGATTCAAGAGGATAGAAGTGCATATGTGGTAACACCGAATGTGGATCACATTGTACAGCTTGAAACAAGTAAAGAATTACAGGCGGTTTATGAGAATGCGTCATTGATTCTGACGGATGGGAAACCACTGTTATGGATCGCTAAATGGTATGGAACACCGATTAAAGAGAAAATTTCAGGATCGGATTTGTTCCCACTTTTGTGCGATATGGCTGCAAAAAAAGGATATAAAATGTTCTTTTTAGGTGCGGCTGAAGGCGTGGCAGCCAGAGCAGCTGAAAATCTTATGAATAGATTTAAGGGCTTGCAGGTTGTTGGTACATATTCTCCGCCATTCGGTTTTGAAAAGAACCCTGTGGAAATGGAAAAAATTAAATCCATGATAAAAGAGGCTAATCCGCACATTTTGATTGTAGGATTAGGTTGCCCAAAACAGGAAAAGTTTATGTACAACCATTGTAAAGAACTTGGAGTACCGGTTTCCTTTGGGTTGGGTGCCAGTTTTGATTTTGAAGCAGGGAATATTAAAAGAGCTCCACGTTGGATGTCAAATCATGGATTAGAGTGGCTTTTTCGAATTACACAGGATCCAAAGAGAATGGCAAAACGCTACTTGGTGGATGATCGAAAAATTTTCGGACTAGCGATTAAGTATAGAAAATAGGTGGATAAATGAATTTAGTAACGATAATTACCCCCATTTATAATGGTGAAAAGTACTTGATCCGCTATTTTGAGCAGCTAAATTCGATTAGGTACAAAAATTTACAGATAATCGTTGTTAACGACGGAAGTAAAGATAAAACATCAGAAATAGTACAAAAATATGCAGAGGAAGATAACCGAATAGAATTCATTGATAAAAAGTTAAATGAGGGTGTCAGCAGCGCAAGAAATGATGCCTTAAAAAGAGCGAAAGGAACGTTTTGTTTCTTTTTTGATTGTGATGATACTTTTGATGCACAAATCGTTGAAAAATGCGTAGCAAAAGTAAAATCTGATACAGACACTGTTTGCTATAATTATGCATCAGTGCGTAGAAATGGAAGCATAGCTGAACATGAGTTTTCCTATTTAAAGCATCAATATAATAAAAAAGATATTCTGGAACAAATACTGCCAAGATCCTTTGGAACATCGATAGCAGACTTAAAGGGATATCTTTCAGGAAAGCGTGGAATGCGTCAAGGAAAGGAACTAAACGGTCCATGGCGTATGATGTATTCGCTCGAGTTAATCCGAAAAGAAAATATCTACTTCCGAAAAGATCTGCGTGTTGGTGAAGATACGATTTTCACTAACAAATATCTGGCAGTAGCGGATGTGATTTACACTATAGATGAGCCATTATATTATCTTCACAACAATGACGGATCAGCGATAGAAACATATAATCTTGATGTCAATCGAATGATTTTGGGCAAATTACAGCTTATTAAGGCGAAAGATGAGTTAAGTGATGAACTGCAACGGAAGGGCATGAATACATATGAGTTGTGGGGGGGGGAATATATACTGTCCTCCGTTCAAATTGGCTATGCTTTAGCGAAGGATAAAAAATTATCATTCGTTGAAAAATGTAAGGCTTTAAAAAGTTACCATTTGAATTCCTTGGTAAAAAATCAATGGAATCGCCTTAGATTAAAAGATATTATGGAAACAAAAAGCATTAAGGCAATTCCTGTTTTGCTATTAAAAATAAACTGTATAACTCTTACAGAGTTAATGCTTATCTTGTTTTGCAAAATGGGATTTAAAATCAGCTAAGAAAGGGCAGAAATGAAAGTATTAATAGATTTGACTTCTCTTGCAGATAACTTTTCTGGAATCGAGCGATTCGCGCTTAGTATTACGAAAGAACTGATTACAGACCAAAGTAGAAGTGATATTGAATTTATACTCGTTTTCAAAAATGAGGTGCATAAAGAATTTGCTGCGGAGCAGCATAATGTAAAAAAAATTATTGTGAGAGGAAAGAACAAACTGGTTTTTAATCAGTTGCAGTTGCCATTAAAACTTGCAACTATAAAAGCTGATTATTACTTTTTCCCGGCGTTTCCGGCACCATTTTTCTTCTTTAACCGGAATGCAATAAGTGCAATTCATGATGTGGGATGCTGGGATTGTCCAAGCAAGAATAGAAAATACATGACGCTCTATTTTAAGATCATGTACAGAAAAGCTGCGCTTGGGCATAAGAACGTCGTTACGGTCTCACAGTTCTCTAAAAATCGGATTTCAAAGATTTTGAAAAAAGAGCCAGGCGAGATTGCAGTTATTTATGACGGTTTGTCGGACTGTTTTGCTGATTTCTGCTACGATAATGAACAAGACATGAAAGCAAAAGGAGCTTATGGACTTCCTGAAAAGTATATTCTTTGCCTTTCAACATTAGAGCCGAGAAAGAATATGAGACTTTTGGTAGAGGCATTTAGTGAACTGATTAAAGAAAAGAAAATTAATACCAACCTAGTTCTAGCTGGAAGAAAAGGTTGGTTGATGGATGATTTGCTTTCCAATTTGGATAAAGAAATCGTTGATAAAATCCATTTTACTGGATTTGTGGAAGATGACTTATTGCCGTATGTATATAAGAATGCACAGGTCTTCGTATTTCCTTCAGTATATGAGGGATTCGGAGTGCCTCCAATTGAAGCGATGTCTATGGGAATTCCGGTAATCTCCTCAGATGCAGCTTCATTACCGGAGGTTTTAGGTAATGCGGCTTATTATTTTAAAAATCGAAATTTGAAAGATTTGAAGAAACAGATTGTAGCCGTCATGAATCTTTCAGTGGAGAAAATTGATATGACGAAAAAGGCTGGGGTTGAACAAGCACAGTTATTTAGTTGGAAAACCGAGGCCTTGAAGCTAAGAGATACTTTGTTTATATGATGAGGAATGAGTAAATGCGAATTGGAATAGATGCAAGACCTTTAATTTCAGAATCCCCTTCTGGAATTGGTATTTATCTACTGGAGATACTAAGAAATTTTAAAAAAAATGAAAACACTACATACATTCTCTACACAAACGAGCCAATCAGGAATCAAGACCCAGTGTTGACTGGATTTGAGAAACGTGTAGTTGGTGGAAAAATTGGAACGTTCGCTGTATGCTTTGGTTTAGATAAAGCATTAAAGGAAGATAAAATAGACGAATTTTGGGGAACAGAGCATATGCTGCCCCTTTTTGCACATGGTGTAAAAAAGGTCTTGACCGTGCATGATTTGGCATTGTTGATTAATCCAAAATGGGGAAGTAGGAAAAATGCTATTATGCAAAATATTTTCTGCCGTCTTTCTTGTAAAAGGGCAGACAAGATAATCGCAGTTTCAGAAGCTACGAAAAAAGATATTGTATCGTTATTATCAATTGACGCAAATAGAATTACGGCCATTCTAAATGGGGGGTACGGCGAGTATATAACTCCCTCTGATGCAGAATGCAAAAAAATTAAGAAGAGATTTGAAATTGAAGCCGAGCCATTCTTTGCGTATACTGGTAATATTGAGCCAAGAAAAAATATTGTTACGATTTTAAAGGCGTTTGAAATAGCTTGTGACAGGTTAGATAAAAATGTGTCACTTATTTTAGCAGGAAAATTGAGTTGGAGAACACAGCCTATTATCGAAGCGATAGAACAAAATAAATACAAAAATCAAATTCATTTACCGGGATATATTTCCGAAGAAGAAAAAAAATACCTGATGCACAATGCATGTGCATTTGTATTTCCATCTAACTATGAGGGGTTTGGAATCCCAGTAGTAGAAGCAATGTCTTGCGGTGGCGTAGTTATTACTGCAAATAATTCTTCTTTAAAAGAAGTTGGCGGAAAAGCTGCCTTTTATGTACAAAAAACAGATGAGGTGGCGCAATTGGCGGATAGAATGTTGCAGTGCTTTAATCTGTCAGATTCCGAAAGAAAGAAGATAATGGTGGATGGAGAAAGCTGGGCGGCACAATTTAGTTGGAAAAAATGCGCCCATGAAACACAGGCAGTGTTAGAGCAAGGTTAAAAACAAATCTCTCCTTAATTACATGTTTAAGGAGAAATTATTAATGAAGAGAATTGTTTTTAACGGATGCTGGGTAGGAACAAATGTTGTTGGAGTCAGTAGATATGCTTATAACATAATAAAAGAGTTGGATAAATTACTTGAAGACTCTAAGGATAAGTATTGTGTAGAGTTACTAGTTCCAGCTGATGCTGTTGAGTGTGATTTAGGTTTTAACAATATCATGATAGTAAAGAAAGGCCAATGTACTGGAAAAGTTAATAAAATCTTTTGGGAGCAAGTGGTTTTTCCGCATTATGTAAAAAAAACTAAAGGTGTTGGCGTTGATTTAACGCTGAGTATTTCGGTGCATGGGGTAAAATATATTGTTATCCATGATTGCATATATGAAAGCTTTCCAGAAAACTATAAAGGGCACGAACTTCATCGAGCACTATATATGTGGAAAGTAAAGAAGGTTACAAGGCAAGAGAAAGTTCAAATAATAACGGTCAGTAATGAGTCTAAGAAGGAAATTGTTAAATATTATAATGTTGCACCTAACAGAATAACTATAATTGGTAACGGTTGGGAGCACATGAAGGATATTACCTCAGATGAGCGAGTGTTTGAAAAATGTAAAATTGTTGATAAGAAACCTTATTTCTTTGCACTGGGTTCAAAATATAAACATAAAAACCTGACATGGATTTTGAATGTCGCGAAAAAGAATCCTGAATACAATTTTGTTTTGACGGGAAATGATTCTTTTTCAAATGAGTCTGAGGAATTGAATCGGAAAAAAGTAGATAATGTTATATTTACCGGCTTTGTGTCTGACGGAGAAATGAAAGCATTAATGCTTAATTGTGAGGCCTTGATACAACCGTCGTTTTATGAAGGGTTTGGAATTCCACCGATTGAAGCTTTAAGCATGGGTAAAAAAATAATTGTAGCTAAGGCAAGCTGTTTGCCAGAAATATATGAGGATTCAGCGATTTATATTGACCCAAATAATAGCAATGTAGATTTGAACCTGCTTATGAAAGAGCCGGTCGGAGATGCCAAGTACATTTTGGAAAAGCATTCATGGAAGAAATCAGCAAAGGAAATAATTAAATTGATTAGCAGTTGAGTAAGGGAGGAATTCGCTTTGAGAGTATTGATTATAAATTCTTTCTATGCACCAGATATTCGTGGTGGAGCAGAATACAGTGTGAAAAAACTTGCGGAAGGATTACAGAGCAATGGACATACAGTTCGTATTTTATGCACAGGAGATTTTGATAAAGACGAAATTATTGATGGAGTTGAAATTGTTCGTTTCAGACCGTATGGCGCACACAAAGAAAAGAATATTCATGATGTGCCGCGGTGGCGAAGACTTTTAGGGCATCTTTTGGAAATATGGAATATTGGAAACTCGAAGCGTTTGTCCCAAGAAATTGATCGGTTTGCACCAGATGTAATTAATACGAACAATTTATATGGCATTACGCCCGTTGTGTGGAAAATTGCAAAAAAGAAAAAAATCCGGTTAGTTCATACAATCCGCGACTACTACCTGATGTGCCCTCTCGTTGCGATGTCATGCAAAAGAACAAATGGAGAAAAATGTGTGCATCCTGGATATAGTTGTCAGTTACATAGAAATTTGAATAGAATACATTCCAAGTATGTTGATTGTGTAACGGCTCCTTCTGCATTAACACTAAATGTGTTGGTTGATGATGGCTTTTTCAAAAATAGTGAAAAGAAAGTTATCGCAAATGCAACGGATTTCGACATTGATATAGTAAAGAAAATCTTATCGGTTCGTGTGGCTGAAGTTGACAAACGGCAAGGTGTTTCGTTTGTATATCTAGGCACATTAAGCGAACAAAAAGGAATCCGTTGGATGATAGATTCATTTAAAGCTGTAGAAAATAAAGCTTGTAAACTTTATATTGCAGGAAAAGGTGATCTACAGAACTACGTCATGGAAGAAACAAAAAAAGATAACCGGATTGAATTTGTTGGTTTCCTGAATGAACAACAGGTTTCGCAGCTCCTTCAAAGTGCAGATGTTTTACTTTGTCCTTCACTGTGGGAAGAACCTTTTGGGCGTGTAGTACTTGATGCTTATAAAAATGCAATGCCTGTAATTTGTAGCAATATGGGAGCATTACCAGAATTGGTCGTAGATGGAAAAACGGGTTTTGTTGTTGAAGCAAGAAATCTTGAACAATTCATGAATCGTATGACATATTATATTGAAGATAAAAATCAAATTATTAAACAGGCGGAGAATGGCGTTAATCAGCTGGAAAGATATACAATTGAGCATCAGCTTAATGAATTTGAGATAGTATATAAAGGGTAAAGAAAGTGAAAATAAATAGAATAAATTATAATAACCTATTTTGGATAACATTTTTTGTTATGATTGCATTGCCACTACATGCGTCTAATAGATTGATTTCATATCTTTCAGTAACAGGTATGGTGTCTATTTTTCATGTATTGCTTGGAGGGATGCTGATTTATGCATTTGTTGTTGCTATAAAAAGTCATAGAATTAGTATAGCGAAAAACAGTCTTTTAATTTATATATTTGGGTTTTCTTTAATAGTGACATTAATAAGAGGCATTGAAAATCATTCGGGAAATATAAATAATGTTATTGGTGACTTTTCTATGTATTTCCTATCCTATGCTATACTTAGCATTATTAATAGTCGACTGTTTGAAAGCGTAGATTTGCGTTGTTTTTTAAGATTAACATTTTATGCTATGACAATTTGCTTGACAATAAATGTTCTGATGTATACAACATCTGGATTTAGCTTCTGGGGTGTGTCGACATTTAATGGTGGAAGATTTGGTGGAGGGTATGTTTCTCTTATCGTTGTCACTGTCCTATATGGGCTTTATGACTTTTTGTATGAAAAAACAATAAGCACAAAGATATTTATTTATCATATTGTGCTTGCAATTATTAGCTCGCTCCTTGCACAAAGTCGAACGCATATTATTTTATGTGCTGCTGGATGTATTTTACTCTTGATACCGATCTGGAATAAAATATCATCGACTACTGTGTTTAAAGTTTCTATTGTATTAGTTGTTGTAGTGATTGGCTCGATGGTTTTTCTTAGTGGAAATAGCGAACTTGTTCAAAGAATACTAAATATGGATATTACTAGCAACACGGAAACAACTGCAAGTAGAATGATTACATGGACATTTTATTGGAATCGTATTAGACAGAATCCTATGGGAACAGGTTTTGGAGAAACAATGTATTTTATTAATCCTTCTATGACATATGCTTTGGACACTGCAACGTATTATGTTGACAATGCCTTTGCCGTTGTATTGTATAAGGGTGGTTGGTTTTTTGGGTTTCTGTATTTTATGTTCATCTTTAGAACTGTATACGGAAATATAATACAATCAAAAAGGTCAGGAGATAAACTATATGCACTTGTATCCATATTACTTTTTATGCTTGTTGTTTCAACGATGTTAATGACATCACAGGTGATTCATACTTATGCCATTAATGCGTTTGTGTGGACATTGATTGGGCTCAGTAATAGGAATACTAGAAGGAAGGAATAATGACGTATGACTTTAATTAATAAGGTGAAAAGACACAGTATTATATGGTACAACACATTTTGTAAGACTATTTTTAATATTGCATATCGAATAAAGTTTATTTTTCCACAAAGTTATGGCTTGAATGTGAATGAAGAGAGAAAAGAACATATCATTGTTTCGTTGACCAGTTTTCCTGATAGAATGAATACAATACATATGTGCTTGAGAAGTTTGCTCAGTCAAAAAATGAAGCCAGACAAAATAATACTATATTTGAGTAAGGAACAATTTGAGAATACTGAAATACCTAAAAAAGTCTTGAACTTAAAGCAATATGGGCTTCAAATCGATTTTTGTGAGGATTTAAAGCCACACAAGAAGTATTTTTATGCTATGCAGGAATATCCAAAAGATATTGTGATTACAGTAGATGATGATGTTTTTTATAGGTCAAACTTAATTAGAGATTTAGTTGAAGAACATAAGAAAAGAAAAGAAGAAATTATTTGTACAAGAGCGCATAAAATGAAATTCGTAAATGGAAAGTTACTTCCTTATAAAGAATGGGATTACGAAACAATAGATATACAAGAATCTAGTCATTATCTAATGGCAACTGGTGTGGGGGGTGTATTGTATCCCCCAGAAATACTTCCAGCATACACTTTTGATAAAGATAAAATTATTAAGCTTTGCCTATTTGCAGATGATGTATGGCTAAAAGCTGTAGAGATTAAAGCTGGAAAGAAAGTGTATGCAATTCCTGCTACTAAAACGAAATATGTTGTTGGGATTTGGGGATCAGAACAAGTTGCACTGAACCACTCGAATGTAGGTGAAAATAAGAATGATCAATTTATAAAAAATGCGTTTTCTTATTTTAATCTTACAGAGAGTAATCTACAAAATTGAAAAGGGAAAAATATATGAATATAGTTATTATTACATCGATTATGTTACCTATGCCGCCAGTAAAGGGTGGTGCTGTTCAAAATTTGATTAAACTCTTTTTGGACGACAATGAGAAAACAAATGAAAATACAGTCCATGTTTTTAGTTTTTATGATAGTGAAGCTGAAATACAAGCTTCTGAATATAAAGCTACTACATTCCATTATATAAAAAACACAACCATTCTTGAAAAGATTCAAGAACTAAATGTTAGCAAAGTGAGCAGGGCAGCAGTTCTTATTAGAGAAAAAAAATATATAAATTCCGTTCTCAAATGCATGAATGCAAATGATGAACTTAAAAATTGTGATATTATTTTGCTTGAGAATTGTCCGCAATTTTCTATTCAGATTAAAAAGAAGTTTTCATCAAAAATGCTTTATTGCCATTTGCACAATGATTACATTAATCATAATAGTAGAAATGCGTTGCCTATTATTCAGTCACTTGATAAAATAATTTGCGTGAGTGATTATATTGGAAAACAAGTGCTATCTGTTTCAAAAAATGCCAATGTGGTCACATTACATAACGGTGTATCAGCCAAAGAAGCAGATAAAAGGAAAGTAAAATTAATTAAGGATAGATATATAACATCACAAAATGAGAATCTAGTGATATTCACAGGGCGGTTAATACCGGATAAAGGTGCTCATGTATTATTAGAAGCGTATTCTAAAATGAAAAATAAAGATAAATGTTCAATTTTATTTCTTGGAAGTCAATTGTACGGAAAAAATGTGGAAGATGAGTATCTGAAGAAATTGAGAGAGATGTCAAAAAGGTATGGAAAACACATACATTTTACAGGTTATATTCCGTATGAAGAAATATCGAGTTACTATACTGCAGCGGATATTGGTGTGATTCCATCGCTTTGGGAAGATCCTTGTCCACTAACCGTAATAGAATGCTTGAGATATGGAGTCCCAGTTATAACAACAGATTCTGGTGGTATTCCCGAAATTGTTGATGAAAAGTGTTCCTTTGTGTTACATAGGGATGAGACGCTGTCGCAACATATTGCGGATTGTTTGGACAAATTGACAGATGATTCACATTTAGTTCAAGAAATGAGTCGCGAAGCATTTAAGCGTTCAGAAAAATTTACAGAAGAATGCTATTTAGAACACCTTAAAAATGTCGTACTTGATACTGAACGATTGGATGATGGAAAAGTTAATGGATAATTCAAGAACAAAAAAATCAATAAGGAATACAATAGTGGCGCTTGTTGAGCAAGGAATATATACTGTAATGTCTTTTTTATGCAGAACAGTGTTTATATACTCGCTAGGAAAAACTTATTTAGGATTTAGCGGTCTTTTCAGTGATATTTTAACACTTCTATCTCTGGCAGAGCTTGGTGTTGGTACTGCAATTCTGTATTCCATGTATAAACCAACAGCTAAAGGAGATCATAAACAAGTAGCGGCATTGCTTAATCTCTACAAGAAAGTTTATAACACAATTGGCGTTATTATCACGGTTGTTGGTTTTGCATTGACCCCGTTTTTGAAATATCTAATTTCGGATATTCCGGACATGCCGGAAATACCGCTGATTTATATTCTTTATCTATTAAATACAACAGCGAGTTATTTCTTTATTTATAAGAAGAGTATTCTTATTACGGATCAAAAAAATTACATTGCTTCGTTGACTTATATATGTACGACTACATTGCAGAATCTGCTTCAAATTATATTCTTGCTGATGACACATAATTTTATTATTTATCTTTTAATTCAAATTGCGTGTACGCTTGCGAATAATATTATAATTTCCGTTTACGTTGATCGACACTATTCGTATTTAAAGCAGTATAAAGATGAACAGCTGTGTAAAGAGGACAAGCAAGTAATCTACAATAATGTTAAAGCGATGTTTGTCAGCAAGATTAGTTCTGCAGTTGTTACATCAACGGATAATCTTCTGATTTCAAAGTTTGTTAGTACGATTGTCCTAGGCTTGTATTCAAACTATACTCTGTTTACGACAATGCTTCGTACAATTCTTTCAAAGATTTTTGAGGCATTGACAGGAAGCGTTGGAAATCTTGTGGCACTTGAATCCAGTGATAAGGTATACAATACTTTCAGAAAAATATGGTTCGTTAATTTCTGGTTGGTATCTTTTTCCTGTGCAGGACTATTTGCTCTTGTGAATCCTTTTATTATTCTTTGGGTAGGAGAATCGTACTTGCTGGAAGAGAGAGTTGTGTTCATAGTTTGCTTGAACTTGTACATGCGACTCATTAGAAATACATTTTTGACATTTAATGATACATACGGAATGTTTAAACAGCTGAAACCGAAGTGCGTTGCGGAAGCTATTATTAATTTGACGGTATCACTGCTTTTTGTTGTGCCGATGAAAATGGGCATATATGGAGTTCTGCTTGGCACATTTGTAAGTAACATCACAACGAATTTTTGGTATGAGCCGTATTTGCTCTTTAAGAAGTTTGGTGTTAGCCTGAAAGAGTATTTCTTGCTGTTTGGAGAATATATTCTATTGACCGCAATAAGTGCAGGCACGATGTTTTGGGTATGTAACTATGTGATTACTTTGAGTGGTTGGATTGGTTTTATTCTCAAAGTTGCAGTTACATGTATCTGTATTAACATGTTCTATATTGTAGTGTTTGTAAGGACTGATGAGTTCAAATACTTTTTAGGAATTGTCAAAGCAAAAATTAAGAGGTAAAGACGAATGGAAAAAAATAATAGAACATATTCAGTTGATATAGCAAAAGGAATTTTAATTATATTAGTAGTTGTTGCGCATGCACAAACGGACATAGTTCACGATATTATCTTTATGTTTCACATGCCACTTTTTTTCATGATTTCTGGCTTTCTCATGGGACGGGAGAAATTATTAAAGACTGGATATGAGAGTGGTAAGATTAAGCATCTGATGATTCCGTATATAATATATTTAGTGCTTGATATGGTGTTTATACGAAAAACGCTCTCTGTACATGACTGGATATATGCTCTTTGGGGAGGGCGAGCAGTAACAGGTGTGTACTGGTATATAACCTGTTTTCTCTTTACAATGTTCATGCTTTCTGCTTTACTAGAGACATTCTCAGATAGAACAATAAAGGGCATTGTTCTAATGGGGGGGGTATAGCAGTAATCGAATCGCATTTTGTGGATAAGATTCATTTGTTGCAGTTTCCTGGCACTCCATGGAACTTGGATGTGTCCTTAATGGCTCTTGTCTATGTTGGAATCGGGTTCTTTTATAAGCAACAAATAAAAAAATGGATTGAAGAAGATAAGAAAAAATATAACATAATAGCCGGGTTCATTACTGCCGGATTGATCGCATTTTGTTGGTTCATTTACAGAGATGGAAATCGTCTTTATTATTTTGATATGAAGCCAGTGTACTACAAAGAACTTGTATCGGCATTATTGATTCCGTGTGCATTTGGAATGGTACTCGTAAGACTGGTTCATTGGATAGGAAAGATAAAATGGCTAGATGGCATGAATCAAATCCTTGCATTCTGTGGGCAAGCAACAATTCCAATCATGTTTATGCACATCCCGCTGAATCACTGGCAAGCTGAATTGGCTTATGGTCGTAGTGTTTACGTATTGATTGGGGTAGGTATACCAGTAGTATTTACTGTTTTGTTTAACAAAAATAAAGTAATGAGGAAACTTTTTGGATTACCTGATTTGGAGAAATTTGGATAGGCGTTGCCAAATAAATTATTGCTTATAAATTAATTTTCAGTTGAAGATTGAAATACAGCTGAATGACCTAGTAAAAGATATATCAGGAGATAATGCCATAGTTAATAGTGTTAAATAATATAAAGAGTAGTTATAACATTTCATGCACCTAATTGTGAAATATGAAGGAATAAAATAATGAAGGTAGCTTTTTTTATTGATGATATCACAAAAGATGGAGGGACTGAGAGATGCACAACAGTTTTATCTAATTTACTTAATTGCAGCGGACTTGATGTTTCTATTCTGTCAATCAATGCAAGTAAAAAAAGAAGTAAATATGAGATATCACCTAATCTAATTGTCAAAATGTTTGATTCCCAAAAAATTGAAAATGCTGTAAGTAGACGTATGAGAACATTCAAATACTTAGGCTATAAAATTTTGAGGGGGGGTACGACGTTATTATTGTAGTAGATACCTATAAGTCTTTATGCTTTATTCCTTTTATACCTTTACTAAAGAAGAAAAAAACAAAGTTAATATCGTGGGAACATTTCAACTATAATATTGGCGAGAAGCATTCTCCAAGATGGTGGGGAAGAAGAGTGGTGGCAAGAATAAGCGACGCAGTTGTTGTTCTTTCAAAAGCAGATTACGAGGTGTGGAAAGCAGATTTTAAACTACAAGATCGTCTAAAACAGATTTATTATTTCCCATGTTTTATTTTAGAAAGACCTATATTTGATGCCGACTGTAAGACAGTTTTAGCAGTAGGTAGACTTGAAGAACAAAAGGGATTCGATTATATGCTTGATATATGGAAACTGATTGAAATTGATGAAGAACTGAACGATTGGAAATTGCAAATTGTAGGTAGCGGCTCTCTTGAACAGAAATTGCATGAGAAAGAAAAGACTTTAGGTCTGAATCGAGTGCAATGGTTGCAATTTACAGAGCACATTGAGGAAATTTATAAAAATGCATCTATCTATGTCATGACAAGTCGGTTTGAGGGGTTCGCACTTGTTTTGCTTGAAGCTAAAGCATTTGGACTTCCAATAGTTAGTTTTGACATAAAAAATGGACCAAATGAGATTATTCAGAATGGTGTGGATGGCTATATAGTATCACCCTTTTGATGTAAATATGTTGACCGATAAATTAAAGATGCTTATGAAAAATGATATAATGAGGGAGCAGTTTACAAAGCATTCTCAGTCTAACATGGATCAGTTTTCAAAGAAAAAAATTGTAGGAAATTGGATTCAATTGTTGGAAGAAATTATAGAGTAAAAAACACAAAAAGTAAACACAACATTAGTTATCATGGCATCCGAAATCAGAATCGATTTGGAACAGGAATAAAACAGTTGTAACCAATTGATGATGTAAATTATATCATCAGTAATTACTCAATCTACAATATGGTTGATGCAGGCTTCAATCATGTGGTATTTATTAGCCGTAAGGATATTGAGAAAACTCAAAAAGGTCATTGGTGAACTTATTGCCTATGTTTGAAGTTTCATAATGTAAATGTGGATTATGTTTTTAAGGGCATCAACGATATTTCGGGAGAACTTCCAGTACGACGGACAAAGCAGGGGAATTGTTTATGCTGCCTTAACGCAAAGAAAGTTTTCAATATAGTGTTTATTGCCATTAACGCAGATGATTACTATGATAAGACAGGCTTTAAAGTTGTCTATGAGTGTCGGGTGAATGTTGTAAAATCATGCATAACAGTTTTTGTACTAAGGTATATACTTTTAGATAACGGCGGTGTGACTCGTGGCATCTGTAATATATATGAGAATGGAAACCGGACTACTTAGATTGCATCCATCACAGCAAACATTGATGCTTTGAAGGCTGAACTGAAGAATGGTGAAAAAGAAGTCGCAACGAAGGAAGAATAGAAGGCAATGGCAGACGCTAAGAAAACTTAAGCGGAGCTATGCTAAAGTAGCTTTTAGCGAGTCACATGACCATGAATGAAATTCTTAAATAATTGAAATAAAATAATCATAAATGGTGTGTGTGTACCAATGACTTTTCCGGGAGTTGGAACGCATACGTTTTTTCATTGTTAAGAATATTTATGAATGGTTAGTTGGTTTGATTTTCATGAAACTATAGCAATTGTTTATATATAAAATGAATTTATTTAAAAAAATGTTATTTTTATGGTATATTTAATGTTGGTTTTGAAATATGATTTTAAAAATCATGCTTCATATTGAAAAGTAGGAGGATAAGGGTTTATGGCTTATAAGAAAATTTCTCGTAATGATGCTTATATGAATGTAGCTAATGTAGAAGATGATGAAGATGTTATTGATCTTCTTGAAGTAGCCCGTGCTATTTTAAAACATATTAAATTAATTATTTTACTTTCTGTTGTATTTGGTGCAGGCGGATTTTTTGGAACTAAGTTATTGATTGCTCCAACATATACGGCTAGAACATCAATTTATTTAACGCCACAGATTAGTGAGAGTGGGTCTTTGGATTATAATTCGCAGATGGCCAATAGTAAATTGGTTACGAATGCTGTTAATTTATTAACTCAAAATAATATTATGTCTGAAGTGGCTAAGGATGTTGGATTAGAAAGTGCTGATAGTGTAAAAAAGCTTGTTAGTGTAACGAATGAATCAAATACAGAGATCATTACAATTTCAGCTACGACTAAAGATCCTAAATTATCTAAGGATATCGCAAATGATACAGTAAGTACTTTTATTCGTACTATGCAGAAGAATTTGAATGTTCGTAATATTGAGGTCGTGGATAAGGCTAAGCTGTCTTATATTCCTAGTGGTCCGAATGTTAAGAAAAATACATTACTTGCTACTATGGTTGGTTTTGTACTTGGTTGTGGTTATGCAACGTTGAGATTCTTATTTGATAATCGTTTACGTACGAAGGAAGAGGCAGAAAAGTATTTGGGTATTCCAGTATTCTGCGAGATTCCTGAACTATAATGGCTAAGTATATTGATTTGCATTCTCATATTGCCTGGGGTATTGATGATGGTATTCCTTGTGTTGAGGATGCAGTGAGTTCATTAGAATCTGCTAAGAAGGATGGTATAGTAGGTATTTGTAGTACACCTCATTTCATTCCTGGTCAATTAGATGTTCATATCTATAATGAAATGGTAACTCGTCAATTGGAATTAAGAAAGATGAGTCCTATCCCTATTTATTTTGGTGGGGAAGTTATGATGAATAGTGAATTCATTGAAGGATTGGAATTAGATTTATATCCTACTTTAAATAGTAGTAAATACATGTTAGTTGAATACAATGTTCTTCGTGATATTCATTCGATTGATTATAGAGATGAATGTTTATATGAATTGAAGATGAAAGGCTTTGTTCCTGTATTAGCTCATATTGAAAGATATTTTCATGAAGGTTTAGATTATTCAATCATTGATCATTGGATTGATATGGGTTGTGTTCTACAGATGAATCGTACTTCAATTCTTGGTGTAAATGGTAAGAAAATACAATCGAATGCATTGGAATTATTAGACAATGGATATTGTGATGTCATATGCACAGATACGCATAGAGCCAGTGGTAATCGTATTGAACAATTGAGTGATGTGTATACAGTTGTAGGTAAGCGTATTGGGTTTGATAATGCGAATATCTTATTTTATGAGAATCCTAAATTATTGTTGAGTAATAAAGAAATATTAAATATTGAGGTTGAAAAGAAAAAGAAACTGTTTGGTTTCTTTGGGAGATAGAAATGGCAAGAAAGAAAAGAAATCAATTTGATGTGGATGAAATCTATCGTGGATTACGTACAAATATTGAATTTAGTCAGATGGATGATGCGATTCAAGTAATCAACGTAGTAAGTACAATTCCGAATGAAGGAAAGAGTACTGTAGCTTGTAATTTAGCTCGTATTATGGCAGCTAAATATAAAAATGTTTTACTAATTGACTGTGATTTAAGAAATGCTTCAGTCCATAAAACACTTCAGATTTCAAATCGTTCTGGATTAACAAATATAATTTCAGAATTTAGAGAAGGTGTAAGTATTCATTCATTTGAAGGAGTACAAGACGTACAATATGATGGAGGTTATCCTTTATCTGTCATTACTGCAGGTCATAGAGTACCAAATCCTAGCGAAGTATTAGGATCTAAAAGATTAGCTAAATTCTTAAATCAAGCACGCCAAGAATTTGGGTATATTATTATTGACTGTCCACCAGTAGCGGTAGCTAGTGATGCTATTCCATTATGTAATGTCAGTGATGGAGTACTATATGTAGTTGATTCAAAATCTTCTGATAAACGTAAAGTAAAAGCTGCCATTAATGATGTTGAAAGAAATGGTGGTCACGTCATGGGTGTTGTATTAAATAAAGTAGAATCAGCAAATGACAGTAATTATGGCTATGGCTACGGATATGGGTATGGAGGAGAAGACAATGGTAAAAAGAAGAAAAAGAAATAGTTTTATTATTTTAGCTTCAACTCTATTATTAATTGGATGTGGCAATAGTAATTTAGACATCACTAAAAACGATATTTTAGAAGTCGCAAGAGATGATGCGAATGCCACTAAAAAAGAATGTTCAAATGTATCGATTCAAGAAGAAAAGAAATACTATACTGTAAGTTTTGATACGACTACTGGATCTTATGAGTATAAGATTGGTAAAGATGGTATTATACAAGAAAGAAATTATAAAAGAAGCAATAGTGAAGAAAAGGAAGAAGTTTCTACAACTGAACCTGTAAAAGAACCAGAAACAAAAAAAGAAGAAGAAAAGGCATCAACTTCTTTTGATGAAAATCAACAAGCAGCAATTAATGCAGTTTTAGCGAATGCAGGACTTGGACAAGAAGATGTAACAGACATTGGTTGTACTTTAGATGAAGCTTCACAACAATATACAGTTACGTTTACATTCCAAGATATTCATAATACTTGTATGGTGGATGCGGCTACATTTACTGTATTGTCATCAGTACAAGCATAATATTCAGACATAACAATAAGAATTGTTGTTCTTTTTGTTTTTTAGTAGAATGAGTTGAGTTATAGTGAAAGGGTTATATTATGTCTAGAATTGGAACTTTAAAAATTACGATTGAATTTGTATTTTTTATGTTTATTATACAATTTTCTGGATACGATTTGGAAACGTGTTGGAAATTATGTATTTTATATTTTTTAATGCAATTATTGATTGGAAGATATCAAGGAAAAGTTTTATTAATGTATGATGAAATACGATTAATCATATTAAGTCATATTGGCTTTTTTATAGGTAGTTTTCTTGTTTTTCCAATTAGTACTTGGACGATTAAGAAATTCTTCGGATTCGTTTTATTAACTTGTGTTTTATTTGTATTTGCAGGATGTAACTCTAGATATTCTCATAAAATATTTAGAAAATGGTTTAAACATAATACTTTAATTGTTGGTATCGGTCATACAGCCGAGCAACTAGAATATGTATGTAGAGGTAATGGATATTCATTATTGGATGTGGTTGGATTTGTGAATTGTAATAAATCAAACAGAATTAAGTATGTTCAACAAGAGCAAATTGTAGATATAAATAAAACATATGATTTAGATTCAATTTGTTCCGTAATTAAAGAAAAAGATATTGATACAGTATTGATTGCTATTCCTGAATTAGGTCGTGATGATTTGAATGCGATATTTGAAGTGTTTAAAAATAAAGTTGCAGTAATTAAATATTTACCTCAAGTTAATGGCTTAGTAACTTTTGATACAAAGGTAGAAGATTTTGATGGGATCTTAATGATATCAAATTCTCGAGGCTTAGAACATTTCTTATCTTATGCATTAAAACGAATTATTGACATTTGTGCCGGACTATGTGGTTTATTATTATTAATACCATTGACAATCTTTGTCTTCATTAAAAATCGCAAAGAAGGAGATAAAGGTCCTATTTTCTTTACGCAGAATCGAATTGGTAAAAATGGAAAAGAATTTAAAATGTTTAAATATCGTACAATGGTATTAGGTGCGGATAAGATTCTTGAAGAGTTAATGGAAAAGGATCCTGCAATTAGAGAGGAATATACAAAAAATAAAAAATTAGTGAATGATCCACGTATTACAAGTGCAGGAAAATTCATGCGTGAAAAGAGTTTGGATGAGTTTCCACAATTTATTAATGTATTGTTAGGTCAAATGTCTTTAATTGGACCTCGCCCATATTTACCAAGAGAAAAAGAGGATATGGGAGACTATTATTATGATGTCATAGCATGTAAACCTGGTATTACTGGAATGTGGCAAAGTCATGGAAGAAGTGAGGTAGATTTTGATCACCGTTTATTATTAGATGAATATTATTATCGTAACTGGTCATTTTGGTTGGATATTACTTTATTATTTAAAACAGTGAAACAAGTTCTTTATGGCGAGGGTGCCGTGTAATTCAAAACTTGAGAGCTTTTTGTATTTGTTGTATTATATTTACCGTATAGGAGATTTTTATTATGAAAAAAAATAAAAAACAAAGTAATATAGGAAAAGTATTTGGGGTTATTTTTTCAATTGTAATGGTTGCTGCAACAATGTATTTGTTGTTTAACATTATTAAATTGAATGTATTGCCTACAAAACTATTGTTTTTAATGACAATTGTATTTGTATTATTAGATTTAATTTTTATCTTATTGTTGTGCTTTGCAACAAAGGGTGTTGTATCTAAAATCATTTGTATTATTTTCGCTTTGGCAATTTCATTGGGATCTTGTTTAGGCGGATATTATATGTCAAAGACTGGTGGACTACTTTCAAGTATGACGAATGTTGCTAAACATTCTAAAAATACAGTGAGTGTTGTAGTTAAAGAATCCAGTGAAATGAAAAAGAAAACGGATCTTACTGGTCATAGTGTAGGTACTTTGGCAAATATTAATACTGTTGGTTCTAAAAAGATTTTAAAGGAATTGACTAATTCTGGAATACAAATGGAACAAAAAGAATTCGGTAGTATGACTGAAATGCTTGAATCATTCTATAATGGTGAAGTAGATTCTATTGTTATTAGTGAGTCTAGTCGTAGCCAAATTACGGATATGGAAACTTATGCAAACTTTGATAGTAATACTCGAGTTGTTTACCAGACTTCTTATAAAGTAGAAAATACAGATAAAGCGAAAGCTGTTAGTAATATTACAAATACGCCATTCAATGTATTGATTTCAGGATCAGATACTCGTGGTGGATATGACGAAAATGGGCGTAGTGATGTTATTATGGTCGCTACTGTAAATCCTAAAACTGGAACAATTTTATTAACATCAGTTCCTCGTGACTTTTATGTCGAAACAGCTTGTGATGCGGCAGATGGATGTCAACAGGGTGCATTAGATAAGATTACGCATACGGGTGTTCATGGAACTAACACAACAAAGCGTACTGTAGAGAAACTTTTAGGTATTGAAATTAACTATACATTTAAAGTAGGTTTCGATACGGTAACAGATATTGTTGACGCTGTAGGTGGTATTGATGTAAATGTTGAACCAGGTTATGAATGCAGTAATTTTATGCATGCTCCTGGATTAAGTGTACATGCTGGTGTGAATCACTTAAATGGTGAACAGGCGTTAGGATATGCTCGTGAGCGTTATGCTTACAGTGAAGGAGATCGTCAACGTACAAAGAATCAACAACAAGTTTTAATGGGTATTGTTGATAAGATTACAAGTCCTGCAATTGTTACTAACTATGCTTCTATTATGGATAGTATGTCAAATACATTCTCAACAACTATGTCAAATGATGAAATTTCATCATTGATTAAATATCAATTAAATAGTAATCCAAAATGGAAAATGGAACAATATATGGTAAATGGTACTGGAGATACATTAATGTGTGCTGAGCTTGGTGATGCAGCTTATGTAATGGTTCCAGATCAAAGTACTGTAACAACGGCTAAAAATAAAATCAATGCTGTTCTTGCTGGTAAATCAGCGGATGATGTAGAGTAAGGATATATTCCTTGCTCTTTTTTTGTTTTATAGGTGTATAATTTCATTGTGAGGTGTTGTTTATTATGGAAACTGCAGATTATATACAAAATAGAATTCATACGAATATTCGTAAGTTTGAAGAACTAAGCAAGAAGTATCATAGATGTCATATAGGATTGCTTGTTTCTACTTTTAGTTGTTTTACTGGTGTTCTTATCTTGAATGTTATTTATTTGCTTGTTCCAGTTGTTTGGTTAATACTAGCTTCTTGTGTATTGGTATTAGCTGGATTGTTTCTGTTATTCTTTGATGTATTAAATGATTATTCATCGAAGGCATTGGAATATAAGTATAAGGCTGATTTATTGAACTATGAAAAGAACTTGTATGAAGCAAAACAGGGTGGATTTAAAGGTTTTGCGTTTCGTTGTGAAAGGTTCATGTAATCTCGCACTCTTTGTGTGAATTTGCCAACTCATGGTCATTTATTATATAATAAATTAATGTGAGCTACAAAAAGAGTTTATAGGAGATTTTGTTATGTCTAAAAAGGATGTAAAACTTTCACAGAATGTGAAAAAGAAAAAGAAGAAAAATAAGCGGCCTATCAGTAAGTTTTTAACTGTATTTATGTTTATTGCGTTGGGTGCATTTATTTTTCAAATGATTCGTTTGAATTTATTGCCTTTTAAATTAATAATATTAGTTTCATTGGTGTTTATACTATTAGCTTTAATTCTGACTATTTTAATGAGGTTTAAGGCTAAGAAGTTCTTTAGTCGTTTTCTATTTGGGTTGATATCTTTATGTATGTGTATTGGTCTTGCGTATGGCAATTATTTCTTATTTAAGACAAAGGATACGTTTGATGTCGTAACAAGCCTTGCGGATAGTAAGGCAACAACTACTTCGATTGTTGTTAAGAAAGCTTCTTCAATCAAGAACGAGAATAATTTGAAAAAAAAGACAATTGGTACAATGTTGAGTGTGGATAAGAAAGCGACTCAGCGTATGTTGGATTCTTTAGATAAGAAGATATCTTATAAGACAAAGGATTATGATTCATTAGATGATTTAATGACGGCTTTCTATGATGACAAAGTAGATGCGATTTGTTTGAATGAAAAGTATCGTGATATTTTACATGAGAGTGAGGCGTATTTTAGTTTTCAAACGGATTCGAAAATAATTTACCAAAATGTAGAATATACAAAAGTAGACAAGACAGATAACCCGAGTGATCCAGTTAAAAATATTACTAAAGATGCGTTTACTATTTTAGTGAGTGGCAACGATTCTTATGGATCTTTACAGGATAGTAATACGCGTAGTGATGCGAATATGTTGTTGACGGTAAATCCTAAAACAGGTCGTATTTTAATGACGAGTATCCCTCGTGATTATTATGTTGACTTAGTATGTGATGAAACTGGGGATAATGCTTGTCCTGAAGATAGTAAGGATAAATTAACGCATTCTGGTTTAATGGGTGTGAAGTGTACGGAAAGAACGATTGAAAAAGCATTGGGTATAAAAATCAATTATAATATTCGTATTAACTTCTCTAGTGTAGTAAACTTAGTGGATGCATTGGATGGAATTGATTTGGATATTCAAAAGGGTGAAGAAGTTGATATTTTATATGCGAATGGACAACCTGGTTTAAGTGTAGGGCAACATCATGTAGATGGTGAAACGGCATTAGCCTTTGCACGTGAAAGACACGCCTATTTGGATGGTGACAATCAGCGTGTTCGTAACCAACAGAAAGTATTTAAAGCTATTATCAAACGTATTATTTCACCTACGATGATCACAAACTATGGTAAGTTTATGGATGCATTGGCTGTAGCTTTTGATACAAACTTATCGAATGATGAAATCAGTGATTTTATCAAGTATGAATTGAATAATATGCCAGATTGGAAATTTGAATCATATTCACTTGTGGGGGATTCAGATTCTAGGTTCTGTTATGCTTCTTCAGGCTATGCTTCAGTCATTGTTCAAAATGAAGAAATGAATGAAATCGCAAGAAGGAAGATTCAAGCTATCTTGGATGGTAAAAAGGCATCTTCTGTAAAAGATACTTCTGGTTTTTCTCAAAAACCGAGTGAAGATAATTCAGTAGGCAATGCTCAAGAGTTTGCTGAGATGAATAACAATAGTGAAGAAACAGATGAAGATTATTATACGTATGAAGAGCCTTATTATGAGGAAAATGATGAATATTACTATCAGCCAGAAGAACCTGCAGAATATTATTATTCTGAGGATTATGCAGGATAGAATACCACTAGCCATTTCGTAAAGAGATGGCTTTTTTACTTTTTATATGTTTTAAGTTATAATAAAGAAATGTAAAAGAGGTTTTTAACATATGAATAGTTTATACAAATCAAATATATACCAAAAATATAGAGGAATTCTAATATCACTCATTGATGTATGTATTGTCATGTTCTCTTATTTAGTGGCATACATGATTCAAAATAATTTCTTTATTAATGAGAAAACAATCGCTCTGACAAAGATGTTAAGTCTTGGATTAATATTCATGTTGCTTCTACACTTTATTGTTTTAAGATTGTTTAAAACACAAATGTCATTATGGACATATACAGGGCCAAATGAAATTATACGTACATTTTTAAGTTGTTTTGTGTGTTTTTTAATCATGTCTTATTTCGTTATAAAAGTTGATCTATTTAGTATAGAATTAATCGCACTAGCTGAATTGTTATGTTTTATATTTCTTTTAGGGGCAAGAATGCTATATAGAATGGCAAGACGCTATATAGTCGATGTGGACAGAGTGGATAATTGTTTGATTGTAGGAGCTGGTAATGGTGGATATTTATTGATGAATGAAATTTATCATAATATGGCCTATCCATACAATGTGATTGGTTTCTTGGATGACTTTAAGAAAAAGGGGACTATGCTAAGTGGTAAACCAGTACTTGGAACGATTTCTGAAGTAGAGCGTATTTGTCAAGAGAACAATGTTCATTGTATCTTTATTACAATTTCTTCTGTAAGTGACGAAAGAAAACAAGAAATCTTAGATTTATGTACATCCACTTCTATTCCAACAAAAATCATGCATATCTTTGTTGGAAATGATGAGAGTAATCATATTTCATTTGAAGATATTGATATCAAGGATTTATTAAACCGTCCTAGCATTGACTTAAAAGTCGATCAGATTGGTTCTTATCTTACGAATAAAGTAGTTTGTGTTACCGGAGCCGGTGGATCTATTGGTTCTGAATTGTGTCGTCAAATTATTCATTTCAATCCTTCTAAATTGATTATGGTGGATATTAATGAAAATGCACTATATATGCTTAAACAAGAATTCTTAGTTATGAAACGAAAGAAACAGATGAATGATTCTATTCAACTAGAATCTTTAATTGTTTCCATTCGTGAAAGAGAAGAAATCTATAAGCTTATGATAAACTACAACCCGGATGTAGTTTATCATGCGGCAGCACATAAACACGTACCTTTAATGGAAGATCGTCCTACAGAAGCTATTAGAAATAATATCTTTGGAACAAAGAATGTGATAGATGCTTGTTGCGACTGTGGTATATCTCGTTTTATTATGATTTCAACAGATAAAGCGGTAAATCCAACAAACGTAATGGGAGCTACTAAGCGCATGACAGAAATGTATATGCAATCAAGAAATACTAAGGACGGTATTCATATGGCGGCTGTGCGCTTTGGTAATGTGTTAGGATCTAATGGTTCTGTTATTCCTATCTTTAAAGAACAAATTAAAAATGGAGGTCCAGTCACTGTAACACACAAAGACATTAAACGTTACTTTATGACTATTCCAGAAGCAGCTCAATTAGTACTACAAGCAGGCTTCTATGCGAATGAAAGAGAAATCTTTGTATTAGACATGGGCAAACCAGTCAGAATTTGGGATTTAGCCGACAAAATGATTCGCTTGGCAGGACTTGTACCAGGAAGAGATATTGAAATTCAAGAAATTGGATTACGTCCTGGAGAAAAGATGTTTGAAGAATTAGCTCTAGAAATGGAAGAATGTCATAAGACAGACAACAATTTAATCTTTGTACACGAAAAGATGGATATTGATTCAAAAGAAGTAGATTCTAAATTAAATAAGCTAAATGAATTAATGGATCAAACAGATGATAAACTTCAAATCAAAGAAGTATTAATGGACATGATTAAAGAATGATTGAACAATTTAAGAGTGAATGTTGGATATGGCATTCACTTTTATAATAGTTAAAAATTATTTCAAAATACGCAAAAATGCAATAAAAATGCAAAAACGAGCAAAATAAGTTGTTTTTAGTAAAAAATAAAAGTATTATTGTGGTGGAGGGGTTGTTATGTTAATTCAATTTTCAGTAACAAATTTTCTATCTTTTAGAGATGAAACAGTCTTAAGCTTAAGCACGAACAAAGATAATTCACATAGTGAAAATTTATTGTCTTTTAAAAATGAACGTATTTTACCAAGTGTTGCTATATATGGTGCAAATGCGGCGGGTAAATCAAATCTTCATAAAGCATTAACTGCAGCTATTATTATGATTCGTAATTCGAATAATTTACAAGTAGATCAGCCTTTAATGGTGACACCGTTTTTATTGGATAGTAAGAGTCGATTTGATAAAACTAAGTTTGATTTTATCTATACATATAATGATGTGAAATATGAGTATGGTTTTGTTTTGGATTCAAATCAAGTGTGGGAAGAATATTTATATGAATACAAGAGTTCTAAACCATCCTTGATTTTTGAGAGAAGTGAAATTAATAAATATAAATTTACAACTAAAACAAAATCACAACTATCTCAAATCGTAGATAAAAATACTTCAAATAAATTATTTCTTGCGACTGCAACAAGTTGGAATAGTGATTTAACTCGAGATGCATATATGTGGTTTGCAACTATGATCGATACATATGATTCTCAAAATCTAGAAGATTTAATGTATACAGAATTTGATAGACATCAAAATAATAATGATAGTTCATTAAATACATTTATGTTGCATTTACTAAAAAAAGCAGATATTAATATTTCAAATTTTAATTATGAAAGTATAAAACGTGAAGTGAATCAATTACCATTTGAATTGCCACCAGAACTACAAGGGTTAATGAATCCAATTCCGTCTGCAAAGAAAGTCTTAGAACAGCGTAGAATCGTTACGTCTCATCAGGTTGTAGAAAATGGAGAGAAAAAGGAATATCCTTTGAACTATTTTGATGAATCAAATGGTACAAAGAGATTGTTTACTTATGGTCCGGTTTTAAAGAATGCATTAGAAAATGGCAGAACAATCATTATAGATGAAATTGATAACGCTCTACATCCTGCAATGACTAAATCATTGATTGAAATGTTTCAAAATCCTAATATTAATAAAAATAATGCACAATTAATTTTTAATACTCATGAAATTAGTTTGTTAGATTTAAATTTATTTAGACGTGATCAAATTTATTTTGTTGAAAAAAATAATAAAACTGGCGTTTCTGATTTATATTCACTGGATGAATTCTCACCTAGAAAATCTGAAAACATTCAAAAAGGGTATTTGCAAGGAAGATATGGTGCTATGCCATTTGTAAATTTGGAGGATATTGAATGGTAAAAAGAGTAGGGCAAAAGAAAAGAGGAAAATATTCTAGAAAGCCTAAAAAAATCATTTTAATCGGAACGGAAGGAAGTAATCAAACAGAAAAAAATTATTTTACAGCTTTTAACCAAACTCAAAGTGAATATAAAATTAATGTTGCTAAAGGAAACAATACCGATCCCGAAGGTGTTATTCGCGACTTGTTAAAAACAGCTAAACAAGAAGAATTAGATTTAAAACAAGGAGATATCTTAGCATGTTTTATTGATGTTGATTTCAAACAGGGTAGGGAAAAAGAATTAAGAGCAGCCATTAAATTGGCTAGACAAAATAATGTTTCTCTTTATTTGTCAAATCCATGTTTTGAAGTCTGGTATCTTCTTCATTTTAGATACAGTACTAAATCATATTGTTCGAATGATGAAGCTATTAGAGATTTAAATTCCTATATTTCAGATTATTCAAAAAGTAAAGATGTTTTTGAACTGATTGTAGGAAATTCAAAACAAGCGATTGAAAATTCAAAAAAGTTGGAAGATTATCATCAAAGTAATGGAACGATTGATCGGATTAAGAAAATTCCATATACAGATGTATATAAAATAGTTGAGATACTTTTAAATACTGAGCAATAATTGGTATATATATAATCTGAGCTATTCTTTATTTTCTTAAGTTTTTCTTAAGTGGTTGAGTTAAGAAAGTATTCATTTTATAATTGAATCAATTGAGAGGAAGATTGAATATGTTTTGTAAAAATTGTGGGCACGAAATAAGTGATGATTCTAAATTTTGTTCAAATTGTGGAACAAAGGCAGAAGTCGATAAAGATATTGTTGTACCTGTTACAGTAGTAGATAAGACTGAAGAAGAAGTTAATGAATCTGAAGTTGATACAAATAATGAGGAATCAGTAAATGAGAATGAATCAACTACATCAGTCAAAGAATGGTACTATGTATCGAACAATGACTCTAAAGGATCATTCAGTATAGAAGAGATGAAGACTAAGATTGCTTCTGGTGAAATCAATGGTAGTACTCTAGTTTGGAAGGCAAGTATGAAAGACTGGGAAAGACTAGAGAATACAGAATTAAATGAATTTATTTCTACATCATCTTCGAATGATTGGTATTATGTAGAGAATAATGATTCTAAAGGTCCTTTTAGTGAATCAGACATGAAGGGATTTATTGATAGTGGTGTATTAACTGGAAATAGTTTTGTATGGAAAACAGGCATGCAAGATTGGCAAAGATTAAAAAATACCGAGCTTGCTGGTAACGAAACAGTGCGTGTAGAACCAAGTTTTTCATTTACTACTGGAGTTGTAAAAGAAAAGAGTATTGGACTATGTGTAGTATTAAGTCTAGTTACTTGTTTCATTTATAGTATTTATTGGCTATATACAATTGCACATGACTTAAATGATTTATGTGAAAGTCAAAACCAAGAAAAAGGTGCTGAACCAGGACTTGTTGTTGTATTAAGCATTGTGACATGCGGAATCTACTTACTGTACTACTTATGGAAGGCTGGTAAGATGGTATCTAGTCTTACAAGAAGTAATGGACATCATCCAAGTGATGATAGTATCGTTTTAATGGTATTATCTATACTTCAATTATCATTAGTATCCTTTTGCATCCTTCAGAGTCATATTAATGATTTCGCAAAAGACTAAATATTTAGGAATAGTTCTCTTACTATTCCTTCTTTTATTATTCTATAAATGCCCCTTTCAATTCATAACAGGATTGCCATGTCCAGGATGCAACATGAAAACAAGCCTGTATTATCTTCTTAAAGGAAATATTCAATTATCTTTGTGTTACCATGCTCTATTAATACCAACACTAATTTGTGGCGTTCTATGCTTGTTAAAACCCGAGAAAAGAAAAATGATATTAATCATATGGTGTACACTCATGATTGTCTATTATATATACCGTATGATTCTTTATTTTCCAAATAGTCCAATGATCTATTCAAAAAATAATTTGATTTATTTATTATTTAGACACGCATAGTGTCAATTAATGGTGTAACTTAAAATTATAAAGGAGGACATACTTATGCCAAACATTTATTTTACAGTTACAGGATTACATCATTATTATGGCGATTCATTTCTAGAAAAAGAAATGATTGTTTATTTAAAGAAAGAAAAAGATAATGAATATGATAAAGAAGCCATTAGTGTAAATCTTGCAGGACTAGGAAAGATTGGTTATGTAGCCAATAGTCCTTATACAGTACTTGGAGAAAGCTATAGTGCTGGAAGATTGTATGATAAGATCTGTGAAGAAGCGAGTGGTAAGGTTAAATTCATATTAGACAAAGGAATCATTTGTGAGCTTATTGAATAAATGTTTCCTTCGGCTAATTCATGTACAAGTACAAACTGGGTTTACTTGGATGTATGGCTGGACTCAATCAATTATTTGTTGGATTTAAAGGAACGTTAACCGGGCAATTTGTTTGCCAAGAATTAAAAATGCTGCAGGTTTATAAGTTAATTACTATACAAATGATAGAGTGTCTTGTAAAATTGATTTGTGGTAGATACATAAGATTTGATTGTTTCAATAGAGGAAAGGCCAAGAGTTTAAACGTATTATGAAAAGTTTAGTCCAGATACTTGCGTACGTACTTTAATGGAGGACTATAAAAAAAGATGATTGGTTAGTCAATATTCCTTTGTATATGATTGAAGAAATCGCAAATTTATAATGTACTTTTATAAAATTAAAAGTATCAGCACTAATAATTTTCTCATATCTATATTTACTGTTATTGAGTTAGATGGATGAATAATAGGAAAATGCATAAAGTGGCGATATAAATAAAACAGAGAAAAAAGTGATTTCTTTATAAATGAGAACTCTTTGTACACTTTTGGTGAAATAGCATTAAAAATCGTCTTAACAAAACGAACGATAGAACAAATCGGATCGAAATGTATAGGTTAATAGATAGTGATAAAATAGATAAGCTTAATTTTTAATGCAAATTAAATAAGTGTATGATATGTATCAGTTAAAAATATCATGGAAATGAGGATGATAATGTGAAAATAGAGGTAGTGTATAAAGGTTGTGGAGAAGAGTTACAAAATTTTATTTTTGAATATTGTGAAACAACAACTTTAGCAGATTTATTAAATGAACTAGGATTGAATCCTTTGGATTGTATTGATAAAGAAAACAATTTATGTCATTATACGCGAGGAGAAAATGTTTATTTAGCTGTTAAATATATTGTTAAGGATGGCATTGTAAAATGGATTGTGCCTGTTGAACAATGCACAATTGAAGAGTATTTAAATCAGTTTAATTTAACTTCAATTATATGGTATAAACCTGATGGAGTTGGAGCTTGCGGAATTGAAAGCTCTTGGAGTTTTTTGATTACTGTTATCAATGGTGCGTATACTACAATGGATTTTATTGTGACAATGGTTGATTCTTTTAATTTAGGAAAATCAGTAATTTCTTATATAAGCAAAAAATTTTTACATATACCAGATGGAGTTTTTCCACCTGTAGATAATGAATATGTCAACCAGTTTATTTGTGAAAAGAAGGTATGGTCAATTGATGTATTTATGTATGAATTTGATTTAGATGATAAAGAATTTGCTAGATTTTTACTTTATATAAATGGATACATATATGATGAATTAACAAATTTATATTTTTTTAGCAATGAATTACACATGCGTAATAAACGTAAATATAATGAGGCATTGCAAGAGTATTCAAATTCATTAAATGGAACGTTAGGATAAATATTGAAGGGGAAGGTAATAATATAATATTATATAATTAGTTATGATAACGGAATGACTAAGGAAGAGAGTAAAAAAATGAAAGGAGTTTTATAATGGCAATTCATCTACAAGAATTTGATATACACCGATTTAGAGGTATTCATAATCTTGAATTAAAAGATTTGAATCATATTAACATAATTACTGGTGATAATAATACTGGAAAAACGAGCTTATTAGAGAATATTAATTTTCTTAAAGGAATTGATAGTGTTCGAAATCTTGCATATTCTACGACTCGAAGTGTAAGAGGGATGGTTAGGACTAGTTTTTCAACATTTGAAAGAGTGAATTATTTGTTTCCGGTGGATGAAGAGGTAGTTTCCAAAATTGAATATAGTTTTAAATTAGAGAATAAGACACATAGTGTTAATCTTTTTAAAGAGAACTATTTTGAATTATTACCGGATAGCGAAGTGCGTAAGATGATGGGGTATAGTAATAAAGTTCGTGAATGTGATGAAATGATTGATACGGAGTTTATGAATTTAAAAATTGATTTAGATGGTCAAGAACTATTGAATGAAAAGTACTCTGAATATGATCGTTTTGCTACAAATAAAAAACAGGAAACGAAATTAATTAATACCACTTTAGTATCGTCTTTTAAACATGTTTATGATGATTTTTATTTAAGTAAAGTCTTGAGCAATGTGGAATTATATCAAGAGATGTTGGGCGTATTGATAGAATTTGATGAGGATATAATCGGTTTGAATGTGGATTCAAAAGGAAATTCAGCTTGGAGAAAAAGGTATATGATTCTTTCAAAAAATCATAAAGAAGCGATTCCTTTAGAATTGTATGGGGATGGTATGAAAAAAGCCATCTTATTAATGAGTGCAGTAATTGCATCAAAAAACGGAATTTTATTGATTGATGAGTTTGAAACTTCGATTCATACTTCAGCTATGAATAAAATATTTTCATGGATATTAAGTACAGCTGTAAAACTCAATATTCAATTGTTCATTACATCGCATAGTAAAGAGGCAATTGATAAAGTTTTAAAGTGTGATCCAACATTGCAAGATAAAATGAATCTTTACACTTTATATAAGAAGGATGATTCTACATTAACAAGAAAATTATCTTGCTATGAAGCAATTGAAGCTATGGATGATTATGATATTGAGGTACGATAATGAAATCTGTTATTTTATGTGAAGGCTTAACGGATTGCCTATTTATTCAATACTATCTTAAAACGGTGCATCATTGGCAAGATGGAAACTCCAGAGCTAACATTAAATTTATGCGTTGGAATCGAATCTTAAAAAAGAATGAGAATAATGTAATGATTGGCCATGATGGTAGTTGTAGTCGTTTAATTCCGATGTTAGAAAATGTTTTAAAAAGCAATTGGATGGGTTCTATAGAAGAAGCTTATAGAAAAATTGTGATTGTTACAGATCGAGATGATGATAATTCAGAAACAGATTTTTTAAATGAAATGAATCGACTCATCAGTGAACAACATGGAAAAATAGTCGATACAATAGTTAATAATGAATGGTGTAAAGTTAGCTTTATTAATTCTATTGAAGAAGAATTCACAGTCGAGTTTTTACTATTAGTTATTCCACTATCTGAAAAAGGTGCAATTGAAACGGTGTTATTAGATTCTATTGCTCAAAAAGATGCGTATGATAAAACAATTATTGACAAGAGTAAATCGTTTGTGGATGAAATAGATCCAAAGGTTCTATATATGAAAAGGCGTAGAGATAAACTAAAAGCATGGTTTAATATTTATTTCTCAATTCGTGTACCTGAAGACTTCTATAGAGAAAGACAACACATTTTCAATAGTTTTCCCTGGGAAGAGAATGCATATATAAATACAATATTTTCTAAATTGAGTGAATTGTAGTAAGTATAATGTTAAAAGGGCACCCATACGTTTATGTATGAGTGCTTTTTAACCATAATCAATATGGCTATCCCAATGAGTGTAGTATAACAATGATGAGTTGTTGACAAGAGGTTATTGCAGTAAAACTATTGTAAGCGTCAAATTTAAAGATGGTACAAATAAACTGCTGACGAATATATAATAAAAATGGAGAATTTAAAAAAAGATTGTAGATTACTGTTCTACAATCTTATCTAAACTATGAATGAATTCTACAACCATCTTACGCTTAATATCATCGATCTTAACGAGTTTATTTAACGCCTCAATTTCGTCTTCATTATCCAGACAAACGATTTCTCGTCTTAGTCTATCGATCTCGTCTTCTAAACGATTCTGTTCTTTAATATATTGTTCATGAACAGCTTTGATTTGATTGTATAATTGATTATCCATGTTTACACCGCTTTCTTTAATCATCATATAGTAAAGTAGAGAATAAAACAACTAATTTTTCAAAATGATTTGAGTTTTTACTTTTTCTTTGATAAACTAAATTCAAAGCGATGACAAGAAGGAGTAGTTTATGCCAATTCTATAGAGAGCAAGCGTTTGGTGAAAGCTTGTGTGTTGGATAAGCGAAGGTAGTCTTTGAGTTGAATTTATGAATTAAGAGTAGTAAATTTCGTGACACAGCGTTAATGTGAATGAGAATAAAATTAGGTGGTACCACGTCTAGCACGTCCTATGGGGATGTGCTTTTTTATATGTACGGAAAGGATGATTGTGGATGACGTTGGAAGCAAAGTATAATCATTTAGCAGTAGAAAATGATAAATACCAAAATTGGATTGAAAAAGGATATTTCACAGCGGGCGACTTGTCTAAACGCCCATATTGTATTGTGATCCCTCCACCAAACGTAACAGGAAAGTTACACTTAGGACATGCATGGGATACAACATTACAAGATATTTTATGTCGTTATAAAAGATTAAAAGGCTATGATGTATGTTGGGTAGCCGGAATGGACCATGCGGGTATTGCAACACAGGCAAAGGTAGATGCTCGTTTAAAATCAGAAGGAATTTCTCGCTATGACATTGGTCGTGAAAAATTCTTAGAAAGAGCTTGGGAATGGAAAGAAGAATATGCTTCGACTATTCGTAGCCAATGGGCTAAGTTAGGATTATCTTTAGACTATAGTCGTGAACGCTTTACATTAGACGAAGGATTATCTCAAGCCGTTCGTAAAGTCTTTGTAGATTTATACAATGATGGATTAATCTATCAAGGTGAAAGAATTATCAACTGGGACCCAGATGCTAAAACTGCATTGTCAAACATCGAAGTTGAACACAAAGAAATCATGGGACACATGTACTACTTCAAGTATAAAGTGGTTGAAACAGGACAAGAATTAGTGATTGCGACAACACGTCCAGAAACTATGTTTGCCGACCAAGCTATCTTTGTACACCCAGATGACGAAAGATATAAAGACATCGTTGGAATGCACGCCATTAACCCTGCCAACGGAGACAAACTTCCAATCATGGCCGATGATTATATTGACATGAGTTTTGGTACAGCTGTTATGAAATGTACACCGGCCCATGACCCTAATGACTTTGCATTAGCTAAAAAATACAACCTACCAATGCCAATCTGTATGAATCCAGATGGAACAATGAATGATATGTGTGGTAAATATGCAGGTATGGATCGCTTTGAATGTCGTGAAGCCTTAGTTAACGACTTTAAAGAAGCGGGTGTTGTAGATCACATTGAAGAACACTTACACCAAGTAGGACACTCCGAAAGAACAGGCGTAATTGTAGAACCATACTTAAGTAAACAATGGTTTGTGAAGATGAAACCATTGGCTGAAGAAGTATTAAAGAACCAAGAAATCGAAGATCAAAGAATTAACTTCGTACCACCACGTTTCAATAAAACATTTGAACAATGGCTAGAAAACATTGAAGATTGGTGTATTTCTCGTCAGTTATGGTGGGGACACAGAATTCCAGCATGGACAAACAAAGAAACAGGTGAAATCTATGTAGGAATGGAAGATCCAAAAGATATTGAAAATTGGACACAAGATGAAGATGTATTAGATACATGGTTCTCAAGTGCATTATGGCCATTCTCAACACTTGGCTGGCCAGAAAATACAGCCGATCTAGAAAGATATTTCCCAAATGATGTATTAGTAACTGGATATGACATTATTTTCTTCTGGGTAGCACGTATGGCTTTCCAAACACGCTACTGCATGAAGAACCGTCCGTTCAAAGACGTATTGATCCACGGACTTGTACGTGATACACAAGGACGCAAGATGTCTAAATCATTAGGAAATGGTATTGATCCAATGGATGTGATTCAAGAAAAAGGTGCTGACGCACTACGCTTCTTCTTAACAACAAACTCAACACCAGGACAAGATCTACGTTTTGATGAAACGAAGATGGACGCAAGCTGGAACTTCATTAACAAGATCTGGAACGCAGCTCGTTATGTTCAAATGCAAATTGGTGACACAAAACCAGAACTAGACATGTCAAAAGCAAATAGCGTAGACAAATGGATTCTAGCACGCTTTAACGAAGTATTAGACCACGTTTCAACAAACATGGACAAATACGAATTAGCCATCGTCGGAAACGAACTATATAGCTTCGTATGGGACGACTTCTGCAGCTGGTATATTGAACTATCAAAAGCCACACTATACTCAGAAGACGAAAGCCTAGTAGCTAATACGAAAGCTGTACTATACACAATCATGATGGGAATTCTAAAAGTATTATCACCATTCATGCCATTTGTGACAGAAGAAATCTATTTGAACTTGCCACACGAAAAAGCCAGCTTAAATGTAGAAACATGGCCAGAAAAAGTTGAATTCGAATACACAGACAAAGAAAAAGATGAAATGGCGTTAGTAATCAGTGCTATTCAAACTGTACGTGAAATCAAAGTCGAATACGCAATGAAACCAAGTGAAGACTTAACAATCTCACTACACAACGACAATGGCTATGTAGCACTAAATACAGAATCAACTGCCATCCTAGCACGCATGGCACACGCCACAGTCAAAGAAGACCTAAATACAGAAGACGTACTTTCTCGTACAATCGAAAAAGCTGTATTAACAGTCGCAATGGATGCATTAATTGACTTAGAAGAAGAAAAAGGAAAACTAGAAAAAGAAATTGCACGCCTAGAAAACGAAATCAAACGTTGTTCAGGTATGTTGAAAAATCCTGGATTCGTCAATAAAGCACCAGAAGCTAAAGTCAATGCAGAAAAAGAAAAACTAGCATCTTACACAGAAAAGCTAGAAATGACGAAAGCACAATTAGATAACATCCTTAAGAAATTAGGATAGTATAAATCAAATGCCTAGAGACAAGCTCTAGGCGTTTTTTCTTGTAAGCGTCAAATAGGCCCATATTAAAATAGGTGATCCGCAATTAGATAGGGTCGACTGAAAGTTGGCTTCAAGAATTATAGGGTTGAAAACCCTATGAGTGTTTAAAGGATTATTAACTAGGAATCAGAGATGTTTAAAATCTCTGCTTCTTTTATAATGGTCGATTGGAGTCTGCACGATTGAAATCAATGTATTCAGTTAACTTGTCATATAATTCTTCAATTCCAAATTTCATTTCATTGTTTTGAAGATTTCTGAAGTATTCGATCAATTCAATTATGTCTTGTGCATCCATGATCATTTCTCCCTTGGCTCCAGGCTGAATGTAGCGTTTGGATCGAGTACATACATTACGCGATTGCGGAAGCGAGACCAGTTGGTGT
>ERZ773164.547-NODE-547-length-43942-cov-7.673229_pt1 | contig 43942 bp, 35 predicted proteins | sample MGYA00511917_ERZ773164 | MGnify/ENA primary metagenome ERZ773164 (study PRJEB29015, sample SAMEA2737847) | human gut metagenome | biome: human gut; feature: human-associated habitat; material: faeces | place: China | collected 2012 ...
CAAAGCCTTTGACACCTGGAGAGGAACGGGCCTGCCTGGAACGCTTACAGGAGGGCGACCGGGAGGCACGCGATATCCTGATCGAACGAAATTTAAGACTGGTCGCCCATGTGGCGAAAAAATATCAGGGCACCGATTATGAGACGGAGGATCTGTTATCTGTTGGTACGATTGGCCTGATCAAAGCGGTGAATACCTTTCACCCTGAGCGTGGAAGCCGCCTGGCAACCTATGCGGCCAAATGTATTGAAAATGAAATTCTCATGATGTTCCGGGCCGGAAAGAAATACAGCCGGGAGGTATCTTTGTTTGAACCTATCGGCGTGGATAAGGACGGAGAATCGGTCAGCCTGGTAGATGTGATCGAACTGGAGAGCAAAGAGGTCTTAGAGGATCTGATTCTGGATCAGGATATCCGGGAGCTTTACGAGGCATTTTCCTGCTGCTTAAAACCCCAGGAGCAGTCCGTGGTAAAGCTGCGTTACGGACTGTTTGGAATGAAGCCCCGCACGCAGCGTGAGATTGCGAAGCAGCTTGGCATTTCCCGCTCCTATGTGTCGCGGATTGAAAAGCGCGCCATAAAAAAACTGGGAGAGCATTTAAAGGCAGAATGAAAAAATAATCACATAAATCATAAGAAAATTGCATTGTTTTCAGATGCTTTCCCATATATAATGTATGGGAAAGCATTTTTATTGCTGTGCATATCGGGAAGGCGCCAGGGGCGCGTTCACTGATTTCAGGAGAAGAATCATCAGCTTAAGGAGGGTGTTATTATGTCTACAATCTTAGTGACAGGCGGTGCCGGTTATATTGGAAGCCATACCTGTGTGGAGCTTTTGAATGCCGGTTATGATGTGGTTGTCGTGGACAACCTGTGCAATTCCTGCCGGGAATCCTTGAAACGTGTGGAGGAGATTACAGGAAAGAAGCTGACCTTTTACGAGGTGGATCTTTTGGATGAGCCGGCTCTGGACGCTGTATTCCAGAACGAGAACATTGACGCAGTGATTCATTTTGCCGGTTTAAAGGCAGTGGGAGAGTCTGTATACAAACCTCTGGAATATTATCACAATAACATTACCGGAACTCTGATCCTGTGCGATGTCATGCGCCGTCATGGCTGCAAGAGCATTGTGTTCAGTTCTTCCGCAACGGTATATGGCAATCCGGCCTTCGTACCGATCACTGAGGAGTGCCCGAAGGGCGAGATTACCAATCCCTACGGACGCACCAAAGGCATGCTGGAGCAGATCTTAACCGACCTTCACACTGCGGATCCGGAATGGAAGGTAATGCTGCTTCGCTACTTTAACCCGATCGGAGCTCATAAGTCCGGCCGTATCGGTGAGAATCCGAAGGGTATCCCGAACAACCTGCTTCCTTACATTACACAGGTGGCAGTTGGCAAGCTGGTATGCCTGGGCGTATTCGGCAATGACTATGACACTCCGGACGGAACCTGTGTCCGTGATTACATTCACGTGGTAGACCTGGCAGACGGCCATGTAAAGGCACTGGACAAGCTGGCCAAAGAGCAGGGCGGTGTCTGGATCTATAATCTGGGAACTGGTGTCGGCTACAGTGTTCTTGATGTCATCAATGCATTTGAGGAGGCGAACCACTTAAAAATCAATTATGTATTTAAGGAGCGCCGCACGGGTGATGTACCGCAGTGCTACGCAGATTCCTCCAAGGCAGAGCGGGAGCTGGGCTGGAAAGCAAAATACGGCATCCGGGAGATGTGCGAGGATTCCTGGAGATGGCAGAAGAACAATCCGAACGGATACGACGAAAACTAAACAGAAACAAAAAGAAAGAAGAGGAGACCGGTCAGGCCTCCTCTTCGCTCATTAAGGACTTCATAATGAAGGAATAGATTTCTTTGCTTTTGTGTTCCCACCGGGCACTCATGGCAGCTGCCTGGTCACGGTCCGGAACCGACAAGCTCAGCTCAATGAGGGGGGAACGGCCTTCCCGTACCTCGCAGTGGACGATGTAGTCCTGGCTGGTGGATTTGTAGTAGTCGGAAACCAGGCTGACCTCATTGCGTAGGCGCAGGCGGTTCTCCTTTAAGTAGGTGTCCATGTCCTCGATGATGGCAGGGGAGATGTTGTTCTCAAAAAAGTTTAAGGTCTCTTCTCCCTCTTTGGTAATCTCGTAGCGGGTGGTGCTGTGGGTAGACTCGGCGTGGATGAGGCCGGAGTCCTTTAATTCGCCAAGGGCCTGCTGGAGCGTAAAATAGCTGGCGTATTCATGCTGCAGGAAAAAGTCCGTCAGCTGCGCGTTGGTCAGCGGAAAATTTACTTTTTTGAGCATATATAAATTCATGAGTTTGTACAGCGTCATCGGTTCTGACAACATGGGAGGGTGCCTCTTTCATTCAACAAAGTTTTTATTAATCATACCAATTTAAACCTTTTAAATCAAGTGAAATTATGCTAAACTAATGCCATGTATGGAAAAAAGGTGTGACAGAGGATACTATGAGAGAAAGAATTAACCGACTGGCAAAAGGCATCGTGGATGCAGAAATCCCGGAGGTTTTTGTTCTTCCGGAAACCTGCGGCGGCATGGTGACAGCCGGACAGGTATGCAGAAAAGAACTTTATGTGGCGGACCGTTATGGCTGTTTTGTGAAAGGCCTGGTGTATTCGTCCCATCCGTGTGTGCGGGTGCTGGGCTCTTCCTTTGGAGGAAACCGGAACCGTATTTTTTATGAGGTTGACTGCCGTACCCTGTCAGACGGAGACAAAATCGAGGGAGTATTTGATCTGGTGACCAATGGCGGCGAGAAAAAGCTGCCATATTCTTTTGTTGTGGAACCGGATCCGGTAGGAAAAATTCTGGCCGGGTTAAAACAGCCGGAAGATTTTGCAAAGCTGATGCAGGCTGACGGGGAGTTCGCAAAGCGTCTGTTTGAATACCGTGATTTTACGGAAGCGCCTTTTTTACAGGATCTTCATGTCCGTGCGTTGTATGACGGCTTAAAAGGCCGTCCGAACCGTCAGAGTGAACTGGAAGAATTTCTGGTGGGCCTGAATGTAAAGAAACCGGTGGAATTAAAAGCAGACACCACGGTGCGAAGCTTTGAAAAGACGCAGGCAGGAATGCAGGATGTGATCCGTGTGGAGAGCAGTACCTGGGGGTATGTGCGGTTCGAGGTGTACGCAGACGGGAAATTTATCGTTCTGCCGAAAGCTGTATTCACGGAAGAAGATTTTAAGAATGGCGTATGTGAGATTCCGTATCAGATCGATCAGGCACATCTTCACCATGGAAAGAATCTTGGCGCAGTCTGTATCACATCCCTGCGCCAGAGCATTTGTGTTCCGGTGGAGGTTCTGGCAGGCGAGGAATTAAAGGACCGCCCGGGATATGGCAGGCGTGAAGCCTTTGGAAAGTACCTGGAGCTGCGCCTGGAATATGAGCTTGGTCTTTACGGGGAAGCTCTGATGCGAAATCAGTTAAAACAGCAGCTGGAAGCTATCCGCAGTCAGTATGGTGAGAGCCTTGCGGTGAATCTGTACCAGGCAGATCTGCTGATCCTGGAGGGAGACACAGAAGGGGCGAAAGAACTTCTGGAAAGCTGCCGGGAAGAGGCGGCAGCCGTGCGGAAATACCGGCCGGAGTATGAACAGCTCCAACGGTATCTGATGCGCCAGCTGGACGAAGGCGAAGCCGCGGAGCAGGAAACAGAGGAAGAAAGTCTGGCCGGACTCAGAAAAGAGTTTGAGAGCGGCAGCCGGAGCCCGTACCTGTATGTGCGGGTGTGGGAGCTTTATCAGAAAGATCCGCAGCTCCTTACAGGACTTTCTGATTTTGAACTGCAGGTTCTGATGTTTGCCGCAAAGAGGAAGCTGATGGATGAAGCCTTCGCGTGCAGGGCCGCGAAACTTGCGCCTTCCAGAAAGCATGGAGGAAAGCTGCTTCTGCGCTTTTTCATGATGCTGTATCAGCAGTATCCGGAAATCGAAATCTTAAACGCGGTCTGCAGCATTCTGATCAAGGCAGACTGCCGGGATAAAAAATACTTTAAATGGTATAAAAAAGCGCTGGAGGATGGTATCAGCCTGACACGGCTTTACGAATATTACTTGTACGCGCTTCCGGATGATTATCCGTACCTGCTTCCGAAAGAAGTCCTTTTGTATTTCTCCTATGAGAAATACATGGATACGGCCAACCGGGAAGTGTTATACAACAACATTGCCCGGTTCATGAATCCGGAATCTACGCTGTACCGGCAGTATGAACGTGATATTGAGCAGTTTACCATGGAGCAGCTTCTGCGCTCCCGTGTGAACAGCCGGCTGGTAACGCTGTACCAGCATGTCTTATACAAAGAAATGATTGATGAACAGGTGGCCCGGGTGCTTCCGGCTCTCTTAAGATCTTACCGCATCACGGTGTCCAACAAAAAGATCCGCTCCGTTGTCGTATGCTACGAGGAGCTGGAGCGGGAGGATGTGGCCGCGGTTAAGGATGGCGTGGCTTATGTACCGCTTTTTTCAAGTCATCCGGTTCTTTTGTTCCAGGATGAGTACGGAAACCGTTATACGGATGTTTCTTACCGGAAACAGCAGGCTATGTTGGAAAACCGCAAAGAGCTGGAGGAACGCTGTTACGATATTTCTCCGGAGCAGCCTATGCTTCTGTTAGAGCGCTGCAGCGCCATTGTAAAGGATGGCATGAAGGGGACAACAGACCGCCGCGTTCTGAAACGGGCCCTGGCAGAGTTAAAGCTGCATCCCTTATTCCGGGAAAAGCTTCTGGAAAGCCTGCTTGGCTATGACAGCCGCTGCCGGAGCGAAGAGGAAGGAGCGGCTGGTGTTCTGGACTACTGGAATCAGCTGAAACCGGAAAAACTGTCCAGGGAAAACCGCGGGAAGCTGATCCGCATGCTGATTCTTGCCGGGAACAGCCAGGAGGCATTTTTCGTTGTGCGGGAATTTGGCTGGAGCGGTACAGAGGAAAGGGAACTTCTGGATCTGTGCAGCCAGATGATCTTAAAACAGATGCCAGAGTCAGATGACACGCTGTTAAAGCTGTCCTGGGAGCTTTTCACAAAGAACCAGTGGGACGGGGCGGTGCTGGATTATCTGTGCGAACACTTTAATGGAACCTCAGAGCAGATGTATCAGCTGCTTACACAGAGTGAAAAAGAGCATGTGGAGCTTTATGATCTTCCGGAGCGGCTTCTGGCACAGATGATGTTCAGTGGTGAAACCGAGCATATGGATCCGGTATTTGACTGCTACAGAAGTGGAAAACAGGTCAGTGATCTGGTTTCAAGGGCTTATTTCACCATGAAATCCTGCGATTATTTCCTGAAAAACCGCGCAACGGAGGATTCCGTGTTCACGCATCTCGAGGACGTGGTCCGGGAGACAGCAGACAAAAAACGGGTTCCGACGATTTATCTTCTGGCGCTGACATTGTGGTACAGCCGAAAGTATAGTTTGTCAGATGACCAGAAGGAACTGGCATCCGGCATGACGGAGGAGCTTCTGGAGGAAGGACGGATCTTTGCGTACTTCCATCAGCTGGGACGCCATATCCCGCTTCCGGATTCCATTATGGACCAGATTACCATCGAGTACCGTGGCAGCAGAGAAGCAAGACCGGAGCTGAAGATCCGGGTACTTCCAAATGAGGAGACGATCCATAACGCGGAGTTTGTGAAAGTATATCCGGGCATTTACATCCATCAGCATGTACTGTTTGAGGGAGAAGTGCTGGAGTATGAGGTCTATGAAAATGGGGCGGACGGAAGAAAAAAGACGGAAGAAGGACGGCTTTCCTACGACGCTTCCCAGACAGACACACGGGTGAGCCGTTTTGCTGCCCTCAACGATATGAGCCGATGCCTGGCACAAAAGGACGGGCAGAAGCTGAAAGAAAAAATGGAGAAATATCTGACAGACCATGCAGCCATGGAGTCTTTGTTTTCCTTAATGTAAAGACGAAAAACAAAACCGGCGGCCGGCCTGCCGGATCAGAGGAACGATATGAATGAACTGATAGCAGGCATTGACCTGTGTGATGAATATACGCAGGTCAGCTGTGGAGATGAAGAAAAGGCATGGACATTCCCAACGGTGATCTTCCGCCACAGAGCGGCGGGTACCTGGTCGGTAGGGGAGGATGCCTATGCGCAGACTTTAAGAGGCGAGGGAAGCCTGACAGACAAGCTGGTGAAGCTGGTTTTAAAAGACGGGACCGCTACATTGGACGGAGTCCGCTATACGGCGAAAGAACTTCTGGAACTGTTTCTGGAGCGGGTACTCTGTACGGTAAAAAAGGATCTGGAAACGGAAGACGCATTTCAGGGACTGGTCTTTACTGTACGCAGTCTGGATGAACGCCTGGTGGAAACGCTGTATTCCTGCGGAGAAAAGCTTGGTTTGGAAAAGAAACAGATTCGCGTCATCGGACATTCGGAAAGTATGATTTACTATATGTTAAGCCAGAAAAAGGAAATCTGGAGCGGAACAGTTGGCATGTTTGACTTATCCGAACAGGAACTTCGCTATTACGAGATGAAGGTCCAGCGCGGATTAAAGAAAAACGCGGTTTTGGCAGAGTATGAGACGATGGAGGAATCCTTTAGCCTTGATATCCTGGAAACACCGTCCGGCGCGAAGCTGGGAGATAAGATCCTGTGCACCTGCGCAGACCGGCTGATGCAGAGAAAACTGTATTCCGCGGTATTTCTGATGGGAAAGGGTTTTGAAAAGCGGGAGTGGGCAGAGGATTTTATGAAGCTGCTCTGCACAAAACGGAGAGTCTACATGGAAACAGCAATGTTTGCTAAAGGCGCCGCATACTGTGCGCAGGATCATCTCCGTCCACAGACATCCTATCCTTATGCCATGATCTGTGAAGGGCGTCTGAAATCTTCCGTCGCTATGGAGGTTTTGCATAAGGGACAGGAAATGACTGTGACACTGGCGGCAGCCGGCGATGGCTGGAGAGACAGCGGATCTATGCTGGAGGTGATCCCGGAAAAGCAGAACGCCATAGAATTAGAAATTATGCCATTCGATTCCAAAAAGAAAAAGGCAGTTACACTGATGCTGGAAGGATTCCCGAGTCGTCCGGAAAGGACAACCAGAGTGAGAGTGGAAGTATCCTTTTTAGATGAAAAGACAATGAAAGTGGTTCTCACAGACCGGGGCTTCGGGGAACTGTTCCCAGCCACGGATACCAGGATTGTACAAGAGGTTATGCTATGAGTTTGAGATTATGCAGATCGGAAAAGGTGAAAAATCCGTATTATGTGAGTTTTCTTGGGGTGCACCTGTATTCTTCCCAGGAACTGGCGTATGTGATTTACCATTACCCGCTCCTGGTAATGGATCATCTGGTAGATGACCGGCTACTTGATTTTCTGCGGGAGGAGCTGAACCTTGGTTTTCTGGCACTGAAACTGGAAAACTGGAGAAAAAGTGGGGAAGATCTGGATGAAATGCTGATGTTTCTGCTTCAGGAGAGCGACTATTATTCTGCAAATGAGATTTCGGAATACCGCCAGACCTTAAGCAGTTACCGGAAACAGCCTGCTGCGCAGATCAAAAAGCTCCGCGGGGATGCCTTATTTGGCATGCGCCAGTATGGAAAGGCGGTTAAGCTGTATCAGGAAATTCTGGATAATCCGCCGGAGGAGGCGGCAGAAGAACAGCTCACAGCGCAGGTCTGGAATAACCTGGGGGCCTGCTATGGCCGTATGTTCCTGTTTGATAAGGCGGCGGAGGCCTTTGAGAAAGCCTACAACCGGAGTGGCAGCCGGGACTGCCTGCGAAGCCTTTACTGGATTGAAAAGCTCGACAGCCGCGTAACGCTGGGAGAGCGCTTCCATGCGGCAATCACGCAGGAGGAGCAGGAGGCCTGGGACGCGCAGCTTTCAGCAGCCCGGGAGAAGGCCGCGCAGTCTGATCTGGTAAAACAGGTGGAAACCTGGTTTGGCGATGGAGCAGAAGATGGAGAAAAAGCAGCCCGGGAACTGGTAGAAACCTGGAAAAGCGAGTACCGTGCCATGGTATAAACAGAAAAAATTCAAAGAAATGAAAAATAATGCTTGACATATCTGGGAAAACACGGTAAACTATCGGAGCAGTCGCAAGTGAGACATCTTGTGATTCTGATATGGGGTCTTAGCTCAGCTGGGAGAGCATCTGCCTTACAAGCAGAGGGTCATAGGTTCGAGCCCTATAGGTCCCATAGATATCAATATAATATGGCGGAATAGCTCAGTTGGCTAGAGCACACGGTTCATACCCGTGGTGTCGAGAGTTCAAATCTCCCTTCCGCTACTTACCTGAAGTTCTGGAATACCAGAACTTCTTTTGTTTTACAACCTAAATTTTTTCTAAAATCCCTTGTAACCTGAAAATGGGTGTGTTATAATCCGAAAAAGCTGAATGAAACGTTTTGAAAGGAAAAGTCAAGTGAAGAACCTGTTAAAAAAATATGGACATATCTGGGTCTGCGGCTACATCCTTTTGTACCTGCCATATTTCTTCTGGCTGGAGAGTGTGATTACGGACAATTACAAGATCATGCATGTGGCCTTAGATGATATGATCCCGTTTAGTGAGTACTTTATCATTCCTTACATTATCTGGTTTTTTTATGTTTCCGGCGCGGTTCTGTATTTCTTCTTTACGGATAAGCAGGACTATTACCGGCTGTGTGCCTTCTTATTTATCGGCATGACCATCAGCATGATGATCTGCACGTTTTATCCGAATGGCACAGATCTGCGGGTGGAGGTAGATCCGCACAAAAACATTTTCTGCTATCTGGTACAGAAAATCCATGACAGTGATACACCAGCCAATGTATTTCCGAGCATTCATGTATACAATTCTCTGGGTGTGCACATCAGCGTCATGAACAGCGGACGACTGAAGAACCGCAGATGGGTCCGCCGGATCTCATTTGTGATCATGGTTGCGATCTGCCTGTCTACCGTATTTTTAAAACAGCATTCCGTGGCAGATGTCACGGGCGCGCTGGCACTGGCTTACGTTATGTATCAGTTTGTATACGGAAACGTTTATGTGTTCAGCCGCAGAACGGCAAGACAGAAGGTTACCGGTTAGAATGAAACGTACAATAAAAAGAGCTGTTGCGAAACAGGATGGAGCGTTTGGGCCCTGTTTCGCAACGGCTTTTTCGATTGTCAGAATTGAATCTATTTTTTATACAAAATTCTTTAGGAGATTTTGCGGATTTATGGTATACTTATAGATAATAATGTGTGGGTAACTGCTTTGCAGTTACAAATGCGGGAGGTGCCCATGTACTATTTTATCGTAAATCCCAACGCCCACGGCGGACGTGGGAAAAAAATATGGAGAAAGCTGGAACGCCAGATTCACAAATCCGGGATTCATTATGAGGCATTCCAGACGGAAGCGCCGGGAGATGCCAGACGCATGGCGGCAGAGCTGACGGCTAACATGCAGGAACCGGCCACCATTGTAGCGGTGGGGGGAGACGGCACGGTCAATGAAGTCTTAAATGGCCTGGCAATCAGTGATCTTCTGACAGTCGGTTATATTCCAACGGGTTCCGGAAACGACCTGGCCCGGGGGTTAAACCTGTCCGGAAGTCCGAGAAAGTGCCTGAAACGGATCTTAAATCCATCGGAGATCTGCCGCGTGGATTATGGCATCCTATCCTATGAAGATGAAGAACCGGTCTACCGGCGCTTTATGGTCAGCAGCGGCATCGGGTTTGATGCTGCGGTCTGCCACCGGCTGTTAGATAAAAGCGGAACCGGCGGACTTCGCCAGATTCTGGGAAGAGGCCGTTATATCCTGGCTGGCCTTAAACAGCTTCTGACCGCGAAAGCTTCCCGCGGACACCTGATTTTAGATGGTGTAAGGCGGGTGGAATTTAACCATATTTATTTTGTTTCCGTGCATAACCATGGCAGTGAGGGCGGCGGCTTTCTGTTTGCACCGAAGGCTGTGTGTGATGACGGAGAACTGGAGCTTTGTGTGGCACATACCGCTTCCAAGCTGCGGCTGTTTCCGGTGTTGTTCGACGCATACCGGGGGCACCTGGGCAGACGCCGAGGCGTTCATTTTTACCGCTGCCGGGAGGCTGTGATCCATGTGGACAGGCCGCTTCCGGTCCATGCAGACGGTGAAAACTGTTTCTGCCAGGATGAGATGCGGGTGCGGTGCGTGAAGAAAAAGCTCCGCATGATCTTATAGAAATAAAGGAGAGAACAACTATGCGAATCGGACAGGGATACGATGTCCATAAGCTGGTAGAAGGACGTGATCTGATCCTGGGCGGAGTTACCGTCCCTTATGAGAAGGGCCTTCTGGGGCATTCCGATGCGGATGTATTAGTTCATGCAGTTATGGACGCCCTTCTGGGAGCAGCCGCGTTGGGAGATATCGGCCAGCATTTTCCGGATACCGATCCAAAATATAAAGGAATATCCAGCATTGCCCTGTTAAAGGAAGTCGGGGCACTTCTGGAAGCAGAGGGCTATGTCATCGAGAATATTGATGCGACCATCATTGCCCAGCGGCCGAAGCTGGCGGCATACCGCCCGCAGATGGCAGAAAACATTGCCGACGCGCTGCATCTGGAATTAAACCAGGTGAGTGTGAAGGCAACCACAGAGGAAGGACTTGGATTCACCGGAAGTGGTGAGGGCATTTCTTCCCAGGCCATCACGCTGCTTTCCCATATGCGTGACTTTGCGGCAGATGACCGCATGGTGTACCGGGATGACGCCTACAGCGGCGGCTGCGGCGGCTGCCCTGGGTGTTGCGGCAGCAAAAACGCAGAATCATAAAGGAAAGAAAACAGCCCTGAACGTGGGAATACAAGGAGGAATAACATGAAGATTTTTAATACATTGACCAGAAGAAAAGAAGAGTTTGTGCCGTTAGAGCCGGGAAAGGTAAAGATGTATGTATGCGGCCCGACTGTGTACAACTTCATCCATATCGGAAACGCGCGCCCGATGATCATTTTCGATACCGTGCGCCGCTACTTTGAATACAAAGGCTACGATGTCAACTACGTTTCCAATTTCACCGACGTAGATGACAAGATCATCAAGAAGGCCATCGAGGAAGGCGTAGACGCAGAGACCATTTCCAAACGCTACATTGCCGAGTGCAAGAAGGACATGGCCGACATGAACGTGAAACCGGCTACCACCCATCCACAGGCAACCCAGGAGATTCAGGGTATGCTGGAGATGATCCAGACCCTTATCGACAAGGGCCATGCTTACGTGGCAGCAGACGGTACCGTTTACTTCCGCACCAAGTCCTTCAAGGGCTACGGAAAGCTGTCCCATAAAAACCTGGATGAGATGATGTCTGGCTTCCGTGAGCTCAAAGTAACCGGCGAGGAGAACAAGGAGGATCCGTCCGATTTCGTCCTCTGGAAGCCGAAAAAGGATGGCGAGCCGTACTGGGAGTCTCCGTGGTGCCAGGGCCGTCCGGGCTGGCACATTGAGTGCTCCGTCATGTCCAAGAAATACTTAGGCGAGCAGATCGATATCCATGCAGGCGGTGAGGACCTGATCTTCCCGCATCACGAGAATGAGATCGCCCAGTCTGAGGCAGCCAACGACAAGACCTTCGCAAATTACTGGATGCACAACGGCTTCTTAAATATCGACAACAAGAAGATGTCCAAATCCCTCGGAAATTTCTTTACCGTCCGTGAAATCGGTGAGAAATATGATCTGCAGGTGCTGCGCTTCTTCATGCTGAGTGCACATTACCGCAGCCCGATCAACTTCAGCGCAGAGCTTATGGAGGCTTCCAAAAACGGACTGGAGCGCATCATCACCTGTGCAGAACGCTTAAAAGACCTTCTTAACAAGGTGTCCGGCGACGCGCTGACTGAGGCAGAGCAGGAGAATAAGAAGAACGTGGACGAGCTGGTCGCAAAATTCGAGACAGCTATGGACGATGACTTCAATACCGCAGATGCTGTTTCTGCAATCTTTGAGCTGGTAAAGCTGGCCAACAGCACAGCAAATGAGGAGAGCACCAGAGCATACGCAGAACTGCTTGCAGGAACCATCGAAAAACTTTCCGATGTTCTTGGTATCATCACCGAGCGCAAGGCGGAGGTGCTTGACAGCGAGGTTGAGGAGCTGATCGCTGCAAGACAGCGGGCGAGAAAAGAAAAGAATTTTGCCCTGGCCGACGAGATCCGCCAGAAACTTCTGGATATGGGCATCGTGCTGGAAGATACCAGAGAGGGTGTAAAATGGAAGAGAGCATAAAAATCGAGGAGGCCATCGCAAAGGCGCTGAAGCTGGAAGCGGTGGATCCGCGGACCTACTCGCCGTTAGTACTTGCCTACATCGGAGACGCGGTTTACGAACTGCTGATCCGCACGAAGGTCATCAACCATGGCAGCATGCAGGTCAACAAGATGCATAAAAAGAGTGCCAGCCTGGTCAAGGCAGAGACCCAGGCCAACATCATCAAGGCCATTCAGGATGATCTGACGGAGGAAGAGCTGGCTATATACAAGCGGGGCCGCAATGCCAAATCTGCTACCACAGCCAAGCATGCCACCATGATGGATTACCGCATGGCGACCGGTTTTGAGGCCCTTGTGGGTTATCTGTACCTGCAGGCACAGCATGACCGTCTTCTGGAACTGATCCGGGACGGACTGGAAAAGATTGGAGAACTTTCATGAGATACGAAGAACTGACTATAGAAGGAAGAAATGCCGTACTGGAGGCATTCCGTTCCGGAAAGACCATCGACAAGCTGTTCGTGCAGGACGGCTGCAAGGATGGCCCCATCCAGAGCATTGTCCGCGAAGCAAGAAAATCAGACACTATCATCAGCTTTGTGCCGAGAGAACGTCTGGATCAGATGTCCGAGACTGGAAAGCACCAGGGCGTCATTGCTCATGCGGCAGCTTATGAGTACGCTGAGGTGGAGGATATCTTAAAGGCAGCAGAGGAGAAGGGCGAACCGCCGTTCATCTTCCTGCTGGATGGCATTGAGGATCCGCACAACCTTGGGGCGATCATCCGTACGGCGAACCTGGCAGGCGCACATGGTGTCATCATTCCGAAGCACCGGGCAGCAGGCCTGACCGCTACAGTAGCAAAGACCTCTGCAGGTGCCTTGAATTACACACCTGTGGCCAAGGTCACAAACCTGGCTCAGACGATTGAAGACTTAAAGAAACGCGGCCTCTGGTTTGTCTGCGCGGATATGGGCGGCGAGGTGATGTACCGCCTGAATCTGAAGGGACCGATTGGTCTGGTCATTGGAAACGAAGGAAACGGAGTCGGCAAGCTGATCCGGGAAAAATGCGACATGATCGCGTCCATTCCGATGAAGGGTGATATCGACTCCTTAAATGCTTCGGTGGCAGCCGGTGTGCTGGCTTACGAGATCGTGAGACAGCGCCTGAGCTGAGAACCGGAGTCCGGAAAGGAAGGTGTTTATGATGAAGAAAAAAAGCATCGGAACCGGCACGGCTGTGCTTCTGACGGCGGCAGTGCTTTACGGGTGCGCAGGAAACAGTATACCGGCAGGAACAGAGCATTCTGCGGAGGCGCAGGAGACTTCCGCTTCGGAGGCAGCAGAAACTCTGGGAGCGGAGGATGCGGCAGAGACACTGGCTGTCATTGAGGACGAGGCAGTTCCGCTTTATCAGAAGCCGGCCGGCAGCGATGTGCGTACCCCGGTGGCAAGCGGCAGTGTGACATATGGCAATGGCCGTGCCACGATTGATGCCTCCAATACCTCCAATGGTTATGTCATGATCAAGTACACCGGCGGACAGAGCCGCATCAAGATCCAGATTGCCAAGTCCACCACGTATACCTATGACCTGAATGCCCGCGATGCCTACGAGGTATTTCCGTTCACTGAGGGAAACGGAACCTACAGCATCAAGATTTTTGAGAATGTCAGAGGAAACCAGTATGCCCAGGTCATGAGTCAGGATATATCGGTCAGTCTGGCGGATAAATTCGCGCCGTTCTTAACTCCGAACCAGTATGTAAACTTTTCAAGCGGAAGCGCTGCGGTAAATAAGGGCGCGGAGCTGGCGGCATCTGCGGCAGACGCGATCGGCGTGGTTACCAATGTATACAATTATGTGATCAAGAACATTACCTACGACACGGCCAAGGCCACTTCGGTACAGAGCGGTTACCTTCCAAACGTAGACCAGGTGCTGGCTCAGAGAACCGGTATTTGCTTTGATTATGCAGCTCTGATGACGGCAATGCTGCGTTCTCAGGATATACCGACCAAGCTGGTTATCGGCTACAGCGGCGGGCTGTATCACGCGTGGGTGAATGTCTACATCGATAATGTAGGCTGGATTGATAACTTCATTTACTTCGACGGACATGACTGGTCGCTGATGGACCCGACCTTTGCTTCCTCCGGCGGGCAGAGTGAGTCTATCAAGCAGTACATTGGAAACGGAGCAAACTATCAGGCAAAATATACCTATTAAGGTACACAGAGGGGGAGTGAACAATGGCAGCAAAAGTTTATTCCGGACGGGAACTGTCGGCATTCTGTCTTCAGATATCCATTCTGCTGAAGGCCGCGGTTCCGTTAGATGAGGGGCTCTATCTGATGGCAGAGGATGCCCCGACGGAAGAGGAAAAGAAGCTTCTTCATACAATGGGAGAGGATGTGGAGCTGGGGGATCCGTTCTTTGAATCCCTGGAGCGAACCGGCGCATTTCCGCCCTATGTAGTGCGCATGGCAAAGCTGGGACAGCAGAGTGGTACCCTGGACCAGATGATGGAGTCCCTGGCAGACTATTATGAAAAAGAATATTACATGATGAAAAATATCCGCAATGCCATTACCTATCCGGTGATGATGGTCGGTATGCTTCTGATTGTACTGTTTGTTCTGTTCACCCGCGTAATGCCGGTGTTTGAGCAGGTATACGCACAGCTTGGCGTACAGACGTCCCCGCTTTCCCAGGCGGCCTCCAGACTTGGCGGAATCTTAAGCGGCGCGGCCCTGGTGGTGTTTGCGCTTCTGGCAGTGGCAGTCCTGATCGCGGCAATCGCGGCTGGCGTGGGAAAAGAACTGACGATTGCCCACAAGCTTATGGAGCGGCTGAAACGAAACAGCAAGACAGCACTGGCAGCTGCCGGCCGCCGTTTCACCGCAGTGCTTGCACTGACCATTCGCAGCGGTATGGAGCTGGATAAAGGTATGGAGCTGGCAAGAGAGCTGGTAGACAATGGCACGGTGGCGGAGAAAATCGATGTCTGCAGCGAAAAGCTGCAGCTGGGCGAGGGCTATTATGAGGCTATGAAGGAATCCGGACTGTTCAGCAGTTTTCATATCCAGCTCATCAAGGTTGGTGTGCGAAGCGGTAAGATGGACGAAGTGCTGCAGGAAATTTCAGATGACTATGAACAGCAGGCAGATGCTTCCATTGACGCTATGGTGGCAAGACTGGAACCTACCCTGGTGGCAGTTCTGGCAGTGGCAGTCGGGCTGATCCTTCTTTCCGTTATGCTTCCGCTGGCAGGAATCCTGGCAGGGGTAGGCTGAGACTGACGGAGGGATGAACATGAAAAAGAAATGGGATAAGCGGTTCCTGGCCGGATGTTTTGCCTCTGTGATTGTCTTCGGCGCGGTCATGGGCCTGTTTGTGAATGGCGTATTTTCCTTTCTGGGCCGGGCAAAATCGGAGGGCTCTGATACCCTGATCAAGGCGATCCGTCAGGCTTCTGTACAGTGTTACACGATTGAAGGACGTTATCCGCCGAGCGTGGAATATCTGGAGGAGCATTATGGAATCCAGATCGACCGGGAGCGCTACAACGTGTTCTACAGCGGTTTTGCTTCCAATATCATGCCGGATATCACCGTGATCCCTGCTAAAGGAGGTGAAGACAGTGAATGGCAGCCGTAATCGGAATGACGGGCAGACCATGAGTGTGCTTTTTACCATGCTGCTGTTTCTGGTCTTCATTATGTGTGCGCTGTTTACGGTGCTTGCAGGCAGCAAGGTATACGAAAATATCAGCAGCCGCATGGATCAGACCTACACAGGCAGTGTGGCACTCCAGTATGTGGCCAACAAAGTACGCCAGGGGGATGCGGATAAGGCAGTGGCTGTAAGGACGGAAGACGGACAGCCGGTTCTTGAAATCCGTGAAAGCATAGAGGGCGGCGATTACATTACCTGGATCTACTATTATGAAGGCAGTATCCGGGAACTATTTACCTATGAAGACAGCGGGCTTGGACTGGCGGACGGACTTGAGATCCTCGAGTGCGATGGCCTTACGATCACGCAGGAAGGCCAGCTACTTCATGTGACAACGCTTGGGGCAGGGGGCGGAAGCCTGACGCTGTCGCTGCGCAGTGGAAGGACGGTGACAGGGCAATGAACAGACGAAGTGGTTCCGGCTCCGGCATTTTCCTGATGGAAATGATGGTAGTCGTATTTTTCTTTATGCTCTGCGCATCTACCTGCATTCTTGCATTTGCGAAATCAGACCGGATGAGCCGTCTTGCCTGGGAGCGTGACCATGCTGTCAGCGCGGCACAGTCGGAGGCAGAGCTCTGGAAGCTTTCAGATGAGTGCGCGGATGGAAAACAGGACCGCTACTGGAATGCAGACTGGGAAGAGGCAGAAGACCCTGCTGCGGCGGTCTATACGGGTGTCCTGACAGAATCCGTGCAGGATACCGGCATGCAAAATCTTCAGATCGTGATCCGGGAAGCCGGAGAACGCGGAGAAGAACTGTTTGTGCTGGAAACAGCGAAATATGTGAGACCATAGCCCGGCGGACGGATCCTGTCAAATGAGAAAAAACAGGAACCGGGCCAGACAGCAGGCGGAGGATCACAGGAAACATCCGGAGGATGAGACAGATGGCAAAACAGGAAATCAGAAGAAAAGCGAATATCGGAAGCTCCAGTCTGATCCTGATCTTTATTGTGCTTTGCCTGGTGACATTCAGTGTATTGTCCCTTGGCAACGCAAAGCGGGAGGATGCACTTTCACGCAGAAGCGCAGATTCGGTGCAGGAATACTACCGCGCGGATGCGGCGGGAGAGGCATTTTTGCAGCTGGCAGACCAGGCGCTCTTGAAGGGCGACAAAGACAGTCTTATGCCATATCTGCAGAGTGCTTCCGGTACCTATTGTACCGATGTGCCCATGAATGCAGGTCAGGAGCTCCGGGTAGAGCTGGCGCTGGACTGGGAACAGAAAACGTATCAGGTGCTTTCCTGGAAGGTATATCACCAGGAAGACTATGAGATCGATCAGTCCATTCCGGTATGGAGTGGCAATTAAAGCAGGAGGGAGTGCCTATGTTTACAGAAGATGTACTGCGCAATGCAGTAGAACAGGGCGCGGCAGATATATTCCTGATCCCAGGCATGCCGCTTTCCTGGAAGGTGGGCGGAAAGATTATTTATCAGAGTGACGAAAAGATCTTTCCGAAAGAAATTGAAGAGATGGTGTGTGAAATCTACGCACTGGCAAATAACCGCAGCATGGATCATGTCGTGGAATGCGGTGATGACGACTTTGCAATGGCACTTCCGGGCGTTTCCCGTTTCCGTGTCAATGTATTCCGCCAGAGAGGTTCACTGGCAGCTATTATCCGTGTGATCACATTCGATCTGCCGGATTTCCATAATCTGAACATCCCGCAGGTGGTGATCGATATTTCCCGCATGACCAAGGGGTTTGTTCTGGTAACCGGACCGGCGGGCAGTGGTAAGAGTACCACGCTGGCCTGCATCATTGACCAGATCAACAAGACACGCAACGCCCATGTGATCACGCTGGAGGATCCGATCGAGTACCTGCACCGGCACAATCAGAGTGTTGTTACCCAGCGAGAAATCGGGCTGGATACCGAGAGTTATGTGACAGGCCTGCGCGCGGCACTGCGTCAGGCACCGGATGTCATTTTAGTTGGTGAGATGCGTGATGAGGAAACCATCAAGACAGCACTGACGGCAGCAGAGACCGGACATCTGGTCATCTCCACACTGCATACGGTGGGTGCCGCCAATACCATTGACCGTATCATCGACAGCTTCCCGCCGGCACAGCAGGAACAGGTGCGGGCACAGCTTTCCATGGTCATGCAGGCCGTGGTTTCCCAGCAGCTGATTCCGAAGGTGGAGGGCGGTGTGGCCCCGGCATTCGAGGTCATGTTTTTCAACAACGCGATCCGCAACCTGATCCGTGAGTCCAAGATCCACCAGATCGACAACATCATTGCCACCTCCCAGGAGGAAGGCATGATCACTATGGACAACAGCATCATTAAGTTGTTCCGGGAAGGAAAGATCAGTAAGGAAAATGCCATCATCTACAGCAGCAATGGAGAGCTGATGGAGAAGAAGCTGGCAAGACTGTAAAAAGAAATAGAGAATCAGAGGGCACCGCCCGGTCAGTTACTGGCCGGGCGGTGCCCCTTTGATTCTCATCCGTATGGCAATTTCCGGTATATCAGAATACAGACAAAAAATGCAACGAATAAATGTAAATAGTCACATTTTTTGCAACGAATAAATGTAATTATTCAAAAATCAGGAATCCTCTACGGTCAGCAGCCGCAGACCGGTATCGGACCAGGTGTTCCCGATCAGATAAGAGGTATAATTCTGGCCGGCTGCAATTTCAATCTGTGCGGAGAGCAGTGCTTCTGCCTGATTGTTTCCGGTAATGGTGCCGGAACTGTTCAGACCAATCACGATGATCGGAATCTCGCGCAGGAGGGAGTAATTGCCTGAGCTTGTTACGTAGAACTGGTAGGTACCGGCCATAGCCTGCTTGTATGGGGTGACGGTCTGGAAGGCCACGTTCCGGAATATGGTTTCGCCGCCGTAAAGCAGCAGATCATACCGGGAGCCACTGTAGGTCATGTTGGCAAAGCGGTAGCAGCCGGTATTGTAGGCACGGGTATTACAGCCAGTGTCAGAAATCTGGACCATTTCCAGACCGCCGGAGGCAGAATCTACCAGAACCATAGTTACCTTTTTGCCAGCGGTAAACGGAAAGTTCTGCCGAAGAAGCACGGAACGCATGCCGGAGGCACGGCGAACGGTAACCGTATGGAAACCATCCGAGATCCAGTCATAGTTTGAGATGGTGCCGAACCGGGAATTGATGGCATAGGCAGTACCATCAATGGTGATGTTGACGGCAAAGTTATTGGTGGAGGCATTTAAGAACCGCACCTGTCCGTAATAACGCGGGGAAATTGCAGGGTTAGTGGGAGTAAGCGGCAGGAAGCTGTTGCCCCAGCTGTTTCCAGGATGTCCCCAGTGGTTATTGCCGTTGCTGCCCCAGTCCCAGTTTCCGCCGATGGCTCCGGTGGTGCTGTTTCCCGGATAGACCGGTCCGCCCTCACCGGGATCCGGCAGCGGAGCCACAGGGATATTTGCCGCATCGTCTGGATAGACTGCCTTTTCCTCTTCTAGCTCCGGAAGCGGAGCCGCTGCATCGTTGTCACTTATATCAGAAGTTCCGTTGTAATGTGTATCATTTTCAGCCATATTGCGCCTCATTGCTTTTTACTGTACTGTATGAAACGGCAGGCCCCACGGTGCCGGAAAATATAAAGTTTTCGGGCTTCCATTGGGACGGATCATGGATTATAATGAAAGAATATGGATGGAAAGCCGGTATGGAAGGCAGAAGGGAGAATGGATATGGGACTTCAGGTGAGAGTCTGGGGAGTTCGCGGGTCCGGGCCGGAATGTGGTCCGGAATATCAGGAATATGGGGGAAATACCTCCTGCGTGACAGTCCATACAAAAGACAAAACGGTGATCCTGGATGCCGGAACCGGGATCGGAAATTTTGACCGGAGCTTTAAGCGGCAGATGGATGGAAAACGCAGACGTCTGGATCTTCTGCTCAGTCATTTCCATATGGATCATCTGATGGGACTGTACGGTTGTTCCTTCCTTTTTGATCCGCAGATGGAAGTCCATATTTATGGGGAACGTTTTGGAGAGAAAGGTCTGAAAGAATGCCTCTGCCGGATGTTTGGACCGCCTTACTGGCCGCTTCCGTTAGATCAGCTTCCGGCTCTGGTCCGGTTTCATGAAATTCAGGCGGGAGATGTATTTTTGCTTGAGGATCAGATACGGGTGCAGACACTACGCGGCGTACATCCGGGCGGAAGCATCTTATACCGGCTGGAGGAAGTAACGCAGGAGTCTGAGCCAGCCAGTGTCGCGTACGGGCTTGACTGTGAGCTGACCGATGCGATGCTTCCGAAGCTGAAAGCGTTTGCCGGAGCCTGTGGCCTGCTGATCTGTGATGCCTGTTATACGGAGGAAGAGCTTATGCTCAGGCAGGGATGGGGACACGGTTCCATCGAACGGTGTCGGAAGCTGCGTCAGGCGAGCGGAGCGCAGCAGGCACTTTTCATGCATTATGAACGGAGCTATCAGGACGCGTTTCTGCGAGAGCAGGAGAAAATGTCACTGGCGCAGGACCCAGCCTGTCTGTTTGCGCGGGAAGGCATGGCTCTCAAAGTACATGGACAATGACGGCAGATAATAGAAAGACGAAAATACGGTTTGGAGAAAGCCTGAACTGAAAATCGGGAGGAGCTACCTATGACACAAAAGGAAATGCAAAGTATTCTGGAGATCGGCACAGCCATTTCTTCGGAAAAGGATTATAACCGGCTGCTGGAGATGATCTTAAACCGGATCATGGAACTGACCCATGCCGATGCCGGAACGCTTTATCTGGCAGACGGGGATGTGCTGCGCTTCAAAATCATGCGCAACAATACCATGCACACCTATGAGGGAGGAGATGGAAAGGAACCAAATCTTCCTCCGGTTAAGCTGAGCAGGGAAAATGTCTGTGCCATGAGTTATCTGGAAAACAGGACGGTCTGCATTGAAAATGTGCGGACTTCCACGGAGTACGATTTCTCCGGTCCGGTCCGTTATGATGCCATGACCGGATATCACACCCAGTCCATGCTGGTAGTTCCCATGCACAACCGGCAGGGAGAGCGCCTAGGCGTGATCCAGCTCATCAACGCTATGGATGCAGCGGGGGATGTCTGCGCATTTCCGGCCGATATCATTCCGGCGGTGGAATCCGTAGCCTCCCAGGCAGCCATTACCATTCAGAATGTTCTTTATATTGAGAATATCAAGGAGCTGTTCGAGTCCTTCGTACGTGTCATGTCCTCCGCGGTTGATGAAAGAACCCCTTACAATGCCAGCCATACACGCCATATGGTGGAATACGGACGTCATTTTATTGATCATCTCAATGGAAAGGCAAAGGAGGCCGGGCAGACGCCGTTGTTCAACACAGCCCATAAACACGAACTTCTGATGAGCGTATGGCTGCATGATATTGGAAAGCTGGTCATCCCGCTGGAGGTTATGAACAAGGATGCACGGCTTCTGCCAGAGCAGAAAACCGCAATCCTGCACCGTTTTGAGAAAATCCGCCTGCTGATCCAGATTGCTAGCATGAAGGGAGAAATTTCTGTGGAAACCATGCAGGAACGCGAGGAGGAGCTGCAGAAAGCTCAGGAAACCATTCTTCGCGCCAATACAGCAGGCTTTTGTCCGGATGATCTTCGGGAAGAAGTCTGCCGGATTCATGAAAAGACCTATATGGAAGAAGATGGCAGCGAGAAGCCATGGCTGGAGGAAGAAGAGTTCCAGATGCTCATGATCCGCAGGGGAACCTTGTCAGAAGAAGAACGGGCCGTTATGGAAAGCCATGTAGTAATTACGGATAAACTGCTTTCTGAAATCCGGTTTTCCAAAGAACTGTCCCATGTGCGTGAATGGGCAGCCAGTCATCATGAACTCCTGAACGGAAGCGGTTACCCGAAGCATCTGACGGCAGACCAGATCCCCATGGAGGTGCGTATTATCACCATTCTGGATATATTTGATGCCCTGGTGGCAGATGACAGGCCGTATAAACCGGGAATGCCGGTGGAGAAAGCACTGAATATTCTGGATAGCATGGCCAATAAGGAAGGAAAGCTTGATCCAGAGCTGACCCGGCTTTTTGTGGAGAGCCGGTGCTGGGAAAAGGTGCAAAATCAGAAAAAATCCTCTCCGGAAGCATAAAAACCGTAAAATTCAATGGGAAATATAAAATGGCGTTACGCAAAAAAAGAAACTGTAATTTGAATTTGCCGTTATTATGTAGTAAAATAAATGCAGGAGCGGAAGGCGGATGATGCCGGACGCAAAAAATAAGAAAACTTGTAGTTGACAATCCTTTGCCGGCTATGAGTTTTCTGCGTACATGGGGGGAAAAGGAATGGATAAAAGCCTTGTAAACAAAGCACGGCGGATCCTGGCATCTGTACTCATTACGGCCCTATGCGTCTGCAATATGGCAGTGCCGGCATTTGCGGAAGAAGCCGTTGCAGCATCGTTTCGCCTGTATCAGACCGAGGGGACGGTGACGGTGCAGAATCAGAACGGAAAAGAAATGACAGCCATGCAGGATATGAAGCTGTTCAACGGCTATCAGGTCAGCACGGAGCAGAAGAGCTACGCCTGGTTTGAGGCCGACAGCACCAAGCTGTTTAAGATGGACGCGGTCAGCAATCTGGAGGTCCGCAAGAAGGGAAAACAGTCGGAGCTTCTTCTGAATTCGGGCAACCTGTTTTTCAATGTGACAGAGCACTTGCAGGATGATGAAGTGCTGAACATCCGCACCTCATCCATGGTAGTCGGCATTCGCGGAACATCCGGCTGGGTAAAGGTTATTGACCAGTATCACACCATCCTGTACATGCTGGATGGAAGTGTGGAGGCCAGCGTGACCGATCCGGTCAGCGGCCAGCGAAAATCCATCACCCTGCGCGGCGGCCAGCGGGCAGAATTCTGGATCTATGATAAAAACAAAGAAGGCGACAAATGCGATATCATTGTAAGACAGTATGGCGAAGAGGAAATTGATGGCTTTGTAGCTGTAGAACTGAAAAAGGATCCGCAGCTTCAGGATCGCATTCGTGGTGGCGGCTCCGGAGCAGGAGGCAGTGACGGTGGCGGCACAGGTGCCGGATTTGATCTGGTTTCCACGATCGCAAAGGCCGAAGAACGTCTGAAGCAGGATCAGGAAGAGGTGACAAGAAAGCTGGAAGAAATCAAGAAGCAGCTTGCCGGCCTGGCCCATAAAGTGGATGTAGATCCGGTATTTTCGAATAATACAAGCAAAGACGATTCCGGGTCCGACGGGGGGGGCATCTGGTGGTTCTGCAACAACGCCGGAAGAAAGTATAGCTGACCCGACCACCCTGACTATGCCGGTAACCGATGATACAGTCCATGATTATCTGAACAATAAAAATGTCAGCGTCATTTTGCAGCCGGGAAGCAATGCATCCGATAATGTTTTGACAGTAGATTCCGGACTGACCGTGCCGTCAGGAAAATCTCTGACAGCAGGAAATGGCATTTCTGCTGATGTACAGAATGGACAGACGTTACAGGTAAACGGTCACATGGAGATGGAAGGAAACCTGACTAACGCGGGTACTGTGAATAATACCAGTGCGAATACGCTGCAGATTGGCGGAGATTTAAACAATGATGGTACATTGGATAATAGTACCGGGCGGCTGATTATAAAGGGGACATTTTCAAATAGTGGCGAGCTAATAAATGGCAATATTATAGAAAACAGCAACGCAGTAAAGAATGTAGGAATTTTTAACATGAATGGCGGTACTGTAGGTAATGTTGAAGAAGATGCGGGGGAAATTGTATTAAAAGATGGAAAAGTAGGAGATATTACCCTTACTGGCGGAGTACTTGAAATGCAAGGTGGTGAAGGTGGTAAACTTAGCATGTCTGGTGCTTCAATAGTTGTACACTCGGCTGGAAAGATTTCACAAGTTGAAATGACGAATGGTCAATATCAATTGAATGGAGGTTATGTCTTAAACGGAATTAAACAAAGCAATACAGCAGAAATACAATTATCCAGTGGACAGGTTGAAGCTGGAACTTCAGAGGTTTCAATAGAAATGGAAGGGGAAAGTGTCGCATATGTTGATTATGTGAATACAAAGATTATATCAAAACGTCCAGGGCGGTTTATAGATCATTTGGAAAAGTCACAAGTATGGTTGAAAAGTGAACCGGATGCTGAGCCGATTTTTTGCGATGGAAATGTATATAGTAAATCCGAGGGTAATATGTTTTCTCTTGCTGGAGCTGGGCTGAGTTTGGAAGAGTACTTGGAAACGGAAGAACAGGTTCCGGAGATTTTGACACTAATGAGTAGTAATTATGCGTGGCCGGAAAACATAAAAGAGATTACAGTTCATGGAGAAAAAACAGTCGAATTAAATGGAACGAAGGTTACATTAGCAGTTAAGCAGCAAGATAAGACTATCAATATTCCAGATGGCGCTTCACTTACTATGCAGTATACAACCAATAATGGAAGTAGCTGTGAAATTGATTATGGTCAATTTAATGTTGAAGAAAATGGTACATTAAAAATGTCTGGAGTAAGAGCCAGCAATCTGCGACCTATACGGTTGGGTGGAAATGTCGAACTAAAAAATTCTACCATTGCTTTTTCAACGAGTGCTGGCAATGTTAACGAGAAAAATTATGCATTTCAAGTGATACCGAGTGATTCTGCCTTTATAAAGGCAGAAAAGACTCATTTTTCGCTTCCTGTAAAGCAAGACGATGAAAGTGGAGTGTTAGCGAAGCTGTTAAAGGGCGCAAACTTAACAATGGAGGGGATTGAGTTCAGTAAAAATGCCAATTTAATATCTGCGGAAGACGGATTTAATTTGACATTAAACAATTGCGAGCTGGAATCAACAAAGAACTCAGTTATAGAGATAAAAAATTTTAATGGGAACTGCGAAATTAATTATGAGAAAACAAATTATTTGAGTTCAAACAGTTCCACATGTGGCGCTATTTCTATAAGGGAAGCAATCTACAATTCAAACTTTTTAAACATATATCCAGAGAATGCAACTAACATTAAGGGTGAAGGAACGGTGATACGCCAGAAATACGAACATGGATTTGGAGAATACTTTGAAGGAGGAGCAAATAGTAATTTCCAAGAAAAGGATGGGTGGTACTATTTGCTTCCAGATGAAAATATGACTCCTCTTCCTCCCAATGTAACCCCTCTACCTCAGCAGTTGGATATTCCTCTTCGTCCTGTTGTTGATGAAATCGTAGATTCCTCTCTTCTTGCCACTAAGAATGATGCGGACATCATAGATGAAGACTTTGGTTATGAGGAAGAAGAGGATGAGGAGAATCTGAAGGCAACTCCAAACAATGCGACTTGGAGCAATGATGAGATTGTTGACGAAGATGAACCCTACCAGGATTCAGATGATGATGAAGATGACGATGAGCCCCGGAACATCCCTGTAAAATCAGTAACCCCGGCTATTCCATCTACTTTACTGGAAGATACTGTCACGTCGGAAGAAGACCCAGATCCGAAGAAAGACGAGAACACAGACGCAAACAATCCGGAACAGGAAGAAAAACAGAATGGTGATCGGGATTCAGGCCCGGAAGAAGAACCGGAATCGGAGAAAGAAAAGGCGAATCTGCTCCACACAGAGCCTTCCAATGTACCGGACCAGAGAGAGGAGGAAGAGTCATGAAATTACAGAAACGAATCTTAACCTTTGCGGCAGCAGCTATGCTGGCGCTGTCCATGGCCCTTCCCTGTGCGGCAGCGGAGAGTGCCATGGACACCCTCTGCGCACCGTCCGGGATCACTTCCATGCCGGATGGCTCCTTCCTGGTGACAGACACCTACAATAAGGTGGTCTGGCGTGTGGAGGGCCGCACCAGTACCGTGTACGGTGGTGTGGCAACGGTGGGGGACCTTTACGGTCAGCCCATCGGCGGCTATAACGACAGTGCCTTGAATGACAGCTATTTCAAGGAACCGTGGGCGGTAGCACCATTCCTGGATGGCTATGCCGTATCCGATGCTGCCAACAATGTGGTGCGTTTCATCGCTCACGATAAAAACAAGGTTCAGACGGCAACCGGCCAGCGTGCCAAGGGCTCCATGAACGGTTATGGAATCGAGGCAACCTTCAATCGTCCGACTGGTCTTGCAACGGATGAGGCAGGAAACCTGTATATTGCAGACACCGGAAACAACCGCATCCGTAAACTGACCAATATCGGAACCATTACGACGTATCTGGAAAATTTAAATGAGCCGACCGGTCTTTGCTGGAAGAACGGAAGCCTGTATATCTGCGAGTCCGGCGCAAACCGTATTCTCCGGGCGGAGAATGGTTCTGTGACAGTCGTTGCCGGAAGCGGGGGTGAAGCACTGGCAGATGGCAGTGCGGAGCAGGCGCAGTTTCATGATCCGCAGGGTGTCACAGTGGCGGATGACGGCATCATTTATGTATCGGATACCGGAAACAATGCAGTGAGAAAGATCCAGAATGGTGTGGTCTCCACGATCGCGGTGTGTGACCAGAATGCCATGGATCCGAGCCCGGTAGCACCGGTGGGACTTATGGTAAAGGGAGACCGGCTTTATGTCTGCGATAACTTTTCCAGAGCGGTTCTGACTTACCCAAGGTAAGCGGATCTGGGGACTCAGAGTATGATCGGGAATACAGATGATCAAAAACAGGATTGGTAGATACAAATGAAAATAAGAAAAGCAGAACGAAAACAGGTTCTGTGCGCGGTGGCTGCGGCGGCTTTGCTGACCGCAGCCGCTGTGTCTGGTGTGTTAAACCGTGCGGACCAGACGGCGGCAGATGCCTGGTATCAGAAACCATCGGCTTCTGAAGGAAATATTGTACTGGTCGGGATTGACCAGAAGGCACTGGAGGATATTGGCCCGTTCCAGAACTGGGGACGCGACACCATGGCCATGGTGATCGAGGCACTGAATGAGTCTGAGGACTGTCATCCGGCAGTGATCGCGGTTGATGTACTGTATGCGGGAGAAACCGATCCGGAAAAGGATGCCTGGCTGGCAGATGCGGCGGGAAAGTACCGCAATGTCGTGACAGCCTGCGCGGCAGAGTTTGGATCAGAATTTCACATCCAGGAAAATGGAAAGACCTCCTGGAATGATTTTGCGGTGACAGCCTTTGATGAGCCGTACCCGGAACTGAAGGAAGGAACCGCGCAGGGACATATCAATGCCATGCTGGATGCAGACGGAATTCTGCGTCACAGTCTCTGGTCGGTGACGCCGCCTGACAATACCGAGGTGCCTTCCCTGGCGGCAGTAACGGCGGCAAAGTATCTGGCATACCAGAGTGGAACAGAAGAGCAGACGGCAGATCTGGATATGGTGAAACGTTATCTGATGGAGCCTCCCACAGATGCCCGTGGCTTCTGGTATCTGCCCTTTACTGGACTTCCCGGAGATTACAGTGAATCCATCTCGGTGTCAGATATCCTGTCCGGAGCTGTTCCGGCAGATTATTTCGCGGACCGCATTGTGCTGATCGGACCCTATGCGGCTGGTCTTCAGGACAGCTATCCGACTGCGATCGACCATGCGCAGCCCATGTATGGCGTGGAATATCAGGCCAATGTCATCGAAACATTGCTGCAGGAAAATTATAAAAAGGAAGCAGCAGACAGCTGGCAGTATCTGGCACTGTTCCTGGTTACAGGAGCATTTGGCCTGTGGATGTGGAAGCGGAAAATGGTTCCGGCTACTCTTGGCTGGCTGGTGGTAGGCGGAGGCTGGATGCTTCTTGCCAGACTGGCCTACGGGCATGGCCTGGTTCTGCGGCTGCTCTGGATACCACTGGGAACAACCATCGTTTATGTGGCAGGCATTGCCTTCAATTATATTACCGCGGCACTGGAAAAACGCCGGGTGACCAGTACCTTTAAAAAGTATGTGGCACCGCAGATCGTGCAGGAGATTCTGGACAGTGGAAATCCGGAAGCGCTGATGGTAGGCGGAAGAGTGGCGAACATTGCAGTGCTGTTCGTGGATATCCGCGGATTTACTACCATGTCCGAGAAACTGTCACCTTCCGAGGTGGTGGAAATCTTAAACCAGTATCTGACCCTGATCGCGGACTGCATCATGCGAAATGGCGGTACGCTGGATAAATTCATTGGTGACGCGGCTATGGCCTTCTGGGGAGCGCCGCTCCCGCAGGAGGATTATGTGATGAAAGCCGTCCGGGCAGCAGAAGATATGCGCCAGGGCTCCGATGAACTCTCCAAAGTTCTCATGGAAAAATACGGAAGAACCGTATCCTTCGGCATTGGCGTGCATGTAGGAGACGCGGTGGTCGGAAATATCGGTTCTCCGCAGCGCATGGATTACACGGCCATCGGAGATACGGTCAATACCTCGGCACGTCTGGAGGCCAATGCCCCGGCCCGCACGATTTTCATATCCCGCGAGGTAGCAGACTGCCTGGAAGGACGCATCCGTGTAACATCACTGGGAACCAGTATTAAGCTGAAGGGAAAATCAGATATGGAGATTCTCACGATGGATGAGATTCTGGAATAGGGAAGAGAAAAAGGCTCTTATGCAAAAAGATTTTATAAAAATCAGCATAAGAGCCTTTTTTAGAAACAAAAAAGCCGAAAATCTTTGACTTCAAAGATCTTCGGCTTTATGAAAGCTGCTGACGGGAATCGGACCCGTGACCTCCGCACTACCAATGCGACGCTCTACCGACTGAGCCACAGCAGCGAACCTCGTATAATATAGCATGGGGTTCTACAAATGTCAACACTATTTTTAAAAAAAGTTTAAAAAAATTTGGAAGCCATTTACCCCCTTTCCCATTTAAAGGAAATGTGTTATCATAAGTTATTATCATGCGGCGTGCAGAAGGCAGCCGCAAACAGTATGGAGGACTTCACGATGGAAAAAGAAAAAGAAGTTTTAGAGACAGCGGAAGAGAAAGAAGTTGTTTCCAAGAACTTTATTGAGCAGGAGATCGATAAAGATCTGGCTGAGGGTGTTTACGATCACGTTCAGACCCGTTTCCCGCCGGAGCCGAACGGTTACCTGCATATCGGACATGCTAAGTCCATTTTATTAAACTACGGTCTTGCCCAGAAATACGGCGGCAAGTTCAACTTAAGATTTGATGATACCAACCCGACGAAAGAGAAGACGGAGTTCGTTGAGTCTATTATGGCCGATGTAAAGTGGCTGGGTGCAGATTTTGAGGACAGACTGTTCTTTGCTTCCAACTACTTCCAGCAGATGTACGAGTGCGCGGTTCTTCTTATAAAGAAGGGAAAAGCTTTCGTTTGTGACCTGACTGCGGATCAGATCCGGGAATATCGCGGTGATTTCACCACACCGGGCAAGGAAAGCCCGTACCGCAACCGCAGCATCGAGGAGAACTTAAAGCTCTTCGAGGAGATGAAAGAGGGCAAGTATCAGGATGGTGAGAAGGTGCTTCGTGCCAAGATTGACATGGCTTCCCCGAACATCAACATGAGAGACCCGGTTATCTACCGTGTGGCACGCATGACTCATCACAACACCGGTGACGCATGGTGCATTTATCCGATGTATGACTTCGCGCATCCGATCGAGGACGCGATTGAGCATATTACCCATTCCATCTGTACCCTGGAGTTTGAGGATCACCGTCCGCTGTACGACTGGGTGGTACGCGAGTGTGAGTTTGAGAATCCGCCGCGCCAGATTGAGTTTGCAAAGCTGTACCTGACCAACGTCATCACCGGTAAGCGTTACATCAAGAAGCTGGTAGAAGACGGCATCGTAGACGGCTGGGATGATCCGCGTCTGGTTTCCATTGCTGCGCTGCGCAGACGTGGCTATACCCCGGAGGCTATTCGCAAGTTTGTAGATCTGGTTGGCGTATCCAAGGCAAACAGTTCTGTTGACTATGCGATGCTGGAGTACTGCATCCGTGAGGACTTAAAGTTAAAGAAAGCCCGCATGATGGCAATCCTGGATCCGGTGAAGCTGGTCATCGACAACTATCCGGAAGGCCAGACCGAGCTGCTGGAGGTTCCGAACAACCTGGAGAATCCAGAGCTTGGATCCCGTATGGTTCCGTTTGGCAGAGAGCTTTACATTGAGCGCGAGGATTTCATGGAGGAGCCGCCGCGCAAATACTTCCGTCTGTTCCCGGGCAACGAGGTTCGTCTTATGAGCGCTTACTTTGTAACCTGCACCGGTTTTGAAAAGGACGAGAACGGCAATGTGACCGTAGTACACGCTACCTACGACCCGGCTACCAAGAGCGGTTCCGGTTTCTGTGAGCGCAAGGTAAAGGGCACCATCCACTGGGTTGCGGCCGAGACCGCAAAGCAGGTTGAGGTCCGCCTGTATGAGAACATTGTAGACGAGGAGAAGGGCAAGTTAAACGAGGACGGAAGCCTCAACTTAAACCCGAATTCCCTTACCATCTTAAAGAACTGCTATGTAGAGCCTGCTCTTGCAGAGGCTGAGGCTTACGACAGCTTCCAGTTTGTGCGCAACGGTTTCTTCTGCGCGGACTGCAAGGACAGCAAGCCGGGCGAGCCGGTATTTAACCGGATCGTTTCCTTAAAGAGCTCCTTTAAGATTCAGAAATAACGATCAGATTAGGGGATGAGCTGATGGAACTTTTGATTCCGCTTGATTCCCGGTCGAAAAAACCACTGTATGAACAGATATACTCCCATATCTGCGCGGAGATCCGAAGCGGTGCCTTAAAAGCGGGTGACCGTCTTCCCTCCACGCGGGTACTGGCGGAGCATTTGAAAGTTAGCCGCAGCACAACGCAGATGGCCTATGACCAGCTGCTGGCCGAGGGATATATGGAATCCCGGCCGTGCCGCGGTTATTTTGTCAGTCATCTGGATGAGTTAGTGGAGACCGGGCCGTCCGGTGCCGAGGAGATGGAGACAACCGCGGAGCCGGATGCGGGGTGGCGTGTGGATTTCTCTCCGCGTGGTATTGATCTGGACAGCTTTCCGTATCATGTGTGGCGGAAGCTGAGCCGTAACACCCTTGTCGATGATAATAAAGAAATGTTTCATTCCGGAAATCATCAGGGGGAACCCGGACTTCGGGAAGCAATCCGCAGCTACCTGCATTCGGCCCGTGGGGTAAACTGCAGTCCGGAGCAGATCATTGTGGGAGCAGGAAGTGAGTATCTGCTGATGCTGCTGTCCCAGATTTTAGAAGGGAAGCATGTCATAGCCATGGAGAATCCTACCTACAAGCAGGCATACCGGGTCTTCCGAAGTCTGGACTATGAGGTTTGTCCGGTGGAGATGGACGCAAATGGCATGGAGCCGGAGCTTCTGACCCGGAGTGGGGCGAATGTGGCTTATGTGATGCCTTCCCACCAGTTCCCAACGGGAGTTGTCATGCCTGTGGGACGGCGCCAGGAATTGTTAAAGTGGGCCGTGGAAGCGCCGGACCGTTACATTATAGAAGACGATTACGACAGTGAATTCCGGTATCGCGGAAAACCAATTCCGGCCCTGCAGGGCATGGACCGGAGCGGACGGGTCATTTATCTTGGAACGTTTTCCAAGTGCATTGCGCCGGCCATTCGTGTCAGTTATCTGGTTCTGCCCACACATTTATTGCTGCGCTACCGCAGCCAGACTTCCTTCTATGCCTCCACCGTATCCCGCATTGATCAGAATATTCTGTATCAGTTTCTGGCGGGCGGGTATTTTGAGCGGCATTTAAACCGGATGCGTGCGGTTTACAAGACGAAACACGATCTTTTACTGGAACAGATCGAGCCTTTGCGGGAACGGTTTGAAATCCGTGGGGAACACGCAGGTATTCACATTTTGCTGACTTCCAGACAAGGAGAGTCAGAGGAGCAGCTGATTCAGAAAGCGGAAGAAGCTGGTGTGAAGGTGTATGGTCTGAGCAGTTACTTCATACATCCACAGCACAATCACCGTCCGGCTACGGTGGTGCTGGGATATGCAAGCCTGAGTGAAGAACAGATTGTGGAAGGAATACGCCTTCTTATGGAATGCTGGGGCGCATAAAAGGAAAAGAAGCAGAACCCGGAGTTTGCGAAAACTCTGTGCTCTGCTTCTTTTCCTTGATAAGTTATTGTTTACGCTTCCGTATCTTCACTGACGGTGGTAGTGGAAGCGTCCGCCAGCTTTTCGGCGGTCTCTTCCATAGCGTCAGATACGGTTTCTGCTGCGTTTTCGATGGCGTCCTCTGTTTTGATCACAGCGTCCTCTACAGCGCTCTCTGCTTTTTCTACAGTATCTTCCGCGACAACGGTGGCTTTCTGGGCACTGTCTTTTGCGACACTGACTGCCTCGCGGGTGTTGTCTGCCACAATGGCAGCGGCATCCTTTACCATATTCTTCGCAGCGCTGGCTGCATCCTTTGCGGCGTTCATCATGTCGCCTGCAGCTACCAGGAACTCGTCCTTATCTGCATGAAGGGAAACATAGTTGCGGCTCATGGTGCTGTCCGGCACCTCGGTGTCGTCCTCATCTTCAAAATCGTGGAAGTCTTCATCCAGCTCCTTATTAAAAGACCGGTATTTCGTCAGGTAAGAAATGCCGGCTGCAGCAGCACCTGCGATGGTTAAGAGGGCTGCCAGTTTTCCAAAAGCTTTTTTTGCCATACCCCTGTACTCCTTTCTTTGAATATGCGTTGCAGGTTCATTTTCAAGCCGTTACGAATATTCTTTATAAAAGTAATTCTAATACGAAGAGAGTAAAAAAGAAAGGGGGAAGTTATAAAAATTAGATAAAATTAGCACTCAACACTTGACAGTGCTAACAACTCGTGCTATAAATGGTAATGTACATCAGAAAGGGGATAATTCAGAGGCCCCATGAAAGAAAAAAGATTCGATGTAAGGAGGAGTTATCCATGAAATTAGTACCGTTATTTGATCGGGTTGTATTAAAACAGCTTGTAGCAGAGGAGACTACCAAATCCGGTATCGTGCTTCCGGGCCAGGCAAAAGAGAAACCGCAGCAGGCAGAGGTAGTAGCAGTAGGTCCTGGCGGTGTAGTTGACGGCAAAGAGATCACCATGCAGGTAAAACCGGGTGATAAGGTTATCTACTCCAAGTACTCCGGAACCGAAGTAGAGGTTGAGGACGAGAAATATGTAGTCGTAAAACAGAATGACATTCTGGCAGTAATTGAGTAATACATCGTATATATCATAGAAACTGGAGGAATTTGAATCATGGCAAAGCAGATTAAATATGGCGTAGAAGCCAGAAAAGCCTTGGAAGCAGGCGTAAATCAGTTAGCAGACACTGTTCGTGTAACCCTTGGACCGAAAGGAAGAAACGTTGTTCTTGATAAGTCCTTCGGAGCTCCGCTCATCACCAACGATGGTGTGACCATCGCGAAAGAGATCGAGCTGGAGGATCCGTTTGAGAACATGGGCGCACAGCTGGTAAAAGAAGTAGCAACCAAGACCAACGATGTAGCTGGTGATGGTACCACCACCGCAACGGTTCTGGCACAGGCTATGATCAACGAAGGCATGAAGAACCTGGCAGCAGGCGCTAACCCGATCGTATTAAGAAAGGGTATGAAGAAGGCAACTGAGGCTGCTGTTGAGGCTATCGCAAAGATGAGCCAGCCGATTTCCGGCCGTGAGAGCATCGCGCGTGTCGCATCCATTTCCGCAGCAGACGATGAGGTCGGCGAGATGGTAGCAGACGCTATGGAGAAGGTTTCCAAAGACGGCGTTATCACCATCGAGGAGTCCAAGACCATGAAGACTGAGCTTGACCTGGTAGAAGGTATGCAGTTCGACCGTGGCTATGTATCCGCTTACATGTGCACCGATATGGATAAGATGGAAGCAAATCTGGATGATCCGTACATCCTCATTACCGATAAGAAGATTTCCAATATCCAGGAGATCCTTCCGGTTCTGGAGCAGATTGTACAGTCCGGTTCCAAGCTGCTGATCGTAGCAGAGGATATCGAGGGCGAGGCTCTGACCACCCTGATCGTTAACAAGTTAAGAGGAACCTTCACCGTTGTTGGTGTTAAGGCACCTGGCTACGGCGATAGAAGAAAAGAAATGTTAAAGGATCTGGCTATCCTGACCGGCGGTACCGTAATTTCCGAGGAGCTTGGCCTGGAACTGAAGGATACCACTATGGAGCAGCTTGGCCGTGCGAAATCCGTTAAAGTACAGAAGGAGAACACCATCATCGTTGACGGCTGCGGCAACAAGGATGAGATTGCAGCAAGAGTTGCGCAGATCCGTGCTCAGATCGCAGAGACCACTTCTGAGTTCGATAAAGAAAAACTGCAGGAGCGTCTTGCAAAGCTGGCAGGTGGTGTAGCTGTTATCCGTGTCGGCGCTGCAACCGAGACTGAGATGAAAGAAGCAAAACTCCGTATGGAGGATGCTCTGTCTGCAGCAAGAGCAGCAGTAGAGGAAGGTATCATTGCAGGAGGCGGTTCCGCATATGTACATGTAACTCAGGAGATCAAGTCTGTAGTAGACGCTCTTGAGGGCGATGAGAAGACCGGCGGCAAGATCATTCTGAAAGCTCTGGAGGCTCCGCTGTTCCACATCTCCGCAAACGCAGGTCTGGAAGGCTCTGTTATCATCAACAAGGTAAAAGAGTCTCCGGTAGGCTATGGCTTTGATGCGTACAAAGAAGAGTATGTAGACATGATCAAGGCTGGTATCCTTGACCCGGCTAAGGTAACCAGAAGCGCACTGCAGAACGCGACCAGCGTAGCATCCACCCTTCTGACCACCGAGTCCGTAGTAGCGAACATCAAAGAAGAGACTCCGGCAATGCCAGCAGGTGCCGGCATGGGCGGAATGATGTAAGACGCAAAAATAAGTAATATTTTAAAGAGGAATGGTTCTGTTGGAGCCGTTCCTCTTTTTCCTTTCAATAGTATTTGACAAGCGGACAGATTTTTGCTACAATATGCAATTAATAAGTCCAATAGATTCAATGACGTTGAAATATTAGTTTTACTAATAATAAAAACACGATTGCCATGGAATCTTTATGAACAAAACCAAAGAAAGAGAGGAAACGAATAATGGGTACAATTATTGGTGAGGGCATTACGTTTGACGATGTGCTCCTGGTGCCGGCTTATTCCCAGGTTATTCCGAATCAGGTAGATTTAACCACTTATCTGACCAAGAAGATCAAACTGAACATTCCGCTTATGAGTGCGGGAATGGATACCGTTACAGAACACCGTATGGCAATTGCCATGGCGCGTCAGGGTGGTATTGGTATCATTCACAAAAACATGTCAATTGAAGCGCAGGCAGAGGAAGTAGATAAGGTAAAACGTTCAGAGAATGGTGTCATCACAGATCCGTTTTTCCTCTCCCCGGAGCATACCTTAAAGGACGCAGACGAGCTTATGGCTAAGTTCCGCATCTCTGGTGTGCCGATTACAGAGGGCCGCAAGCTGGTTGGTATCATCACCAACCGTGACTTAAAGTTTGAGGAGGATTTTTCCAAGAAGATCAAAGAGTGCATGACCTCCGAGCATCTGGTTACCGCCAAAGAGGGTATCACCCTTATGGAGGCAAAACGTATCCTGGCAAAGGCAAGAGTGGAGAAGCTTCCGATCGTGGATGATGACTTCAACTTAAAGGGGCTCATCACCATCAAGGACATTGAGAAGCAGATCAAATATCCGTCGTCCGCAAAGGACGAACAGGGACGCCTGCTCTGTGGTGCGGCTGTTGGTATTACCGCAAATGTTTTAGACCGTGTAAGCGCACTGGTGAAGGCTCATGTAGATGTGGTTGTCCTGGATTCCGCTCACGGACATTCTGAGAACGTACTGCGCTGCGTCAGAATGATCAAGGAAGCTTATCCGGATCTTCAGGTCATCGCAGGCAACGTGGCAACCGGCGAGGCAACCAGAGCACTCATCGAGGCTGGTGTTGACGCAGTCAAGGTTGGTATCGGACCTGGTTCCATCTGTACCACCCGTGTGGTTGCAGGTATCGGTGTTCCGCAGATCACCGCTGTTATGGACTGCTACGCAGTCGCAAAAGAGTTCGGTATCCCGATCATCGCAGATGGTGGTATCAAGTACTCCGGAGATATCACCAAGGCCATTGCTGCGGGCGGTAATGTCTGCATGATGGGAAGCATGTTTGCCGGATGTGACGAGAGCCCGGGAACCTTCGAGCTGTATCAGGGCAGAAAGTACAAGGTTTATCGTGGTATGGGTTCCATCGCGGCAATGGAGAACGGAAGTAAGGATCGTTACTTCCAGTCTGACGCGAAGAAGCTGGTTCCGGAAGGTGTTGAGGGCCGTGTGGCATATAAGGGCATGGTGGAAGACACTGTATTCCAGATGCTCGGCGGACTTCGTTCCGGTATGGGCTACTGCGGAGCAAAAGACATCCCGACCTTACAGGAAACCGGACGTTTTGTTAAAATTTCCGCAGCTTCCTTAAAAGAGAGCCATCCGCATGATATCCACATCACCAAAGAGGCACCGAACTACAGCGTGGACGAATAAATACGCTAAAAACAAGATAAGATAACGAACTAAAATACCGCCGTGTTTTACATGGCGGTATTTTTATGTTATACTGTTACTGTACATGGGTAGGCATTTTCTGAACTGAAAATATAGGAAAAAATGCGTCTTGAACGGTGGCATTGACAGAATAATTATGGTACAATGTAACGAGCTGACGAACAGCGGACGCAAAAAGAAAATGGAGAACGACTTTATGCTCAATGAAGACAAGATCAAACTGATGACAGGAATTGCTCTGTTTGAAAAGCGGGAGGGGAAACATATTTTTCCGGCGAACCGCTATTTCCGCAGTGACTATATCAGCGGACGCATCCTGCGTTCTTTCTTTGCCTATACCGTATGCTTCATTTTATGCGCGCTCATGTGGGTGCTTTACAGCATGGAGCGTCTTTTAAATGTTATGGAACTTGATGAGGTGGTCGGCGCGGCCAAAGCAGGCGCGGTATTATACGCGGCAGGGCTGGTGCTGTATCTCATCATTACCTGGCTTGTCAGCAGCAAACGCTATGAATACGCAAGGCGCGGCATGCGGGTTTATATCGCAAAGCTGAAACGGCTGGAGAAACGTTATGACGTTCAGAGCCGTACCAGAGAACTGACAAAGGAGGGCAGCCGCTATGATGATGTTTCTCGTACTTAAAGAACGGCTGAAATCATTTTACGGAAAATACGCGACACCGGTAAACGGCGTCATCAAATTTTTATACAGTCTGGCTGCTATGGCTCTGTTAAACGGAAATATTGGCTATCGCACGGAACTTACGGGTCCGGTGGCCCTGCTGGCAGTGGCTCTTGTAAGCGCGTTCCTGCCCTATGGAGCAATCGGATGCCTGCTTGGAGCCGTCATGCTGGCGCATATCTATGCGGTATCCATGGAGACAGCGCTGATCACGGCAGTTATCCTGATCATCCTGATCCTGCTGTATTACGGGTTTCAGCCGGGAGACAGCTTCTGGCTGGTGCTGACACCCATGGCATTTCTGCTGAAGATTCCATTTGCGGTTCCACTTCTGGCAGGTCTGGCAGGAAGCCTTCTCACCGTGATTCCGGTGGGCAGCGGTGTTGTGATTTATTACATTATTTCCTATGTAAAACAGAATGCGGGTGTATTGACCAATGACGCGTCAGTAGACATTACACAGAAGTTTGTCCAGATCATCCGCGGCCTTCTCTCCAGCCAGGAGATGATGGTCATGATCATGGTATGTGTGGTTGGCATTCTCTGTGTATACCTGCTCCACAATATGTCACTGGATTATGCCTGGGAAATTGCCATTGTGACCGGAACCATCGCGCAGCTGGCAGCCGTGTTTGTGGGAGATTTCATCTTCCATGTATCCATGCCGGTGCCGAAGCTTTTGATTGGGGCGCTAATTTCCCTGGCGGTGGCTTTGCTGTATCATTTCTTTGTGTTTACGGTAGATTATACACGGACGGAATATGTCCAGTATGAGGATGATGATTACGTGTACTATGTAAAGGCCGTGCCGAAGGTAGCAGTGGCGCGGACTGATGTAAAAGTACAGCGCATCAACAACCCGGCCCGCGGCAGGCATGACCGCAGGGCGCGAGAATAGGTTGTATTAATATAGAATAGAAAGAGAGGACCAGGTATGACTGGCATATTCCAGGATTTGGAGATGGTTTTTCAGGGCATGCGCTCCTGGATCTCCTTTTTGCCAAGAATTACATTTTCCAATTTGACCGAGATCATCATACTGACGATCCTGGTATATTATGCATTGTTATGGATCAAGAGTACCAAAGCCTGGTATCTGCTGAGAGGCATTGCCATGATCATGGCATTTGCAGTAGCGGCAGCCATCTTTCACTGGGACACGATCCTCTGGATCCTGGGAAGAACAGGTGGTATTGCGGTAACGGCACTGGTGATCATCTTCCAGCCGGAACTGCGTAAAGCCCTGGAACAGCTGGGAAGCAGAAACCTGATCTCTGAGATTTTTTCTCTTGAAAGCAATCAGGAGAATCAGGGCTTTTCCGACCGCACGGTCAATGAAATTGTCAAGGCAACCTTCGAGATGGCAAAGGTGAAGACTGGTGCCCTCATGGTCATTGAGCGGAAAGTTTCCCTGAAAGAGATTGAGCGTACTGGTATCGAAATCAACGGACTGGTCAGCAGCCAGCTCCTGATCAATATTTTTGAGCACAACACACCGCTTCATGACGGTGCGGTAGTCATTCGCGGCAACCGCGTTACAGCGGCAACCTGTTATCTGCCGCTGTCTGACAATATGACCATCAGCAAGGATCTGGGAACCAGACACCGCGCTGCGGTCGGCATCAGTGAAGTCACAGACAGTCTCACCGTGGTCGTGTCCGAGGAGACCGGAAGAGTTTCTGTTGTGGAGAATGGAAAACTCAGAAGAATTTCCACGGCAGAAGATTTGCGCAAGGTACTGGCGGTAGCAGAAGACCAGGAAGAGAGCAATGGCACACTGTTAAAGATCTGGAAGGGAAAACGCAGAAATGAAAGAAAAACTGATAAATAATCTTGGACTTAAGATTCTTTCCTGTTTTCTGGCATTTTTTGTGTGGCTGGTCGTTGTGAATGTCTCCAATCCGGAAGTGACCGGAAGCAAAGAAGTTCCACTGGAGATCGTAAACGAACAGGTACTGACCAAGGCAGGAAGAACCTATGAACTTGGCGGAAAAGACACAGTAACGGTATATTTTGATGTGCGGACAAAAGATGCCTACAAGATCCGTTCCTCAGATTTCCGCGCTTATGTGGATCTGGCTGAGCTGTATGATGTAACCGGATCCGTACAGGTAAAAATCGAGGTACTGAATAACAAGGAGCTGATTTCCAATGCGGAAAGCCGTCCGGGTGTAGTGCGCATTCAGACAGAAGAACTCCAGAGCAAGCAGTTCTCTCTGATCATGAACACCTATGGAAATCTCGCGGAAGATTATGCGGTTAACAAGGCCGTCCTGACACCGGATCATGTAACGGTGGAGGGCCCGACTTCTCAGGTTGGCCTGATCAATCATGTGGGAATCGAACTGAATGTAAATGGACTGGAAAGCAGCACGGAGGGGACGGCAGAACCGGTGTTTTACGATGCCAACGGCAATGAGATCACCGTCAGTGACCGTGTGAGTGTCAGTCCGTCGGAAATCCAGTACAATCTGGAAATCAGCAAGGTGAAGACACTTCCGCTTGACTTTGAAGTGACTGGAACCGCAGCCTCCGGCTATCAGTATACCGGCGTGGAGTGCAGTATCAAGAATGTTTCCGTGCTTGGCTTAAAAAACAGCCTGGCATCTGTGAACAAGATCACCATTCCGTCCTCTGCGCTCAGTGTTTCGGGAGCAACACAGGACAAGGTGGTGACAGTGAATTTAAACGATTATCTGCCGGAGGATGTAACACTGGCCAATGCGGACGACGCAAACGTGACCATACGCCTTAAGGTAGAACAGCTCACTACCAGAATGATAGCTCTGGGTGAGTCGGATATTTCCATGGAAAATGGCGCAGATTATTACCATTATCATCTGTCGCCGGCACGCATCGAGGTGAAACTCCAGGGTCTGAAGGAAGACCTCGATACCTTAAAGGCCACCGATCTGAAGGCGGCCATCAACCTGTCCGGCATGCAGCTGGGAACCCATAATGGAACCTTAAGCATGAGCGGACTCGGGAAAAACTTTAATCTGATTTCCGTTTCCGCATTTACGGTAGAAGTTACAGCGGGCGGTCCTGCCGCACAGATGGAACAGACAACCGCGGCAGAGGAAGAAACTGCCGAGACAGAAAACGGATCGGAAAGTGATATTACAAAGTCGCAGGACACAGAGACAAACGGCGCAAATGCCGGCTGACAGAAAGAGGGATAACATGGTTAGCAGAAAAATTGTTATCAAAAACGTATCAGGACTTCATCTTCGCCCAACCGGGGTGCTTTGCAATGAAGCCATCAAGTACAAATCATCCATTAAATTTCATTTTGGCAATGCCACATCCAACGCAAAAAGTGTTCTCAGCGTGCTCGGAGCCTGCATCAAATGCGGCGACGAGGTAGAGTTCATCTGCGAGGGTCCGGATGAGCAGGAAGCTCTGGACGGGATCATTGGAGTGATCGAAAGCGGTCTTGGGGAGTAAAAGACCACAGAGAGATGATATCCGCGAAATCTGACTTTGCGGTTTCATATACAAATTAATAATTAATAAGGAGGACGTATCATGTTAAAGGGTACTAACGCTTCTTCTGGTATCGGCATTGGGAACGCTGTGATCGTAGAAGAAAAAGAACTGGTGATCAAACGGGAGACTGTCCGTGACGCGGCAGCAGAGGTGGAGCGTTTTAAGGGCGCGCTCGACCTGACTCTTAAGAAAACGGAGGAGCTTGCGGCAGATCTCGCGACCAGAGTAGGGGAGAAGGAAGCAGAGATTATGCAGGGCCACATGATGCTTCTGATGGATCCGATGCTGACTGGAGAGATTGAGACGGCTATTACCGGGGAGAGCATCTGTGCGGAATATGCCATTGAGCAGGTCTGCACCACCTACGCGGATTTGTTCGCGTCTATGGATGACGAACTGATGCAGCAGAGAGCAACTGACATGCGGGATATCAAGACTCGTATGCAGCGGGAGCTGCTTGGCGTGGAGAGCGTGGATATCGCATCCCTCCCGGCAGGAACCATTCTGGTAGCAAAGGATCTTACCCCATCCATGACAGCAGGAATCAAGCCGGAGAATGTAGCCGGTATTGTGACTGAGCTTGGTGGTAAGACTTCCCACAGCGCGATTCTGGCCCGTGCTCTGGAAATTCCGGCCGTGGTAGCGGTACCGGATCTGATGAATCAGGTAGAGAACGGCCACGTGATTGTTCTGGATGGCAGTGAGGGAACTGTCTATATAGATCCAGATCAGAACGTGGTGGATGATTTCTCCGCAAAGCGTGAGAAATTCCTGAAAGAGAAAAAAGAACTGGAACAGTACATCGGAAAGCCGACTGTGACCAAAGACGGTGTGCGCATTGAATTGGTTGCCAACATTGGCAAGCCGGAGGATCTGGAAAAGGTACTCCAGTATGACGGCGAGGGTGTAGGCCTGTTTCGTACCGAGTTTTTATTCATGGACCGCACGGCTATGCCGACGGAAGAAGAGCAGTTTGAGGCTTACAAGACGGTGGCAGAGGGCTTAAAGGGCAAGCCAGTTATCATCCGTACCCTGGATATCGGCGGAGACAAAGAGATTCCGTATATGGGACTTACCAAAGACGAGAATCCGTTCCTGGGCTACCGGGCCATCCGTTTCTGTCTGGACCGGAAGGACGATGTATACAAACCGCAGCTTCGCGCCCTGCTTCGTGCCAGTGCCTACGGCAACATTAAGATCATGGTGCCAATGGTAACCTGCATTGAGGAGCTTCGCGAGGCAAAGGCCCTGATTGAAGAAATCAAGAAAGAACTGGATGAACAGAACATCCCATATAAGAAAGATATTGAAGTTGGTATCATGGTGGAGACCGCTGCAGCATCCCTGATGGCAGATGTGTTCGCGAAGGAGGCAGCATTTTTCAGCATTGGAACCAACGACCTGACCCAGTATACCATGTCCGTGGACCGCGGAAATGACAAGGTTTCTTACCTGTATTCCACCTTTAACCCGGCGGTGCTGCGCAGCATTAAGCGCATTATCACCTGTGGCCGTGAGGCCGGTATTATGGTGGGCATGTGCGGTGAGGCAGCAAGCGACCCGCTCATGATTCCACTGCTTCTGGCCTTTGGCTTAAATGAGTTCAGCATGAGCGCATCTGCCATTCTGTATTCCAGAAAGCTGATTACCGGATACAGCACCCAGGAGCTTCAGGCGGTTGCGGACAAGGCAATGAGCTTTGCCACCGCTGCGGAGGTAGAGTTGTACATGAGGGAATTTATGGCTGGTCAGGCTTAAACAAATATACTGGCTGTCACCTGCGCTGCAGGCGGCAGCCATTTATAAAAAGAAGAAAACACATTCACGAGGAGAGACGATCATGGCAGTTTATCTTATCTGTTATCTGGCATCTTATATACTGGCCCGGTTTGGTCATTACCTGATATCCGGCCTCCTGCTTCTGGCAGCGGCAGGCTGGCTTTATATGGAGGATTACCGGAAATATAAGAACCTGATCCATCTGCGTGGTCTGTTCTCTCTGTTCTGGGTTGGAGGAGAGGGCCTTGCCTGTCTGAAGCTTAGCAGCTTACAGACCGACTGGTCGAACATGACCTGGTTTTGTCTGTTTCTGGCGTACATAGGGTTCTGGCTGGTTTTCGAAATTCTGGTCCGCGTGTACGGTTCCGGTTACGACGGCTATGGTAGGTGGAGAAGCTTTTCCGGGGACTCCAGGCCGGTTTTTGCCATGATCTGCGGCCTTACCGTATTATCTCTTGGATGCTTTGTCGCAGAGGCAGTTATACTGGGCTATGTACCGCTGTTTTTGCGCGGGGTTCCACATGCATACTCAGAATTCCATCTCACGGGAATCCATTATTTCACGGTATCCTGTGTGCTGGTTCCGTCTCTGACGGTGCTTTATGTTCATATGCGCAATGGACGGGGAAGCGAGAGACTTCTCCTTGCGGCGTTGGTCATGACAGCCATCTCCCTGCTGATCCCGATTCTCTGCGTATCCCGTTTCCAGCTGGTGTTCGCAGTGCTGCTGGCAGCATTTACCTACATTTCCCTGCAGAAACTGTTCCATCCGGGCTGGCTTTTAGCGCTGTTTGCGGTGCTGCTTCCGTTTTACCTGATCCTGACAGTGGCGAGAAGCCATAACATTGAGTATTTGAATGGAATTTTTGAGATGAAGCGAGCATCCATGCCGATCTTCATCAGCCAGCCGTATATTTACATTGCCAATAACTACGACAACTTCAATTGTCTGGTGGAGGCACTGCCGGGACATAGTTTTGGACTGAAGGGCTTGTTCCCACTGTGGGCATTGTCGGGACTGAAATTTTTCTTCCCGCAGATGATTAATTTCCCGATTTATGTGGATAAGACAGAGCTCACGACCCTGACGCTGTTCTACGATGCTTACTATGATTTTGGATGGATCGGAGTCCTGATTTTTTCCTGTATCCTCGGTGCCATTGCCTATATTCTGGTGGTAAAGCTCCGGGAAATGAGAAATCCGCTTGGGTATCTGCTGTATGCGCAGCTTGCAGCATACCTGATGCTATCCTTTTTTACGACCTGGTTTTCCAATACGACAACCTGGTTTTACCTGATCGTGACAGGTGCTATGGCTTTGTTTTACCATTTGAGGGCAAGCCGCTGGTAATTTTATAAAGAATCCTGTATAATAATGCAAAGGAATACATTGCAGCTTTCGCTACAGAGTAATCTGGTGGGAGCTGCTTTGCTATATGCCGTAACTGCGAAGCTATCAAGCAGTTATGTGATACCAAACAATTTTGTGATGA
>ERZ773164.562-NODE-562-length-43363-cov-24.913711_pt1 | contig 43363 bp, 45 predicted proteins | sample MGYA00511917_ERZ773164 | MGnify/ENA primary metagenome ERZ773164 (study PRJEB29015, sample SAMEA2737847) | human gut metagenome | biome: human gut; feature: human-associated habitat; material: faeces | place: China | collected 2012 ...
GTTCGGGTATCGGCGGTATCCATACTCTTGAGGAACAGCATAAGTCACTTCTTGACAGAGGTCCGGGACGTGTAAGTCCGTTCTTTATTCCTATGATGATAGGTAATATGGGCGCTGCACAGATTGCTATTAAGTACGGAGCGAGAGGTGTAAATGAAAATATCGTTACAGCTTGTGCTTCGGGTACAAACGCTATCGGTGACGCTTTAAGACACATTCAGCACGGTGCTAACGATGTTATCATCGCAGGCGGTGCAGAGGCGGCTGTAAGTCCGCTTGCATTTGCAGGTTTCTGTAATATGAAAGCTATGTCAACAAGAAATGACGATCCTAAAACAGCGTCAAGACCGTTTGACGCAGAACGTGATGGATTTGTTCTAAGTGAAGGTGCAGGCTTTATAGTTATAGAAGAACTTGAACACGCAAAGAAGAGAGGAGCTCACATTTATTGTGAACTTGTCGGCTACGGTGCAACTGATGATGCTTACCACATCACAAGCCCTATTCCGGGCGGTGTCGGCGGTGCAAAGGCTATGTCACTTGCAATCGAAGACGCAGGTTTAAAGCCTGAAGATGTAACATACATCAACGCTCACGGTACATCAACAAAGTACAATGACGAGTTTGAAACACAAGCCATAAAAGAGGCTCTTGGCGACGCGGCTAAGAACGTTGCAGTAAGCTCAACAAAGTCAATGACAGGTCACCTTTTGGGTGCGGCAGGCGGTGTCGAGGCAATCGTTTGTGCATTGGCTATAAAAGATAGTTACATTCCTGCAACAATCAATTACAATACACCTGATCCTGCTTGTGATTTGGATATAGTTCCGAATAAGGGCAGAGAACAGGAAGTTAAAGTTGCAATGTCAAATTCACTTGGATTTGGCGGTCATAATGCAACTATCGTAATGAAAAAGTACGAAGATTAATTAAATAAACTTAAACAATAGAGGATGTCTTTTTAAGGCACCCTCTACTGTTATGTGGATTGCTCTAAGCGGTGAACGGTTCACTCTTTAGAGCAGTGTATGTACAGAGAAAGGAAATCTGTTATGAAAAACGTACAAGAGAAAATCGGTTACACATTTAAAAATGTTAATCTTTTAGAAACGGCACTTACACACAGCTCATATGCGAATGAGTGTAAAAAAGAAAATAACGAACGTCTTGAATTTTTGGGCGATTCTGTTTTGAGTGTTATAATCAGTGACTATATATTCAGACGTTTGCCGAATGTTGACGAGGGTTGGCTTTCAAAATATCGTGCAACGCTTGTCTGCGAACAGTCGCTTAACGAAATATCTAAGAAAATTTCGCTTAGTAAATTTATATTGCTTGGTAAGGGTGAAGAAATGACAGGCGGACGTCAGAGAGCGTCTATCGTTTCAGACGCATTTGAGGCAGTTTTGGCGGCAATTTATCTTGACGGCGGTATGGAAACGGCAAGAAAATGGGTAATTGACCTTATGCGTGATTCGATTAACGAAGTTGTGACAGGTCACGGATATGCCGACTATAAAACAATGTTACAAGAGGCACTTCAAAAAGGTACACAGGGCAAAGTCACATACAGAACAATCGGTGAATCTGGTTTGGATCACAACAAAGTGTTTGAAGTTGAAGTGCTTGTAGATGAAGTTCCTAAAAATAAAGGAACAGGTCACAGCAAAAAAGAGGCTGAACAAAATGCGGCACATACTTTGCTTAAATCAATGGGAAAAGTACAGTGACTATGAAAACGTATAATATACCGATATTTGTACCGCACAGAGGTTGTCCGTTTGATTGCGTTTTTTGCAATCAAAAACGTATAACGGGGACACAAAAAGAAGTGACAGCTGATGATGTTCATAACATTATAGGCGAATACCTAAAAACTTTGCCGAGTGAAAACAGACGTATAGAGGCGGCGTTTTTCGGCGGTAGTTTTACCGGTATACCGATTAACGAACAAAGCGAACTTTTAGCCGCTGCGAATGAATATCTTAAAAAAGGAGATATTGACGGAATACGTCTTTCAACCAGACCCGATTATATAGATAAAGAAATACTTGATAATCTGCTTAAATACGGAGTTACAACGATTGAACTCGGTGTACAGTCTATGGACGACAGTGTTTTGAAATCATCAAACAGGGGACACACAAGAGAAGATGTCATTAATGCGGTAAAGCTGATAAAGGAATATCCGTTCACGCTTGGACTTCAGATGATGACAGGTTTGCCGGGTGATACCGATGAAAAATCGCTTTATACGGCAGACGAAATAATAAAGCTGAAACCCAATATTGTACGCATATATCCGACGCTTACCATAAAGGACACATTCCTTGAAAAAATGTATCTTACGGGTAAATATAAACCGCAGTCGGTTGATGAGGCGGTTAATCTTGCAAAACAGCTTTTATTGAAATTTGAAAAGAATAATATAACTGTTATAAGAGTCGGTTTGCAGTCAACCGATGAAATAAGCGAGAACGGTTCTGTTGTTGCAGGACCTGTACACAGCTCATTTCGTGAACTGGTCGAAAGCAGTATTTATTATGACATTATATGCGGTAAATTGAAAGATGGCTGTAAAAGAGCAGATGTTTATGTAAATCAGAGAGAGGTTTCAAAAGCAGTCGGTAATAAGCGGTGCAATATAATTAAATTAAAACAAGAGAAAAATATTGATGTAAAGATATGTACAGATGAAAATTTGGAAAAAAGAGAGGTGAGATGTACTTGCTATTAAAAAGACTTGAACTGCAAGGTTTTAAATCATTTGCCGATAAAACAATTCTTGAATTTGTTGAAGGCTCAACGGCGGTCGTAGGTCCGAACGGCAGCGGAAAAAGTAATATTTCCGACGCTATTCGTTGGGTTATCGGTGAAATGAGTGCAAAATCTCTCAGAGGTTCTAATATGCAAGATGTCATTTTTGCAGGTACAGAAACGAGAAAGCCTGTCAATTTTGCGGAAGTGAGTCTCGTACTTGATAACAGCAGTCATTTGTTTGATATAAATTATGATGAAGTTGTTGTAACAAGACGACTTTTCAGAAGTGGTGAAAGTGTGTATCAGATTAATCGCTCAAACTGTCGTTTGAAAGATATACATGAGCTGTTTATGGATACGGGTCTTGGACGTGACGGTTATTCTATTATCGGACAGGGTAATGTGTCGCAGATATTGTCAACCAAAGCCGAGGACAGAAGAAGTCTGTTTGAGGAGGCGGCAGGTATATCAAAATATAAGTACAGACGTGAAGAGGCGGAACGAAAGCTAAAGGGTGTTGAAGAAAACCTTGTAAGAATTTCCGATATAACTACTGAACTTGAAGGTCAGCGAGGACCTCTTAAACGTCAGTCGGAAAAAGCGAGAAAGTATTTGACATACTATGAAGAATATAAAGGACTTGACGTAAATTTAAGCATTATAACGATAGACAAAAACCGACTTGCCGCCAAAGAGGCAGACAGGCTTTATAACAGTGTTGAAGAAGAACTTGCCGAGCTCAGAGCAACGGAATCGGAAACAGAACAAAAAATCACATCGCTTTATAATGAAAGTGAACAAGCCGATACCGAAATAGCGGAACAGAACAAACTTCTTCGTGAGGCTGAGTCAAAGAATATGGAAACCAAAAATCATATTTCTTTATTTGAAAACAACATAAAGAATAATGAGCTTATGCTTAAAAGAATTGATAACGAAATTCAAAGCATAAAAGATAAAAATATTGAACGCGAAAACAGTATAGAAAAGCAAAAGGCAGAGATTGAAGAAAAGAATAAAGATGCTGAAGAAATGCTTACTGCGTTCGATTCTATGAAAGAGGAACAGGATGAAATTGCAAAGCAGAAAGATACTCTTTCAAAAGAAATCGACAGTCTGCAGGGCGATATTATCGAAAAGCAGAATTTGATTGCGACAAAGCGTGCACAAATAAACGGTGTTGAAAATTTGAGGAGCAGTTTTATAGAACGACGAGAAGTGGTTGAAACCGAAATAAAGACCTTTAACGAGGGCGTTTCAAACACAAAACAGGAGATAGAAAACTGCAAAAAGGAAATATCGGAAAAGTCTGAAAAGTGCGGCAAAATGAAAGAAACCATAAACCGCCATAACGAAAACATAAATAAGTTAAAATCCGAAAACGATAAACTTACATCAAGTCTTAACAATATGAATGTCGAGTATAATTCAAAATCTTCAAAGAAGAAAATTCTTGAGGGTATGGAAAACGATTATGCCGGATATTCAAAGAGCGTAAAGGCGGTGCTTAAAGCCGAAGAACTGAAAAAAATCAGAATTTACGGTACTGTATCGGGACTTGTGGACGTAAAAAAGGAATACGTTACGGCTATTGAAATCGCACTTGGCGGAGCGTTGCAGAATATTATAGTAGAGAGCGAAGAGGACGCAAAGACGGCGATTAATTATCTTCGCAGAAATAATGCAGGTCGTGCAACATTTTTGCCGGTGTCGGCTGTAAAAGGAAGAGAACTTGATAATGTTGGCGAAATAAGTAAGCAAAAAGGCTTTATCGGACTTGGAAGTAAACTTATAAAGTATAACAGTAAGTACGACGGTATTATAAAAAGCTTGCTCGGCAGAGTTGTTGTGGTTGATAATGTAGATAATGCCATTGCTATGAGCCGACATTTCGGATACAAATTCAGAGTTGTAACACTTGAGGGCGAAATATTGAACGCAGGCGGTTCGATGTCGGGCGGTAGTGTAAATAAGCAAAGTGGATTTTTGTCGAGAGCTACTGAAATAAAAACGCTTACATCGGAATTAAACGATTTGTCAGTTAAAATAAAAGAGTTTGGTGACAAAAAACAGCAGATTGAAAATGATATGAGAACTATAAATAATCAGTTGTCGTCATATGTTCCGCTTGTGAGAGAGTATGAGGACGAGATACTTCGTCTGGAAAATACGCAAAAACATCTTGAAGAAAAGATTGAATCGGGAAGTAATACAGAGAAAAACTATAAAGCAGAGCTTGAACAGATTGAAAAGCAACTGTCGGAATCTTCGGATGATATTGCCGAGCTTTTGCAGAATGTCAGAAATCTTGAAAAGGAAAGTAATGACTTACAGAGCAAAGCGGAAAAACGGAATGAAGAATTTAATCGAATTTCAGAGGAAAAAGACGAGAAGTCACAAAGCTTGATGGATAACACAATGAAGCTTGCAGATATGCAAAGGGACATTAAAGTTATCGAAAAAGATATTGAAACAAAGAAGAATGATATTGCAAATTCCGTAAAAGATATAGCACAAAAAGAGCAGGATAAAACAAGAATATGTGCTGAAAACGAAAGTTTAAAACAGCAGATTGAGGACAAAAACAAGCTGACGGAAGAAATCGCAAAGAGTACGGCGGATATAAATGATTATATCGAGAGTATTCAGAAGAAGAAAAGCGATATTTCAACGTCACTTCAAAATATCCAAAATTCAAATAAGGATTTAACGGATAAATTGCTGAACTTGCAACAGGAACTTTCAAGACTTGAAAACAGACGTGAAAAACTCAATAACGATATTGAAAATATTATAGGCAGATTGTGGGAGGACTACGAACTGACTTATAACAGTGCGTGCGAAATTAAGACAGAAGTTGAAAATGAGAAAGAATCGTTTGCAAGGTTGTCGGAATTGAAGTCGCAGATAAAATCACTCGGCAGTGTAAACGTCGATTCTATCGAAGAATATAAAGCGGTAGAGGAGAGGTTTGTGTTCTTGACAGAGCAAAAGAGCGATCTTGAAAAGTCGAAAAACGAACTTAACGGAATAATAGAGTCAATGGAAGAATTGATGAAAGAGCATTTCGGGAAACAATTTCAGGAAATCAATGAGAGTTTTAGTCTGGTGTTCAGTGAACTTTTCGGAGGCGGTAAAGGTGAATTGACTTTGTCTGACCCAAGCAATGTTCTTGAAAGCGGTATTGAAATTATCGCACAGCTTCCGGGTAAAGGTTCGCAGAATATCAATCTGTATTCGGGCGGTGAAAAGTCGTTTATTGCTATTGCACTTCTGTTTGCAATACTTCGAGTAAAGCCGGCTCCGTTCTGTATTTTGGACGAGATTGACGCGGCACTTGACGATGTAAACGTTTCGAGATTTGCAACATATTTAAAAAATTATATTGAACAGACACAATTCATTGTTATCACTCACAGACGTGGTACAATGGAGGCGGCAAATATTTTATACGGCGTAACAATGCAGGAAAAAGGCGTTTCTAAGTTGTTGTCACTTCATATAGATGATGTCGCAGACGATATGGTCAGTTAGGAGTAGTATATGGGATTCTTTGATAAGTTAAAAAACGGTTTGACAAAAACCCGTGAATCAATCGCAAAACAAGTTAATAATGTATTCAGTGTGTTCGTAAAAGTTGACGACGAACTTTTTGAAAATCTTGAAGAGGCACTTATTATGGCAGATATAGGTGTAGAAACTTCAACATACATTATTGAAAAACTTCGTGATAATGTTAAACACAAGCATATCACAGACGGAAACCTTGTAAAAGAGGAATTAAAGAGCATAATAAGCGAAATACTCAGTGCGCTTGATACAACGGTGAATACGTCAACAACACCGTCTGTTATTTTGGTGATTGGCGTAAACGGTGTCGGAAAAACAACAAGTATCGGAAAAATCGCATCACATTATAAGTCGATGGGTAAAAAGGTACTTCTTGCGGCGGCTGACACATTCAGAGCGGCGGCGATAGACCAGCTTGACATATGGGCGCAGAGAAGCGGTTGTGATATAATCAAGCACCAAGAAAACAGTGATCCGGCGGCAGTTGTGTTTGACGCTTGTACGGCGGCAAAGGCGCGTGGTGCTGATATTCTTATATGTGATACAGCCGGCAGACTTCATAATAAGAAAAATCTTATGGCGGAGCTTGCGAAGATTAACCGTGTAATTGAACGTGAACTGCCTGATTCGGCAAGAGAAACATTGCTTGTCCTTGACGCGACAACAGGTCAAAATGCGGTAAGTCAGGCAAAATTATTCTCCGAGGCGGCGGATATTACGGGAATTATCCTTACAAAGCTTGACGGTACGGCAAAAGGCGGTATTGTAATATCAATAGCAAAAGAACAGAATGTTCCGGTTAAATTTGTCGGCGTCGGTGAAGGTATCGACGACTTGCAGGAATTTAACAGCGATGATTTTGCAAAGGCTATATTTGAAGAATAAATAATATAAACTCTGACAGTCAAAAAAATGGCGGTCAGAGTTTTTTTGTACAGTTTTTTGGACATAGGTGAATGTATAATTTAAGTAGAAAAGGAGATGGGAGAAATGAAAAATTCGGTTTTAGTCACAATAACGGGACTTGCTCATTATTACGGAACGAAGCCGTTCAAAGTCGGAGCGGTAATAAAATTGAAAAAGGAATATGATAACAAATATGATGACGAGGCGATAAGAGCACAACTGCCGTATATCGGTACAGTCGGTTACATCGCAAACAGTACATATACGGTTTATTCTGGTACATACAGTGCGGGACGTTTATATGATAAAATAGGCGAATGTGCGTGTGCGAAAATTATTTTAATAACACATTCAAGCGCTGTTGCGGAAGTAATAGAGGGCTGTCCGTCAGAGAATATGGGCGAATGTGTATTTGAATAAAAATAAAAAAGTTATCCATAAAGGATAACTTTTTTTGTGGCTGCGGATCCAGGATTCGAACCCGGACAGAACGAGTCAGAGTCGTTAGTGCTACCTTTACACAAATCCGCAACGATAACTGACAAATGATATAATACCATATAATCTAACTTTTGTCAACAGTTTTTTTAAAAAGTTTTCACGGATTTTCCCCTCACTGTCGGCAGCCCTTGTAATTCATGCCTTTTAGCGTGCAAAACCCGTTCCCAGAGACAGAAGAATATTGTTTTCATACAGTTCTTTCAGAAATGCGCTCTGATTTATATAGGAAACAATCACTCTCCCCGTCTCTCCCGTACTGCAAAGGGCAACAATGTAAAACGCAATCCAGACGATGAGAAGCCCCTCCATCAGCCCCGCTAACATTCCCGTGAAACGGTTCACGCCTTTTAATATCGGAATATGCGATACAATTCCAAGCAGCGCCGAGATCACATGCACCAGAATCCATGAGAGAATCAGCACCGTCACAAACGCAATTCCCTGCACGATAAATCCTGCCAGGCTCTGCGCGATCCCTGCATATACCCCGGTCTCCGCAAGCACAGTGTCCGCTGCGCCGGAAGCCCCCGAAACGATCTGCGCCATCACAGATTCCGGAAGATCCAGCCCCAGTTCCCCGGCTTCTCCGTACTGTTCCACTGCGCCTTCTTCCATCTTTCCCTGCGCCGCACGCCGCACAGATTCCTCACACGCAGCTTCTATTTTTTCGTAAATAGTTGTATTCTCCTGTATCCACTGGCTGACATGCGGCGTTGCCCACGAGACAAACACCAGCACAATCACCCATGCGACAAGTGAAAAAACAATCCTTAAAAATCCTTTTGTGTAGCCGTAGATTGCACAGCACACCAACACCAGGAGGACAAGCATCAATACCCAGTTCATAATCTCCTCCTTATTTTAATCTGATCCGCTGTGTCGTATCTTTGAGCACAAGCGTGTAGTTCAATTTCAATTTTCCCGGTATAATCTCAAAAAGCTCCTCTTCAAACTCATGGTGGAACTTATAAACACCATGCACCGTATAGATGTCGCAGACATTTGCGTTCCGGATACAGATCTCATTATTGGTCAAAAATTCGATACTGCTGTAGTCCAGACCGAAATCCTTTTCCATGACCAGTTTTCCGTTTTCATCATACACCGCCAAATGATTGGTCACCGCCTCATCCTCATTGCCGGTCACGATTCCGATATAGTGCTCATTGTAAAAAATACTTTTTGTCTTCTCATCCATCGGGATCTCCGCGATTGCCTGCGGCTTCTGCGCGCCCTCAAAGATCACTGCTTTCGTATCGCCGAACGCAACCATCCGGTCGTTGGAGGTAAACTCCATCTCCGGGATGACCATGTCATCGTAATTGTTCACACCCACGCAGTGATCGATTTCGTTCTGCCCAACCGTGCCATAATTGTAAAACGCAATTGTGCTCTTGACGCTTCCTTCATTGATATTGATCATGGATACCGCCAGCTTTACCGCATCATTGGAAAGCGCAATAGCGATCGGATATCCCCCGTTCTGACCGTGGATCTCCCCTTCCGCCAGGCTGTTGCCCTCTCTGTCATACAGCGCAAGATACGCCGCCTTGTCTTTTTTCATCAGAACCGCAACCGTCCCCTGCTCTGCCACGCATACCTGCTGAATCTGCATGGTTGTCTCAATGCTTCCCACAAGCTTTGTCGGTGTTAAGATATAAATTTTTGTCCCGCCCTTGTCGTAGATGCTCAGATAATTTCCGCAGGTATCCAGCTTCGGCGACGACATCTCATATGTCTGGTTCCAGATCAGTTCATTCGCGGCATCCAGATAAAATGCCCCGTCATTGCTGTATTTTAAAATATTTCCCTGAAATTCCGTAAAATGTGTCGCATCCGTATCCGACCGCTCCGCGGTTGACATAATGTCATAGTTCTCATAATGGCGGAGCGCCATGTAGAGTCCCAGACCGGTCAGCACCAGAAGAATGACCGCCGTCACAATCACGGTGCGGCGCAGGACCTTTCTGCGATGTTCCTTTATTTTACGGTTATATTCCTCCATATCGGTATCCCCTACCGTATGAAATCCACTTTTGTTTTTTTCTGCCATACTTCCTCGTTCCTATGTTGTCTATGCTTTCACTGATTATGAATATTATAGCATGTGTGTATTCCCGTTTCACTATTTTTTTAATTCGGCAGAATCAGACGCTGACCGGCGTAAATGGCATTTTCATCCTCAATGCCGTTGACCTCGCAGAGCTTGTCCAGCATTGCCGTCGTCTGATATATTTTCCGGCAGATTCCCACAAGACTGTCTCCCTTCTGCACATCATAATATCCCTGCGACAGATACATCTGCGCCTCGGTCTGCACTGCTGCCGCCTGCACATTCTCCGCCGATGAGTTTCCGGCAGCTGTCGTCGTGCCCTGGGTCTGTACCGCCGCCGGGTCCCCGTCCGTGGCTGGCGTGCTCTGCGTCTGCGCCTCCACCGACGTGCCCGCTGCGTCTGCGCATGCCTGTCCACCGGCTGCCGCCGTATCCCCCGCAGTTTCCGATCCCGCTACAGTTCCTGCTGCTGCATTTGCCGTTGCATTTTCCGCTGGCTCTGCTGTCCCCTGCGCTCCCTGCGCCGTCTCCGCCTGCTGTGCTGTAACATCTTCCTGCATTCCTGCCGCTTCCGCAGACAGTTCCTGTTTTTCGACATTCCCCATCACTGTCTCTACCTCCACAGACGGCATCCGTTCCGTCTCTTCCGTCTCCGTGTCCGCCGTCTCCGCTTCTGTCACATACCGGGTTCCCTTCATCTGCGCGAGCGTCTGTTCCATATCCACCATCTTTTCATGATTCAGATATGCGGTCACACCAAGCACGCACACAACCGCCCCCAGCAAAACTGTAGCTGCATACGCGGGTCTTTCCCGGGTCTCCTGCCGCCCGGCTTCCTGTTGTATCCTCCTGCGGTAAAGACCTCGGTATATTCCTGCACTTTCATTATCGTCCGACGTTTTTTCCATGTCTGCCGGTGCTTCCCGCTCCCCGGCGCTTACTGGCACTGCCGGTTTTGGCTTCTCTTCCCCTTCCACATCCATTTCCCGGTAAAATTCTTTTTCCTCTTTTTTCCAGAGGTCGTTCTCCTCTGGCATCTGCCTGTGCTGGTAATAAATGTAAAATCCATCTCTTCTGTACAAGTGCCCGTTCCGGCTGCCGTAGACCGCCTCCTCACATTCCAGGCTGTCCATCAGAAAAAGAATCTGGCGCTTTCCACCGAAATTCCGTTGATGCAGCGCCTCCAGATGCGCCGTCATATTGGGGAGCTGTCCCTTGATATCCAGCGCCCATCCTACAATCACGAACGGATCATGCTCCGGCTTTAACTGCTTATATATGTACGCCCACGTGTGATCGTCCCAGACCGGAATATCCCGGTCAAACAGGATTTCATTCAACGGAATAACCGCTTCCACAAACGTGCACTCTCTGCCCATGCAGTTCTCAAATTTTCCCAGCAGCACATATGCCGTTTTTTCTTCCACGCCGCCATGCGGATGCATTCTGCGGTACACGGTATCTTCCACATAAATCCGTTCCCCTGCATCCGGCGACCCGATCTGTTTGATTTCTCTTGGCAGTTCCCTCTGTACCTTTTCTTCCGTCTGTTCCTGGTGAATAATCTCTATCATGCCACACGATTCCCCTTTCCGCATCCGGCTGCGTATCCGCGCAATACGCGCACATGGATTTTACAACCTTTTCTCGGGGAAATCGTACCACAAGCCCTCTGCATATTTTGAAATATTATGGGCTTGTCCGAAAAAATGTTTCGACAGCCTTCCGTCTCTTCTGCCAAAACGTTTCCCGGCATTACAAAAGCCGCGGGGAAGCTACAATCCCCGCGGCCTTATCTGCGTTTTTCTCTAATTCTGTTTTACAAACGCCTTTACTTTCTCGTAGATGCTCTGTGCATCCAGTCCATACTTTTGAATCAGTTCCAGAGCCGGACCGGACTCTCCGAACACATCGTTGATACCGATCTTCATGACTTTCGTCGGCTGCTTCTCAGAAAGGATGTCGCATACGGCACTTCCCAGTCCGCCGATCACGGAATGTTCCTCGATCGTTACCACTTTTCCGGTCTTCGCTGCGGACGCAAGTACCAGCTCCTCATCCAGCGGCTTGATCGTATGGATGTTGATAATCTCCGCATCAATACCGTCTGCTGCCAGAAGCTTCTCCGCCTCTCTCGCCTCGTTCACACACAATCCTGTTGCAAATACCGAGACATCTTTTCCCTCTTTTAACACAATTCCCTTGCCGATCTCAAACCGGTAGGTCGCCTCGTCATTAAATACCGGAACCGCCAGTCGTCCAAAACGCAGGTACACCGGTCCCACGTGATCGTATGCCGCATGCACTGCCGCACGCGCCTCCACATCGTCCGCAGGATTGAGCACGACCATTCCCGGGATTGCGCGCATCAAAGCCAGATCCTCCAGGCACTGATGGGTCGCTCCGTCCTCACCCACGGAGATTCCCGCATGGGTCGCTCCGATCTTCACATTGAGGTGCGGGTAACCGATCGAGTTGCGCACCTGCTCGTAATTTCTGCCCGCCGCAAACATCGCAAAAGAACTGATAAACGGAACTTTTCCGCAGGTTGCAAGACCTGCCGCGATTCCTGTCATATTCGCCTCTGCAATACCGATGTCCCAGTGGCGCTCCGGAAATGCCTTCTTAAAAATGCCGGTCTTTGTCGCACCTGCCAGATCCGCGTCCAGCACGATCAGATCTTCATGCTCTTTTCCAAGCTCTACCAGTGCGTTGCCGTAGCTCTCTCTGGTTGCAATCTTCTTTCCTAATTCTGACATAATGCTGCACCTGCCTTTTCCAGATCTTCCATTGCGATCTTATATTCATCATCGTTCGGTGCTTTTCCGTGCCAGTCAACGGCATTCTCCATGAATGAAACACCTTTTCCCTTTAATGTCTTTGCAATAATCGCCGTCGGCATTCCCTTGGTCGCCCGCGCCTCCGCAAAAGCCGCACGGATCTCGTCAAAATCATTTCCGTTGATGTTGATCGTATGGAAATTGAACGCCTCGAACTTTTTGTCGATCGGGTACGGGGAACATACTGTATCGATGGAACCGTCAATCTGAAGGTTGTTGTTATCCACGATCACCACCAGATTATCCAGCTTCTTAAAGCCTGCCCACATGGCAGCCTCCCAGATCTGTCCCTCCTGGATCTCTCCGTCACCGCAAAGTGCATATACACGGTAATCTTTCTTATCAAACTTTCCTGCCGCAGCCATTCCCACTGCCACCGAGAGCCCCTGTCCCAGAGAACCGCTCGACATATCCACGCCCGGAATATGCTTCATATCCGGATGTCCCTGCAGATATGATCCTGTGTGGCGCAGCGTCACCAGATCCTCCTTAGGGAAAAATCCACGCTCTGCAAGCGCAGCGTAAAGTCCGGGTGCCGTGTGTCCCTTGGACAACACAAACCGGTCACGATCCGCCATCTTCGGATTCTTCGGATCAATGTTCAGCTCCTCAAAGTACAGATATGTGAAAATATCTGCCGCCGAGAGCGATCCGCCCGGGTGTCCCGCTTTTGCACTGTGCACCGCTGTTACAATGCTTTTGCGAATTTCATTTGCTGTCTTTTGAAGTTCCAGATTCGTCATGTCGTGTCATGGTCCTTTCTTATATCTGATTGTCATCCGCCCGCCCCAGATGCCGGACAGTTGCATCCTTTTCTCATGCGGTCACTACAGTTCCGTGCGCCCCTCAAGCGCGCGCAGAAGCGTCACCTCATCAATATATTCCAGATCGCCGCCCACCGGCACACCGCTCGCAATCCGCGTAACTTTTATACCGGTCGGTTTGATCAGTTTGCTGATATACATTGCCGTCGTCTCCCCCTCCAGGCTGGAATTCGTCGCAATGATGACCTCATCCACATCCTTTTGCAGGCGCTGCATCAGTTCTTTGAGTTTGATGTCCCCCGGCCCGATTCCGAGCATGGGTGAGATCGCGCCGTGCAGCACATGATATACCCCGTCATACTTCTGTGTCTTCTCGTATGCCGCGAGATCCCTCGTGTTCTCCACCACCATAATGACCTTATGGTTCCTGGAACTGTCGCTGCAGATCGGACAGATTTCCTCATCTGTCAGCGTAAAACATTCCTTGCAATACCGCACATTCTGCTTTGCGTCCAAAATCGCAGAAGAAAGCTCCTCCACCTGCTCCTTTGGCATATTCAGGATATGAAATGCCAGACGCTGTGCAGACTTCGTGCCGATTCCCGGCAGGGCAGATAATTCCTGTATTAACTTGCTGATCTGTCTGCTATAGTATTCCATTCTCTCCCTCAAACTTCCTGTCAACACTGCCGGGCTTTCCCTGCAGCCTTATATATATTACTTGATAACGCCGCATTTTACAAGGCGGTTTTGATTTTTCTTCCTCTGGTATGCTATACTGGATTTATTCACAGAATGTAGGAAAAGAAACGGAGATTACCATGAAAGAAACGATTGCAACCATCCCTTTGATGAATGCCTTCCACGCAGACGACGAATGCCCTTTCTGCTACCTGGAACGCGAGGCCGAGCAGCATGCCATCTCCTTCATCCTCGGCTCTGCCTATATGGAGGATGATATCCGTGCCAAAACAGACGCCACCGGTTTCTGCCGCCACCACTTCAAGATGATGTACGACTACGGCAACCGGCTCGGCAACGCCCTGATCTTAAGCACACACTTAAAAAAGCTGAACCAGGAGCTCGGCGATGAGCTGGCACATTTTACGCCCGGCAAATCCAGCTTTATCAAACGCATGAAGCACACGGATGTCTCATCCGGGAATGCGCCCAAAACGCCTCTCGGCGCATGGATCGCCGCTAAGACCACCGACTGCTATGTCTGCGACCATTTCCATCAGATCTACGGCCGTTATCTGGATACTTTTTTCGACCTGTATAAGAAAAATGAGGAATTCCGCGCACTTTTTGAAAAAAGCAGGGGATTCTGCCTGCCGCACTTCGGCGACCTGATCGAGGCAGCCGAGGACAAGCTGACCGATGACGAGAAAAAAGAGTTTTATCCCAAAGCCTTCTCGATGATGCAGGACAATCTCGACCGGCTCCAAAAAGAAGTGTCCTGGTTTGTCGAGAAAAACGACTACCGCAACAAGGACAAGGACTGGGGCACCTCCGCCGACAGCATCCAGCGCGGCATGCAGAAGTGCGCCGGCGGCTATCCCGCCGACGAGGTATTCAAGGCAAAGCTCTGAGCACCATGTGCCCCCACGCAGGTTGCTCTTGTTTCATGGCACTGCCGCATCAGATAGACATTGCCGTCTGCTGATAAGCAATGTGATGAGAAGATCACGACTTTTGCTTTCAGGCAGAATGCATATGGAAATTCTGTTCAAAAAATGTGGCATTTCTAACTAGCCGTTTTTTGCATCTGCGATGATCCGTGTCTTTCCAAGTTTTGAGCAATCCTAGGGTCATGTCCGCACCCCGGAAGACAATTTGTAGGACATGCACCCGTCGGATGGTCAAAACGTGGCAAGAGACACGGAATCAGATGCAAAAATTGGCAGGAAGAAATGCTCCCATTTTTCTCCAACGAATGTTCCATATGCCTTCCTGCCTGAAATCTGAATTTCGTTCCTCGTAATATTGCTTATCAGCAGACGGTATTTACCCGCTAAAGCTGCAGTGACATAAAACAAAACTGCACCCGTACAGCGCGATCGCCACACAGGTGCAGTTATAAATTCTATTAGAATGGCATTCCGCCAAGTCCGCCCATGCCGCCGGTAATCTTTGCCATGGAACTCTGGGAAAATTCGTCTAACTGACGGTAGGCCTCGTTTGTCGCCGCCATGATCAGATCCTCCAGCATCTCGATGTCATCCGGATCCACAACCTCCGGGGAAAGCTTTACTTTCGTTATCTCATGCTTGCCGGATACCGTCACTTCCACAGCTCCGCCGCCCGCTGCCGCAGTCACTTCCTTCTCTTCTAACTCCTTCTGAGCCTCTTCCATCTGGCGCTGCATCTTCTGCGCCTGCTTCATAAGGTTATTCATATTACCCGGCATACCGCCCGGGAATCCACCTCTTTTTGCCATCTCTGCTTCCTCCTGCTTTTCTCTTAGGGCTGTTCCATCTATCATAATATAAATTGTGTGATTCGTCCAGCTTTAAAAATCCTCTTCCTCGATGTCCATCTGGATGAGCGCGCCCAGATCCGGATAGACCTCGTCACTGGCATGCCCCGTGTCGTTTAACTTCACCAGAATCGCAACCTCTTTGCCGATCCGGTCCGCCGCTGCCGCTTTTAATGCGTCCTGACAATCCGAACGGTTCTGCTCGACGTACTCGTAAGCGTTTTTGTCATCGAACACCAGCATCAATTCCCCGTTCGGTCCGAGCGACCGGGTCGCCATCTTAAGATACGTCTTTGTCACGCCGGTAAGCTGCGATAAGATGCCGCCCCAGTTTGTCAGCACCTGCTTCACATCCTCCGGAATCGCCTTGGGCAGTTCTGCCTTGGGCAGCGAGCCTCCCTGTGCCCCCTGCGCGCTTCCACCTACGCCCTGCCTGGCACTCCCCGGTGCCGCCATCACAACGCCTTTTTCCAGTTTCTTCTCCAGGCTGTCGATGCGGTCCACCAGGGACGTGTAATCTTTTTCCATTTCAGGTTTACATAACTTAATTACTGCAATTTCAATCAGAATCCGCTTCTGGCTGGCATATTTGATCTGGCTGCCAAGCTCCGAGAAAATGCGGATATAGCGCATCAGAATATCGGCGTCCACCATAGACGCCTCTTCTTTCAGGAGCGCCAGATTTTCCGAAGAGATGTCAAGCACATCCTCCATATCGTCCGAGCTCTGCACCAGCATCAGATTGCGCAGATACCATGTGAAATCCGTGACAAACTGCCCTAACTCCCGTCCTTCGATCACGAGCGTCTCCACGGTCTGGATTGCCCCCGTGATATTTTTATCGAGGATCTGTCTGAGCAGGCGACTGAAAATCTCTGTGTCGACTGCTCCGAGCGTATCCAGCACTTTGTCGTAAGTGAGCTCCTGTCCCAGGTAAAAAGCGATACACTGATCCAGAAGGCTTAACGCGTCACGCATCGAGCCGTCTCCCGCCTTGGCGATATAGCGCAGCGCCCTGTCCTCCACCGTCACCTGCTCCGCATCCATCAGTTCCCGCAGGCGGGCAGTGATCGTGTCGATCGAGATTCTGCGGAAATCATAGCGCTGGCACCGTGATAGAATCGTGATCGGAATCTTGTGCGCCTCGGTGGTCGCCAGAATAAAAATGACATACGCCGGCGGCTCCTCTAAGGTCTTAAGCAGTGCATTGAACGCTCCTATGGAAAGCATATGCACCTCATCGATAATGTAGACTTTGTATTTTCCTTCGGTCGGACGGTACTCCACCTCCTCGCGGATCTGGCGGATGTTGTCGACGCCGTTGTTGGAAGCCGCATCGATCTCAATCACGTTCATGGAATTGCCTGCCGCAATCGCCCTGCATGTCGGACATTCCCCGCACGGACTCCCGTCCACCGGATGCTCACAGTTGACCGCCTTCGCAAAAATCTTGGCAATCGTCGTCTTTCCCGTTCCTCTGGTTCCGCAAAATAGATAAGCATGTCCGATTCTGTCTGCTTTAATCTGATTCTTTAACGTTGTTACAATATGATCCTGTCCTTTTACATCGTCAAACTCCTGCGGACGGAATTTACGATATAATGCCTGATATGACATGCTTTTCCCTCACTTTAATCTCCAAAGCTGATTCCAATCCGCTTTGCTTCTTTTATCATCTGGTCGTTCGGATCGACCGTCTTTAATTTGCCCGCCACGTCTCCGAGCGGTACATATTTGATCTTGCCATTGACCATGGCAACCATGTTGCCGTAGTTCTCGTCCATGATCGCTTTTGCCGCCGCCGAACCGAGTCTCGTGCAGAGCACACGGTCATACGGACATGGGCTTCCGCCGCGCTGTGTGTGACCCGGTACAGTCACGCGCACCTCGACGCCGGTCTCCTTGAATATACGGTCTGCAATCTCGTAGGAAACAGACGGATATTTCCGCTTTGCCACTTTTTCCTTGTACTCTTTTTTGGAGAGCGCCGCATCCTCCTTGGAGATGGCTCCCTCGGCAACCGCAAGTATGGTAAATCCTTTTCCTGCCTTCGTGCGCTTGTTGATCGCGGCAATCACTTTCTCGATGTCGTACGGTATTTCCGGAAGCAGAATAATATCCGCGCCCCCCGCAACGCCAGCATAAAGCGTCAGCCAGCCAACTTTATGCCCCATGACCTCAACAATAAAGACGCGGTTGTGGGACGCTGCCGTCGTGTGGATACAGTCAATGCAATCTGTGGCGATATTGATGGCACTCTGAAATCCGAATGTGACGTCCGTGCCGTAAATATCGTTGTCGATCGTTTTCGGCAGATGGATAATATTTAACCCCTCTTCCCGAAGCAGGTTCGCCGTCTTCTGTGTTCCGTTTCCTCCGAGGATCACCAGACAGTCCAGGTTGAGCTTGTGGTAGGTCGCCTTCATCGCCTCCACCTTGTCCAGTCCGTTTGCATCCGGCACACGCATCTGCTTAAACGGCTGTCGCGATGATCCGAGAATCGTGCCGCCTTTCGTCAGAATACCGGAGAAATCCGCGGATGTCAGCAGCCGGTAGTCCCCGTAAATCAGACCTTTATAGCCATTCAAAAAACCATATACTTCCAATTCATCCACGTTCTCGCTGAGTCCCTTAACAACACCGCGCATGGCAGCATTCAGTGCCTGGCAGTCTCCGCCACTCGTCAACATACCGATTCTCTTCATCTGCTTCTCCTCCTGTTTCCGTCTTTTCGTACCATCCGTTCATGGTCTGTGGGTCCGCATCCGGACCGCAGTTTTTCTATATAGAATATTACCCTCTTCGACGCCATTTTGCAACTGTGTTTCACAGCACCGGCACGCCGCAGCGCCTAATAGCGCACGGAAAATGCCCGCTCCTCTTCGTTTAATTCGAGTTTCTGCCGGCTCACTCTGTCCAGATAAATATAGGAATCCTCCCTAAGGCGCGCAATGATCTCGTCGATCGCCTCCCGTCTCCCCTGCAGTTCTGCCGAGACGCTTCCATCGTACTCATTTCTGACCCATCCCGTCACATCGTAGTGTCTTGCAAGCTGTGACATCCGGTAGCGGAATCCAACGCCCTGCACGCTTCCCTCAAACCGGATTGCTTCCCGTGTCTTATTTTCCATACCTTACCCTCCTGTTATGCTATAAAAATAGTATCTCCCGAAAAAACTTATTTCAAGACTTTTCGCGAAAGCATCTTGCAAAATCAACCAGATATGATATACTAATCGAGTGTCTCACAGTAGAATCCTCTGTGATCCATTCATTCGGAGACGTATCGAAGCGGTCATAACGGGGCGCACTCGAAATGCGTTAGCCCTCCGGGGCACGCGGGTTCGAATCCCGCCGTCTCCGCTGTCACAAAACCCGGCAGAATCATAAATTGATTCTGCCGGGTTTTTCTATGTCTTTCTTTTTCCAGAACAACACTCTTTTGGGCGAAGTATTCCGCAAAGAAAAAAAGAGAAACCGCAATATACGGTCTCTCTCTTTCTTAAGCCGCCAGACGGATCGCTCCGCCTGCCGTGCCCCTGCCAAGGAATCGGAGTAACAGGATTTGAACCTGCGACCTCACGGCCCCCAGCCGTGCGCGCTACCAAACTACGCCATACTCCGTTTCAGATGAATGGATTCATTATATCATATTTTTTGTAATTTTTGAAGCCCTTTTTTAACCGCGTCACCACACGCCCGCATTCCGGTCTGCCCGGATCTGATCCGCAACCATCTGCGCAATCAGCGCATATCCTTCCTCGGTCGGGTGAATTCCATCCACGAAATATTCCGGGTGATCCTGCGTCAGCGCGTAGAGATCCAGCGTTCCGCAGCCCGATTGCTCCGCGATGTCCGGCACAAGGTTCCGGATCTCTCCTCCGATCACATCATTGTTGATCCCGTATAGGATCTCTCCCTCCTCCGCAGGAAATGCTTCCGGCGGTGCCATCAGATACAGATACGGATGTCCCGGCAGATTGTGAAGTTCGTCAATCAATGCAAGATACTGTTCCTCATACCTCTCTGCATCCCAGTATTTCTGTTTGGAATCGTTGGTTCCCAGCATAATAATCACCACATCCGGGGACTGCGCCTCTATCACGTTCAGATACCCCATGTTGCGGTAGCTTTTCCGGGAAAGATCCTGCAGGGTTGCTCCTCTCACGCCGTAATTGAAAATGAGGTATCGCGGCCCAAGCCGGATTCCTAGCTGCGCCGGATACGACTTCGTCAGCCGTTCCTCATCCTCCAGACCGCTGCCGTATGTGATACTGTCCCCAATACAGTATATGATCTCTGTTTTTTCGTATTCCTTTTCCCGGATGTTCTGTGCGTCTGTCAAAACAACTGCTGCCGTCAGGAAAAATGTCAGCAATACCGCGCGCACACGCCTGATCCGGCAGTAAATTTTCTCATTCATACTCTTATTCCATTCCACTTTTTCTCCACTATCATACCACCTTTACGGCATTTTTTACACATAAAAAGCTCTCCGGATGCTCATACTTTTTCTGAAGTATGAAAAAGTGAGGTAATCTTATGGCATCTTATGTATCTCCCGAGATCCGCGACCGGTTTGATACCCTGTCTGCTGATCTGAAAAATCTGATTCTGGAACGGAATGTCTGTCTCAACAACATGTATGACCTGATTCATGTTCTTGAGGATATTGTCGCAGAAGGGGAAGCCGAATAACGGCTTCCCCTTCTGCATGCCATCCGCAAACTTATCCTGCCGGATGTCTCTTTTCTTCCCCGGTCTTCCTCTTTGTCTCAAGAAAACGTCTTTTATATTTAACTGCTGCATAATCGCTGATGCGCTTCTGATAAACCATATCAGAAACTCCGCCAACCATACCGACCACCGGCAGTCCCTGCACGAATTTCAGATACAGCAGTTCTCCCGCCAGTGCATCCGATGTGCGCCGGATCTGCTCGTTTCTGGAAATGGAAAACGTACGCTCCTCACGCATCCACAGATTCAGCTCCATATTGTTCTGGGCAAGCTGCTCGCCGTGCGACAATGCCGTCTCGATCAACTTTAATATGAAGATCTGCTCCTCCTGCGTGTCATACGTGTATCCGTAGCTGAGTGCGACCTCGTAGATACTTTTCAGCAAAACACCGAGGAACAGCGGTATATCCGGCAGACCCAGACCGAAAAATCCCATGCCAACACCTTCCACCGCCGATACCGCCAGATTCAGGTTCCGGCTGGCACCCGCCTCTCTCCCGAATGCCCGCAGGGCATGTCTCGTGTCGCGCACCTCTGCGGCGTAAGCATTGATCTTATAATTCTGCTCCTTTTTCTCCTTCTGACAGGTCTTCTCTATCACCGGCGTTCCCTTGTCAAAGATCAGTTCAAACGCTTTGTAAAAAGCGGTGTGCAGAGTCGCCTCCAGCTTCTGTGGCACATAGCGCGTGATCTTCTCCTGCCAGCCCGCCGTCCGCGCCGGCATGGCATGGCGCAGAAAGCGCTCCTCTGCCTTGACAACCGCTGCCCATTCTTTTTCGACCGGATTCTGTTTCTCTCTCATCGCCCGCGCCTCCCCTTATGCTTCCAGTGTACGGTTCATGATCTCCATTTTCTCCTCCGCCTCGTAGATGAGCCGGCTGCATTCCTTTAGTTCTTCGGAGAAATTCTCCGTCTCCGTCTGATACAGACACTTATACTTGATGTCATGCTCCAGGCTTGCCCACAGATCCATCGCCAGCGTGCGGATCTGCAGTTCCACCGGCACCAGCTGCTTCTTGTTCATAAAATATACCGGCACCCGGATGACCATGTGAAGACTCCGGTAACCGTTCTCCTTCGGCGTCTCTATGTAATCCTTGATCTGCATAATCATAACATCATCCTGCGCCATCAGACGGTCGCGGATCAGATAGACGTCCTTGATATAAGAGCAGACAACACGGATTCCCGCGATGTCGTAGATGTTGTTGCAGGCAGCCGACAGCGTCAGATCCAGATCCTTCTTCTGGAGCTTGCCCAGAATACTCTTCGCCGACTTCAGGCGGGTGTCAATATGGTGGATCGGACAGCGCAGCTTCCGGTACTTGAACTCGTCCTCTATTATCTCAAGCCTTGCCGTCGTTGCACACATCGCCGCATTGTACATGCGCAGGATCGGATCGATCGTCTGTGAAAACTGGTCCTTCATACCTGCGATCCGCTCCATGCTGTCATCCATCGCCGCACGCATCGGCACCAGATCCCGCACTGCAATCACATTCTCCTGTGCGGTCACCTCTTCGATTTCTATTTCCTGCTGCTTCCCCTGTTCCTCCAATTTATAAAAACCTCCATTGTCTGTTTTCCATCATCAGGTATTATTATATCAGACATTCATGAACCCGCCGTTAAATCCCCATAAAATATTTATTAAATCTTCTGCAACACCAAAAACGGACGTACTTCCCGCCGGGAAGTACGTCCGTTTTATGTTACAATTCGATGCCGCAGCCCTGCATGAGCTCGCGGGCGCTGTCAAGTGAATCCACGCCATGCAGATTCTTGATCGGCGCAAACTCCCGCTTTCTGTCGACCTCGTAAGGAACGCAGTCCGCCATCATGTGCACCATATCCAGAACAAGCGTCTCAAACTTGTATCCGTTCGGTGCATCCGGCTTCACCAGACTGCCGGACTCGTCCATATACGGAATCTTCTTCTCTACCACATGGATCGGCATATGTGCATCTGCAATCTCCTCCAGACGCTTCTCGGAGAAAACGTAATTCAGAATCACACCAAATCCATAGAGCAGGTCGCCGTTTGCTTTCCGTGCAGTCGCCATCTCTTCCGTCATCTCGTAATACTCCGCGATCGACGGCTTGCCGTCCTCGGTACAGAGTACCCCCACCTTTTCATCCGGCGCTGCCTTTCTGACAACCTTCGCGCCGCTCTCGCAGCCGTAGGCAATCGTCGCACCGATGAACAGCGGGTCTGCGATTCTCTGCAGGCAGTTATCCACCGCAAATACATTGATCCACTCAATTCCGTGGGAACGGATATCGGAAAGCAGCCCTGCATTCACCATGGAGCCGAACCAGCCGCCATTGCCGTTCGGAGACATGGCAACCCTGGTGCGGGATTCCATATATACGCGCCCCTGATGATCACATGCAGGTTCCATCTCCTGCACGAAAAATTTCACATACTCCTTCGGGTAGCCAAAGAAACTGTGCTCCTCAAAAAATGCCTGCGTGTCGTCATGGTTAATGTTGCTTGTCATGATATAAAGCGGAACATAAGCGCCAGCTTCATCCGTTACGTCCATCAGATTACGGATAAGCTGCTGAAACAAAAACAGCTCCCGGTGGATTCCGATATTGAGTGTTCCCTTCGGTCTGTCCAGTCCGAGACGCGTTCCCTGTCCCCCCGCCAGAAGAACCGCTCCGACTTTTCCTTCCTGAATCGCCTTTATGCCAAGTTCTAAAAACTCGTCCTTACGTCGTGCAATCTCCTCCACCTCAACCGCCTCAAGCGGTGCGAACACGCCTCGCTCATTCACCGTTTCCTTGCGCTCAATCTGTTCTAATACAGACCAGTCGATCGCCTCCAGCTGTGCCTTCAGCGCCTCATTCTCCGCCTCTGAATTCATCTCCATGGCAGCACGGATATAGCACTGCTTTTCCTCTTCCCAAATCTTCATAAAAAACTTTCTCCTTCCTGATATCAATTAAATCCGCGGAATCCCTTGCCGATAATCTCACTGCTGTTCGTGATGGCAATAAATGCCGTCGGCTGATGGATACGGATATAATTTCGTAATTCTACCGCCTGGGAGCGCTTCATAATAGTGATAATGATCGTCTTCTGGTTGTGCTCATATGCCCCCTCGGCTTTATAGATCGTCGCACTGCGGTGCAGCTCATTCGTGATAAAATCACAGATGGGCTCCGGATCATTGCAGATGATCGTAAAATACTTGCACAGGTTGATACTCTCAATGACATTGTCCACAACAAGCGACTTTGCCAGAAGTCCGCAGAGCGAACAAAGTCCCGTCTGTGCATCAAACACAAAACACGAAGCTATGACAATCCCCAGATCCACCAGAAACAGCGCGCCTCCGATGTTCAGCTTCGTATACTTTTTAAGGATCATGGCGATAATATCCGTACCGCCTCCGGAGGCTCCGATATTGAACATAATCGCCGCACTGAACGCCGGCAGCACAATTGCATACATCAGTTCCAGTACCGGCTGCGTCGTCAGCGGATGCTCCATCGGAAACCACACTTCCGCAAGGCTTAGCCCCACAGACATCAGCACGCTCACATACACGGTGCGGATACCAAAACTTTTCCCGAGGAAAATAAATCCTACCACCAGCAGCGCCATATTGATGATAAATGTGATATTTCCCGGAGTTGCCGGCATAATAGCACTTAAGACCACCGCGATACCCGTGACTCCTCCAAACGAAAAATTATTCGGGAACTTGAACACATAAACACCCACCACCAGAATCAGCGTGGCAACCGTCAGGATCGCATACTCCTCCAGTGTGCGTTTTACTTTTCCCATATTCTTGTACATTTCTTCAAAATCCTCATCATCTGAACGTATTTCACAGATATTCTACCGTATTTCCTGCAAAAATGAAACTCTATTATCAAAAAATAAGAAAATATTAGGAATCAATTCCCTTGCGGCATCATACCACGCGCTTTTCCAGCCACTTCCCGCGCCGGTAGCGGATCAGGAAAAGCAGCGTGCGGAACCCCCAGTCCACATACATGCCGATCCAGACACCGAGCACGCCAAGTCCCATCGTTCCCGCAAAAAAGTAACTGCTTGCCACACGGAAGACCCACATGGAAAAAACGCTGACCTCCATCGTGTACTTTGCATCCCCTGCGGCGCGCAGCACATTCGGAAGGGTAAAGCTGAGTGGCCAGATCAGCGCCGCGCAGATTGCGAAACTTACCAGAAGCTGTGTGGCAATCCGTGCCGCTTCCGCCGATAGCGCGAAGCAGGCAATGATTGGTTTTACAAGTGCAAACAGTGCCAGATCCGCCAGCACCATTCCCGCATAAGCCAGACCAAGCAGACGCTTGCTGTAGTATTTCGCCTGTTCTTTTTCCCCGGCTCCGATGCATCTGCCAATGACCGTCACGATCGCAAGTCCGATCGCAATCCCCGGAATATTGGCAAATCCCGCCACACTGTTTGCAACCGCATTCGCCGCGATTGCCGCAGTTCCAAACGTCGCGGTCAGACTCGACACCAGAAGTTTTCCAATCTGGAACATTCCGTTTTCCACACCGCTCGGAATACCGATCTTTAAAATTTTTCCGATCACATCCCTCTGCGGCTTCATACAGCCCGGCGTCGCAATGCACAGCGGGTTATCCTTCCCTGAAAGCAGCACAACCATGACAAGCGCCGATACAATCCGCGCCGTGAGCGTTGCAAGCGCCGCTCCCAGCACGCCCATCTTAAGCCCGAAGATCAGCACCGCGTTACCGCCGATATTGATCACGTTCATGACCAGACTTGTATACATGCTGACCCTGCTGTTTCCGATTGCCCGGAACAACGCCGCTCCCGCGTTGTAGACACCCAGAAACGGATAGGATATGGCCGAGATGATAAAATAAATCTCCGCATTCTGCATGACGTCCGCATCAATCTGTCCGAAAATTGCCCGGAGCAGAAACCGGTAAGACAGCAGGATGACCACCATCACCGTCCCCGCGGACAACAGCATGATAAGCATCAGCTGTCCGGCGGACAGTTTTGCCCGCTCCGGCATCTTCTTGCCGATATACTGGCTGCACACCACAGCGCCACCGGTTGCAAGTGCCGATAGGATCTGGATCAGCAGCGTGCTGATGCTGTCCACTAACGACACACCCGACACCGCCGCTTCGCCGCACGAGGAGACCATCAGCGTGTCAAACAGCCCGATGCTCAAAGCAAGTGCCTGCTCGATAATGAGCGGTACAATCAGTTTTTTCAAATCTTCTCTGGTAAAAAGTAATGATTCCATTTTTCCCTCAAAAAAATGTGGCACAGCGTCACGCCATGCCACAAATGACTGTCATTCTATTGTTCTGTGCAGTGTCCGGATTATGCCAGTGCAGCTGTGATGATTGCCATGGAATATACCTCGGAAGCGTTGCATCCGCGGGACAGATCGTTGATCGGCGCATTTAAGCCAAGCAGGATCGGACCATATGCCTCGAAATTACCAAGACGCTGTGCAATCTTGTAACCGATATTTCCGGCGTTGATATCCGGGAAAATAAAGGTGTTTGCATGTCCTGCCACTTCGTTGCCAGGGCACTTGGTACGTGCAACACGCGGGGATACTGCTGCATCAAACTGTAACTCCCCCTCGATCGGAAGAGACGGATATTTTGCCTTTGCCTTTGCTGCTGCATTGCGCATCTTGTCTACATCCTCACCCTTGCCGGATCCTAAGGTAGAGTAGCTTAAGAATGCAACCTTCGGATCTACACCGAAGATCTTCGCACACTCTGCAGACTCGCCTGCGATCTCAACCAGCTCATCCTCAGTCGGATGAATGTTGATGGCACAGTCACCCATTGCAAGAACCTCGTTCTCACCGGTTGCAGACGGACGAACCAGAATGAAGCAGGAAGATACGATGGAGTTGCCCGGCTTTGTCTTAATCAGCTGTAATGCAGGACGTACCGTATCTGCGGTAGAGTAGGTTGCTCCGCCAAGAAGTGCATCAGCAACGCCCATCTTTACAAGCATGGTTCCGAAGTAGTTTGCCTGGGACAGAATGCCCTTTGCCTGCTCCGGTGTCACACCTTTGCTCTTTCTGAGTTCACAGAACAGATCTACCATCTCGTCAAATCTGTCATAGTTTGCCGGATCAATGATCTCAGCGCCACGAATATTGAATCCGCTCTCCTCAGCAGCCTTAAAAATCTCATCCGGGTTACCAACCAGAATCGGATGCAGGAAAGTACCTGCCAGTAATCTGGATGCTGCCTCTAAAATACGCGGGTCATTTCCCTCTGTAAAAACAATTTTCTTTGGATCTTTCTTCAAGATATCGATCAACTGACCAAATCCGAACATAGTATACTCTCTCCTTTGACATTGTGTTTAATGTAAGCGCTTACTTCCCTTGTTCATGCGGGCTGCGCCCCCGTTATGCTTTTATTATATAGCGCTTTTTACAAAAAGCAATGCTTGTACGAAAATAAATGCATGACGGGTTGTGCTTTTTGTTAGTCATCTCTAACTCCCAGCATACAACACCGTCATGCATCTGTCAATCAATGTACTATTTTTCCCCGGCGCCTTTGCTGCCTTCTGCATTTTTCTCTGTATCCACATGCGCCGCCTGAGCTGTCCCGCTGCTCTGTGACGATTTTATCACGCCAAAAAGCTTTGGCACGTTCTGATCCTTATCCGGTTTGGTCATCAGCATAAAACGCCGGAAGAAGAACAGGATACCGATGCTGACCACCGAGAGCAGATCCTCGAGCGGCGTGGTCGTCTGGACAATCATATGTCGCGCGATCAGGAAAATCAGCACCTCAATGATGTTCGCCGAACTCGGCTTGCAGAGCATCTTTAAAAACTCAATTCCGATGACAACGTTAAACACGGCATCCAGATACTCCATAAATGCACCGGTCATCGTCCGGTGTTCCCAGTAGCGTGCCAGTTCCGGCACAAGCGTGATCATCGCCACCAGAATCCCCGCCACGACGGCTGCCGCCATCAGAAGCTCTAAGATCTCTCCGCCACGGTAAAGTATCTTTCTCGCCTTATCCCACATGGTATCTCTCCTTCTCTCAAAAAGTCATCTGCCAGAATTCATTTAGAAAACACTTATAAAACGCAAAATCCGAGCGCCTCGCTTCGAATCCAAAACCATAAACGTTACCACCACAGTTAGCTCAGCCCAGGCACCCTCACGGCACACAAGAGCTTCTGCTTAGGGCTGCTCCATTCCTGACCTGACCCGGTTCACAGATTCCTGTTGCGTAAGACCCAGACGTCAACGCCACTTATGGTGGGCAGCTTTACAGCTTACCTGATCCTCTGTTCGGCATCACCCCAACTATAGCGGATTGTTGGTACAGGGTACCGCTACCACCCCGGCTGCTCGGAGACTTAAGTATATCCTATCTGATGCCCGATTGTCAAGCATTCTGCGTGTTTTCACGCAAGCTCTTTTTCTTATCGCGCAGTTCCCGGAAGAAGCCGGAGAGCATCGTCGAACATTCCTCTTCCAGCACGCCTCTCTCGATCTCGACCTGATGGTTGAACTGTGCCATCTGAAGCAGGTTCAGCACCGACCCGGCGCACCCCGCCTTCGGGTTCATGCTGCCGATCACCACCTTTTTCATGCGGCTCTGTACAATGGCTCCCGCACACATCTGGCACGGCTCTAATGTGACATACATTGTGCAGTCTTCCAGCCGCCAGTCGCCAGTCTTTTTGCTCGCCTTTTTGATCGCGGTAAGCTCCGCGTGCGCCAGTGTATTTCCTTCTGTATTTCTTCTGTTGTAACCTCGCGCAACGATCCTGTCATTCTGGACGATCACGCAGCCGATCGGCACCTCCTCGAGCGCATATGCCTTTTTTGCCTCTCGGATCGCCGCTTTCATATATTTTTCTTCCTGTGTCATAGACAGTTTCTCCAGAAATGCTATACTATAGTATAAACTTATTTTAGCCGATTTGATGCATTTTGTCGATGGAACAATTTCGACAGAGGGAGTATTGTATGAACTGCAGCAACCATATGACCGGCAGTTTTCCTGTCCATACCATGTATACAACCGATCGTCTGATCTTAAAAATATTGACCCCTGACTACACGAACGACGTCCTGGCTTTCCAGTGCCGCAACCGTGAGCTCTTTGAGCGCTATGAGCCGACGCGTCCCCCCTATTTTCTGACCCCGGCGCACCAGCAGGCCATTCTAAAATGTGAGTATGATCTCGCACGGAAATGTGCCTCGATCCGTTTTTATGTTTTCTTAAAAACCAACCCGCGGATCATCATCGGAACCGTCTGCCTGCACGATATTCTGCGCATGCCGTACTGCTGCAGCGAGATCGGCTACAAGCTCGATGCCGCATTCCAGCATCAGGGCTACGCCAGGGAAGCCGTGACAAAGGTTCTAAACATCGCTTTTACCGATCTTTCGCTGCACCGCGTGTTTGCCCGCGTGATGCCGGAAAATACTCCCTCTCTACGGCTTTTGGAGGACATTGGCTTCACATGTGAGGGCACCGAATACGCCTGCACACAGATTCAGGGAAAATGGAAAGACCACATCCGCTATGCCCTTTTAAACCCTTACTCTTCGATATAACGCACCCAGCAGCCAAAATGGTTGACCGGTTCCCTGCTGCCCCCGCGCTCACCGCCCGGACCGGCGGCAAAGAATTCCGGGAATCCGAAAATAGCTGCCATCACGCGTTCCTGTCTCTGATACACTCCCGGCACGCCAAGGAACCAGCGTTCTTCCGCCGTCCTGCCAAGCAGCAGATACCGATAATTGAAAAACCCATGCAGCAGAAAGCTATTGTTGCCCAGATACCAGTATTTTTTCGGCAGACTCCGCAGATCCTTTAATTCCAGCTGGATGCACTGCATATCCCACTCCTCAAACAGAGCCACCGGCTTATGTTCTCTGCAGAGCTCCTCCCACACGGCATTCCAGTCGTATTCCGGGAACAGATTGCGCATGGGAAGCTCAGTGGCATGAATCGCCTCCATCTCCTCCCCCGCCGCTGCCGTCTCCATCCCGAACCCGGAGGGCACATCCTGCGCCGGCATCTTTTCTTTCTGTTCCGGCACGACAGAGACCGTCTCCCGGCGCTTCTCCTGCGGCATCCCTTTCGCCGCCATCCGGCTGGTTTGTTCCGGCTGCGCCGCGGCTGCTTCCCCCTGCTTTCCCTGTGCCATCCCTTTTACCGCCATCCGGCTGTTCTGTTCCGGCTGCACCGCGGCTGCTTCCCGCACTTCGTTTTGCGCCGCAGTTTCTGCTGCCAGCCCTTTTTCTGCGGTCTTCTCCTTCGTCTCCTCCGGCTTCCACTCCCGGAATCCGGACAGCCCCACCTTAAACGGAGCACCCTCGCGCCACCGGCTCATCAGAATCCGCTCTTCTCCGATGACAAAAAACAATCCCTCCATCTCTGTAATGCCATAAGGAGATGCTCCGACTCTGCCGCCTTTTAAGACAACGGCGCCATCACCGCTTCCGTTCGCCAGCTTCATCTCGCCGACCAATACCCCAGTCACACCGGTTGCTTCCTTCCCGCCTGCCGCTTCGCGCTGGAACAGATACACTCTGCATGCCGCAGACGCCGCATAGACGCCACGCAGATGAATCTCAATTCTTGCATCCTGTCCCCGGATCTCAATCCTTGCAAAACCGACATTGCTTCCCTTCTTTTCCTCCTCATAGGCATATATATATGTAACAAACCGCTTCATTCCCGCCATGGGCACTCCCTGATGCTTCTATCCTTATCTTCATATATATGCACGCATATATGCACGCATTCCATAAATAGAATTCTTTCAAAAAATAATTATTATTCCTATTTTTCTCTTGACAAATTCTTTCTGTGCGTGTAAGATGATATCAGTAACAATTACTAGTTTTAAGGAAAGGATGTATCGTATCCATGCTGAAGTACAGTAAACAGCGGGAGGCTATCAAGAACTTTCTTGTAACCCGGTATGATCACCCTACCGCCGAGACCGTATACCTGAATATCCGCAAGGAATTTCCGAATATCAGCCTTGGAACCGTCTACCGCAACCTGAACCTGCTTGCGGAAATCGGAGAGATCCAGAAGCTTTCCCCGGGAATCGGACCGGATCGTTTCGACGGCAACCCTGCTCCCCATTATCATTTCATCTGCCGTCATTGCGGCTGTGTGATGGATCTTACGGTGAGTGGCTTAGATCATATCAACATTCTTGCCGGTCAGGACTTTGACGGTGAGATTGAAGGGCATATTACCTATTTTTACGGTGCCTGCCCTTCCTGCAAGGCATCTGAAAAATGCTCATCCTGATCAAAAAATTGCAAAAAAGATCTTGACAAAAGCTTTTTTGCAGTTTAAAATCAGTAACAGTTACTATTATTGATTCCAATTAAAATTTTTATAAGAAAAGGAGAATGAATTATGGCAAAGTATGTATGCACAGTATGCGGTTATGTTTATGAGGGAGATGCAGCTCCGGAGTTCTGCCCGGTCTGTAAGGCGCCGGCCGAGAAGTTCAAACTTCAGGAAGGCGAGAAGGTATGGGCTGCCGAGCATGTAGTCGGCGTTGCACAGGGCGTCAGCGAAGATATTCTTTCTGATCTGAGAGCAAACTTCGAGGGAGAGTGCTCTGAGGTAGGTATGTATCTTGCAATGGCACGGGTTGCACACCGCGAGGGATACCCGGAGATCGGAATGTACTATGAGAAGGCCGCTTACGAAGAGGCTGAGCACGCTGCAAAGTTTGCAGAACTTCTCGGCGAAGTGGTAACGGACAGCACGAAGAAGAACCTGCAGATGAGAGTCGATGCAGAGAACGGCGCGACTGCTGGCAAGACTGATCTTGCAAAGAGAGCTAAGGCTGCCAACCTCGATGCAATCCACGATACCGTTCATGAGATGGCCAGAGATGAGGCCAGACACGGCAAGGCTTTCGAGGGACTTCTCAAGAGATACTTCGGCTAAGTAAAACACCATCCATTATTTTACCAAAAGGGGTATGCATATTATATGCATACCCCTTTTTCTGGTGACGCCACAGCGCGTGTTTCCGAGCATTGCTCCGTTCCTATGCCAGATGGTTGATAAATGCGTTGAACTCCCGGAATGATACCCCTGCCGGCACGCCGGAAAAACAGGTGGTAGGACTCTCTTTTCCACCGCGCAGCTTCACATAATATTCCGTAATCATCCGGCTCAAATATCCGACAGCAGTACATCTGGTTCGGAATGCCGATTGCATCCAGTAGTTCATGCATAAGTGCAACCTGTTCAATGCAGGTTCCGATCTTCTGCCGCAGGGTTTCCGTCACAGACATTGTCCGGTACAATCTCCGGAAATCTTTCATTTCGCTGGTATGCGTTCCTCCGTCTTTATCCTGCCATCCATATGCAATATTTTCATCGATCCATCTATAGATATCTTCCACTGTCTGAAGTTCTGGCAGCGGTGTTGCAGGCTTCATTTTTGTCTGAAGCAGGGACATGTCCATATCTGCTTCCTCCTGATCTATAATATTCTGAGAAAACCTCCGTCATTTTCTATCAATTCCACAGATTTTCCGTTCCCATCCGCTGTCATTTATGATACCATAAATTCAGGGAGAAAGCCACTTACATAGATGTTTCTATACGAATGAGGTAATGGAGTTATGAATATAAAAGTACAGGCATGTGGATTTGTTTTATTAGTGATTCTATATCTGCTCTACCATCAGCAGCACACGCTGCAGACGTATTCGCGGCGCGCTTTTTTGCGTTTCTATGCGGTCACGGTGTTATGCATCCTGATGGACATCCTTTCCATTGTCGCAATTGAATCCGCTTCCCATCTGCCTGCACTCTTTGTAACATTTGTGTGCAAAACCTACCTTATCACCCTGGTGCTGACCGCTTTATGCGGTGTTATGTATATCGGCGTGGATATTCTGCTCTCCAACAAAGCCTTCCGGAAAACAGAGCACCTTATCCTGCTTATCACCTCCGTCGTCTGTCTTTCCATCTATCTTCTTCCGATTTCCATATACTGTGATCCTGTTACACACATCGTATACACTTATGGTTCTTCTGCACTCATGACGTATCTTGGTGCGGTCGGACTGATCCTGCTGAATTTTGCCCTCATCCTGAAATATCGCAGACAGATCCGTGTGCGCAGACGCACAGGAATGTTACTCTGGATGCTCGTATGGATACTCTCAGCAATCATCCAGTTTTTAAATCCTGAAATCCTGGTTGTGGGATTTGGCAGCTGCCTTGGCGTTGTCATCATTTACCTGCAATTTGAAAATCCTGAAATCAATCTCGACCGTGCAAGCGGTATGTATAACCAGACTGCTTTTTATGAATTCATTCATCAGATCTATTATGACAGGTCTGCTTATACCGCCTTTGTATTCATCAATGATCACCGATTTTCGGGGGACGACTCACAGCAGACGATGCAGGATCTGGCAAAAAAGCTGCTGTCTACTGACGGTGCATACATTTTTAAGACCGCAGATGATGAGATCGTAATGCTGACCCCCGCGTCCATGTGGAATCATGCCGATACTGCTTCCATCCAAAAATTTGCGCTGGACACCTACCTGTCAGCTTCCTCGGGCAGCAATCTGAAAATTCTTTTTCTGGAAGACTGTCTTTTAACGCCCTGCCAGGAAGACTTCTTTTCTCTGCTGCGCTATTGCCGCAGGACAAAAATCAAGCAGACTGTGCAGCGTTTTATTCCCGTGGATGCCTCTGTCGCAGCACGCATGTACGCCGAAAATGATCTGATCCAGAAAATCGACGATGCCATATCGCAAAACCGGATAGAAGTATTTTTTCAGCCCATCTATTCCACAAGGCAGAAGGCTTTTACCTGCGCCGAAGCACTGGTGCGCATGTACGATGCCCACGGAGATCTGCTGCCGGTATATGATTCTATCTGCGCTGCCGAAGAGAGCGATCGCATTCATCAGATCGGTGAGATCGTATTTGAAAAAGTATGCCATGCCATCCGCAACGAACAGCTTGCACAATATGGGCTTCATTACATTGAAGTCAATCTCTCTGTTGCACAGTGTTCCGACGAAAAACTTGCCGAGCGCTATATCCGCATCATGGAACGTTATCAGATTGATCCTTCCAATATCAATCTGGAAATCACTGAATCCGCAACTATGGAGATGAAGCAGACACTGATTGCCAACATGGAAAAGCTGATTGCCTACGGTGTCAGCTTCTCACTGGATGATTTTGGAACCGGTCAGTCTAATCTGAACTATATTGTCGAGATGCCTGTTCAGATCGTCAAATTTGACCGGGTAATGACCCAGGCATATTTTAGCAGCCAGAAAGGCCGTTTTGTCATGAACGCTGCCATGCATATGATTCAGGACATGAAGCTCGGTATTGTCTCCGAGGGAATCGAGACGCAGGAGCAGCTTACTGCAATGGAGCAGCTTGGCATTGACTACATCCAGGGCTTCTATTTTTCAAAGCCTCTTCCGCTCCCAGAGTTCCTTGCTTTTATTAAAAAGCAGGAATGTAAACGAACGCTTTCTATTTCTGCCGCAGTTCCAGATCCGGTTTGATCTTCGATCCCAGATAAATGATCTCCGGATCTTCCGGCTGTCTCTCGCGCAGATCATGCGATATGCGTTTTCCATCCTCCAGCTTGCGAAACTGTCTCTTTCCGGATACCTGTCTCTTATAGTCGATATCCTAGATCACAGAGGCTGCTACAGAAGCTGCAAGCACCAGCAGAATCAGTATTACCAACCCTATCACATATCCATTCATCCACGCTCTCCTCTCTCTTGAGCTCTTCAACACCAGACTTTATTCACCGGCTGCCAAATTACCAATGCTGTTCTTTTCATCGTCCAGTTCCTTTTGCATCTGCTGTACCTTTGTATCCTGTGCGATTGCCTGCATAATGCGCTTGACATCCTCCGGCGAAAACATTCCGATCGCCCTGGAAAGCTCGTCCAGATTGTCCCTGTTGACCAGCAGACTTCCGCCTCCCGCCAGCGGAATATTGATACATTTCTTCAGATCGGTCGTATCTCCCAGACAGATCCGGTTATTCTCGGTATCACAGGTAAACATAACCCCCTTATAGCAAATCATGCCATTCTCCGCCAATCCACTGTAAGGTGCCGTCTCCAGCTTAAATTCTTTTTCCATGCGGTCTGTTCTGGGCTTATGCGCTTCTCCGCCCGTCCTGCCGTCGTATCTGATCCCATTTTCAAATGCAATCCCAAACGCCATAACTCATTCCCCCTGTTCTTCTGAACGTCTTTCTCTATATATCGGACCTGAATGCCGGATCTTACAGTCAGGAATGTTGATTTCCCAACACAATCTGGATCAGATTCTTGTCCATCATCAATGTGCGGTTCCAGGGATTTACGATAACACCGTTTATCCCTTCTGTCCCCAATGCAGCTGTGAATAACTTTTCCATATCCGAAAGGAATGTGGACATTACGCTCCCACTCCCCTTTAATTCTTCCTCGAAGCTTGTAAATGCCGCCCACCATTGCTGCCCATCTGCCGTCTGAATTGCCTGAATCTGAATTTTTCCATCTCCCCGCGGCGGTTCCACCGCCACAATAAACTGTCCGCCTTCTTTCATGCGTCTGCGCACTACCGTAAGTGTATGCGCCAGTTCCTCACCAGACGGTGCCTGCTGGAGTTCTCTGATTGCCTGTTCGATCTTCTCATTTCCCTGCAATCCTTCATCCATTTTTCTGTTGTCGTCTCTGTCCATACAGAAAAATCTCCTTTTCCTTCATTGTAATTTTACGATCCTATTCCTTATATATATCGGATGAAACACCGGATTACACAGTCAGAAAGCCGTGCTCTCCTATTTTCTACTTAAAAAAGAATCTCGCTTGTGAGATTCTCCGCGCGCGAGCGGTTCGCAAAGCGATGTTTTCCTTACCGCGAGCTGCGCATCCTCGCGGAGCGTTTTTTATTTCATAGGAAAGTTCCACTTTCACACATGAATGTATCACAGTATTTTCTATGAAATAAAAACAAAACCGGATATCGAAAATGCCCTTGCAGGCGTTCTTGTCACTCACGCAGCAGGTACGCATCCCTCTCTGCTCCCGTAGATACCAGATAAATCGGATGATCCACGAGTTTCTCCAGTGTGCACACATATTTTCTGGCATTTTCCGGCAGATCCTTCCAGCTTCTGCAGCCGGAAATATCGCATTCCCAGCCCGGCAGTTCCTCGATCACCGGTTCTGCCTCCTCGAGTCTGCTGTCCGTCGGGAAAGAATCAAGCAGCACACCGTGCAGACGGTATCCCGTAATTACCGGAATTTTATCAAATGCTCCGAGCACATCCAGTTTGGTCAGTGCGATATCCTGCGCCTTCTGGCACCGGATGCCGTAACGGCTTGCAACAGCGTCAAACGGTCCGACACGGCGCGGTCTGCCTGTTGCTGCGCCGAACTCTCCGCCGCTCTCCCGCAATTTTTCATTCCAGGCTTCGCCCATCGCCGTCTCCGCTACAAACGGTCCCTCGCCTACGCATGTGGAATATGCTTTCATGACGCCTACCACGTTGTCGAGCGCGCAGCCCGGAATACCGGCACCGATCGGGGCATAGCTTGCGATTGTATTGGAGCTGGATGTAAACGGATAAATGCCATAATCAATATCGCGGAGCGCTCCAAGCTGCGCCTCAAACAGAATATTTTTCCCTTGACCGGCAGCAGCACCGAGCAATGTTCCCACGTCGCAGATATAATCTTTGAAAAATTCTGCCTGGCTTCTGCACCACTCCATAATCTCATCATAGGAGAGCGGCTCCTGATTGTATACATTCTCCAGCACCAGATTCTTGCTGTCGATGATAACTTTTAAACGATGCTGTACGGACGGCGCATCCAGTTCCAGCAGATCGCCCATCCGAAGCGTCTTTTTCATATATTTATCTCCGTAGGCGTAGGCGATGCCTCTCCGGGTCGATCCGAATGCGGAACCCGTCTTGGAAAGCCGCTCCTCCTCAAGCACATCCTGTCTCACATGGAACGGCATGCAGATGGTCGCCTTATCTGAAATCTTAAGGTTCGACGCATCCACTTTTACTTTCATATACTGCATCATTGCAATCTCATGGCGCAGATGATCCGGATCGATCACCATACCGTTTCCCAGCACACAGACTGCCGTCGGATGCAGGATACCGGACGGAAGCAGATTCAGCACAAATTTTCCCTGATCCGTCACCACCGTATGCCCGGCGTTATTGCCTCCCTGATAACGGACAACATAGTCCGCCTTTTCTGTGAGAAGATCCACGATTCTTCCCTTTCCTTCATCGCCCCAGTTAATTCCAGTCACTGATGTTAACATAATAATTGCCTCTCTTTCTAATTGCGGATGTCCTCCAGCTTCTTGGACACTCTTGTCTTTCTTTTTCTTCCGGTATAGTCTGCGCGGATGTTCTGCACAATCCGGTTAAAATCACTGTCCGCCACCGCCACATCGCAGCAGGTCTCCGAGTCTTTGTCTCCATAGACAATACTGTGATGCACATGCAGCATCTTCATAAGCCGGTCAAGCATGTTCCGCGGGCTTGCCTCAATCGACAGAATCTTGAGAAGACTCTTCTCCCCGAATACGTGATCCTCCAACAGGAATTTCAGCTTCCCGGCGAATCCCATCTCCTCAAGCTGCTTCTCCAGCATAATCAACCGGTTGTGCGTGTCCAGAACACTGAAATACAAAATATGATCTTCATCGTGCGGTGCACGTTTCATATAGTTGCGGTACGGCGAAGTCCGGAGTTTCTTTAAGTATCCTTTCTGGTCCTCGTCCACCAGATCGTTATAGTAAATCACCCACACGTCATCCACGATGACATTGGTGAAAAATGCGCGGTTCTGCTCCGTCAAAAGCTGCCGGATACGGATTCCCATATCGTGCTCCATCAGGCATGCATGCAGATACCTGTTCTGATAAATATCATACAGAACCGCTCCGTCAAGGGCGATCACCGGCAGGCGCAGCTTTAAGTGCTCGACCTCCGCAATCAAAGACGCCGGTGTCTGTCTGGTAATCATGGTAAAAAGTGCGCCCTCGTCAATCATATGATTTAATGCTGTCTTGTTAAATTCGCTGATCTGCCGGTGCGCACTGCGCAGCTCGTCATCCAGCTCCGCCACGAACAGCACATCGTTGCGTTTCTTTCCGTGCGTGTGAAAACTGCCGACCAGACTGCCGATTCCCACGCCGAGGAAGGTATCCACCACCCTGTAAAACAGGAATTCATACGGCGATACCCCGTCATGTGCGATGACCGCAACGCTTAAATACGCCACGCACGCCATGAACGCAATGTACTGTTTGCCGAGCAGCACCGTCAGATAAATGGTAATGCAGATCATCACCGCGTTTAAAAGGTCCCACCACAGTTCGCCTCCGGGCAGACCCTTGAGCGGCATTTCCAAAAGCATCGCCACCGCACCGGTGACCGCACCGATCAATGTTCCGATCGCACGGTTGAATGCCGTGTCCTTTGTGTTTGCAATATCCGGCTGGATACAGATGATCGTCGTGATCAGAACGTAGAACGGCGATCGCTTTGCCCCTACCGCAGTAAAAATCAACAATATCAGAAAAGCCGCTATCGATGTTTTTATAATTCTCATGCCAATGCGCGGCATACTCTTTTTCATGTTTCTCATCCCTTTTCAGACACTTCTGACATAACGTTCCATCTCTTCCCGGAACCCCAGCGCAATCCCGTCTGCCTGCTCAATGTTGCGCTCCATGGCATCGCCAAAATGACGCAGTGGAAGGAAAATTCCCAGTTCCTCGCTTCCGGTCTCCTGCCCGTTTACCTGCATTTTCCCGTAATACATAAAGGCGCGCGGCAGCACATCTTCAAGCCGCATCAGCGCGTCCCATACATGGACATACACCTGCGCATCCGTCAGATGCTCCTGCAAATGTTCCGGCATTGCATAGAGCAGCAGAATTCCCAGATGTCTTCCGATCTCCACGCTCTCCACCGACAGATCCTCCTCGCCGTAGCGGTGCTCCTCGCGGAAACCGTACGCCAGATATTCCCGCATCTGTGGGATCGGCTCCCTGTGCTGATAGATTCTGCTGAACTTCTGGTAAACCTTGTCCGGGACGTTCACCGGAAGCTTCTCTCTTAAGATTCCCTGGTCATCGGTCAAAAAAATCGGGTTTGTCTTGCCCTTGTCATTAAACCGGATCGGGATCAGAAAAGAGTTGCGCAGCAGATCAAACATGCTGTTTCCGCAGATCGCCATCAGAAATGCCGACAGATCCTTGTTCTGGTATGCCTGAAACAACGCCCTTGTAAAGGTCTGCGCCGATACCGCCGGCATCTGCGCATCCATATCCTCCGATTCCGGAAAATGCTCATAAAACGTATCCTTCAGTCTCTCACACGCATCCGGATTTTCCAGAATCTTCTCAAACAACTGCTCCGCTTTTTCTTCCCTTGGAAAAATAGTTGCCATTACACTCTCCCCTTTCTGTCTGTTCTCACCTGTTCCATGCACGCAGCTTTTCCAGGAACATTAACAGCACACTCACCATCAGAAGTCCGCCTGATACCCAGATCACATGTACCCCGTAACGAACCGATAAGTTGCCGCCTGCCCCGGCGCCCAGTGCGAAAAACAGGATGATGCCAAAATAATAAAAAGCCTGCTTCAAAAACTCGGGGCGGCGCTCCCTGAAATACATGGAAAGCGACGCCGTACCGCTCCGCAGATTGCCGATGCACATCGTGCTGGCGTAGGAATAGCCGTCCACCTTCCGGAATGCCTGCACCTGCATCGCACAGGAGAACGACACCAGAATGGTCGCCGTCATGTTGAGGGTCTGCGGAAGAAATCCGACAATCAGAAGGATTGCAATTTCCAGCAGCAGAATTCCCTGCCGCCAGTGCAGCCGCCTGGCAAAACGGAACTGCGCCTGTATCCGCTCCGCCGCCAGCACGCCAAACGCGAATGCCAGAAGCGGCAGCAGATACTTCAGCCCGTCCTTCCACTCTCCCATCATAAAATGCTGGCTCATCAACACCACATTGCCCGTCTGTGCATTGGAGAACACCTTGTCTCTGGTAAAGTAGGTGTATGCATCCTGAAACCCTCCGGACATTGCAAGGAAGATACTGTTAATAAACGCTTCCGACATCTGCTTTTCCGGAAGTACCTGTGCCAGGCAGCCTGTGAAATTTCCCTTTTTCACCTGTATCACTCCAAACTCTCTTGCTTTCTTGATCCTTCTGTATTATACTGACCGAAAACAGATATGTAAAAAGTATATTTTATATATTGGATATATCATTATCATATATCAAAGAGTACAAAAGGAGGCACAGATCATGACGCTGGATTACTACCGCATTTTTTACTATGTTGCACAATATCAAAGCTTTTCCAAGGCTGCTGAGATTCTGGGGAACAACCAGCCGAATCTCTCCCGCTGCATGAATCTGCTCGAGAGCGAGCTCGGCTGCAAACTGCTTGTGCGCACCAACCGCGGTGTCAGTCTGACGCCGGAGGGGCAGCGTCTCTTTGAGCATGTCGCTATCGCCAACGAACAGCTGATGCTGGGGGAGCAGGAGATATTAAAAGACAAGAGTCTCGAGAGCGGTCTTGTGACCATCGGCGCAAGCGAGACGGCCCTGCGCCTGTTTCTTTTAAACAAACTGGAGCTTTTCCACCACAATTATCCACATGTGCGCCTGCAGATTTCCAACCATTCCACACCGCAGGCCATCCGTGCCCTGTCACACGGCACCGTCGATTTTTCCGTGGTGACAACCCCGATCGACATCAAAAAACCTCTTCACAAAACGTCGCTTTTATCCTTTCGCGAAATCCTGATCGGAGGTTCTTCCTATGCCGCTATTGCCTCCCGCATGCAGAGTCTGCACGACCTGTCGGAGGTTCCTTTTATCTCTCTCGGAGCCGGAACCGGCACGAGAGAATTGTATTCCCAGTATTTTCTAAGTCATCATCTTGTATTTTCACCGGACATGGAAGCATCCACGACCGATCAGATTCTGCCCATGGTTGCGCACAATCTCGGCATCGGCTTCTATCCGGAAGCACTCGCCTCCGAACCGATTGCGCGCGGGGAAGTGCTTCCCATCCGTCTGGTCGAACCGATCCCGGAACGTGAGATCTGTCTCATCCGGGACACAAGCCGTCCGGAGAGCATCGCTGCCAGGAAGCTGATGGAATATCTGCAGAGCGATATCTGAAACAGCGTCGCTCAAATGCTTTTTTTTGGAACAAAGTGTGCGCTTGCCGCACACTTGCGCCTGCCTTGGCAGGCTGCCTGATGCGGTATGCAAAGCATTATTTACCTCACCGCGAGGTGCGCATCCCCGCGGAGCTTTTTTGTGTAATAGGAATGAAGTTCCCTATTACACAAGAAATGCCTGTATTTCCTCCGGTTCCGGCATCACGCGCAGCGCTCCGCGTCGTGTCGTGACAATCGATGCCGCCGCATTTGCAACACGCAGCATCTCTTCCAGTTCCGTCGTGCCAAGTCCTGCCATGCCGTGCTCCAGAATATAGTGCAGGCAGCATGCGCCGAACGTATCTCCCGCTCCGGTCGTCTCGATCGTGCCTTCCTGTAAAAATGCAGGTTGTTCTGCTCTGCGGCTGCCGCAGTATGCCCGGCCTCCCCCGCTTCCCATCGACAACAGAATCAGTGGAATGTAGTATTCCCGCCAAAGCATGTCCACTCACGGTCGAAATCCTCCTCGCCGGTAAACCACCGGATCTCGTTGTCCGATATTTTCAGCACATTGCACACTTCCATCCCGTAAGCGGTCTGTCTCTCCGCCTCTTCCATTGACTGCCAGAGCGGCTCCCTTATGTTTGGGTCAAAGGAGAGCAGCGCCCCGTTTGCCTTTGCGGTCTCAATGTCTTCCCCCTCCGTCTTCCTTTCTGTCGTTCCTCTGACTACCAGCGACACCGGAAGTGTGGTGCGGCTCGGAACCACCTGTCCCTCCCCTGCGCGCACAAGCAGTTCCACTGCAGCAGCTGCGCCGCAATCAGGCCACTGCTGGCAAAGATTCCGTCCGTGTCCGGATGCTTCAAAAGCAGCTGTTCCAGCACTTCGTGGTATTCCAGATGCTTGTACTCATAGGCATGGGTTCCCACCACCTGATACTGCACGTTTTTCTGCTCACACACTTCACAGAATCCCGCTGCACGCTCATCCGCCGGGACACATTTCTCTCTCCACTCGCGCGGCAGGCTCTGTGCCAGATATTTTTCACCATCCAGCCGGACCACCGAAAGTTCCCGCGGCCATCCCATCGCTCCTGTATACAAGGTACCACAGTTTGGCAGGCGCAGCCACGGCACCGAGATCACGCGGTCACTTCCCCCCGCGTACATCTGCGCCGCATACGGCAGCTTCCCGAGATATGCCTCGTTTACAGTAATTACCTTTAAGATACAATCATCCGCTTCTTCAAACTGTCTCCTGCCTTCCAGTTTTTCATATTCCGTAAAATATTTTTATCATCCTTTATATCCGAAACCTGACTGCAATAGTCAATTGCCAGCTGCTGATATAATTTTCTTTTATATAATCCATATCCAACACCTCACTCTACGATAAACTGATCATCCACTTACGCCTCTTAAAAATAACAAGCGATACAACCAGCCTGAATATTTCTTCGGTGGTAAGCAATGTGTACACACCAACTATCCCCCCCTTAAATACATACGCTGCAAGCAGACACAGTGGGATTCCGATGCACCATGTGCCAACAACATCAATAATCATAATCATTTTGGTATTGCCGCCGCTTCTTATGATACCTCCTCCAATCTCACTGATGTCAGATGTCGTTTTTATCATCAGAAAATATCCTTTTTCATTTACCTCATGGGAGAGAGCATTTATTGAAGCCATAACAAATCCATCCTCTAAAACCCTGCCCTCATACTTTTCATTATCATTCACCACCACTCCGATGATTCTTGAATTATTCCTAGCAAGCAGAATAGCTGCCATATTCGGGATATATCCCGACCTCTCCAGCTCCTGCTGGACGCGTTTTACCGTCTCATCCGAAATCTTTTCTGTTTTTCCGTGAATCACCTTTGAGACAGTTGCAGTACTAAGACCTAATGAATCTGCAACATCCGCAATCCGAACTCTGTCCTGTGCCATATGTATTCCTTCTTTTCCCAAGATTTTAATTATATGGTACAACAGAAATGTGTGTGTTACAAAGGTTAAGTGCATAACCCATGACAAAAATTGCATTCCTGCCTCTTGCATACGGTTATGAAGTATATCCACCTCTTGCACGGTGGCGAGCCGATGAACTTTCTGTAATAGAAAAACACCCTACATTGCTGCAAGGTGTCGATGTTGTATGCATCTTTTATCTCTGGTGCATATTTCATAATCATGTCTGCAAGAATGCCACAGCAGCATCCAAAATCCTTGTTCATTGCCAAGCCTCCCTTAAATGCAAGAATTTCTTACTATTTTACCAGTGAAGTTTGGACTATACGGTCTTTGGTCAGCAATGCCTGATGCCGAATTTCTGACACTTTTTATCTCCATACCTCTTTTGAAATGGAAACCATCTGCATTTTCTCAAAAATAAAATACGATACAACATCATATCGTAAAAAAAGTAAAGCATATGCCATGTTGTTTTCTCCTATCTTCTCACCAGCTTTAAGAATTTCTTATCATTCATCTGCTCATTCGTAACATACTCCCCA
>ERZ773164.570-NODE-570-length-43169-cov-8.266665_pt1 | contig 43169 bp, 41 predicted proteins | sample MGYA00511917_ERZ773164 | MGnify/ENA primary metagenome ERZ773164 (study PRJEB29015, sample SAMEA2737847) | human gut metagenome | biome: human gut; feature: human-associated habitat; material: faeces | place: China | collected 2012 ...
AGTACTCGTATGGTTTTAAGTTATTCGCTTTTGCTGTTTCTGCGATGCTGTAAATAATCGCGGATGATTTTGCACCATTGATGGTGTCGATCATCTGCCAGTTCTTACGGTTATGTTCTATAGAGCATAACCGTAAGAACTGGCTCTTCTGTGATACTCCTAACGGAGCACAGGCCAGTGCCATTGTATACTCAATGGTAGAAATGGCAAAGGCGAATGGAGTAAATGTCTATCACTATCTTACCTATCTGCTTGAGAAAATGCCTACAGATAGGATGAGTGATGAGGAATTGGAACTTCTGGCACCATGGAATGAAAATGTCAAAGCGGAAATACAACGCCGTATAAATGATACAAATCAATCAGATGTGAATTGTCAAAGTGCTCCGGCTACTGAAAAGTAGCCGGGTAATTTTTACTATGGCTGAAATTTAAGCGCTTACCGTTGTTCTTTTACATTGTGAGTGTAGAAGGGCAATCCTTTTACAGAATAATTATCATAATCTGGATAAGCTATACTATATCAGGAGAAGATGAATTAGTAGATATGGATGAAGACGATATTGTTACATTCGATGAGAATACTTTTTAGGATGTAGTACATCACAAATCAGAATGATCCGTGATGAGATTGCCTGCTATTGTTTTAATTATTTTCATTTGCCGAATTCTATATTGTAAATGTTGTAAAAATGTTTGATTAACACTTATAATAGGGTACAATACAATTAGCTAAATAAAATACTGCACTGATGATGCGAGAAATGATGAAAAAATGGCAAGGGATACATTGTTTTCCGTTGAATCAAAAAATGTTGAATACAAAATCACTTTACCAGATAAAAGCGAAAAGTACATGAAAACTATTGTAGCTTTTGCTAATACTCAGGGTGGAAAGCTGATTGTAGGTATAGATGATAAAACACACGAGATTGTTGGCGTGGAAAATGAGATATTATTTCAGGTAATGGATGGAATTGCCAATTTTAATGCTGCGAAAGAATATGGACTTTTAGAACCAAAATTTCAAGAATTCAATAACATATTTCGGGTAGAATTGTTCCATGATTCTTTACCGATGACCTTAGAAAACAAAAACATCGGAGAAGCATCGGAGAAGCATCGGAGAAGCATCGGAGAAACATCGGAGAAACATCGGAGAAACAAGAGACAGTTGATTTTAACAGTACGCAGCTGGAAATATTAAATTGCTTATGGAGAACAATCGGTTATCAGCGGTAAAATTAGCAGAAAAGATTGGCGTTGCTAGTCGAAATATAGAAAACAATATTAAGAAATTAAAAGAATTTGACCTTTACCTTTCCTCTTTGCGATTGTTAAAATGTAAGCACAAAGAAAGTATACTCCTTCGCCGCAAGGCGGAGGATTTTTCTGTAATGAGGACAGGCAAATGAAGAAAACGGGATTTTATATTATCAAAGATAAATTCTTTGAAGATATACCAGATCCGTATCTCAAAGAAAATAAGGCAGGAAACAGACCGCATTATTATTGTTTTAAAGATGCGAGTATCGGGATATACTGGATGACAGCCGGGAGAGTGCATTTCTGATACAGGATATGTTTCCGATTACAGAGGAATACATAGAACGAGAATATACAATCGCTGGAAATCATCTGATGCTGACGAGTGAGCACACCGCCAGAGAGATCGAGCAGAAAGCAAGAAAAGTTATGGGGATGTTGAAGCGTGGTGTCAAGTTCACGCCAATGCAGCCGGATGTCATGACAATATTGGAGAAACAATATATGGATACTACAAAAAGAAAAGGAACGATCAGTGTTACAATTACATACATCTGCTGGGGATTACTCACCGTATTTTGGAATCTTCTTGCAGAGGTAAATTCCGCTTATGTACTGGCCCAGAGAGTGGTCTGGTCCATGATTTTTATGTTTGGACATCTGACCGTGACCGGGCGGATGGGAGATATCAGAAAGATCTTTCATGATAAAAAGATAGTGTTCTGCTGCATGGTCAGTGGTGTGCTGGTGTGTATTAACTGGGGCGTATATATTTTCGCCATCAATTCGGGACATGTGCTGGATGCCAGCCTGGGATATTTTCTGGAGCCGATTTTTGTCACAGGCATCGGCGTGTTTTTCTTTCATGAAAGGATGAGCCGGTTAGAGCAGATGACGGCACTGTTTTCCCTGATTGGAGTGGGGTATCTGATTGGTGTGTACCGGATGGTTCCGGTTATGGCTATGGTGATCGGGTTGAGCTTTGCTTTTTACGGAGCTGTGAAAAAGAGTGTGCATTTAGATGCAGGACTTTCCCTGTTTGCGGAAACGTTGTTTGTGACGCCGATCGCGCTTCTTTTCTGTATTTACAGCGAAATGAATGGTCATGGAAGCCTGGGAGTCTTTCATGGAATGCAGTTTCTGCTTTTTCCAATAGCAGGAGTGATTACTTCTGTGCCGCTTTTGTTATTTAACAGGGGTGTCCGCATGATTCCTTATTATTTAACGGGGATTTTGATGTATGTGAATCCTACGATTCAGTTTCTTATGGGACTCTTTTATTTCCATGAACCGCTGGAGGTTCACCGCCTGATCGCGTTTTGCTTTATCTGGGTGGGCGTCGGATTTACGGTATGGCATAATGTAAAAGAAATGAAGAAATAAGATAAAACGGGAGATATGTTATGAACGAAAATTACAATCCATTAGACAAAGAATTAAACAGCCTGGTACAGGTTATTGCCCGTCTTCGCGCGGAGGACGGATGCCCCTGGGACCGGGAGCAGACCCATGGTTCCCTGAAAGCAGCCTGTGTGGAGGAGGCTGCGGAGGTGGTTGGCGGCATCAACATTCTGGAGCAGACGGGAAATGCAGAGAACTTAAAAGAAGAGCTGGGCGACCTGCTTTTGCAGGTGGTCATGCATGCGCAGATTGCAAAGGAAGAAGGCTTATTTACGCTGGAGGATGTCATGCGTGGAATCACGGATAAAATGATTCGCCGGCACCCGCATTTGTTTGAAACCACAGCGGTTTCCGGCTCGGATGAAGTTCTGGTGAACTGGGCTGAAATCAAGAAACAGGAAAAAGAGGGAAAAGAGTGGATGGAAAGCTATCTGCCCGGCGCGTTTGATGAGGCAGAAGAACTGATCGGAGCGGCCCGAAAACGAAAAGGGTTTCAGTAATTACAGTGCTTTTTGTTTTTCCAGGGCCACCCTGTGTTGTAGCCATGCTCCTGCCAGTAAGCATCATCGACCGTGCTCATTTTCTTGTGCTTATGCAGAAAACGATAGAGGGTGAACTCGCACCATACTTTCGGCGACGGAGTCAGATGTCTGGCACAGTGCCGGACATTTCGGGCGGTACGTGTTACCTTATGCTGAATGGATTTCCGGAAAGATTCCGGCAGATCATTCCAGGCGTAATCCCATACGCTTTGGGCAATGCAGTGGGTTCTCGCAAACCCCAGGTTTTCTGTACTGTCTTTGATATCGCGGACGGTGGAGCGCATGCCGCCGCCGGCAGCTGTGTTAATGATGACTGCCTGCTTTTTCATGAAAGAAAGATCAGGGCGGTGAACCATCCAGCGGTATGCAAGATGGTCAAGCAGGGATTTCATCTGTCCAGGGACATGATATACATAAGTAGGTGCACAGAACAGAATCAGTTCAGACTGTTCCATAGCCTCAAGGATGGGCACCATGGCGGCAGCACCTTTGCAGGCATGCTCTTTTCCAAGGATGCAGGCGCGGCATCCGGTACAGATGTGAGGCATGTCATCCGGGAGAAAGAAGGAAAAACAGGTTCCATCTTTCAGGAGTTCTTTGATGAGCATCTGTGCGATCTGGTAAGTGCTTGATCTGGTTTTTCGGCCGGAAGCGTAAATTACCGTGATATTCATAGGCAGCTCCTCTAAAAGCAGATATAGATTCCGGGGCAGGAAATGCAGTGCCCCGGTACCTGTATTATAATAATGGAATGGCCGTCTGTCGAGAAAAATGTCTGAATTACGCCATTCTTACGCTTTTCTAAAAATTATATACTTGACATTTCTCAGTTCCATTGCTATCATTGCTTTAAACCATTGAAGAGGAAGTTGTACCATATAAGCAGTCTCACAGAGAGTCCGGGGTGGTGGAATCCGGGCAGAGTGTCATGGTAAGTGGGCCTCAGAGGGCAAGGTGAAAAAGAATGGTCAGGAAAACAGACCAGACTTTAGTAGCTGCGACGCAACGGTCAGCGTTAACGGACCAGGAATGTAATGGCATTCTGTAAAGAGTGGGTGCTTGGCACCAAACAAGGTGGTACCGCAGGTATATAACAGCCTGTCCTTGAACGTAGTTCAGGGGCGGGCTTTTTTGTTGCATAGGGAACAAGAGAAAGGAAGGAAAAAGGTATGAGTGAGGAGAGAAAACTTCAGTTTCGAGGCGGAATCGGGATGTCGCTGATTCCAGTGGCAATTTATGTGTTCTTCTGTATGGTGCTTTTTATTGGATTTAAGGCATTCAATATGGAGGCGCTTGCAGTAGGCGGTTTTCTGGCACTTCTGATCGGCGGTGTTTTTTGTACCAGCTACAGCGATTTCTGGGAGAGTGCCATCAAGGGCATTTCCTCAATCACATCCGTATCGGTTGTTGTGATTTTGTTACTGGTCGGCATGTTCAGCGCGCTGATTAAACTGTGTGGTCTTTCCGGAGGGTTCGTATGGATTGCGAACGCAGTTGGCATGAAGGGCGGCATCTTTGTTGCATTTACGTTTATTGCCACCTGCATTGTTTCTACGGCGACCGGTTCCTCGATCGGAACTATGTTTATCGCGTTTCCAATCTTTTATCCGGCGGGCATTATGCTGGGCGCGAATGAGATGATGATGGCAGGCTGTATTGTGTCTGGCGCAATTTTCGGTGATAACCTGGCTCCGATATCAGATACGACCATTGCTTCCGCATCCACTCAGCAGTTTAAAAACGGAAAGCCGGCAGACATCGGCGGTGTTGTTTCCAGCCGTATTAAATATTCCGCAGTAGCAGGCATGATCACGATTGTGATCTTTGCGGTCTTCGGCGGCATGGGCGGTGTATATGAGGGCGGTTCCATTGACGCGGCAGCCAATCCGGTTTCTCTGGTGATGCTGATCCCGGTTGTTCTGATGTTGACTGTTTCAACAAAAACGAGAAATATTTACGAAGGTATTTTAGTGGGTCTGGTAACGGGTACCGTGGTTGGTCTGGCTGCAGGACTTTTCACTCCGGCCCAGGTGTTTTCTAATGACGCGGCAAACAATGCGGCAGTAGGATTTTTGATTGACGGCATCAACAATATTTTACCGACCTGCGCGCTGGTCATTTCCGTGTTTGGCATCATGGGTGTTCTGAGTGACGCAGGTATGCTGAATCTGATTACCGAGAAGATTCTGGACAGCCGGATGGCTGGCACCACCCAGAGGGCAGAGCTGATCTGTATGATGGGTATCGCGTTTACGACCATTCTGTTAGGCGGCGTGACCAGTGCTTCCATTCTGACGTTTGGACCTATTTTAAATAAGATTGGAGCGGCAAGAAATATTCATCCGTATCGCAGAGCAAACCTGCTGGATGGTACAGCCAACAGTCTTCCGGCCATCATTCCGTTTATGAGTGTGTTTGTGTTTATCGGATCCGCCCTGACAGGCCTTTCTCCAGTTGTTGTAGCAGGCGGAACCATTTATGGCTTTGTGTTATTTGTTGTATTTCTGGGAGCAGTGCTGACTGGCTGGGGATGTCAGAAGGAAGAATAAAAAGGAGCAGACAGAATGGACGATACATTTACTTTATATGATTTAAAAGTGGAAGTGGTAGCCACGGACCGGCCGATGGTGTGCAGCCATAAGGTCGGGGACTATTTTCTGGTACAGGGGGAAAATCTGGTGTTCCCGAAGGATACATCCTTTTCCATGTATTCCTTAAGTGCCCTTCTTCCGGTGCTTCCGGCAAAGCAGCGGCCATTGGACCCGAATGACTGGATGCTTTCGGATACCGAGATCGCCTGTCCGGATCCAAACTGTGGAGCCAGATTTAAAATTACAAGAGTAGGAAAACGGATTCAGAGTCATGGGCAGTGTACCGTGGTGCCGATCCGGAGACCGGAGAGAGAAAACGAAGTTTAAGAAAAGAGGAAATCTATCATGCGGAAAAAATGTCAATTTAAAAATGGATACACCTTTAACCGTGTCATCAATGGGTGCTGGCAGCTGTCTGCGGAGCATTGTCTGCAGGGACATCTGGACTACGATGATGCCATTCGCGCGTTCCATGAGCTGGTGGAGCAGGGCTTTACAACCTTTGACTGCGCGGATATTTATACGGGCGCAGAGGAAGTGCTGGGCCGGTTTGTTATGGATTTAAAGGGCAGCGGACATTATCAGGAGGAGGATATTCAGATTCACACCAAATTTGTGCCGGATAAAGATGTGCTTCCGGTCATTAATATGAAGTACACGGAAGGCATCGTGGACCGTTCTTTGAAGAGAATGCACCGGGAGGCTCTGGATCTGGTTCAGTTCCACTGGTGGGATTTTGATGTTCCGGGTATGATGGAGACCGCCTTTGATCTGGTGAAGCTGCAGGAGAAAGGAAAGATCCGCAACATCGGCATGTGCAACATGGACACTAATGCGTTAAAACAGATGGTGGATGCGGGAATTCCGGTGGTATCCAATCAGGCACAGTATTCTGTATTTGACCGCCGTCCGGAACGCACACTTCTGGATTACAGCGCGGAGCATGGTATTTATACCTTTGCGTATGGCACGCTGGCAGGGGGATTTCTGGCGGAGCGCTACATGAGAAAAGAATATGAGGCACCGGAAACCCGTTCCCAGGTTAAGTATATGCAGATCATTGAGGATTCGTTGGGCTGGGATGGCATGCAGAAGCTGCTTCCGGTACTGAAGGTCATTGCGGATCATCATGGAGTGACGATTGCCAATGTGGCAACCCAGTATATCTTAAACCAGAAGAGCGTAGGGGCGGTTATGGTTGGAACGAGAAACTCCAAACATGTGAAGTCCAATCTTCAGACACTGGAATTTGATCTGACAGAAGACGAAATGAAACAGATCCGCGATTTCGTGGACCAGTATCCGACACCGGAGGGAGAGTGCTATGAATTAGAGCGGACCTCTCCAAGATATAAGGGAATTATCCTGACAGATCGAAATCATGTGGAATAACCAGGAGGAGTGAAACGAGTGAAGCTGGAAAATTATGAGGTTCATTTACCAAACTATTCGATCGGAGATAAGATTTATGATAAAATCGGTCCGGTCTGCGAATCTTATGGAAAAAAGGTTCTGATCATTGGCGGCAGGCGGGCACTGAACGCTGCGGAAGACAAAATCCGGGCCTATGTGGCGAAAACAAACCTGGAGATCATCGGAACAAAGATTTATGGAACAGATTGTACTTACGCAACAGTAGAAAAGCTGCGTGAACTGCCGGAATACGAAGAAGCAGATATGGTATTTGGCGTGGGTGGCGGAAAGGCATTAGATACCGTAAAATGCTTATGTATCACGGATGACAAGCCAGTATTCGCTTTTCCGACCATTGCCTCCAACTGCGCGGCATGTACGTCGGTGTCTATCATGTACAATGAGGATGGCACTTTCTTAAAGCCGAATTTCTTTGTGCGTCCGGTGATGCACTCTTTTATTGATACGGAGATTATCGCGAAGGCTCCGAGCCAGTATATGTGGGCTGGTATTGGTGATACCTATGCAAAATACTATGAGGCAGCCATTTCTTCACGGGATGAGCGGCTGGAGCATTTTACATCCCTTGGCGTGGCAACCAGCCATATGTGCCGTGACCCGCTGCTCATGTATGGCGCTAAGGCGCTGGAGGATCATAAAAAGGGACTTTGCACCTACGAGGTGGAGCAGGTCGTTCTTGCAATCGTGGTTACCACCGGAATCGCGTCCATTTTCCTGACCAAGGATTTCACACCGGATTACAACAGCGGCCTTGCCCATGCGGTGTTCTACGCGCTGACTTCCTATCCGGTCATTGAGGAGAAGCATTTGCACGGAGAAGTAGTTGGCTTCGGCGTACTTTTGCTGTTGCTTGTGGACGGACAGATGGACGAATTCGAAAAGATCTATCAGTTAAACAAAGACTTAAAGCTTCCGGTTTCCCTGGAAGACATTGAGATTACAGAAGAACAGTGGAAAGAGAGCCTGACCCGGATTCCGGATATGTCCGATATCCGGCATTATCCGTACAGAGTGACACCGGAAATGCTGGAAAAGGCAATGAAAATCCTGCGGAAACGAAACCGCTCCTGAACGTCAGAAAACCCTGCGGCCTTATGCGAAGGCCTGCAGGGTTTTCTGACGTTTCTGGAATAAAAGTCCGATGATGAGTCCTATGATGGCGGGCAGGATCCAGCCAAGATTCAGACCGAAAAATGGCAGAAACCGTTCCGCAAATTCTACAGCCGCATCCAGGTGGAACAGTGACTGTAATTCTTCTGGAAGTGCTTTGAAAAAGTCAAACAGAGAAGCGCTCCAGGTGAACACTGTAACCCAGAAATAAACCTTGCGGTCATGGTTAAAATGCCTTTCGAACAGTGCCAGCAGGATCAGGGCGATGGCCGGAGGGTAGATCAGCATCAGCACCGGCACGGAATAGCGGATGATGGTGGAAAGTCCTGCGTTTGAGATCAGGAAAGAAAACGCGGTGAACAGCACAGCCCAGGCGGTATAGGAAAGCCGGTGCGGAAACATTTTTTCGAAGGTTTCCGCGCAGCTGATTACCAGGCCGATGGAGGTCTTTAAGCAGGCAAAGGTGATGGTGACAGCCAGGATCAGGATTCCGGCCCGCCCCAGGTAGTGGCTGGAAATCTGGGACAGGGCAATGCCGCCGTTTTCCGATGCGGTAAACAGGCCGAGAGACTGGGCGCCTATAAGGATGGTCAGCATGTAAATAAGGGCCATTAAAATACCAGCCAGAATTCCGGAGTGGAGTACTTCACCGGCAATGACCTCATCATTCTGCACACCCATCTGCCGGATCACGTTGATGACTATGATGCCGAAAGCAAGGCCCGCAATGGCATCCATGGTGCCGTAGCCTTCGGAGAGTGCCTGAAACAGGGCACCGCTTTGGTAGGAAGCATCCGGAATGGTGGCCGATGCCGGAGCACCCGGGTGCAGCAGGGCAGATACGATCAGGATTCCCAGGAAAAATAAAAACAGCGGGTTGATGATTTTACCAATCCAGAGTGTAATATTTCCCGGCCGCAGGGAGAAAAGCAGCACCAGGGCGAAGAATACGGCAGAAAAAAGAAACAGTGTCATACGTTCGGAAACCGCGTTTCCCAGCATTGGGGCAATGCCGGTGGTAAAGGATGTGGTAGCACACCGCGGAATGGCAAAGCACGGGCCGATGGTTAAGTAGAGCAGGCAGGTAAAAAAGCAGCCGTAGCGCCCGCCAACTTTGGAGGCCAGTGCCTGCAGACCGTCAGAGTGCGTGTTTCCGATGGCGGCAACGCCAAGAATCGGAATGCCAACAGCAGTCAGGATAAAGCCAACTGTGGCGGGAACCAGGTTGTGTCCGGCCAGCTGGCCTAAATGCACCGGGAAGATCAGGTTTCCGGCGCCAAAAAACATGCCAAATAAGGTGGCAGCCACCAACAGGCGTTGTTTCAGGGAAAGATGTTTGCCTTTCATGATAAAATTCACCTCAAATCTTGAATATAGGCTTATTGTAATGCCAGCCTTGCGGTTTGTGAAATCCATGTTTATAATAGAAGTATGACAAAGTGTAATATCCTGTTTATAAAGCAGACTGATAGAACACTATGGTATGCAGGTGAAGCATGGGTTTGAGAAGAGGGGAGAAATGGGATGGACGCAAAGAAACTGGAAATTTTAATGACGGCGGTGGATCTTGGGAGCTTTTCCAGGGCGTCTGAGGTGGTGGGCTACACGCAGTCCGGCCTGACCCATCTGGTGAACAGCCTGGAGAGGGAAATTGGTTTTCCACTGATCATCCGGAGCCACAATGGCATTGCCCTGACGGAGGAAGGGCGGGAACTGATGCCGGCCATCCGCCAGTTTTTACAAGCAAACGCGAACCTGGAAAATCAGATCCAGACCATCACGGAAAAGCAGACTGAGACCATCCGCATTGCGGCCTACGCCAGCATTGCCATGTTCTGGATGCCGGAGATTTTATACCGCTTTAAGCGCATCTGTCCCAATGTAGATGTGGACCTGCGTATGGTGGATCACGCGCTGGAGCCTTTTGAACTCTTGCAGGACGGCAAGACCGATGTGATCTTCGCCAGCAGGCAGAATTACGGAAAGTGCGAGTGGACGCCTCTTTACCATGAACTGCTGTACGCGATTCTGCCGAAAAACTATCCGTTAAACAGCCGCACGGAATTTCCGTTAAAAGAATTTGAGGGAAAAGATTTTCTGATGCCTTACGGCCGGTTTGATATCGATGTGCACGCGGCTTTTGAAAAAGCGGGAGTAAAAGCGAAAGAGCAGACCGTGTATGTAGACGATGAGACCGTGATCCGCATGGTGGGAAAAGGGCTTGGCATTTCCATGATGTCGGAACTGATGATCCGGGGCAACACCGATGATGTCTGCTGCGTTCCGGTTGCACCCAAAAGCATCAGAGAGCTGGGCATGGGAACGGAGAAGGGCGTGGAACTGCCGGAGAGTGTGCGGAAGCTGAAGGAGTGCGTGGTAGAGTATACGAAAGGCTTCCAGGGCAGAAAATTTTAAGAAATTACAGGCTGCGGTTTGTGGGTTGCGCGGGCAAAAAGGCAGGTTTTTCATGGAGGCAGGAGGAATGTCCGGGAAAAAATCCTTGACTTTTCCGGCAGAACTGACTAGAATGTTCAGTAGATTATGACTGTCCGTTTCGGGCAGACATACCTGCAATCACAATTTATCAGAAAAAAGCTAAGATCGTGTTTTTAAGATACTGTTTCCGGTCAGAGAGAAGAGGTCGGCGGCTGTGAGCCTCTTTCCGTTCAGACAGATATCCGAATTTCCCACGGGAGCTGCATTGCTGAAAGCCTGAAGCGGGCGCGCATGATGCAAAGACGCGCAAACACTTCAACCAGAGTAGGCATTGCCGTCTGGTATACGTTACATACCGGAAAGTGTCTGTGAATGTTTTATTCGCAGGAAGCTGGGTGGTACCGCGGTATATTATCGTCCCTTTGCGCATTGGCGTGAAGGGACTTTTTTGTTACCTTCACAATATGTGCGGATTGCAAATCAGAGGTTTCATATTTATAAAGGAGAAAAATCATGCAGGATTTAAAAGAGCTGAATGAAGTGATCACTGCGATCAAAGAAGAGATCCGTCAGGGCGCAGATGCTCTGACTACTTCCAGAAGTGTCTATGAGTTCAAGAAGACCTTCCTGGATAACAAGCAGGGCCGCATTGGTCTGCTGATGAAGGAAATGCGCAATGTACCGAATGACCAGAAGGCAGAGTTTGGTAAGACTATCAACGGCGCAAAGGAGTGGGCAAACCAGTTCTTTGATGAGCTGGACCAGAAATTAAAAGAGAAAGAGCAGCAGCAGCGCTATGAATCCGAGAAAATTGATATTTCCATGCCGCCGGTGAAAATCCGCTACGGCAATCTGCATCCGGTAACTACCGTGCGCAATCAGCTGACGGACATCTTCGCGTCTATGGGATTTGAAGTGTATGAGGGTACCGAGATCGAGACTGACTACTACAACTTCACTGCCCTGAACACCCCGCAGGATCATCCGGCCCGGGATATGCAGGATACCTTCTACCTGTCTCCGGAGTTCTTACTGCGTACCCAGACTTCCGCCGGTCAGGTTCATGTCATGGAAGCCAAGAAGCCGCCGATCAAGGTCGTTTCCCCAGGTAAGGTATTCCGTTCCGATGACGACGCAACTCACTCTCCGATGTTCAGCCAGATGGAGGGCCTGGTTGTAGACGAGGGTATCACCCTCTGCGACTTAAAGGGCATGCTGGACATGTTCGTTCAGAGAATCTTTGGCGAGAGCACCCGCACAAGACTTCGTCCGTCCTACTTCCCGTTCACGGAGCCGTCTGTTGAGGTGGATGTCAGCTGCTTCCAGTGTGGAGGCAAAGGCTGCAGACTGTGCAAGGGAACCGGATGGATCGAGGTTCTGGGCGCAGGCGTGGTAAACAAGAAAGTGCTGGAGAACTGCGGCATCGATTCCGAGAAGTACAGCGGATTTGCTTTCGGCCTTGGTCTGGAGCGTATCGCAATGCTGAAATATGGCATCAACAATATCAAGATGCTTTTTGAGTCTGATCTGCGCGTGTTAGATCAGATTGATGACTGATCAGGACAGGAGGATTAGAAATGCTTGTACCATTAAGCTGGTTAAATGACTATGTAGATATTAATGTTTCCGCAGATGAACTGGAGACCAAACTCTTCGACTGTGGATTTGAAGTAGAAGAAAAATGGCAGGTGGGTAAGGACATCAGTGGAATCGTCGTTGGTTACGTAGAGTCCTGCGAGCCGATCCCGGAGACCCATCTTCATGTATGCCAGGTCAACGTAGGCGGACCGGAGCTGTTACAGATCTGCTGCGGCGCTGACAATGTCAAGGCAGGCGGTAAATATCCGGTAGCCATGGTTGGCGCACAGGTATACGCAACCGCAAAGGACCACGTTACCATTGAGGGTGTGGCAACCATCAAAAAAGGCAAATTGAGAGGCTATGAGTCCTATGGTATGCTCTGCTCCGGAACGGAGCTTGGCTTAAACGAAGACCTGTATCCGGGCGCCGGCTATAATGGCCTTCTGGTACTGCCGGAGGATGCTGAGATTGGTGCCGATGTCAAAGAACTCACCGGTTTAAATGACTGGATCTTCGACGTTTCCATCACCGCGAACCGCCCGGACTGCCAGAGCATCTTTGGTCTGGCAAGAGAGGTGGCAGCAGCACTGGGCCAGCCGCTTAAAACACCGGCTCTGGACTACACCGAGACCGAGGTGGAAAAAGAGGGCTTTGAGGTAACCGTGGACGCGCAGGATCTGTGCCCGCGCTATATTGCCCACTATGTATACGATGTGAAACTGGGCCAGTCACCGGCATGGATGAAAAGACGACTGGCTTTAGTCGGCAATAACTCCATCTCCAATATCGTGGACATCACCAACTACATCATGCGTGAGCTGGGCCAGCCGCTCCACGCATTTGACTGCAATTTCCTGGAAGGCAATGCGATCCAGGTAAGACGCGCAAACGAGGGCGAAAAGATCGTTACCTTGGATGAGAAGGAGTTCACCTTAAACCCGAACAACCTGGTGATCTGTGACGGAAAGAAGCCGGTTGCGTTGGCTGGTATTATGGGCGGTTTAAACTCTGAGATCCGCGATACCACCACTGAGGTGATGTTTGAGTCTGCAAAGTTTGCCCGCGACAACATCCGCAGAAGCTCCCGTGCCCTGGGTCAGTCCTCTGACGCAAGCCAGAGATACTCCAAGGGTGTCGATGAGTATGCAACCGAGATGGCCATGAAGCGTGCCCTGCATCTGGTGGAGGAACTGGGTGTTGGTAAAGTTTCCAAAACCCATAAAAATGTCAACACCGGAAATTCCTTAGAGCCGGTTACCTTCAAGACCAGCATTAAGAAGGTCAACGGTGTTCTGGGTATTACCGTTCCGGACGAGGATATCTTACGCATCCTGACCGGCTTAAACTTCCAGCCGGAAATTAACGGCGACGAGCTGACCATGCACTTCCCGGCATACCGTGAGGATATGGAGGATTACCCGGATGTAGCAGAGGAAGTCATCCGTATGTACGGCTATGAGCACATCAACTCTACCTTCCTTCCGACAGCAAAGGTAACCATCGGCGGAAGCAATCTGCGTCAGAAGACCATCCTGAAGGTCAAGAGAGCCCTGTGCAGCGTCGGCGCATTTGAGGGAATCCATTATTCCTTCTTCTCCCCGTCTGATTTAGACCAGATGGGCTTTGCAGAGGATGCCATGGAACGTAAGGCAATCCGCATCATGAATCCGATCAACGAGGATCTGTCCCTGATGAGAACCACCCTGGCTCCGCAGATGATTCACGCCATGGGACGCAACCAGAAGAGAGGCATCTTCGAGGGACGCATCTTCGAAATCGGAAATGCGTTCATTCCGAAGTCCCTGCCGCTTACCGAGTATCCGGACGAGCGCGAGACTCTTTGTATCGGTGTATTCGGCAAGAATGAGTCTTTCTTCACATTAAAGGGCATGGCTGAGACCGTTGCGGATGTTCTGCACGTTTCCTTCACCTATGAGAAGGCAGAAAAGCCGTTCCTGCATCCGTACCAGACCGCGGCAATCTTCTGCGAGGGCGAGGAAATTGGTTACCTCGGTAAAGTAAAATACGAGATCATGAAGGATGAGGCGATGCGTGAGGATGCCTACGTTCTGGAGATCAACATGAAGGCTCTGGAAAAATGGTATGGCAAGGCTCCGGTATTCGAGCCGCTTCCGAAGTTCGCGGAGGAGAAGCGTGACCTGGCGCTGGTTATGGACAAAGATATCACCTGTGGTCAGGTAGAGGACTGCATCCGCGAGGCATGCGCTTTCGTCAAAGAGGTTACCCTGTTCGATGTCTATGAAGGAAAGCAGATCGCTGAGGACAAGAAGTCCATGGCCTTCACCGTTTTGTTCACTCCGAAGGAGGAAGCATTCGGCGCAGATACTGTAGACGGATATGTCAAGAAGATCCTCAAACAGCTTGGAAAAACCTACGGAATCGAACTGAGAAGCTAAAACCACTTGTGTTTTCAGTTATCCTATGATAAAATGTCAGTGTTTGACTATTAGGAGGTGCATTTCAATGCTGAAAACGATTTTATCCGTGATCTTCGTTCTTATATGTCTGGCTTTGACCGTGATCGTATTACTTCAGGAGGGCAAGTCTCAGGGCCTTGGCGCTATCGGCGGTATGGCAGAGACCTACTGGGGAAAGAATAAAGGACGTTCCATGGAAGGTACCCTGGAAAAGTTCACGACATTTGCTGCAGTAGCATTTATGGTACTGGCAATCGTATTAAACTTAGTGTAAGCGTAAGATAAAGCACTCTTGGAAACAAGGGTGCTTTTCGTGTAAAAGAGAACTTTTGAGAGAGGACTTATGACAGAAGAATTATTAAAAGAAAGAAAAGAAGCAATGCTGGCTCTGATCAATGATCCGACCTATGTGCCTATGAAGATCAAAGAACTGGCCATGCTGTTAGATGTTCCGCGGGAGAAGCGGGATGAGTTAAAGGAGGTTCTGGATGCCCTGGTGGCAGAAGGAAAGGTTGGAATTTCCAAACGCGGCAAGTATGGAAAGCCGGAGGCCTTCACTCTGACCGGAACATTCTGCGGTCATGCAAAGGGCTTTGGTTTTGTGACTGTAGAAGGCATGGACCAGGATGTGTTTATTCCGGCTGAAAAGACAAAAGATGCCATGCACGGGGATACCGTGCAGATCACGGCAAGCCCGGCAGCAAGAGGAAAACGCCCGGAGGGGGCAGTCATCAGGGTAATTGAGCATGCGAATCAGACCATTGTTGGCTTTTATCAGAAAAATAAGAACTTCGGCTTTGTGGTACCGGATAACCAGAAGATCAATGCGGATGTTTTTATTCCACAGGGAAAGGATATGGGCGCAGTGACCGGCCACAAGGTTGTGGTACGCCTGACAGATTTCGGCGGAGAACGCAAAAAACCGGAAGGCATTATCACGGAAATCATTGGCCATGTCAATGATCCGGGAACCGATATTTTATCGATCGTGAAGGCTTATGGCATTCCGGGCGAGTATCCGCCGGAGGTCATGAAACAGGTGAGCCGCATTCCGGATGAGGTAGCAAAGGAAGATCTGGCAGGCCGGAAGGATATCCGCGACTGGCAGACTGTAACCATCGATGGCGAGGATGCCAAGGACCTGGATGACGCCATCACCATCAGCCGGGAAAGCTACGGCTACAAGCTGGGCGTCCACATTGCGGATGTCAGCCATTATGTGACAGAGGGAAGCCCTCTGGACGAGGAAGCCTTAAACCGCGGCACCAGCGTATATCTGGTAGATCGTGTGATCCCGATGCTGCCGCACAAGCTTTCCAACGGTATCTGCTCCCTGAACGCAGGAACAGACCGTCTGGCCCTCAGCTGTATCATGGAGATTGATCCACAGGGGCGTGTGCTGGGCCATGAGATTGCGGAAACTGTGATCCGGGTAGACCGCCGCATGACTTATACGGCGGTGAATGCCATTGTGACGGACCGCGATGAAAAGACCATGGAAGAGTACGCGGACTTCGTGGACATGTTTGATCTTATGAAAGAGCTGGCGGACATCCTGCGGGAGAAGCGGCGCCAGCGCGGTTCCATCGATTTTGATTTCCCGGAGTCCAAGATCATTCTGGATGAAAAGGGACGTCCGGTGGAGATTAAGCCGTATGAGCGCAACGCAGCTACGAAAATCATTGAGGACTTTATGCTGATGGCCAACGAGACCATTGCGGAAGATTATTTCTGGCAGGATATCCCGTTTGTATACCGTACCCACGATAACCCGGACCCGGAGAAGATGAAGCGCCTGGGTGTGTTCATTAACAACTTTGGCTACACCATCCGCACCCACGACGGTGAAGTGCATCCGAAGGAGCTGCAGAAGCTTCTGAAAAAGATTGAAGGAACCGAAGAGGAAGCACTCATCAGCCGCCTGACCCTGCGTTCCATGAAGCAGGCAAAATACATGCCTGTCTGCAGCGGACATTTCGGCCTGGCTGCGAAGTATTATACCCATTTCACCTCTCCGATCCGACGTTATCCCGATCTGCAGATCCACCGCATTATTAAGGAAAATCTGCGTGGCGGCCTGAGTGAGAAACGCATCGCTCATTACGATAAGATCCTGACCGGCGTGACCATCCAGTGTTCTGCCACGGAGCGGCGTGCGGAGGAAGCGGAGCGCGAGACTATTAAGCTTAAGAAGTGCGAGTACATGTCAAGGCGCATTGGCGAGATCTTTGATGGTGTCATTTCCGGTGTGACCAACTGGGGCTTCTATGTGGAGCTGCCGAATACGGTGGAGGGGCTGGTTCATGTCAATGAGCTGCACGGAGATTACTACGTATTCAATGAGGAGCGCATGGAGCTTCGGGGCGAGATGAGCGGAAAAACCTACAAGCTTGGACAGAAGATCCAGGTGATGGTAACCGGCACCGACCGGCTTACCAAGGCAATCGATTTTATCCCGGCAAAGAATATGGAGCTTCCGGAAGAGGAATAAGCTTCAAAACCGGGGAAAAGACAGGAGGTTTTGTTTTGAAAGAAGCAATCAAGCTGGTGGCAAATAACAAGAAGGCCTACCATGACTATTTTATCGATGAGAAATTTGAGTGCGGCATTGAGCTGTTCGGAACCGAGGTCAAATCCATCCGGATGGGCAAGTGCAGCGTAAAAGAAGCTTTTGTGCGGATCGACAAGAATGAGGTCTATATTTACGGTATGCATATCAATCCGTACGAGAAGGGCAACATCTTTAACAAAGATCCGCTCCGGGCAAGAAAACTGCTGATGCACCGCAGCGAGATCAACAAGCTGGAGGGCAAGATCCGTGAGAAGGGCCTGACCCTGGTGCCGCTGCAGGTGTACTTTAAGGGCAGCCTGGTGAAGGTGGAGATTGGTCTGGCACGAGGCAAGAAGCTCTACGATAAGCGGGATGATATTGCCAAAAAGGATCAGCGCCGTGAGGTGGAGCGGGATTACAAGCAGAAGCTGAGATAGCCATTGCGGTTATGAAAAAGAGTGACATGATAGATTTAGGTTATACCTGGCATGAAGCACATGTATAGGGAAATTGAAAATCAACCATTGATTTTCAGAACAGTCGGGTCTATAATGTTCATTAATCAATCGATTACAAATCTTCCCGCGGATGACAAAACGGCAAATGCATCAGGATACCGCATCGGGGTCCATGGGAAACCAGAGATGGAGGATAAGACAATGGAAAAGAAAAATCTTGACTGGGCTAATATCGGATTCAGTTATGTGACAACCGATTACCGCTATGTATCAAACTATAAAGACGGAAAGTGGGATGAGGGTACTCTCACCGAGGATCCGAACGTAGTCATCAACGAGTGTGCAGGCATCCTGCAGTACTGCCAGGAGTGCTTTGAGGGCTTAAAGGCATACACCACCGAGGACGGCAGCATCGTAACCTTCCGCCCGGACTTAAACGCAGAGCGTATGATGGACTCCTGCGCAAGACTGGAGATGCCGCAGTTCCCGAAGGACCGCTGGATTGATGCTCTGGATAAGGTCGTAAAGGCAAATGAAGCATGGGTTCCGCCGTATGGCAGCGGAGCCACTCTTTACATCCGCCCGTACATGTTTGCTTCAGGCCCGGTTATTGGTGTAAAACCGTCTAACGAGTATCAGTTCCGTATCCTGGTAACTCCGGTAGGCCCGTACTTCAAGGGCGGCGCAAAGCCGATCACCATCTGTGTCAGTGATTTCGACCGTGCGGCACCTCACGGAACCGGTCATGTAAAAGCTGGTTTAAACTATGCAATGAGTCTGCATGCACATGAGGTTGCGCATGACAACGGATTCGATGAGAATATGTTCCTGGATCCGGCAACCAGAACCTATGTAGAGGAGACCGGTGGCGCGAACTTCCTGTTCGTAACCAAAGACGGTGAGCTTGTAACTCCGAAGTCTGACTCCATTCTGCCGTCCATCACCAGACGTTCTCTGGTATACGTTGCGGAGCATTACCTTGGCATGAAGGTAACCCAGCGTCCGGTAAAACTGTCCGAGCTTGGCGACTTCGCAGAGTGCGGACTGTGCGGAACCGCAGCAGTTATCTCCCCAGTAGGCAAGGTTGTAGACCACGGCAAAGAAATCTGCTTCCCGAGCGGCATGGAGAAGATGGGTCCGGTTATGCAGAAGCTGTATGATACCTTAACCGGCATCCAGATGGGCAAGATTGAAGCTCCGGAAGGATGGATCCATAAGATCAAATAATTGGGAAACAAAAGAAAATAACTGGTTTTAAACCAGTGGTTAAAAACACCCGGACTGCGTTGACAAAACTGCGTCCGGGTGTTACAATATCACAAGCTTGAAGGTGCTGAAATCATACTCTGGCAGAAATTCAGGCGTTAAGAATCGCCGGTGAGTCACGGCGGGCCAGTAAGGGGTTGTACTGGTTTCGACGGGGATCATGCAGCTGGTGAAGCTATCCGCATGCGGTGCGTCAAACGGCAAAATTAAAATTAAACGCTGAAGATAATTTAGCATACGCAGCCTAATGGCTGCTGTCAGCCTTAGTGCACTCACACATTAAGAATCTGGCATCGACTATGTGAGAAACGACATGCATTAAGCTTTGCGTGCATGGGCGTATCATGAAGCTACTGAAACCGCAAGAGTGTCTGTTCCCGTGCGGCAGAGGGAATGTCAAATAGCAGACTATGATAGTAGAAGAACAGGGAATTGGTTTTCGGACAGGGGTTCGATTCCCCTCAGCTCCACTCGAAAGACCGCGTATTTACGCGGTCTTTTCTTTTTCATGCTGCATATTTCAGAAGAAATGAGGGAGAAGCTATGAATTATAATGAATTTAAAGCCGAATTTATGAAGCGTCTTGCGGAAAAAGCAGTACAGTCTGACCTGATCGGAACATATCAGAGGTTCTTGACCGGCTGAAGCAGATGAACCGTTACATAAACAGGAAAGAGGAGATCCTGAGCAGAAAGGTTTACCGGTATCGGGCAGAGAGCGGAGAACTGACGCCTCTGGATCTGTAAGAAATTACGGTTTCCGGAGAAAATCAGAACAAAATACGATGGAAATGACAGCGGGAGAATGACACCATGAGCAGAAAAAAGAATGTGTATAATCAGGTAAAGCGCGGAGCAAAACGCTATAAAAAGGCAAAGGCAGGGAAAAAAGGCAGAGTGGCGGTATTTGCTGCTGTGGCCATAATTCTGGCGGCCATAGGCGTCAGTCAGAAAGACATTGGACGTCTGGAACAGGCAGCAGACAAAGTACTGGATGCTTATGAAACTGTGCTGGATGCCGGAACTTCCCGGGAGGGAGCAGAGAATTCTGTATCAGAAACTTCGGAAAGTGGAACAGCCGGTGCGACTGGCACCGGCGCCAATGTTTACGTGGATCTTGCGGCTATTCCGGCCTACTCTGGAGAACCGTATGCAGTTGTAAACGGCAACATCCCTTATTTTACAGACTCTGATATGACCAGTGAATCTTTTGAATATTACAGTGACCTGGATGAACTTGGCCGCTGTGGTACAGCGTATTCCAGTGTTGGAACGGACCTGATGCCGACAGAAAAGCGCGGCTCCATCAGCAAGGTGAAGCCATCTGGCTGGCAGGTGTCCAAATATGATTTCGTAGATGGAAAATATCTGTACAACCGCTGCCACCTGATCGGCTATCAGCTGACCGCCGAGAATGCCAATGAGAAAAACCTGATCACAGGCACCCGCTATTTGAATGTCGATGGTATGCTGCCCTTTGAGAATCTGGTGGCGGACTATGTAAAAGAAACGGAAAACCATGTGCTCTACCGGGTGACGCCGGTCTTTGAGGGTAATAACCTGGTTGCGTCCGGTGTGCTGATGGAGGCGGAATCCGTGGAGGACGCGGGAGATGGCGTGGAGTACTGTGTGTATGTGTATAATGTCCAGCCGGGCGTTGAAATTGATTACGCGACGGGAGAAAATCACACATCCAATTAATGGTGCCTGGTTTCCCATTGTTGCTGTTTGCAAGATCAGGGAACTACATTGACGAAGCATGGAAAGCTGTGATAGAATAAAATTCAGTTTGCTGTATCAATAGCGTGATCATGCCCGACATAAAATAACAGGTACAGCACAGCAAAAGAAAAATGTTACGCAAAGGCAGCAGAAGTGTAACGGGAAATCGGCGGGGTTACATATGAAGATGAAAAAACTGGTCCGTGCAGCTGGAGCAGGTATCACAGCAGCAGTGGTGGCACTATCCCTGACAGTATCGGGAATCCGGAGTGAGGCGGCACCTTCTTACCTGAAAGCGGCAACTTATGTGTCGGATGCATGGGTGAGCAATTTCTGGAACTCAGAGAGCGACCATATGGATGAGGAACTGGCACAGATTGCGGCAGATGGGTTCAACAGCATTGTGCTGGTGGTTCCGTGGCGGGAATTTCAGCCTGGGGTACTCCCGGTTTCCTACAACCGTTACGCGTTTCAGAAACTCGACAAGGTTATGAATGCCGCAAATGCCCACGGGCTTATGGTGGAACTGCGGGTTGGTTATGTGTGGGACTATTATAACGATGATGTGGTAACAGGGCGTTTTCGGGATCTGCTAAAGGATCCGTCCACCCGCGCTGCATGGCTAGCATATGCAAAGCAGATCTACCGGACCGCATCAGCGCACTCCAATTTTTATGGCGGATTCATGACCTGGGAGGATTTTTGGAACTATGTGGAGGACGCGGCGAATCTGGGAAAGGGTGCCAACAGCCGGAATGCTGCTAAGGAATGCGGCTATCAGACATGGCTGAAAAAACATTATTCCCTGAAACAGGTAAATGAATATTACCAGCCGGCAGAAAAATTTACCAGCTATGACAATGTCTATATCCCGGCAAGGAAGGAATATGCCTACAAGCTGTTTTATGAATTTTATGATGATTTTTTAAATGATCTTCTGGAAGATACCCAGAAGGTGTTCCCAAATCTGTCTATGGAGGTCCGGCTTGATGTAGACCCGGTCGACGCGCAGGATGGAAACGGGCAGGTGGGCGCGTCGCATTATGGCACGTTTCCGTGTGCGGACGCAGGGTACACATCTCTTATGTACAGCGTGTCCATGGGACATGGGTTTGGTGACGTGCTTTCCACCCAGGAGGCAATCAAAACCATGAATGAACAGCTTTCCCTTGTCCGGGCTAATAATGGCGGAAAGCCGGTATTCATTGACCAGCTTCTTTACATGGATGCGACGGAAGGTTTTGAACAGAACGCGAGACTGGCGGAAAGCCACAGGGGAGCTTTCCTCACCGGCATCCCGGATACGCTGCGCGCGCACACCAATGGTTACGCGGTCTGGACTTACCGGAATTACACCAACAACCCGGTTTACAATCACCAGTTTGCGCTGGGAACCAGGGGCTGGAATGTAACAAACGGCAGCGTGATGGAGCGAAATGGCAGCAGCCAGCTCCTTTTACAGAGCGGAGGAAGCCTTGCCCAGAAAGTAGGGCACCGCATTGGAGGACGCACGACCCATGATGGACATGTCCGCTTTACGGCAGACAGTGATGAGCCTGCAGTACTGACCGTAAAGCTTGGTTCCATGAGCCAGACAGTGGAGGTTAACGGGCCGAAACAGTATGATCTGAATCTGGGCCGGAAAGGCTTTTATGAAGTGAGCTTTGAAACCGATGGCGATGTTTATCTGGATAATATCCATGTATACAATTTCGTCCAGGATGGACAGCTTCGCGACATAGACGGAAATGAGCTGAGCTGTATGGGAGCCATGCGTACCCTGAATGCAAGCATGAATTAAGACGAAATTAAGACGAAATCAGATTTTTAATGCTTGACATATTTATCTTCCGTGCTATAATCAGTTGAAGATATGAGAGAAATTTTCATATGTTAACACGTTGATGAGCAGAGTACTCTGGCAGAACCATTCAGAGAGAGATGCATGTGGTGCGAGTATCTTATGAGGAAGTCAGCAGGAAAACCGGCTCGGAGTGGTCCTTAATCGGATCCGGTGATTCCGTTACCATCAGAATGAAGCGGCTGTCTGATTTCAGGCGGCAAACAGGGTGGAACCGCGATAAAAGAATTGTCGTCCCTTGTCCGGTGTGCAAAGCGCATCAGGCAGGGGACTTTTTATTTTATTAAATCCTTATCGTCCCTTGTATCATCATTTTAACAAAGAATACCAGGAGGAAAAAGGCATGATCATCACATTAAAAGATGGAAGCAAAAAAGAGTACGCACAGGCTATGCCCATTATTGACATTGCCCGTGACATCAGCGAAGGGCTGGCACGGGTAGCCTGCGTCGGTGAGGTAGACGGACAGGTAGAAGACCTGCGCACCGTACTGGACAAGGACTGCGAGTTAAACATCCTGACTGCAAAGGATGAGGCAGGTCTGGCAGCACTGCGCCACACCGCAAGCCACGTTATGGCACAGGCTATCAAGAGACTGTATCCGAGCGCGAAGCTGGCGATCGGCCCGTCTATCGCAGATGGATTCTACTATGATATCGACTTCGAGACCCCGATCACCGCAGACGATCTGGAAAAAATCGAGGCTGAGATGAAGAAGATCATCAAAGAAGCACTGCCGTTAGAGCGCTTTACCCTTCCGAGAGAAGAGGCGCTGGCTCTGATGAAAGAAAAAGAGGAGCCGTACAAGGTAGAGCTTATCGAGGACCTTCCAGAGGGTGAGGAGATCAGCTTCTACAAGCAGGGCGAGTTTACTGACCTTTGCGCAGGCCCGCACTTAATGAATACCAAGGAAGTTGGAAAGGCTTACAAGCTGACCAGCATTGCAGGCGCTTACTGGAGAGGCAACGAGCATAACAAGATGCTGACCCGTATCTACGCAACTGCGTTCGCAAAGAAAGAAGAACTGGAAGCATATGTTACCATGATGGAAGAGGCAAAGAAGCGTGACCACAGAAAACTGGGTAAAGAGCTTGGCCTGTTCATGATGCACGAGGCTGGCCCGGGGTTCCCGTTCTTCCTGCCGAAGGGCATGGTTCTGAAAAACACCCTGTTAGAGTACTGGAGAGAGATCCACAAAAAGGCAGGTTATGTAGAGATTTCCACCCCGATCATCTTAAACAGAAGCCTGTGGGAGACCTCCGGCCACTGGGATCACTACAAAGACAACATGTACACCACCGTCATTGACGAGCAGGACTACGCGATCAAACCGATGAACTGCCCGGGCGGCGTTCTGGTTTATGCTTCCGAGCCGCGTTCCTACCGCGACCTGCCGCTGCGCATGGGTGAGCTTGGTATCGTTCACCGTCATGAGAAATCCGGCCAGCTGCACGGCCTGATGCGTGTGCGCTGCTTCACCCAGGATGATGCGCACATCTTCATGACCCCGGATCAGATCAAAGACGAGATCAAAGGCGTTGCGCAGCTCATCGACAGCGTTTACAAGCTGTTCGGCTTTAAATATCATGTAGAGCTTTCCACCCGTCCGGAAGACAGCATGGGAAGTGATGCAGACTGGGAGATGGCTACCGACGGTTTAAGAAGCGCTCTGGATGAGATGGGTCTGGATTACGTTGTAAACGAGGGCGACGGCGCGTTCTACGGACCGAAGATCGACTTCCATCTGGTCGATGCTATCGGAAGAACCTGGCAGTGCGGTACTATTCAGCTTGACTTCCAGCTTCCGCAGCGTTTTGAGCTGGAGTACATCGGCGCAGATGGCGAGAAGCATCGTCCGATCATGATCCATCGTGTTGCTTTCGGCTCCATCGAGCGTTTCATTGGTATCCTGATTGAGCATTTTGCAGGCGCATTCCCGACCTGGCTGGCTCCGGTACAGGTAAAGGTCCTGCCGATTTCCGACAAGTACATGGATTACGCTGAGAAAGTAAAAGCTGCCCTGGATGCAGAGAATATCCGTGCAGAGGTAGACACTCGTTCTGAGAAGATCGGCTACAAGATCCGTGAGGCTCAGAAGAACAAGATTCCGTATATGCTGGTAGTTGGCCAGAAGGAAGAGGAAGACGGAGCGGTATCTGTCCGCAGCCGTTTCAAAGGCGATGAGGGCCAGGCATCCTTAGAGAGCTTTATCGAGAATATCAAAAAGGAAATTGTTTCCAGAGAAGCACGTGCTGTTGAGGTGAAGGCAGAGCAGAAGTAATTGCGGAGAAAAAATCGCATAGATTTCTGAAAAGGAACCCATACTAAACCTGTGGAATGAAATAATAACAAACAGGAGGTATGGGTTCCATGACGAAATTAGAGTGCAATGTAACAAGCTGTCTTCACAATGCGGATCACTGCTGCTGCAAACAGTCCATCATGGTAGATGGGTACGATGCAAAGGAAAAAGAGCAGACCTGCTGCGGAAGTTTCGATGAGAACAAGGGCGGTCTCTTTAAGAACGTTTTTAAAACACCGGAAAGCAGCCTGTCTGTGGACTGTGAGGCGGTACAGTGCATCTACAATGACAACCGCCACTGCGCGGCTGCAAAGATTGGCATTGCCGGGGATGGGGCAAGCAGGGCAGAACAGACCCTTTGCACCACCTTCCAGATGTCATAGAAAAAATATGAAAAATCCCCGGAAAAGCGCTTGACTTTCCCGGGGATTCATAGTATAGTAATAAAAGTTGTGAGAACAACGCAGGAAAGTAGGTATCCACCTCACCTCGGCACGAGCAAGTGACCCTGGTTTATAGCAAAGAATACGTATATGCGGCGGCAACAACGTCCTATGCGATGCTCTTGAGGGTGGGTAGAATATTCTATCTACTTTTTTTATGCAGAAAAACAGACATGCAGAATTCTATGATGGGGGTGCACGACTATTAGCGAGTTAATGATTAACGAACAGATCAGAGACAAAGAAGTTCGATTGATTGGTGAAGACGGCGAGCAGCTGGGTATCATGTCCGCGAAGGAAGCCTACAAACTGGCTCAGGACGCGGAACTGGATCTCGTAAAGATTGCTCCGACGGCAAAGCCACCGGTTTGTAAGATTATCGATTACGGTAAATATCGTTACGAGCTGGCAAGAAAAGAAAAAGAAGCTAGAAAAAAACAGAAGGTAATCGAGGTTAAAGAAGTGCGGTTGTCTCCGAACATTGACACCAACGATTTGAACACAAAAACGGGCGCAGCACGAAAGTTCCTGGAAAAGGGCGATAAAGTCAAAGTTACCTTACGTTTCCGTGGTCGTGAGATGGCGCACATGTCCAAGTCCAAGTATATCCTGGATGACTTTGCAGAGAGCTTAAAGGATATCGCAACCATTGACAAGCCTTCCAAAGTGGAAGGAAGAAGCATGGTTATGTTTTTGACTGCCAAGAAGTAAAAGCAAAGAGAAAGATTAAGGAGGAAGTTATAATGCCTAAATTAAAAACAAGCAGAGCAGCTGCAAAACGTTTCAAAAAGACCGGTACCGGTAAGCTGGTAAGAAATAAAGCATACAAATCTCACATCTTAACTAAGAAGTCTACCAAGAGAAAAAGAAATCTTAGAAAAGATATCGTTACCGATGCTACCAACGCAAAGGTAATGAAGAAGATTTTACCATATCTGTAATAGACTGATTAGATTAAGAAGGAGGAAAAACCGATGGCAAGAATTAAAGGCGGTATGAACGCAAAGAAGAAACACAATAGAGTGCTGAAGATGGCTAAAGGCTACAGAGGAGCACGTTCTAAACAGTATAGAGTAGCAAAGCAGTCTGTAATGAGAGCTCTGACCAGCTCCTACGCAGGCCGCAAGCAGAGAAAGAGACAGTTCCGTCAGCTGTGGATCGCTCGTATCAACGCAGCAGCACGTATCAACGGTCTGTCCTACAGCAAGTTCATGTATGGCTTAAAGCTGGCTGGCGTTGAGATGAACCGTAAGGTCCTGTCTGACATGGCTATCAACGATGCTGAGGGCTTTGCTAAACTGGCTGAGCTGGCTAAAGCAAAATTAGCTTAATTCAGAATCTGAACGAAAATTTAACATAGTGGCAGAGCTGATTCTGCCGTGGACCCGTCTGGCTTTTTTAGAAAAAACCGGACGGGTTTTGTCGTTCTAATGGGAAGAAAGGAGTGGATCTTTGAATCAGATTATTCTGCTTGTGGGTGTGGTGATCATGATCTGTGTTCTGATGGGACGCGTAACCTCCAGACTGGCTGTGCCATCCCTTTTGATCTTTATCGGGCTTGGAATGCTGTTTGGGGAAGATGGGATCTTTCGGATTGTGTTTGATGATTATGGAGTAACGGAGACGATCTGTTCTGTCAGCCTGATCTTTATCATCTTTTACGGCGGTTTTGGGACAAATGTGAAAGAAGCAAAGAGTGTGGCTGCAAAGGCGCTGCTGTTGTCCACACTGGGCGTGGCACTGACCACCGGCTTTGTAGGCGTGTTCGTACATCTGGTGCTGCGTCTGCCGTGGCTGGAGAGCTTTCTGTTTGGCTCGGTGATCGCATCTACGGACGCAGCGTCTGTGTTTAATATCCTGCGTACGAAAAAGCTGGATCTGAAATATCATACGGCATCGCTTCTGGAACTGGAATCCGGTTCGAATGATCCGGTATCTTATATGCTGACGGTGGTATTCATCGCCATGATGAGCGGAAAAGCAGTTTCCCTGCCGCTGATGCTGGCGCAGCAGATCGGATTTGGTCTTGTGTGCGGTGCAGCAGCCGGGCGTCTGGCTGTCTGGGCGATGGACCGGTTCTCGTTTCAGATCGAGGAAGGTAATACGATCTTTGCAGTGGCAGCTATGCTGGTGAGCTACGCGCTGCCTCAGGTAATTGGCGGAAACGGTTATCTGGCAGTGTATCTGTGCGGCATTATCATGGGAAATTCCCGGATTCCGGAAAAACGGAATCTAATGCATGTGTTTGATACGGTCACGGGCATTGCGCAGATGATGATCTTCTTCCTGCTGGGGCTTCTGGCGACACCCAGTGAGCTTCCGGCGGTCCTGCTTCCGGCAGCACTGATCATGCTGTTTATGACGGTGATCGCCCGTCCGGCGGCGGTAGCAGCCATTCTTCTGCCGTTCCGGTCCCATATCCGTCAGATTGGCGTGGTATCCTGGGCGGGACTGCGCGGCGCTGCCTCCATCGTGTTTGCGATCATGGCCGTTTTGAGCAAAGTGCCGATGCACTATAATCTTTACAATCTGGTGTTCTGCGTGGTACTTCTTTCCATTGCAGTGCAGGGGACTTTTCTGCCGCTGGTATCCGAAAAGCTTCGGATGATCGACCGGAATATGGATGTGCGCCGTACCTTCAATGATTATGAGGAGGAAAGCAGCATCCATTTTGTAAAGACACATATTCAGGAAGGGCATCTGTTTTGCGGCAAAAGGGTAAGAGACATCAGTCTCCCACCGGAAATGCTGATCGTAATGATCCTCCGGGGAGAAGAAAAGCGTATCCCAAATGGAGATACGCTGCTTCTGGCCGGCGACCTTCTGATCCTTGCTGCCCCGGAGTTCACCGAAGGAGAAAATCTGATCCTGCGGGAGAGAACTACGGTCAAGGGAGACAAGTGGACCGGAAAAACCCTGAAGGAAGTCCCTCTCTCGAAAGGGACGCTGGTAGTATCTGTCAGGAGAGGGGAAGAAACCCTCATCCCGACCGGAAATACCAGGATTCAGGAAGGCGATATCCTGATCATAGCCAAATATTAAGCCTTTTCATAGACGGAGAAGTTATTGCGTCCTCCGCGCTTTGTCTGATACAGTGCCTTATCTGCATTGCGGTACAGGTCATCAAATCGGGTTCCCTGCTCTGGGCTGAAGGCGACGCCCACACTGAAGGTGATGGCCTGTCCGTTCATTTCTGCATGCTTTACGGAGCGGATGTGCTCCAGCATGCTCTGGACACGGGAAAGGGCAGCATCCCGGGAGGAAACCTGCTTCATGAGTATCACGAATTCATCGCCGCCAACGCGCCCAATAATATCATCGTCCCGGAACTGGTTCTTTAAGAATTCGCCCACGCGATGCAGGACTTTGTCACCGACAGCGTGTCCGTAGGTATCATTGACGCTCTTGAACTTGTCGATGTCCAGGATGAGAAACGCATGAAGCGCATCCGGACGGCTCGTCCGCAGAAATTCATCAATGGCGGGCTGTGTATGTTCCTTATTATATACAGCAGTCAGTCCGTCGATCTGCGCGGTATGTACCAGCTCGTTGTAGTCTCTGGTGTGGACGGATACAATGCGTCCGATCAGAAGAATGACCAGGAGTATGAAATAGGCATTCAGGATCAGCTCATAATTGTGAATGAAACTGTAATTCGCGTTTGCAACGGACACCGGAATCACATAGCATATCATCCAGTTATTTAAAAGAATCGGAGCATAGGCAACATAGCGGCCGGATTTTTGAATTCCCGGCTGAGACAGTTTGAGCAGGCCATGCGTCTTTGCCTGAAATGCATCGCGGATTGTCTGCAGAGAATCTTTTCCGCAGACAGTCCACTGACTGTAAAAGTCGAAAAAGTTGTCACCATAGCTGATGATCTGGTGTGTAGAATTGCCGTCCAGTGTGATGATGTCTCCGTCTTCATTAATAATGATACAAAAGCCTTCACCCCAAAACAGATCATCGAAGATCAGATGGTTTAGCTCAGTTACATTGTAGGACGCACTGAGAAGACCGATGACTGCATTGTCATGGAGGACGGGCACGCTGAGAATGACACGGGTTTCATGGTCAACGCTGCTTTGAACGGGATCGCTCAGTGTCCGCTTTCCGGTTATGCCCTCCTGAAAATAGCTGCGGTGGGAGACATTCTTTATATCACCGTTTTCATAGTGGGAGGTGCCGTCCGGCTCAATGAGGGCTACATGGTCGATAGACGTGGTGGACTGGATGGCGGAAAGCATATTTTTGTTTTTTTCAGAGATGAGTTCGCCATCTGCTCCGATCTGTGCGGCAACACCGTCCAGAAACTGGTAGTTGACATTCAGAATCTCTTCAAAATGGATGCTCTGCCTGGAAATATTCGAGGTAAGCTTTTTCTGGGCCAGCTGATCTGCGGCATGATGGGATGCGATGGAAAATACCATCATGCCCACTGTCGTAGCAATGATAAAAGCTACAATGCTGGATAGGTAACCCTGCAAGGGTGTCTCTGTTTTTTTTTTCATAGGCATATCCCCCCTCGGATTTTGCTTATTATGGTTCATATTATATCAAAAAATGGCAGAAATTCTATAGAATGCGGATTGAAAATTTGACAAAACGGGCAAAAAATGTGTCAAGACGGGAAAATTGGAAGAAGAAAATACAAGAAGAAAAAAACTTGAAAAATAAAGAAAAAGTACTTGCCAGAACCAGGAAACTATGATATATTATTAAACGTTCGCGGGAGTGCTGGAATTGGCAGACAGGCTAGACTAAGGATCTAGTGGCAGTTATGTCGTGTGGGTTCAAGTCCCATCTCCCGCAGTATCTTCCAAAAAGATACGGGAACATTCCTCGATAGCTCAGTCGGTAGAGCACGCGGCTGTTAACCGCGCTGTCGTAGGTTCAAGTCCTACTCGGGGAGCTTTGCAGAAGTGGCGGAATTGGCAGACGCGCACGGTTCAGGTCCGTGTGGTAGCAATACCTTGTGGGTTCGACTCCCATCTTCTGCATTGCAGAAAATGAGCCATCGTACAAAATTGTGCGGTGGCTCTTCTTTTTTCTACGCTATCCCCAAAACTTTTCCGATTAGCAGAATTATCCCCAAAATCCAGCTGGTTAATACACCAAACAAAATGACCGGACCGGCAATCGTGAAAATTTTGCAGCCGATTCCAAACACATGTCCCTCTGCCTTATATTCAATGGCCGGGGCTACCACGGAATTGGCGAATCCGGTAATTGGCACCAGAGCTCCGGCGCCGCCCCATTTTACAATTTTTGGATAGATGCCAAAACCCGTCAGCAGGACACTGGCCAGGATCAGTTCCATCAGCATCCAGGTCTGAGCTTCTTCTTTCTCCATTCCAAGGTAGTTGATCATCATCATCACCGAGGCCTGCCCCAGGGCGCAGATGATGCCGCCGGTCACAAAGGCGCGCAGCATGTCGCTTCCCAGTTCATTGACTGGAGTAATCTGTTTGATGTATTTGTCGTAGGCTTTTTTATTTAATTCCATGGTATATTCTATCTCCTTTGCTCTGTTTTCTCTGCCTTGTTCTATCTCTGCACCCACAGAAATGCGCCTGCTCTGATTCCAGCATCATTCCGCTGCCATCCCGCACAGAAAATACGCCAGGGATCCGGCCAGTTTTCCCAGTGCAATAGAAAGTATCAGATACTGCAGCCCCACCGCCAGATAAATTCTCCGGCTGATAACCGGCAGTGCCTTTAACGTCTCCGCCAGAGACATCACCAGGCATCCCACAAAGATTCCCACTGCCAGTCCAAAGATGCCGAGAAACAGCGAGGAAAAACCGTGCAGTGGAATGGGGAACTCATACAGATCCGCAATATTTCCCAGCACACCCCCGCTCACGATCACGGTTCCGTACAACAGAATATGTCTCTTCGTTCCCGTTTTTCCGATCAGCCGCGGAAACACACCGATGATGACCAGGAATGCGAAGACTCCGGCCGCAATGATGCCTCCGGCGCTGAGTCCCACAAAGAGGAGGGCGGCATTTCGCCCGCCGCTCACAATCAGATTGCGGAATGCCGGTTGTACGCTGCTCCAGATCAGATCATGAAACATCAATGCCCCGCTCCTTTCTGGAATCATTCTGGATCACAGTCTTGCAGATGTTATCCTCATAAAGCCGCATCTCCACCTCCAGCGGTGTGGGATCCGTGTTGATCTTCCACTTCGCGAAATGATTAAAGAAGACAATGATTCCCACCGCCAGTCCCACAGAATAGGACAGCTCCAGAATCGTATGCCCACTGGATTCTTGCCCGGTGAGCAGCCGGTACACCTCACCAAACACTGAGGTGACACTGACATCATTGTTAAAGGTCATAATGGCAAAGGCCGCCCCACAAAAGCAGATGACGCAGACAAAGATAGTCTTGCACCACTGCCAGAACAAGTTCTGCCGCACCTTAGGCTGGTAATCAATGATAAACTCCACTTTTCCCACATTGCTGACCGTCACGGAAGAATCTGCCGCCTCCATAATCCGGATCACATTCAGGGCATTTTCCACGTAGCGCTTGCGCTTCTGTTCCCGGATCGTCTTGATTTTCAGGCTGGCACAGCGGTTCTGCACATGGGCGTCACTGCAGTAGACCTCGGCCACATCCTTCACCTGAATATCCGGCTTATGCAGTTCCGTGATTTCCCGCAGATTCAGGTAGACGGTGTTCTGCGAGCTCATGCAGCCACCTCCCTGATACGCAAAAACTCTGGCGTCCTGTTTACGCTGCGCCACCAGTCAGATTTCCACTCTGCTGGTTCCGTCCCGCGAAATTCCTGACGAACCAGGGTTCCATCCGGATCTTTGGGTTCTCCTTCATGGTAAAAGCAAAGCCATGCCACTGCCATGACCAGAAGCATAGCTCCCAGTACGACCAACAGCATGACTTTCGATTTCCAGTATTTCATTCCTGCTCATCCCTTTCCGTCCGTTTTCTGCCTGCTTTCTGTCCAGAAAATCCGCAATATCCATAATTCAGTCTTTTCCTTGCAGAATCGGCTTCCGGCTTGTTTAGGTTCAGTATGCGCAGTTATGCCCCCAGATATTCCCGCATCTGCTTCAGAATCCGTTTTTCCAGCCGCGACACCTGCACCTGGGATATATTCAGATCCTCAGCAATCCTGGTCTGGGTCTGGTTTTCAAAATAACGTCTTACGATAATTTCCCGGTCCTTCTCCGGCAGTTTTTCCATCAATTGTTTTAATACCAGGCGGTTCATGAGCTGTTCTTCGTTCTGCGTTCCGTCCGGAATGCGGTCCATGAGACGCAGGCCGCCCTCCTCGCCGTTTCCGGTCTCCCGGTACAGGGATTCCACCTCTGCCCCCGCTCCCATGCAGGCAGCCACTTCCTCACAGCTGATATCCAGTTCCTTCGCAATCTCCGAAAGTCCCGGTTCCCGCCCGGACTTTGCCGTCAGGGTTTCCCGCGCCCTGCGGACGCGAAGTCCCAGTTCCTTCATGGACCGGCTTACCCGGATCATTCCGTCATCCCGCAGAAAACGCCGGATTTCCCCCGCAATCATTGGCACCGCATAGGTGGAAAAACGCACCTGAAATCCAAGATCAAACTTGTCTACAGCCTTTAACAGTCCAATACACCCGATCTGAAACAGATCCTCCAGATCATGACCCCGGCCGCTGTAATGCCGGGCCACGCTCCAGACCAGCCCCACATTCCCCATGACCAGCTGCTCCCTCGCTTCCTCATCCCCGGCATGCGCGCGCCGGATCAGATCCATTGTCTCATCCATGCACATCACCTGCCGATTTGTTTTCTCATGACAACCTTCGTCCCTTTTCCAGGCTCCGATTCCACATGCACCTGATCCATAAAGGCCTCCATAAAGGAAAAGCCCATGCCGGACCTGGTTCCGGTCTTGTCGGTGGTAAACATGGGTTCCATGGCCTTCTCTACATCCCGGATTCCAACGCCGTAGTCTTCCACCACCACAGTCAGTTCTTTTCCTTCCGTCTCCACCTCCACGGTAATGGCTCCCTTCTCTCCGCCATACCCATGAATTTCCGCGTTCGTCACCGCCTCGGAAACAGCAGTCTTCACATCATCAATTTCCTCCAGCGTCGGATCCAGGCGGCTCAAGAATACCGCCACCACCACCCGGGCAAACTCCTCATTTTTTGAAAGGCTCTCCAGCTCCATCCGAAAACGCTCCATATGTTTCCCATCCTCCCGTTTTTCACCTTTTCGATTCTTTCGTCCTGCCTGTCCAGCTTCCCGGCAGTCACAGTTTTTCATACATCAGTCCGGCAATCATCCGGCAATTGCCGCTTCCTTTGTGTCAAAATATTTCATCAGCCGTCCGATACCGCCAATTGCCAGAACCCGGCCCACCTGGGCATTCACACCATAAATCGTCACGGTACCGCCGCTTCCCGCCATCTGTTTGTAGCGGTTTAACAAAATTCCAATGCCAGAGGAATCCATAAATTCCGTCCTGGAAAAATCAAAAACCACTTTGCTGATATAATTTTCTGACAGGAGCAGATCGGTCTCATATTTTAAGTTCCGGCAGTTGTGATGATCCAGCTCCTTCGGCAGATGGATCACCAGGGTCTGTCCATGAGCCTCGTAGGAAAAAGTCTGTTCGTACATAAAAATTCCCCCATTTCCTGTAAAATATAAATTTCATGTAAAATGAAAAAAGGTACGGCAGAGTGCGTTTCTCACGTTTTCTCTGTCGTACCTTCTGTTCTGTTTTTATTTGTCTTTGTACCAGGCAAATTCCGTTTTAGTACCCGCGCTGGGTCTTCGCGTCATCCACATACTCCGAATTCGGATAATTCATGATGACATCAGTAAAATACTGGGTCGCTGTTTCCTGATCCCCGGCTGTCACATAGGCCATTCCGAGCTTGTAGATTACCTCCGGGTTGTCCCCCTTGATCTGCAGGCTCTTCTGGTAATAGTCCGCTGCTCCAGCCACATCTCCGGCTGCCAGAGCCTCATCTCCCAGGTTCATCAGAAGCGTATACCCATTTTCTGACATATCCTTCTGAATCCAGGCCACCGTCTCGTTCAGTACACCATCATTTAACACCGACCAGTCCGTATCCACATAAAGAAGGGTGGCCGTTTTCTGGTCCTCATCCCGGTATGCCTGCAGGATCTTCACCAGATTCTGGTACTGGGCCAGGGTGCCGCCGCTGGAATTCTGCAGAGTCTTCAAATTCTCCTCTGCCTCACTCTGGGCGCTCTTCGCCTCTTCCATCTTCTGGTTCAGACTGTCAATCTCGATATTCTTCTGGTTCAGCTCTTCCAGTGTATTTTTCAATTCCTGATTATGCTTTGCATTCAGTGTCTCGGTGTTCGCCGGCATAACCAGAAAAAAAATGACCATAGCTCCCAGCACCAGACCAACCAGAATGTTAAGCACCGACTGCCAGCCGGTATTTTCCTTATAGCTTGGTGGCATGATGATATCATCATCCTGCAGCTTCCGGTGGGAAAAAGCATTCTGCAGCTTCCGTTTCTCCACATCAGCCTTGCCTGTATTGTGTTTGGCAATATCCATATAATGAAGTACCCACGGGTTATACCGGTCAATCTTTAATGCCTGATACAGACACCGTCCGGCCTTGATGTAATCCTCCTGATGGAGATACAGAAGTGCCAGAAGTTCCTGCGCCTTGACATACTGCGGAAACTCTTCCACCATACGCATCAGGAGCAGCGTTGCCAGATCTTCATTGTCATTCTGAGCATAGATCAGAGCCTGATTGTACTTTTTGGCTGCCTGATCGGCCAGCTCCAGATATCCTCTGGCCGCATGAACCTTCCTCAGATATTCCTCTGCCAGATTGTCCTGCTCCTGCAGGTTTAAGCTGATGATCCACTGAGTCAGCGCCGCGCCCACCTCGCCGATCTCATTGTAGATCAGGCCCAGCAGGTTTCGGGCATCCGTCTGGTATTTGTCAAACCGGAGACTTTTTTTCAGCGCAGTCACTGCGCCAGACAGATCCCGGCTCCTTGCCTTTTCCAGGCCAATGTTATAGTAGGCATTGGCAATCTGCCGGTTTTTCGTTCCTGTTTTCATAATCGTTTTCTGTTACTCCCTGTTTTTCAGCAGTTCCATCATCAGATCTGTCATGTCCGTCAGATCCTCTTTTACAATCTGCGTTTCCACATCGCCCACTTCCAGGCTCGGCTGGAACCGTGCGATCTCTTCTTCAAAATCCAGCATGATTCTCCTCGCTTCCTTAGGTCCGTCACTGTTTACATCCGGTGTAACTGTAACTTCAAATCCTCCAATATCTCTCCGATCAGGTAGAGGGAGCCTACCATATAGAGATGGTCTCCTTCTTTCTTTTCAGACAGTACATGCTTCAGTGCGTCTTTCGTGGAGTCAAAGGCCGTCACATGGCTGCATCCGGCATCCTCAAACTGCCTTGCCAGCGCATCAGCCTGAAGGCCGCGCTCACTCTTTAACTGCACCACGGTAACCCGCTCCGGGGAAAGCTCCGTGCAGAGCAAACGTATCATCTCATGGTAATCCTTATCCGAAACTGCAGCGAAGAGGAGCTGGATCTGTGGATGCATGTCCGCTGCATTCTGCTCCCCCTGGTCCGGCTGCTGCGCTGACTGTTTTTCCTGTACTGCCAGCCCATTCTGTGCCTTCACCGCCTGAATAAACGCGCGGATGCCGCCCGGATTGTGGGCACCATCCACCCAGACATCCGGTGCCACCTGCTGCATCCGGCCGGTCCAGTGGACCGAAGCCAGTGCTTTTCTGCAGACTTCAGCATTCACTCCCTCAATTTCCAGTATCTCCAGAACCTTCACCGCCAGAGCCGCGTTCATAGCCTGGTATGGTGCCGCAAAGGAAACTCCCCAGCAGGAATCTTCTGCCGTAAGTCCGTAAGCCGCACTGCCAAGCCTGTCCGCAGCCTCCGCAATGACAGCTCCTGCCGCCCGGTCGTTATTGTCATATACCACCGGCACCCCAGGCTTGATGATGCCGGCCTTCTCTGCCGCGATCAGCTCCACCGTATCTCCAAGGTACTGGGTATGGTCGAGGCTGATGGAGGTAATCACGCAGGCCAGCGGATGCCGGATCACATTGGTCGTATCCAGCCGTCCGCCCAGTCCCGTCTCCAGAACCACAAAGTCCGGTTTCATCCGTCCGTATAGGTCCATGGCCATCAGAAACACAAACTCAAAAAAGGTAGGATGCGCGTAGCCTTCTGCCATCAGCCTGTCCGTAACTGCCTTTACCCGGGCGAAGCTCTCTGAAAATCCGGCTTCTTCCACAGGGATGCCATCCACCAGAAAACGCTCTGTCACGTCGGTAAGATGCGGAGACACAAAGGTTCCCACATGATATCCGGCTTCCATGAGCATGGCGGTTAAGTCCGCGCAGACCGAACCCTTTCCGTTGGTCCCGGCCACATGGATGATGCGTAACTGCTCGTCCGGATTTCCCAACTCTTCCAGGAAATGCCGGACCTCATCCAGCGTATTTTTCTTTTTTGTCCAAAGCGGGATTGCCAGCAGGTAATCCCGCGCTTTTTTGTCTATCATTGTTATATATGCCTGTCCATTCTCAAATATGAACGATTACCGATTACTTTAACTGAGCCAGACGTGCCTTTACCTGCTCCATCATCTGGGTATACTTTTCCAGCTTTGCCTTCTCTTCGTTGATCTTTGCCTCCGGAGCCTTGCTTACGAACTTTTCATTGGACAGCATGCCGGTTACACGGGCAAGCTCCTTGGTGAGACGCTCTTCCTCTTTCTGCAGGCGCTCGATTTCCTTCGCAATGTCAACCAGCTCTGCAAACGGGATGTAGATGGATGCCTCCGGGATCACTACGGATACTGCGTCATCGGCAATGCCCTGCTTATCAGACTGTAAGAATACCTCGCTTGCGTAGCCCAGAGTTGCAAAGAACACCTTGCTGTGCTCGAAGATCTGGAGCAGCTTCTGATTCTCGGAAACAACGTATACTTTTGCCTTTTTGCTCGGAGCTACGTTCATGGAGGTACGTACGTTACGGATTGCGCGGACTGCTTCCTTGATGGTCTCGACTGCGTACTCCTCCTGCTCGAAGTTCCACTCCATCTTGTATTCCGGCCATGCGGATACCATAATAGAGGCTTCCTCATCCTGCAGGTTGCAGAAGATCTCCTCGGTGATGAACGGCATGTACGGATGTAAAAGCTTTAAGGAGTTGATCAGAACTGTCTTTAAGGTCCACAGTGCTGCTGCCTTAGTGCTGTCCTCGTCATTCCACAGACGCGGTTTTACCATCTCGATGTACCAGTCGCAGAACTCCTCCCAGATAAAGTCATAAACCTTCTGCAGGCCGATGCCCAGCTCAAACTTATCCAGATTCTCGGTGACATCCTTCGCCAGGGTGTTCACCTTGGACAGAATCCACTTGTCTGCCATGGTCAGGTCATCTAAGGAAACCTCGTGGACCGGAGCCTTCTCCATGTTCATCATGATGAAACGGGATGCGTTCCATACCTTGTTTGCAAAGTTGCGGCTTGCCTCAACTCTCTCCCAGTAGAAACGCATGTCGTTGCCCGGTGCATTACCGGTGATCAGGGTCATACGCAGGGCATCTGCGCCGTACTTGTCGATCACCTCCAGCGGATCGATACCGTTGCCCAGGGACTTACTCATCTTACGGCCCTGGCTGTCGCGCACCAGACCATGGATCAGTACGGTATTAAACGGGCATTTTTCGGTCTGCTCATAACCGGAGAATACCATACGGATAACCCAGAAGAAGATGATATCATAACCGGTTACCAGCACGTCCGTCGGATAGAAATATTCCAACTCTTTGGTCTTCTCCGGCCAGCCCAGGGTAGAAAACGGCCACAGGGCAGAGGAGAACCAGGTATCCAGGGTGTCCTCATCCTGCTTTAAGTGGGTGCAGCCGCACTTCGGGCACTTCTCCGGCATGGATTTTGCAACGGTGATCTCGCCGCACTCCTGGCAGTAGTATGCCGGGATACGATGGCCCCACCACAGCTGTCTGGAGATACACCAGTCACGGATTCCCTCTAACCAGTGCAGATAAGTCTTTCCGAAGCTCTCCGGAACGAACTTTAAGTCACCGTTCTTTAAAGCTGCGATAGCCGGCTTTGCCATTTCCTCCATGCGGACGAACCACTGCTGTTTTACCATCGGCTCAACGGTGGTCTTGCAGCGGTCATGGGTTCCTACATTATGAGAATGCGGAACAACCTTCACCAGCAGTCCCTGGGCCTTCAAATCCTCTACCATAGCCTTGCGGGCCTCGTAGCGGTCCATGCCGTCGTACTTGCTGCCCTTGCAGTCGATGGTTGCGTCATCGTGCATGATGCAGATTTCCGGCAGGTTATGGCGGCGTCCTACCTCAAAGTCATTCGGGTCATGAGCCGGAGTGATCTTCACGCAGCCAGTACCGAACTCTTTGTCAACATACTCATCCGCAATGACCGGGATCTCACGGTCAGTCAACGGCAGCTTTAACATCTTACCGATAATATCCTTGTAGCGCTCATCCTCCGGGTTCACCGCAACAGCAGTATCACCAAGCAGAGTCTCCGGACGGGTGGTTGCGATCTCAACAAAACGGCTGTCCTCGCCAACGATCGGGTAATTGATGTGCCAGAAGAAGCCGTCCTGCTCCTCATGCTCAACCTCAGCGTCGGAAATGGAGGTCTGGCAGACCGGGCACCAGTTGATGATGCGGGAGCCTTTGTAAATATAGCCTTTCTCGTACAGCTTTACAAATACCTCAAGCACTGCATCGGAGCAGCCCTTGTCCATGGTAAAACGTTCTCTGTCCCAGTCAGCGGAGGAGCCCAGCTTGTGCAGCTGCTTGATGATGCGGGTGCCGTACTCCTTCTTCCAGTCCCAGCATGCTTCCAGGAATTTGTCACGGCCCAGATCATGCTTGTCCACGCCCTCTTTTCTCAGCTTGTCAATGACCTTAACCTCCGTTGCGATGGCTGCATGGTCTGTACCCGGCTGCCACAGAGCCTCGTAGCCCTGCATTCTCTTATAACGGGTCAGGATATCCTGCATGGTATTGTCCAGTGCATGGCCCATATGCAGCTGACCGGTAATGTTTGGCGGAGGCATAACAATGGTGAAAGGCTTCTTGCCCTCTCTCCTTCCACGCTCAGCGTCTGCATGGAAATACTTGTTATCCAGCCATTTCTGATACAGCTTTTCCTCAATGGCAGAAGGGTTGTAATTCTTTTCCAGTTCTTTCATGATCATTTCCTTTCCTTAAGTGTGGATGTGTAGAAATCTTCTTTTTCATGGCGGGACCCTAAACAACTGCGTTTCTTTGAAAAAAAAGAAAGCCCTTCATACAGAATCTGCATTCTGCATAAAGGGCGAAAAGTTCCGCGGTACCACCTTTGTTTCTCACTTTGTCACTGCTGCCGCTTAAAGCAACAGCTGTCTCCTTAACGCGGATCAGACGGGAATCCTTACTTTGTGTTGGTCCGGATCGCAGGTTTCATTTCGAAACGCTCCGCATTCCAGACATGATTCAGGATTCCGGCTCTGAAGCTACCTTCCGTGCGTGCCCTCTGAAACCATCTTCCAGCCATGGATGGTTCTCTCTGACAGAAGCTTACGACATACTCCTCTTCTTCCCAGCCTGTTTGCATATCGTGAATATTTTAAAGCAAAGAGCGCCAAGTTGCAAGAGGTTTCAGGAAAATTTATGATTCTTTTCATTTTTGCAGCGGACAACACACTCCTTTTTATAGCAGGCAATACCATTAATGCTAAATTAATTTTAAAAAATTGTACAAAAAGTGTTGACAATTAAAACAATAAGCGTTATACTACGTAAGCACTGTTGAGTGAGACATCACTCAGACAGCAGATATGGGGTCTTAGCTCAGCTGGGAGAGCATCTGCCTTACAAGCAGAGGGTCATAGGTTCGAGCCCTATAGGTCCCATAGATATCAATATAATATGGCGGAATAGCTCAGTTGGCTAGAGCACACGGTTCATACCCGTGGTGTCGAGAGTTCAAATCTCCCTTCCGCTACTAAATCAGGCAGTCTGTGTAAAACAGATTGCCTTTTTCTTTTTTAATCGCATGCTGAAGCAAAAGCAGCCACTTATATGACTGCCCCATCTTTCACTCCAGCACAAACTCTACAATCCGCTCTCTCGCATCGTTTCCATCAAACAGCTCCCGACAGTCAATTTCATCCGCAAACACCAGCTCGTCCACGGTCATCAGATACGCCAGATATTCATCCGATGGATAATAGAAAAATAGCCGAATCTCCCGGGATACTTCGTACCAGGAATCCAGAATTCGCCGGATCACTTTCTGTAATAGTTCCACCGAAAACGGATTGAAAAAATATGCCCGGTTCACTGCGCCCGGCACCGGGAACTCGCCTGCGTCCGCCAGAACAAACTCTGTCCTGCCGCCGGATACGGCTGTCTTTTGATTCTCTGCAGCTGTCTCATAAATCCGCGGATCATACTCCACACCGATGCTGTGACAGCGTGTCTGATAGGAAAGATAACAGTCCACCCTTCCCTTGCCGCATCCATAGTCTAACAGCGTATCTCCTTTCCGGATCCGGCCACTGTTTGCAAGACGTTCTAACACGGCATACGGAGTTGGCTCATAGGGATAACGGTACTGGTCTGCATTGGAATCATCCCGGCCCAGGGTCTTAATTTTCAAGAGACGGTCCCACTGTTTCTCTTCCTGTTCCATGTTTCTTCCGCGCATGATGTTTATGACCAGCCCTTCCACACTTCCGGCTGATAGCCAAGCGTTGACTGCTTTCCGTTTCGCACGACCGGAGTTTTGATTACCTGGGGATTTCCCAGGATTTTCTCCAGTTTATCCTCCGGCGCCAGATAACGGATCAAAGCAAGGGTATCCTGATCCTTCGCATCCGGGTTCAGCATAGCCTCCACACCGCCGTTTACATGTGCCACAGAATTGAATTCACCCTTGCTCATCCCCTTTTCCTTCATATCAATAAACTGGTATTTGATGCCGCGCTCCTTGAAAAAACGCTCCGCCTTGCGGGTGTCTCTGCACTTTTTTGTACCAAAAATCTGTATGTTCATTCGTGTATCCTCTCCGTTTCTGTCTTTCACAATCATCTGCTGCTTTCGCAGCTGTTCAGTACCCTCACACTTATCTGCGTTCCGTCTTCCTGATCTGAGCGAATGCTAGTTTATCTGTTTCTCCAGTTCACATGGCCAGTGATCGCCCACCTCCAGGCCCTGTTCCGTCAGCCACGCATCTTCCGCCGAAACATAACGCTCATTTCCTTTTTCGTCCGTCAGGGTAACCGAAACCTGCGGCAGCTGTCCAGGCAGCCTTCCCTCACATCCGTACTCTCCATCAAAAATATGCTTAATTTTCCACATAATATCACTTGTACCTCTTTTCCTTCCAAGCACTTCACTCTTTCACAGTATAGCGAATTATCTGTCTCCTATCAAGAACAGTTACAATAATTCGGTTTGACATCCCATCTTTCCACCGCTATAATCGAGTTGCAGTTTCCGCTTCCGAAACACAGAATGCGGCTCCTGCCAATACTTCCAGAGATAAGGAGTTCCCACATTGATCACGATAGAAAAAAAGCTCCTGCTTCCCGACACCTACCCTTTAGAACGGATTGGAAAGCTGGATGAGCTTCTCTTTTTTGATATTGAAACCACCGGTTTTTCCGGTGACCGGTTCCAGCTGTATCTGATTGGCTGCACCTATTATAAGGATAATACCTGGAATCTGATCCAGTGGTTTGCCGATACCAAGGCGGCTGAAAAAGATCTGCTGGATCACTTTTTTGATTTTCTGAAGCAGTATAAAACCGTAGTCCACTTTAATGGCGACGGCTTTGATATCCCGTTTTTACAGAAACGCTGCAAACATTTTAACCTGCCCTACAGCTTTTCCGATGTTGCCAGCTTCGACATCTATAAAAAAATAAAGCCATACCGGAACCTGCTTGGGCTAGACAGCTTAAAGCAGAAATCCATTGAGCAGTTTCTCGGTATCGCCCGGACAGACAAATATAACGGCGGACAGCTCATAGAGGTTTACAAGGATTTTCTGATGACCCACGAGCAGAACTTATATGATCTTCTCATTCTGCACAACGAGGATGATTTAAAAGGCATGCCTTCCATTCTTCCCATTCTGAATTATCCGGATTTTCTGGAGCATCCCTTCACGCTGTCCGACCAGGAAATTGTGGATGAACCAGACGCAAACGGACACTGCCGTCATCTTTTAAAGCTGACATGCAAAAGCTTTTGTTCCATTCCGGTCCCGGTAAAAGCGTCCATGGCTCCGGCACGCTGCACGATGGAAAAGGATCAGATCACCTTCTTCGTGGAACTGACAGAAGGAACCTTAAAACATTTCTATCCCGACTATAAAGACTACTACTACCTGCCGTTTGAAGACCGGGCCGTTCACAAAAGCATCGGCTCCTGCGTGGATAAGGATGCCCGGGTAAAGGCCACCGCAGCCAGCTGCTATACCAAGACCACCGGATTTTTCCTGCCCCAGTTTGAAGATATCTGGGAGCCGGTCATGAAGCAGGAGTACAAAGACAAAATGCGCTACGCGGCGCTGGGCGATGTATATCTGGCCGATCAGGCTGCCCTGCAAAAATACACAAGCGCCATCCTGTCATATCTAAAATAAAAATTTAAGAGCAATACCAATATAGGTCCGAAGCCGGTAATCCCGGCATACCGCTGCGCAAAATATGGGTAT